>Ga0209168_10000133_pt1 | contig 82626 bp, 47 predicted proteins | sample Coa_R1_FD_187156 | JGI IMG/M metagenome (GOLD analysis project Ga0209168, IMG submission 187156) | Surface soil microbial communities from Centralia Pennsylvania, which are recovering from an underground coalmine fire - Coalmine... | ecosystem: Environmental > Terrestrial > Soil > Unclassified ...
ATTGCAAGGAACCCGTCAGTTTTCCGAATCCATCTTCTCCCAGCTGCAGCAACAGATCGAACTTCGATGTCCCATTATCAACAGTATTAAAGGGCTGGAGCGTGGCGGCGCCCAGTCGCAAGTCGGATTGGGGGGCGTTTTGCAGGCCGATCATGACCTGGAAGAGTGGCGTGCTGCCCAGATTCCGTTCGGGCGATAAAACCTCAACCAGCTTCTCGAAAGGAACATCCTGATGGGCATAAGCTTCCAGTGTCACCTCTCTTGTTCTCTGCAGCAGCTCGGTAAAACTGGGCGCGCCGGACAGGTCCCCTCGCAGCACCAGAGTATTGATAAAAAAGCCAATCAGTTTCTCGGTCTCACTGCTGCGACGTCCAGCGCTCGGCGTTCCCACTGCAATATCGCCTTGACCGCTGTACCGGTAGAGCAGTGTCTGGAATGCGGTCAGTACAACCATAAATAATGTTGCGCCCTGCTCCTCCGCCAGCTTCTTCAGTTTTTGCGTAAGGTCCGCAGTTATTGCAAATTCACATGTTGCCCCGTTTTGGCTGGGTGAGGCCGATCGAGGTCGGTCGGTGGGCAGTTTCAACACGCTGGTTCCCGCCAGTTGCTGTTTCCAATAAGCAAGTTGCGGCTCCAGCAGACCTCCTTCAAGACACTCCCGCTGCCACACGCTGTAATCCGCATACTGGATTGGCAGATCAGGCAAGGGTGATGGCTGGCCAGCGCTGAAAGCGCCATAGAGGACGGATACTTCATCGACTAATACTCCCATCGACCAAGCGTCAGAGATGATGTGATGCATGGTAAACAGAAGCACATGGTTCAGCGTGCCCAGCCGCAGCAGCTTTCCCCGGAACAGCGGCGCCTGTTTCAGATCGAATGGCTGTTGCGCCTCTTCCCGCGCCAGCCGCATCGCTTCTGCTTCTCGTTCCGCTTCTCCAGCTACACCAGTTAAGTCCAGCATCTGCAGTTCAACATTGACTTGGTCCTCGATGACCTGGTGCAGCTCGCCCCCTGCTGCGACAAAGCGAGTTCGGAGGGTTTCGTGCCGACGCACAACCTCCTTCAGCGCCCTTTCTAATACCCCCGCATCCAGCTTCCCCCGGACCCGTAACGCGCTGTCAATGTTGTAAGTTGCTCTCCCGGGAGTGAGTTGGTCGATAAACCACAACCGTTGCTGGGCAAATGAAGCAGGAAAGAAAACTACTTCCTGTCCCGGCAACTGGTGGAGGTCAGGTGGCGATGAAGTCATGACTGCTTTTTCCAAATTCCTCGGCTTGTTTATTTCATCCTCTCCCAATCGGCTCCTTAGGCAATACCGCGGCCTTACGCGCCATGCGTTTTATGTCGGGTAGAAGATGCGATGGCGCACCGTTTACTCCGCCAGTTTGCACTGCCTGATCAATTACTTGGGCCAACTGGGCGATGGTTGGCGATTCGAACATTCGGCGTAGCGGGATTTCCACCTTGAAGCTTTCACGCATGCGGGCAGCAACCTGCGCCGCCCGGAGAGAATGCCCGCCGATCTTAAAAAAGTTATCGTGAATTCCCACACGTTCTCTTTGGAGGACTTCCTGCCACAGTCGGCAAAGAGTTTCTTCTGTGGGATTGCGCGGCGTCACATATTCCCGCTCAGATGTATCCACATCGGGTTGGGGCAGACTCTTGCGGTCGATCTTGCCATTGTGACTTAACGGCCATTTTTCCAACTCAACAAAAGCAACAGGCACCATGTACTCCGGCACGCGCACTTTCAAATATTCTTCCAGTTCACTTGCTTTAGCGCTTTCCGCCCCAGTTCTCTTGATCAGGTAAGCTATCAGGCGCTTGGATCCAGACTGGTCTTCTCGAGCGAGCACGACAGACTGGGCCACATTGGGATGGCTTTCCAGCGCCGACTCAATTTCGCCCAGCTCAATGCGGTATCCACGCAGCTTCACCTGATGGTCGATTCGCCCCAGGAACTCCAGGGTTCCATCTGCGAGCCACCGCACTTGATCTCCCGTTCGATACAACCGCTCTCCTTGAGTCTTGGCAAACGGGTTAGGTACAAATTTTTCCGCAGTTAATTCAGGCCGGTTGCCGTATCCGCGAGCCAGCCCTGATCCTCCTATTAAGAGTTCACCCACCACTCCTACCGGAACCGGAGCGTACCTTTCATCCAGGACATATACCTGTGTATTGGCTACCGGTCTGCCAATGGGAATTATCTCTTTACCCTGCAACTGATCAGCAAAAGTGGACTGCACTGTGGTCTCGGTGGGTCCGTAAACATTCAAAAGCCGGATGGAGAATTTATCATAAAAGAGCCTCACCACCTCCGCGCCAACCGCTTCTCCTCCGCAAAGGACCAGACGCACAGAGGTCCAAGGGCCAAGCCGAGAAGAGTCCAGCAGCACCTGCAATAATGCTGGAGGCAAGTCGAGGCAGGTGATTGCCTCGTCTTCCACGAATCGCGCCAAATATTCGAGATCGCGCTCTCCGCTGGGTTTGGCCAGAACAACCCGCGCTCCCGCGGTCAAGGGAACGAAGATCTCCTCCGCCGAAACATCAAAACTCAAGGATGTTTTTTGTAAAAACCTATCAGCATCCGAAATATGGAACTCGCGCACCGCCCAGCATATCTGATTGCAGAGAGCGCGATGCGGGACAACCACGCCCTTAGGCTCTCCTGTGGAGCCTGACGTATAGATGATAAACGCCGCGTTTTCTGGGGAGCTCCAGCCTGGAAGATCTACGCAGCTTTCAGCTTCTATCTTCTTCCAATCGTCGTTCAGATGAACGATCCGCACGTTAGTCGCCGGCAGTGACTGGGCGGTCTCAGCGTGAATCAGCAAAACCGCGACGTCCGCATCCTTCAAGACATAGGCAAGCCGCTCCTGGGGATGATCCGGATCTAAGGGTACATAGGTTCCGCCCGCCTTTAAAACGCCGAGCAGCCCTACGACCATTTCAAAGCTTCGTTGGAGACAGATCCCAACTCGTACTTCCGGCCCAACGCCCAGGCTACGCAGATGGTACGCCAACTGATTGGCTCGCCGGTTCAAATCTTCGTATGTCAATTGTTGCCGTTCATACTGAACTGCCGTTGCCTGAGGCGTTTTCCGCGCCTGTTCCTCGAATAATTCTTGAATGCACTCACTCCCGCCGTAGCTGACCGCTGTATCATTCCACTCAACCAACAATTGCCGGCGCTCTGCCGCCTGCATCAATGTAAATTCATCGATCGCGCGGCCACTCTCGCTTGCCACCGCCTCCAACAACGTCTGGAAATGTCGGATCATTCGGCCCATGGTCGCTTTTTCAAACAAGTCAGTGCTGTACTCCAGGGTTCCGTAGGTTCCCTCATCCGTTCCCGCGTTCTCGGCGAGAACCATCGTCAACTCAAATTTCGCGGTGTCGCTTTCGATGTTCAAGGGCTGCAGCTTCGCCCCGCCTAGTTGCAGTTCCGCCTGGGGTACATTCTGCAGAACGATCATGACCTGAAAAAGTGGAGTACTGTCCAGGTTCCGTTCCGGCGACAAGGCCTCAACCAGCTTCTCGAAAGGAACATCTTGGTGCGCATAGGCTTCCAGCGTCACCTCTTTTGTCCTCTGGACTAGCTCGCGAAAGCTGGGGGATCCGGACAGGGTTACTCGCAACACCAGCGTGTTGATGAAATAGCCGATCAACTTTTCTGTGTCATCGTTGTTGCGCCCGGCAATGGGCGTTCCCACAGCTATGTCGGTCTGCCCGCTATAGCGATAGAGCAGTGTCTGGAATGCGGCCAGCAGGACCATAAATAGGGTAGCGCCCTGTTCTTCCGCCAATCTCTTCAATTTTTGGGTAACATTCGCCTCTATGACAAAGTCATGGAGAGCCCCCTTTTGACTGGGTGCGGCAGGCCGAGGCCGGTCCGCGGGCAGTTTGAGCACGCTGCTTGCCGCCAGTTGCCGCCTCCAATAAGCCAGTTGTTGCTCCAGCACACCCCCTTCCAGCCATTCACGCTGCCACATGCTGTAGTCTGCATACTGGATCGGCAGTTCCCCCAAGGGTGACGGACGGCCGGCACTGAATGCGCTATAGAGGACTGATACCTCTTGAATTAATACGCCTGTGGACCAACCGTCAGAAATGATGTGGTGCATGGTGAGCAGAAGCACATGGTTCAGTTCATCCAACCGCAGCAGCTTTCCGCGAAACAGAGGCGCCTGTTGCAGGTTGAACGACTGCATCGCCTCTTCCCGCGCCAGGCGCATCGCTTCTGCCTCTCGTTCCTGCTCCCTGGACACGTGGGTCAAGTCCAGAACCGGCATTTCAATATTCACGTGATCTTCGATGATCTGTTGCGGCTCGCCGCGAACTGAAACGAACCTGGTGCGCAGCGTTTCGTGCCGGCGCACAACCTCCTCCACCGTCCTCTTCAATACCTCCACGTCCAGCTCGCCCCGGATTCGTAATGCACTGGGCATGTTGTACGTTGCTTTCCCAGGGGTAAGCTGATCGATCAACCACAAACTCTGCTGGGCGAACGAAGTAGGTAATAAAGCGTCCTTACGCGCAGCCCGTTTAATGGCGGGCGGACGGTGTGAGGACGCACCGTTTGATCCGTTGCTTTGCGTAGTTTGATCAATTAACCCAGCTAGCTGAGCGATGGTTGGCGATTCGAACATCCGGCGTAATGGAATATCCGCGTTCAAGGCCCCGCGTATGCGGGTGGTCACTTGCGCAGCAAGAAGAGAATGGCCGCCGATCCTAAAAAAGTTGTCGTGAATTCCCACACGTTCCCGCCGCAATACTTCTTGCCACAAACGGCATAACGTTTCTTCCGTGGCATTGCGCGGCCCAACATATTCTTGCTCCGGCCTGTCCCTATCCGGTCGCGGCAGGCTATTCCGGTCGATCTTGCCGTTGTGGTTCAGCGGTAACTTCTCCAACGGCACATACGCGCTGGGCACCATATACTCCGGCAACTTGCCCAGCAGGTGCTCCCGCAATTCGCTGATCCCCAGCCCCACTCTTCCGCTCCCATGGTTGCCCTCCTCCCCCTCCCTCGCCGGTACCACATAGGCCACCAGTCGCTTATCCCCTACCTCGTCCTCCCGCGCTATCACCACCGCCTGTCGCACACTCTCATGCTCCTGCAGCGCCGCTTCGATCTCCCCCAGTTCTATACGGAATCCGCGAATCTTCACCTGATGATCCAGCCGCCCCAGGTACTCCAGGTTCCCGTCCTCCAGCCATCGCACCAGGTCCCCGGTCCGATACAGCCGCTCTCCCCTCCTGCCGCTCAACCCATCCGGAACGAACCGCTCCGCCGTCAGATCTCCTCGCCCCCAATACCCTCTGGCCAGCCCAACTCCTCCAAGACACAACTCCCCAGGAACTTCCACTGGTACCGGCTCCATCCCCTTATCTACGACATAGACCCGGATGTTCGCAATCGCCTTTCCTATCGGAACGCTGGCACGCGTATCGTCCGCCAAGCATTTCCAGTACGTCACATCAATCGCTGCTTCGGTAGGACCATACAGATTATGCAGCTCCGCCCAGGGCATGGCGGCCAGACACTGCCGGGCAAGTTCTCGCGGCAATGCCTCTCCGCTGCACACCACCCGCCGGATACTCTTGCAGTGCTTCGGCCTCTCCTCATCGAGAAACACCCCCAACATCGAGGGCACGAAGTGCAGCGTCGTGATCTGTCGCTCCTCAATCAGCCTGGCCAAATAACCGGGATCCTGATGCCCGCCCGGCCGGGCCACCACTAACTTCGCTCCTTCCACAAGAGGCCAGAAGAACTCCCATACCGAAACATCGAAGCTGAATGGAGTCTTCTGCAGTACAACATCCCCAGCCTCCAATCGGTACTCTTCCTGCATCCACAGCAACCGATTCACAAGCCCCCCGTGGCTGTTCATCACCCCCTTCGGCCTGCCCGTGGAACCGGAGGTATAGATAATGTAGGCCACATGCTCGGGCAGAAGCGCCACATGCAGATTCTCTCCTGGCTGCTCTGCCATCCGCCTCTGCTCCTCTGCTCCATCCAACTCCACCACCGGACCACCATACGGAGGCAGATGTTGCCCCAGCCGCTCTTGCGTCAACAGCACTTTGACCTGCGAGCTTTCCAGCATGTAGCTCAAACGCTCAGGCGGATATTCCGGATCCAGCGGCACATAGGCCGCTCCTGCCTTCAGCACCCCCAGCAAACCCACCACCATCTCCAGGCTCCGTTCCACCATCAGACCGACCCGCGTCTCCGGCGCCACACCCAACTCCCGCAACCGCCACCCCAACTGGTTGGCTCTCTCATTTAACTCTCGATAGGTTAACTTTCGTCCTTCATACTCAACCGCTATCGCCTCTGGCGTTCTGGCAACTTGTTCTTCAATCAGGCCGGGCAAGCACTGTCTTCGCCCAAACTCTACCGTCGTCCGGTTCCATTCCTCGATAACCTGCTTGCGTTCATTGGTGGTCAACAGCGGAAGCACATCAATGGGTTGGGATGGTTTGACCACGATCCCGCTCAGCAACATCTGATAATGATTGATGAGCCGGCTCACCGATGGCGCCTCAAACAGATCCGTGCTGTATTGCAAGGAACCCGTCAGTTTTCCGAATCCATCTTCTCCCAGCTGCAGCAACAGATCGAACTTCGATGTCCCATTATCAACAGTATTAAAGGGCTGGAGCGTGGCGGCGCCCAGTCGCAAGTCGGACTGCGGAGCATTTTGCACAACGATCATGACCTGGAAGAGTGGCGTGCTGCCCAGATTCCGTTCGGGCGATAAAGCCTCAACCAGCTTCTCGAAAGGAACATCCTCGTGAGCGTAGGCTTCCAGTGTCACTTCTTTTGTTCTCTGCAGCAGCTCGGTAAAACTGGGCGCGCCGGACAGGTCCCCTCGCAGCACCAGAGTATTGATAAAAAAGCCAATCAACTTTTCCGTCTCATCGCTGCTGCGCCCGGCGCTCGGCGTTCCCACTGCAATATCGTCTTGGCCGCTGTACCGGTAGAGCAGTGTCTGAAATGCGGCCAGCAGAACCATAAATAAGGTAGTGCCTTGCTCTTGCGCCAATTTCTTCAGCTTTTGCGTGAGACTCGCACCTATCACAAAGTCGCAAGTTGCCCCGTTTTGGCTCTGTGTCGTTGGCCGAGACCGGCCGGTGGGCAACAGCAACACACCGCTTCCCCCTAGTTGCCGCTTCCAATAGGCCAGCTGCTGCTCCAGCACCCCTCCTTCCAGCCACTCCCGCTGCCACGCGGTGTAGTCTGCATATTGAATCGGCAGTTCCGGCAACGGTGAAGACCGGCCTCCGCTGAATGCCTCATACAGAACCGATACTTCTTCGATCAGTACCCCCATCGACCAGGCGTCAGAAATGATGTGATGCATGGTAAACAGAAGCACATGGTTCAGCGTGCCCAGCCGCAGCAGCTTTCCCCGGAACAGCGGCGCCTGTTTCAGATCGAATGGCTGTTGCGCCTCTTCCCGCGCCAGCCGCATCGCTTCTGCTTCTCGTTCCGCTTCTCCAGCTACACCAGTTAAGTCCAGCACCGGCAGTTCAACATTGACTTGGTCCTCGATGACCTGTTGTGGCTCACCGCCTACCGCAACGAAACGGGTGCGGAGCGTTTCGTGCCGGCGTACAATCTCCTCCACAGTCCTCTTCAGCACTTCCACATCCAGCTTCCCCCGGACCCGTAACGCGCTGGGGATGTTGTAGGTTGCTCTCCCGGGAGTGAGTTGGTCGATAAACCACAAGCTTTGCTGGGCAAATGAAGCAGGAAAGCACACCATTTCCTGTGCTTTTGGCTGGCGGAGATCAGATAGTGTCAAGGTCACGGCTACCTACAGGTCGCATTACAAGAGTTTTGAGGATAAGCACACTATACAATTTCCGTTTTTAGAGGTTCTGATTTCGGTTTTTCAATCAATCCACATCCACCAGAGCGGCCTTGCGTGCAACCCGTTTGATGGCAGGCCGAATAGGTGAGGGCGCACCGTTCGTACCGTTTGCTCCGTTGCGTTGCGTGATTTCATCAATTACCTCAGCCAATCGGGCGACGGTTGGCGATTCGAACATTCGGCGTAACGGAATGGCAATCTGGAAGCTTTCGCGCATGCGGGCAGCCACCCGCGCAGCCAGGAGAGAATGCCCGCCGATCTTAAAAAAGTCGTCGTAGATTCCCACACGTTCCCGCCGCAATATTTCTTGCCACAGCCGGCAAAGAGTTTCTTCCGTGGCACTTCGCGGCCCCACATACTCTTGCTCCGGCGTATCCGTATCCGGTTGCGGCAGGTTCTTGCGGTCGACCTTCCCACTTTGGTTCAGCGGAAGCTCTTCCAACTGCACGTAGGCACTTGGCATCATGTATTCCGGCAATTTACCGAGAAGGTGCTCTCGCAGTTCGCTGATCTGCAGCTCTGCTCTGCCGCTCCCGTTGCCGCTCTCGTCCGCTTGCTCGGGCACCACATAGGCCACCAGCCGCTTATCTCCCGTCTCGTCCTCCCGCGCTATCACCACCGCCTGCCGCACTCCTCCATGCTCCTGCAAGGCTGCTTCGATCTCGCCCAGTTCAATGCGAAATCCGCGAATCTTGACCTGGTGATCCACGCGCCCCAGGAACTCTAGATTTCCATCCGGCAGCCACCGCGCCCGGTCGCCCGTGAGATACATGCGCTCGCCACCGCGCACGCTGAGTGGATTCGGCAGGAACCTTTCCGCCGTCAGATCCGGCCGGTTCCAATAGCCTCGCGCCAGCCCCGCGCCAGCCAGATACAGGCCTCCTGGCACTCCAATGGGCAAAGGAGTGTAGTTCTCGTCGAGGACATATGCCTGGTTATTTGCAATTGACTTGCCGATGGGCGGCAACTGCGGCCACTCTTTGGGGGTAGCCCGCAAGCGGTACGCGGTCACTATATGAGTCTCAGTTGGGCCGTACTGGTTTTCCAGAATGGCTACAGGCAAACGATCGAAGAAGCGTTGCAAGGCAGGGGTAACCTTGAGCTGCTCCCCAGCAGTCATCACTTCACGCAAACTTGTGGATTCCCATTCAGCGGCACACGCGGCCTCAGCCAGTTCCTGCAAGGCAATAAAAGGCAGAAACAATCTTTCGACTTCTCTGTCGCAGAGGACCTTCCACAACTCCGAAGGATCACGACGAGCGTCATTACTGATTAATACAAGAGAGCCCCCGGAACACAGGGTCGCAAAGATCTCTTGAAAGGAAACATCGAAAGTCAACGGAGTAAATTGCAGAGTACGTTGTGGCCCGGGAGTCGACATCAATTGCCAGCGCACCAGAGTGTGCAGCGGGCCCTGCGTCATCCCGACACCCTTCGGTCTGCCCGTGGAGCCTGAAGTATAGATCACATACGCCAGGTTCTCCGGAGCCACACCCGATACATCCGGATTGGCATCATTCTCTTCGAGAACCTTTCCCAGATGGTGCGTATCAACGCATATTACATGACCGGTAAAACCAGCGAAGATATCCCGAAGCCGTTCCTGCGTCAGCAGAAAATTGAGTTGAACATCCTGCATCATGTAGGCTAACCGTTCAGTCGGATGTTCCGGGTCGAAGGGCACATAGGCTCCCCCCGCCTTCAGAACGCCCAACATCCCCACCACCATCTCTACACTACGCTCCATACACAGACCGACTACGACATCCGGCCCCACCCCCAGCGTCCTCAAATGATGGGCTATTTGATTGGCATGCCGATTCAACTCCTGGTAGCTGAACTGTCGGTACTCATCGACCACCGCCACCGCCCGCGGCGTCCTCGCAACCTGCTCTTCAAACAGCTCATGCACGCACTTGTCCAGCGGATACTGCGCCTCCGTGCGGTTCCATTCCTCGACCACCCGCTGTCTCTCGTTGGCCGTCAACAGGGGCAGCCAAGCCATGGGTTGGTTTGGATTCTCAACAACACCGCTGAGCAACATCTGGTAATGCTCAATCATCCGGCTAATGGTTGCCGCGTCATAAAGGTCCGTGTAGTAGCTAATGCAGCCTTCCATTCCGGAACTGGTCTCTACCAGAATCAGCGTAATCTCGAATTGCGCTGCGCCGTTATCTAGTTCAAGAGGCAGCATCTTCGCCGCCCCCAACTCGAATGCCGTCCAAGGAACATTCTGGAGAATAAACAGCACCTGGAACAGGGGCGATCTGGCTAGGTCCCGCTGCGGCAGCAGCACTTCCACCAGCTTCTCAAAGGGTATTTCCTGATGGGCATACGCCTCTAAGGTGGTTTCCTTGACTCGCCGCAATAATTCCATCGAATTGGGTTGGCCGGAGAGATCGGTCCGCATCACCAGCGTATTAATGAAGATACCGATTAACTCCTCGGTCTCGGTCCGCAACCGTCCCGCGATGGGCGATCCCACCGCGATGTCAGATTGCCCGCTGTAACGCCCAAGCAGCGACTGAAAAGCCGCCAACAACATCATATAAAGAGTGGCGCCTTGTTTCCGGCTCAGCGTTCTCAACGCTTCTGTAAGTTCTATGGGTACCGTGAAACGCGCGACGGCGCCGTCCGTGCGCTGGATGCCGGCCCGCGGTCGATCGGTAGGAAGCATCTGCGGTTCCACCCCCGCAAGTTTTCGCTTCCAATACTCCAGCTGCTTTTCCAGCAGCGGCCCACTCAACAACTCGCGCTGCCACGCGCTGAAGTCGGCGTACTGAATATCCAGCTCGGGCAGGGGAGAAGGCTGCCCATTGCTAAAACTGTTGTAGATCGCCGAGACCTCACGCAGCAGCACAACCGTGGACCACGAATCAGCGATGATATGGTGCATGTTGAAGACCAGGACATGATCTTGGCTGGCCAGCCGCAGCAGCTTCATTCGGAACATCGGTCCACGCGCCAGATCATAAGGCTGCCGCGTGTCCTCCCGCGCCAATCTTTGCGCTTCCGCCACACGCTCTGCTTCCGGAAGATGGCTCAGCTCCGTGACCGGCAGTTCCACGGATAGGCCGGAATCAATGACCTGCTGTGGTTCGCTATTCATGCTCACGAAGCGGGTGCGCAGCGATTCGTGCCGGCGCACGATCTCCCGCAGAGTTCTCTCCAACGCCTCCACTTCCAGCGGACCCTGTATTCTGACTGCCTGAGGGACGTTGTAGGCCGTATTCTCCGGCTCAAGTTGGTTGATGAACCACAAACGTTCTTGTGAAGGAGACAACGCCAACTTCCCGTTACGATCCACCCGACGAATGGGCTCTTTTTGCGCTTCAGATTCGGCCGAAGGCTCGGATGGAATCGCCGAGCTTGCCGATTCCAATTGCAGTCGAACTCTCTCGGCCAGCTTGTCAATGGTCGGCATTTCAAAGAGGGCACGAAGCGGAAGTGGTATGTGGAATTTCTCTTTTAGCCGGGAGACCACCTGAGTAGCCAGGAGTGAATGGCCTCCGAGTTCCCAAAAATTGTCGTAAGCGCCGATTGCTTTCAGACCCAGCACAGCTTGCCAAACTTCTGCGATTTGCCGTTCGACCTCATTGCGCGGCGCAACGAAAGTACTGTTCGCTTCGGGCCTGGAGTACAGCTCCAGCGTCTCCGTTGATACTGTATTTTCTAGTGCCGGCACAGTTGCGTTCGAACGGCGCGGCGAAAGATCCAGGTCTGCAGTGGAAACCAGGACGTGCGATCTCGGGACATCAAAATTGAGAATGCGGTCGAAGACCTCAACGGCCTCTACGCTGGAAAGAGCTACCGCAAACCTCTGATTGCGCAGATGCTCCAGATCCGGTGAGAGGACCGCATTCTGGGCCATTCCGGCGTCCTTCCACGTGTCCCATCCTATAGCCATGGTCCGGGTGGGAGGTTTGAAGCTGTTGTTCAAACAAAAAGCATCCAGAAAAACGTTTGCAGAGCAGTTATCAGCCTGTGCGAATTCACCCTGCACCGATGTAACCGAAGAGCACGCAACGAAGAAATCAAGATCGATATCCTTGAAGATACGATCGAGAACGCGCGTACCGCTTACTTTGGGCGCGAGCACAGCTTCAATCTCTGCTGGAGTCTTGAACTGCATGATTCCTCCGCCGGGCATTCCAGCAGCGTGAATCACCCCATGGATGGCGCCAAACTTTTGCGTGGCTTCGGCCACAACTTCCCGAATCTGACGCTCGTTGCATACATCAGCCTGGGCCACGAGAAGAGGTGTATGGAGCTCTTCAAGGCCACGCAAAGCATTTATTTGGAAGCGCACTGCAGCCGGTGTTGACTCGATCTCCAGGAGACGATCCCAGTCCTCACGGGAACGAGCGGCGGCAACATCCACCAAAATGATTTTGGCTCCAGTTTTTCGGGCCAGATGCAACGCCAGTGTTAGACCTATTCCACCCAGACCACCAGTAATCAGGTAGACACCATGTTGTCGCAGGCATACGCCTTCCCCACTGGAAGATAGAGGCAAAGGCTCTACGCATTGGCTCCAAAATCGTCCCATGCGATAGGCCATCAATGAGGATTGGGGCGGGTTGGCACAGCATTGAAGCAGCGTAGTCGCGATTCTCGGCTCCAGTGATCCAACATCAATCAACGCGCAATGCAGATTGGAATACTCGAGCGGTATGGTCCGGCATGGCCCCAGCAGCATCGCTTTATCGGGGCTGGACAGATCGTCTTCAGATACTTGTGCTACACCACTGCTCACGACCCATATGTTCTTTGGCTCTGCAGTGTTCGCTTCGCCAACGGTTTGGGCCAGAAAAAGCAGACTATAAAAAGCTTGTTGCGGGTCCGGGTCAGGAGTCAAGCTCCAAAAGTGAACAAAATTGGCGGGGCCAGATCCCGCAAATGAAGTAAACAGTTTGCTATAGTGACCGGCATTGGCAGGGTCTATGCGAAATACTTGGGCATCGACCTTTTCAAAGGTGCTAGACTCCGGACCTGCCAGCACTACGCCAACTTCATGATTTGCCCTTCTTAATTCCGCCACAAACTCCGATTCCAGCCGGCCGCCGCCAGAGAACACCATCCATGTACTGGGCGATTCCTGTTCGACGCGTCTGGGTTTCCAGGCTGCCATTTGCTTCCAAGATGGCGCATAAAACCAGTTCGTGATGTCTGGCTTTTTTCGATGCGGCGCAAGCTGCGCTTCGCCAGACTTCGGAGGCTCAACAAAATACCTCTGTCTTTCAAAAGGATAGGTGGGTAAGGAAATTCGGCGGGCCTCGCCTTTACTGTATTGGCTGTTCCAATTCACCTGTGCGCCAACGGTCCACAACTTGCCGAGACTCGTATAAAGCACACGAGTCTCCGGAGCGGTTTCGTGTGGATGCTTCATTGAAGAAATGACCGGAACGGATTTTTCTCTAACTTGGGGACGAGCCAGCGTACTAAGAGTATGACCTGGGCCCAATTCGACGAGAGCAATTTCCGGCTGTTTCAATAACTCCGAGATTCCGTCTGCAAATCTAACTGCATGTCGAAGGTGCCGCACCCAGTAGCCCGGATCAACAGCCTCCTCAGTTGTGATCCAGGTACCGGTGAGGTTCGAGATGAAAGGGATCTTGGGAGCATTGAGCTTGAGCCGCCCGAGGAAAGAACGCAACGGGTCGGTGATGGCATCCACCATGGAACAGTGCGCTGCGGTATCTATATGCAATCGCCGGAACTCGACTCCTTCTGATTCGAGAATTGCCGTGGCTTGGTCGATTGCACCGATTCTACCGGAGATCACGCAGTTATCCGGCCCGTTGATGGCGGCAATGTCCACATCCGCCAAATGAAGCACCGCTACATCGGCTTCTCGCATCTGAACACTAAGCATGGCCCCCGGAGGAAGCGTCTCGAATAATTTTCCTCGTAACGCCACCAAAGCGAGCGCGTCCGACAAAGAAAACACACCGGCCACACAGGCCGCTGCATATTCGCCCAGACTGTGGCCAATCATGCTTTTGGGCTCGATGCCCCACGACTTGAATAACTGGGCCATCGCGTATTCTGTTGCGAAAATAGCAGGTAAGCCCAGTGAGGGCCGTGCCAAGGCGGCAGCCGCCGATTCCGTTTGGGTTGGATCGGCGTGAACCAGGTTTCGCAAATCCTGGTTCAGGATCGGCGTCAACAGTTCTATGCACTTGTCAAAAGTCTCGCGAAAGACGCGCTCCTGTTGGTACAGTTCCCGGCCCATGCCCGGATATTGCGTCCCACCGCCAGGAAACATAAACACTACTGGGCGATTTCGCACGTCAACTATTCCAGTCGCTACCCCGTCGGCATGAGGTTGCCTTAGCCGCTCAATCGCCTCAACATCTGTTTCGCAAACCACGGCGCGCCGATAAGAAGATGCTTTTCTCCCCACCTGGAGCGTATGGGCGACATCAGAAAGTCGAAGGCCGGGGTGGGCTTGAAGATGGTCCGCAATTCTGGCTGTCAGGGATTCCAGTGCGGCCTGACTCTTTGCGGAAAAAACCAGCAGATGCTGTTTGCGATCCGACGTCTGTCTGTCCAGGTCCGGCGCCTCTTCCAGCACGACATGAACATTCGTTCCACCGAGACCCAGGGAGCTCAAACCCGCCCGTCTTGGGGTCCCCACAGAGGTCCACTCGCTGAGTCGGGTATTGACATAGAACGGGCTCGCGTCAAACCCGGCTTTAGGATTGGGCGTTTCGAAGTTCAGACTGGGCGGGAGCGCCTTATGCTCTAACGTCAATACCGTCTTGATTAACCCGGCGATTCCAGCCGCAGCGTCCAGGTGCCCGATATTGGTCTTGATGGAGCCGATGGCACAGCGGGCCTTCCTTGCGACGCTGGAACGAAAAGCTTTGGACAGCGCCGTCAATTCAATAGGATCACCCAGCGGAGTCCCCGTGCCATGTGCCTCCACATAGGTAATTGTCTCGGAAGGGACGCGCGCAACAGCAAGGGCGGCGCGAATTACATCAGCTTGCCCATCAACACTGGGAGCGGTATAGCCAATCTTGTTGGAGCCGTCATTGTTGATTGCTGAGCCACGAATGATTGCCTGGATGTTATCGCTGTCTTTAATGGCCTCAGAGAGCCGCTTCAACACAACAACACCGCATCCGAATCCTATGATGGTGCCATTCGCTTTGGCATCGAAGGCCCTGCAGTGCCCGTCCGGAGACGTGATCCCGCCCTCCTCATACAGGTAACCCTGTTTAAGAGGGACTCCAATCGAGACGCCCCCTGCCAGGGCAAGATCGCATTCGTATGTCAACAGGCTGCGACACGCCAGATGAACAGCAACCAGGGAACTGGAGCAGGCGCTTTGAACACATACGCTCGGCCCCCTCAGGTTCAATTTGTAGGATACGCGCGTAGGCACATAGTCCTTGTCATTGCCGGAGACGAGCTGCATGATATCCGAGGAGCCCAGAATTTCAGGATTGGCCAGCAGATTCCGGATATAGGTGCTCATAGTGGAGCTGGCGTAGACTCCAACCATTCCGGGATCGTCGGAAGCATAGCCTGCGTCTTCAAGCGCCTCCCACGCACACTCCAGAAATACGCGCTGCTGCGGATCAATCATTTGCGCCTCGCGTGGAGTGTAGCCAAAGAACTGGGAGTCGAAGAACTCGGGGTCCTCCACAATACCCATGGCCTTTACGTAGTTGGGCCGGCGCAACATTTCTGTATCAACCCCCGCGGATAAGAGCTCTTCCTCTGTGAAAAAAGATATGCATTCTTTTCCCGCGCACAGATTCTCCCAAAACTGGTTCAGATTCCCAGCTTTGGGAAATCGGCCGGACTTGCCGATGACGGCGATGCTGGCAGCATATTCCGGCTGGCTGCTATTTATCTTCACTGCGACCTCCCTTTACAGCGGCGAATGCCTGTAGCTGATGATCAGCCCGCTCCTGTGCCACCAATTCAAGCGGAGCGTCGTCCCGGGGTTGTTCCAGATATTTGGCCAGTGTGGCAATGGTTGGATAGGTGAAAAGGTCAATGACTGTGATTCGGTCATCGAAGCGTTCCGCGAGGCGGGTGTGCATGGACAAGACCAGCATCGAATGACCACCCAGGTCAAAGAAGTTATCTTCAACTCCAAAATCGGCAACTTGCAAATGCTCCCGCCAAACTTCGGCAATAAATCGTTCTATTTCCGTGCGGGGAGCCTTATCGGTTGCCGTACCATCTGATTTAGCAACTGCCGGTTTGGGCAGGCGCTTCCGATCTATCTTTCCGCTGGCGGTCAAGGGGAACTCTGTGAGCTCGACAATCGCCTCGGGCGTCATCGCTTCCGGCAACTTCTGCCGGATGAGCTTCTTGAGTTCAACAGCATTGACCACCTGCCCTACACGAGTCACCACGTAAGCGATCAACCGCTTGCCGTTTTGCTCTTCATCAGCAAGAACGATCGTTTGTTGCACTCCGGGATAAGCGAGTATCGCCTGCTCGACCTCCGCAGGTTCGATCCGATGGCCAGCAATCTTTATCTGGTTATCCAATCTTCCCAGGAACTCGATATTGCCGTCCGGCAGGTACCGCGCCAAATCTCCTGTCTGGTAGAGACGCTCTCCGGGCACAATGCTGAAAGGATTGGGGACGAAACGTTGAGCAGTTAAAACGGATTGGCCAAGATAGCCACGTGCTAATCCGGCGCCGCCGATGTAGAGTTCGCCCGGAACTCCAACGGGAGTAGGGTGCATCAACTCATCCAGCACATAGGTTTGAATGTTGGCAATCGGCTTTCCGATCGGGACACTGTGTCTTTCCTGATTTCTTTTACAGAACCAGAAAGTAACGTCTACCGCTGCTTCGGTAGGGCCATAGAGATTGTGCAAGTCGCTCTGGAACCTCTCAAAGAATATGGACTGTAAATCCGGGCTGAGAACTTCTCCACTGCAAATCACCCGTCGTACGCTTCTGCACTTCTCCGGACTGGCCGATTGCAGAAACGTATGCAGCGCTGAGGGCAGGAAATGCAGCGTGGTGATCTTTCTATCTTCGACTGCGCCCGCAAGACGCTCTGCATCCAGGTGAGTTCCCGGTCTGGCTATCACCAGTTCTGCCCCAACCAGAAGCGGCCACAGAAATTCCCATAACGAAATGTCGAAACAGATGGGTGTTTTCTGGAGGACACGATCGTCCGCCTGGAGACCGAAAACCTCCTGCATCCAAAGCAGGCGGTTCAGAATTCCGCCATGCGTGTTCATCGCGCCTTTAGGACCGCCCGTAGAGCCTGAGGTGTAAATCACGTATGCAAGATTTGCTACATCGAGTTTGGTGTGGAGATTGCCTGGGTCTTCCTGGCTGATAAGGGACCAATCAGCATCCACCTTCACAAGAGTGCCGCTGCCAGGCGGAAGCTCTTGGACGAGTCTTTCCTGCACCAGCGTCACCGGGGCCTTTGAGTCCGCGACGATATGGAGCAATCTTTCCAGCGGATATGCCGGGTCTAAAGGCATGTAGACTCCGCCTGCTTTCAAGATTCCCAGCAGCCCTTTTACCATTTCCAGGCTGCGTTCCATGCACATGCCAACGAGAGACTCGGGGCCCACCCCAAGCCGGCGCAGATAACGTGCAATCTGGTTGGATTGCGCATTCAGTTCGGCATAGGTAAGATTGCCTTGCTCGCTGCTCGCCGCAATTGCAGTGGGAGTGCGCTCAGCTTGCTCTTCGATTAAGTCTGTCAGAAGCTTTTCCCGCTGATAGACACTCTCTGTCTGGTTCCATTCCTCGACTAATTGCCGGTATTCGGCAGCAGACAACAACGGCAAGTTCGCAATGGACTGTTCAGGATTGGCAACAATGCCTGCCAGCAGGACCTTGAATTGCTCAACCCAGCGGGAAAGAGTGGCCGATTCAAACAGGTCGGTGCTGTACCTGATAGAACAGCCCAGCCCGCCAGCAGTTTCGGCCATATCAAAATTGAGGTCACATTCGGCCGAAGTGTTTTGGAGATCAAATCTTTCCAGTGTTGCCCGGCCGAGCTCCAGAGCGGCGTAGGGCGCGTTCTGAAGGGCAAACATCACCTGATATAACGGAGACCGTCCCAGGTCACGCTCCGGCGAGATGACCTCAACTAGTTTTTCGAAAGGCACATCCTGATGAGCGTAAGCTTCGAGCGTGGTCTGCCTGACGCGTTGCAACAAAATTGAAAAAACCGGTGCGCCTGACAAATCGGTCCTTAGCACCAGAGTGTTGACAAAAAAACCAATCAAGGCTTCAGTCTCAGTGCGCCGGCGTCCGGCAATCGGAGAGCCGGTAGCGATGTCGTATTGCCGGCTGTAGCGTGACATCAACACCTGAAACGCTGCCAGCAGGGTCATGTACAACGTGGTCCCATGCTGGAGGGAGATCTGTTTCAACTCTACCGTCAGCTCAAGGGGTATGCTGGAACGGAAAGTGCTGCCTCTCTGGCTTTGCAGCAGCGGCCGCGGAAAATCTGTGGGGAGATCCAGAACAGAAACTTCTGCCAGTTGTTTCTTCCAGTAATTGAGTTGTTGCTCCAGCACCTCACCGCTGACCCATTGCCGCTGCCATACGCTGTAGTCGGCGTACTGGATGGGTAACTCTGCAAAGGGTGAGGGCCGCCCGTCGCTGAAAGACTTGTAAAGCGCTGAAACTTCGCGCACCAGGATCCCCACTGACCAGCCATCAGTGATCATGTGGTGCATGGTTACGATCAGAATATGCTCCTGCTCAGTCAATTTGAGGAGAGATGTCCGGATGAGTGGTCCGCGCTGGAGATCAAATGATTTCTGTATTTCCGCGCGCGCTAGAGTCTCGGCGGTCGTTTCGAGTTCCTCCGCATGCCCGCTCAAGTCAGTCACGGGAAGCGGCACAGTAACTGTGTCTTCGATGACCTGCCGTGGCTCTCCATCGACAACTTCAAATCGGGTGCGCAACGTTTCATGACGGGAAATGATTTCCTGCAGCACCCGCTCCAGGAGTGCCAGATCCAGCACACCTTTTATGCGCACAGCGGCCGGGAGATTGTAGGCTGCACCACCCGGCGCCATTCTTTCTATGAACCACACTCGCTGCTGCGTATATGACAACGGAATGGCGGCATCGCGCGGAACTCGCGTAATTGCAGGAATCTTTTCCGCCAGCCCCATCTGGTCCACAGCCGCCGCCAGTTCCCGGATTGTGCGGTTGTGGAATAGCTGATTCACGGAGACGTGCACACCCAAATCGCGCGAGCGCGCAGTCATCTTTAATCCGATCAGTGAGTCGCCACCCAGTTCGAAGAAATCATCCTCAATGCCGATCGGCGAAACCCCCAGCACTTCTGTCCAGATGCGGACCAATAAAGTCTCTGTGGCGTTAGTAGGTGGGTCTACGGGGTGGCCTAGATTAGGACGGGCATAGGTGCGCTCAGGCGTGCGCGTTTCTTCTTCGATAGCATCGGCTTTCCGCAAACGCGCCACCAAAGCCAGGTCCCGTGTAGAGATAATCGCTTGGGGACCGGGTTTAGTGCGCAACAGACGGCACAGCGCCTCTACCCCTTCAGCCGGCTTAATGCCGGCAACAGTGCCGTCTGCGACCTGTGAGGCAGTCTCATTTGGTGCTTCCCACACATCCCAGTTGATTGACAGCATGAAACAGCGATTGCGGAAGAAGTTGCGCCGGGCCAGGGAGTCGAGAAAGGCATTGGCCGCCGCGTAGCCTGCTTGGTCCGCTTCACCAATCACGGAAGCCAGCGAGGAGCAAAACACCATGAAATCCAGATCCTCTGCCCCAAATACTTCATCGAGCACAAGCGCACCCCGGACTTTCATTGCGAGGAGCGTGGCCAGACCATCGCGTGATATTGATGCGATAGGCTGCATCTCGGAAAAGCCCGCAGCATGGATTACGCCATTGATTTTGCCCCATGTCTCTCGCACATGATGGCAAAGGGCCCGCATTTGATCGTGGTCTGCAATGTTTGTGTTCGAGATAAGGATCTTGGCTCCACTACGCTCCCAGGCACGGATCTGCTGAATCTGCCTCACCGCAGGATCACCGGCGTGGGTTTCAGGCCAGACGCTCCAGTGCTCCCGCATCGGGAACGGACGGTTGTCTACCAGCACAACAGATGCATGGGTCTCAGAAGCCAACCATTCTGCAAATCGAAAACCTACATCATTCAGCCCACCCGTGATCAGGTAGACGCCGCTTTCACGAATCAATTCCGGCCCTTTTGCTTCGAGAGGAACTGGATCAAAAGTTTGAATCCACCGCCGGGCCCCGCGGTAACTCACAATCGGCTGCTCCTCCTTGGATTCCAGGGATTCCAACTCGCAGACCAGTTGATCGAGCAAGGAACGCTCCGTTTGAGAATCCTCGGGTGGAGCCTCGATATCCACACTTCTAAAGGCCGAGCCGGGCAGCTCCCGAGGGATTGTTCTGCACAAACCCAGAAGAGTCGCTTTGGCAGGTGAAAGATTTTCACTCCCAGTAATCTCGTGCAAGCCGCTCGAAACTACCATGCAGTGGATGGGAACTGCGCTGGATTGCGCCGTAGCTGCCTGCACCACGTGCAACGGACTATAAAGGGCAAGGTCCAGCTCCAACTCCAGCGAATCTGCATGAGCGATATTCCAAAGATGAAGAATTTTTTTCGGCAACTGACCTTGTCCGTTCAGCGCGGAAAAGAGTGCATCGTAATCGGCGCGAGCGCTGGGCCGGATGGCATAGGTCTGGGAATCAATCCTGGCAAATTCCTGACCGGCAACCACACTCACCAGGTTGTAATGATTTTGCTCCAGCCTCTGAGCTAACTTTGCTGCTATGCGCGAGTCGTCGGAGAACATTAGCAATGTGGTGTTCTGCGAGGCGTTACTTTCAGACTCCAGGGGCACTCGCGGTGTTTCTTTCCAACACGGCAGATATAACCAATCGCTAAGTTCTCTTCGGGAAGCGTCAGGCAATGAACACATGGAAGCCGCTGCCTCAATCCAAAAACGCTGACGCTCGAATGGGTAGGTCGGTAAAGGAAGCCTTTTACGTTTCTCTCCTGAAGCAAATGCATTCCAATCAACCCTTGCACCCTGAAGCCAGAGATGACCAAGGACTGTGAGCACATGTTTTACATCTGGCTCCCCATCCGGCAATGATGTCAGTATTATGGGCAGATCCGCCTTGGGGAGCGTATGACGTATTGCTGTGCTATTCGTATGCCCCGGGCCAACTTCCAAGGCCACCCGCGCGCCTCCGCCACACAGCTTTCGAATTCCTTGGGCAAACTGAACCGTTCCGCGAAGTTGCTTGCCCCAATATGCGGGATCGGTGGCCTGCTCCGCGGTAATCCAATCACCCGTAAGATTGGAGAGGTACGGCATCCTTGGAGCGTTCAACGTAACTTTTCGCACTTCGCCGATAAATTGCCCGAGGATCGGTTCCATCATCCCGGAGTGGAAGGCGTGAGAGGATTGCACACGGCGATGCACAACCTGCTGTTGGGCCAATTCTTTTTCGGCCAGATCCAAAGATTCAACTGGACCTGACAATACGCACGAGTGCGCACCATTGATCGCAGCCAAATCCAATCCTGTGTCCAAATAGCGTTGGATTTCCTGGGGGTCAGCAGCCACGGCAAGCATTCCACCGCGCGCACAACTCTGCATCAGGCGGCCGCGAATGACGACCAGGCCCAGAGCATCCTCAAGCGAGAATACGCCGGCCAGACATGCTGCCACGTATTCGCCAATACTATGCCCGAGCATACTCTCCGGTAGAATGCCCCACGACATCCACAGCCTGGCCAGAGCATATTCAATGACAAAGAGTGCCGGCTGGGTGGTCCTGGTTTCCCGCAATTCCGCTTCCGCCCATGCGTGTTTGTCCGAACTGGGGTAGAGCACGCTCCGCAGGTCCAGCTGCAACCTCGGGAGCAGCAGTTCTGAGCATTGGTCCACCAGTTCACGGAAGAGCGGCTCATGGGCATAGAGCTGTTTGCCCATGTTCACATGTTGCGATCCTTGTCCCGGAAACAGGAACGCTAATCGAATACCGTCATGGGAGACAACTGACCCCGGCAGTGGCTTTGCATGCCTGGCATTTAGCGCTTCGCTCACCCCAACAACATTTTCTGCCACTACAAAGCAGCGATTGGCAAAGGCTGCGCGCCCTAGTTGAAGGGTGTGCGCGACATCCGGCAGGCTGACGGAATCATTTTTCTGTAAATAGGCTTCTAAATTTCCAGTCGCAGCTTCCAGCGCTGTGGCTGTCTTTGTGGACAAGGGCGCCAACTGCCAGGGTCGGCACACAGACAGGGAATCGCCCGTCGGCGCCTCTTCTAAAATTACATGCGCATTGGTGCCACCGATGCCGAATGAACTCACACCTGCCCGCCGGGGCATGTTCTCCGGGTTCCACTCCGCAAGCTTAGTATTCACATAGAACGGGCTATGTTCGAAATCAATTTTAGGATTGGGTTTCTCAAAATGAAGGGTGGGCGGAATCTGTTTGTGCTCAAGCGCCAGCACGGTTTTGATTAAACCCGCAATTCCGGCAGCAGCATCGGCGTGGCCGATGTTGGATTTGACTGAGCCTATCGCGCAAAACGCGTGCTTCTCGGCACCCATCCCACGGTATGCTTGCGTGAGGGCAGAGACCTCAATCGGGTCGCCTAAAGATGTTGCCGTTCCATGAGCTTCAACATAAGTAATGGTTTCAGGACTTACACCCGATTCCAGCAGCGCCTTCCGGATTACGTCACTTTGGCCTGTAACGCTGGGAGCCGTATAACCAACTTTGTTGGCGCCATCATTATTAATTGACGAGCCTTTGATCACAGCGCGGATGTGATCGCCATCGCGCAGCGCGTCTTCCAGCCTCTTGATGACAACAATTCCGACGCCATTACCTCTCACTGTCCCCTGAGCCCGCTCATCAAATGTGCGGCAGTGGCCATCAGGAGAAACGATTCCTCCCTCCTGGAAGATGTCACCGACGTTCTGTGGAGTGCGAATTGTGATTCCGCCGGCCATGGCCATGTCACATTCATGATTGAGCAGCGCCTGACAAGCCATGTGGACCGCAACCAACGAAGTTGAACAGGCCGTCTGTAGCGTGAGGCAAGGTCCGGTTAGGTCCAGTTTGTAGGAAACTCGCGTAGCCAAAAAGTCAGTGCCGTTCGCAAATAGAATGGGAGCGGCATTCTTAGAGTAAAGAAAATCCCCATCTGCCAATAAGTTCAAAAAGTAAGTATTCGCGCCGCTTCCCCCATAAAGGCCGATCTTGCCGGGATAATTCTTGGCTGTATATCCCGCATTCTCCAACGCTTCCCAGGCGCATTCCAGGAAGATTCGCTGTTGAGGGTCAATCATCTCTGCTTCGCGGGCGCTGATGTCAAAAAATCTGGCATCAAACAGGTCTACGTGGGCCACCACCGAACCGCGTTTGACGTACTGGGAAGAAGCCAGCAATTCCTCGCTAATGCCGGCAGCCCGCAACTCTTCATCGGAAAAGTCGGTGATTGCCTCAACCCCCGCTTGGAGGTTTTGCCAGAATTCTTCAACATTGCTGGCGCCAGGAAACCTGCAAACCATACCCACAATTGCGATTGCTTTCGTGCTAATTCTTGGCTGTTCCGTTTTGACTGTTTCCAATGCAATCGCAGGGATGGCTCGTTGAGAATTCAAGCGCTCAGCCACGGACCGGATTGTCGGATACTGGAAGAATTCGACGATTGGTAAGTTGATGCGGAAAGCATTTTGCACAGCCAGACGGACTTCGGGTATAAGCAATGAATGCCCGCCAACATCAAAGAAGTTTTCCTCCACTCCAACTTCGTCAATTTTCAAAACCTTCTTCCAAATCTCTGCAACAAGCTTCTCCGTCTCGCCAAGCGGCAATTTCGCTTGCTCGAAAGACTCGGACGTCAATTTGACGGGAGGTAATGCCTTGCGGTCAATCTTGCCGCTGACTGTAAGTGGCATTGCGGGAAGGAATACAAATGCATTGGGCACCATGTAAGCCGGCAAACGACGTTTGAGAGCGTCACGCAGTTGCTCCGCCCTGGTGGCTTCGTCTGCAACTACATAGGCCACCAATCTCTTGTCGCTTCCATGATCGGCGCGCACCACGACCACGGCCTCTGTTACACCCGCCTGTTCTCGCAAAGCTGCTTCGACTTCACCCAATTCGATCCGGAATCCGCGCAACTTGACCTGATGGTCCTGCCGACCTAAAAATTCCAATTCCCCTTTTCCGCGCCACCTTACCTCATCTCCCGTCCGGTAAAGCCTCCCATCCCCTGCTCGACTGAAAGCATCGGGAAGGAACTTCTCGGCCGTCATGTCCGGCCGCTTCAGATATCCGCGGGCCAGCCCAGCTCCGCCCAAGTACAATTCTCCCTTTACGCCTACCGGCACCGGCTGTAATTCTCTGTCCAAAACGTACACCTGAGTATTCGCAATCGGACCTCCGATGGGCACAAAAGCCCTGCTCCCATCGTCGTGGCAAGGCCAGAAGGTAACGTCAATGGAGGCTTCTGTAGGACCGTACAAATTATGCAACTCAGCCCTGAGCTTGCTATGGAATTTCTTCTGTGCCTCCAGGCTTAGCGCCTCTCCACTGCAGATCACGCGTCTCAACGTGGTGCACGCTGCCGCGCCTTCGCTTTCCAGCCAAACACTCAGCATCGACGGCACAAAATGCATGGTCGTAATACGTGAGCTTTGAATTATGGCATTCAGGTAGTCAGCGTCCTGATGCCCACCCGGTCGCGCCATCACCAGGCGCGCCCCTGTAATCAGCGGCCAAAAGAATTCCCACACTGAAACATCAAACGTAAAAGACGTTTTCTGTAATACCCGGTCGCTTCCATCCAAGCCATACTGCTGTTGCATCCATAGCAGCCGGTTGCAGAGGCCACTATGCACATTCATCGCCCCTTTGGGCCGGCCTGTCGAACCCGAGGTGTAGATCACATAAACGAGATTGTCCAGGCGTGTGACGTTCTCCAGGTTCTCGTCGTTCTTTGCGGCAATTTCATCCCACTGCTCATCCAGCGCCACGACCTTCCCGTCATAGTTGGAAAACCGGCTGAGCAATCGTTCTTGGGTCAAAAGCACCGCAACTTGTCCATCTTGCAGAACGTAGCCCAGATGCTCCGGGGGATAGCTCGGATCAACCGGCAGATAAGCTCCGCCAGCTTTAAGAATTCCCATTAATCCCACTACCATATCGAAACTGCGTTCCAGGCAGACGCCAACTCGCACTTCCGGACCTACTCCTAACCGCCTTAAATAATGACCTAGCTGGTTTGCCCGCCGGTTCAGCTCCGCATAACTCATCTCCTGCTCTTCGTATTCCAGGGCCACTGCCCCCGGCATTTGCGCCACTTGCTCCTCAAACAATTCATGAATGCAACGCAACGGAAAAGGGGCTGCCGTCTCGTTCCAGTCGAACAGCAACTGTTGGTATTCCGTTGCGGTCAATAATGGTAAGGTGGAAGCGCACTGCTGCGGGTCATGCACCATCTCGCGCAGGATCTGGTTGTAATGCCGCAGCATCTGCCGAATTGTCTTTCGTTCAAACAGATCCGTGCAGTATTCAGCGAACCCGTGCAGCCCTTGCGGACCCTCTTCGATGATCAGGCTCAGGTCGAACTTCGCTCCCGTAGGCGGGTGGGGAAGCAACGTCATCTCCACGCCAGGGAGCTGTATAGTTCCTGTTCCTGTTCCTGCATTTTGCAATACGATGGAGACCTGAAATAACGGATTTCGGCTCAGGTCACGTTGCGACTCCAACGCGTCCACTAATTTTTCAAAAGGGACAGCCTGAAAGGTATAAGCCGCTAAACAAGCTTCACGGGTTCGACGCAATATCTCTCGAACTGGCGGATTGCCGCTCAAGTCGCCGCGCAACACAAGAGTATTCACGAAGAAGCCAATGAGCGTCTGCAACTTAGGATGAGCCCGATTGGCGATAGGCGAACCCACCGCGATGTCCTCCTGGCCACTGTAGCGCGCCAGAAGAATCTGCAATCCTGTCAGCAAGGACATGAAGAGGGTCACCCCTTGCTCCTGGGCCAGCGCTTTCAAACCAGTGTTTAACTCTGCTGGAAGTGCCCATTCCTCGTTGGCTCCGTTAAAACTCTGAACCGGCGGCCGTGGATGGTCGGTTGGCAAATCCAACACGGGGATGCCTGCTAACTGCTTCTTCCAGTATTCCAACCCTTCTGTCAGCTCTCCACTTTCTAACAACTCGCGCTGCCAAGCCGCATAGTCCACATATTGAATTTCCAACTCGGGAAGCGGTGACAGATTACCCATGCTGTATGCCTCATACAGCGCCCGTAGTTCGTCCACCAGCACACCAACCGACCATCCATCGAAAACGATATGATGGACTGTAACCAGCAGTATGTATTCCTGCTCCCCGATTCGCAGTAGCTTCGTCCGGAACAACCTTCCTTCGCTCAAATGAAATGGATGGACCGCTTCTTCTGCCAGCTCGCGATTTACCCGCTCCTTTGCCGCTATTCCGGAGTTCGAATCCCGAAGATCAACTTCCTGCAATTCAACTCGGAGCCTCTCGTCTATCTCCAACTGTGGCTTGGCTCCTGCCTGCACGAATCTGGCATGCAGTATCTCGTGCCGCCGCACAACTTCCTGAAAGCTCAACTGTAGCGCTTCCCTATTCAGGTCGCCTTTCAGGCGCACCGCTGCCGGCAGGCTATACGCCACTCCGCTGGAGTTGAAAAGATCAAGGAACCAAAGGCGTTCTTGTTGTGAAGAAAGGGGAAACGGCCCCACCCTGCTGATGGGTACAAGAGGCAGGACTTCATCCGCTTGTCCCTTATTGTTCAAGCTATCAAGGTGGGCCGCCAAATCCTGGAGAATCGGGAGCTCGAAAATTGCCCGCAATTCTATCTCGCGATGAAACGTCTCTCTTAACCGCGAAAGCATTTGCACGGCCAGCAAGGAGTGCCCTCCCAGCGCAAAGAAGTTATCGTGTAGACCTACTCGTTCAATCCTCAGTAGCCTCGCCCAGATTTGCGCTATTAACTGCTCCACTGGAGTACGTGGCTCGACATAGGCCGCCGCTTCATCTCGTTGCTTGGCGAGCCGTGGCAATGCCCGGCGATCAATCTTTCCATTGGGAGTCAGCGGTAGTTGATTCAACAAAACAAAATCAGCAGGCACCATGAATTCCGGAAGCTGCTTCCTCAACTCTGCTTTCAGATCCGCTGCTTTGTTTTCACCTTCGGTGGCCACATAAGCCACCAAGCGTTTCTCTCCCGAATCATCCAGGGCCAACACGACTGCCTGCCGGACCCCTGCTGTCTTTTCCAGAGCCCCCGCTATTTCCGTCAACTCGATCCGGTACCCACGCACCTTGACCTGGTGGTCTGAACGTCCGTGGAAGTCCAGGTTTCCATTGATGCGGTGAGACGCCAAATCTCCAGTTCGATAGAGTCGCTCGCCTCCGATCCGGCTAAAGGGGTTGGGCACGAATTTTTCTGCTGTCAAGTCCGGACGATTCAGATAGCCACGCGCCAGCCCCGCTCCTCCCAGATACAGCTCTCCCACGACGCCCGGCGGCAATAGTTCCATCCATTGATCCAGTAAATGCGCTTGGGTATTCGCGATTGGCTTGCCAATCGGAACTGCGGCTGTCTCAGAATTTTTTTCCAGCCAGGCATGAGTCGAATAGGTCGTGTCCTCGGATGGGCCATACAAATTGCAGATTCGCTCGACCGTCCCAAGTTCATAGATGTCTTGAACTAATCCCGGAGTCAATGCCTCTCCGGCCAGATTGACCGTCCGCACCGATTCTGGGACCGCCTTGATCCGAACCAGTTCGCGTATGGCTGAGGGTACAGTATTGATTAACTTCACCGCTTTGGTCCCGGACATCTTCGCCAGTTCCAAAGCGTCCTTGACCACGAACACCGTACCTCCACAACTGAGTGGCACAAAGATCTCGAAAACGGACAAATCGAAGCAAATTGAGGTTGACGCCAGCACGCCACCCAGGTCTTCTGCCGGAAATGATTCTCGAGACCAATGCAGAAACACAGTCGCGCTGCGATGGGTAATTGCCACTCCCTTGGGTCTGCCTGTTGAACCCGAGGTGTAAATCACGTAGGCTAGGTTCTCCGGCACAGTGAGTGGTTTCAGATCTTCTTCACGCGCCCGCGCGATCTCTGCTCTATCTTGATCCAACAACACTATTCGTCCACCGGAGCCACGCAGCTTGTCCGCGAATTCCTTTTGCGTGATCACGACTGCTGCCTTTGCGTCTTCCACCATGTATGTCAGCCGTTCTTCCGGATAGCTTCCATCCAAAGGCACATACACTCCTCCCGCTTTGAGGATGCCCAGCAACGCCACTATCATCTCCGCTCCGCGCTCTACGCAGATTCCTACCCGCACTTCTGGTCCCACCCCCATTTGTTGTAGATAGTGACCCCACTGATTGGCCCGTCGATTCAATTCCGCGTACGTGAGTTGATCACCGGCGCTCACTACCGCAACTGCTCCCGGACTCCTCCTTGCCTGGTCTCTCAGCACCTCCGGCAGGCATTTCTCGCGGTCATATTCCGCCTCAGTCCGATTCCATTCGACCAGCAATTGCTCTCTTTCCGTTGCGCTCAAGATTTCGATCTCATGGATCCGTTTTTCACCGGAGATTACGATTCCTTCCAACAGAGCCTGGTAATGCCGCAGCATCCGTTTCATGCGGTCGGCATCAAACAGTTCAGTCCCGTATTCCAGAGTCAACTGCAACTTACCGTGTTCCTCGCGCGCCATCAGCGTCAGGTCAAACTTCGAGGTGCCGGTTTCCAATATCGAAGGTTCTGCCTGAAGGCCCTTCCAAGGCAATTCCAGGAGCGGAGTGTTTTGCAACACAAACATGGCTTGAAACAGCGGCGTGCGGCCAAGGTTACGTGGCGAATCTAAAATCTCAACTAATCGCTCGAAAGGAATGTCCTGGTGCGCATATGCCTGCACTGACGCTTCGCGTACTTGCTGCAGCAGCTCGGCTAAACATGCGTCTCCGGCTATCGCTGTGCGTAACACCAGCGTATTCGCAAAGAAACCGACGAGCGGTTCAACTTCAGGTGTTGTGCGGTTGGCAATGGGTGAGCCGACGGCTATATCCGTCTGCCCGCTGTATCGGTGAAGCAGAATTTTGAATCCGGTCAGCAGGGTCATGAACACCGTGACACCCTGCTGGCGGCTGAAAGATCTTAGCCGCTCTGCCAGCTCTTGCGGCAGGAGCGCCATCTCTGTGACCCCGGCAAGCGTCGGCTTCGCGGAATGTGGGCGGTCGGCTGGCAGGTGTAGCGGCTCAACTCCGGCTAACTGGCCCTTCCAGTAGGCCGCCTGTTTTTCCAGCAGTTCGCCTCGCAGCCACTGCCGCTGCCATTCTGCAAAATCGGCATATTGCACGGACAGGGGCGCCAACGGGGAAGCAGCATCCTGGCTGAACGCGTCATACAGCTCAGTCAACTCGTGCAGCATGATCCCCAGGGACCAGCCGTCGCACGCAATATGATGGAGAACTACCAGTAAGATGTGTTCTTGAGTCCCTAGCCGGAACAATAACGCGCGGATGACCGGCCCTGTAGCTAGATTAAATGGGTGCCGCGCCTGCCGCCGGAGCAATTCCGGCAACTCCCCCTCAGCGATCTCAACTACTGGCACGGGCAGGTCCGCCGCTGGAGCGATCTTTTGAATTGGTACACCATCTACTTCAGGGAAACTGGTCCTCAGCACTTCGTGGCGAGCCACGATCTCCTTCAAGCTGTCCTGGAGCGCCTCCTTATTCAATGTTCCTCGCAGGCGTAAGGCTACAGGTACGTTGTATAAGCCTGCTGCGGTCTCATATCGCGACAAAAACCACAAGCGCTCTTGAGCAAAGGACAATCGCAGAAGTTGCCCCCCGGGATGCGGCCGCAGTGGAGAAACCGTTGCCCTGGTTGCCCGATCCACGTGGACTGCCAGCCCGGCAATTGTAGGATTCTCCAACAGGCTGCGGAGCTGCAGCTCTACCCCAAACGCCTGCCGGACACGCGACATCACCTGTGTTGCCAGCAGGGAGTGTCCCCCCAAATCGAAAAAGTTTTCCTCCACCCCCACTTGCTCTACGCGAAGCACCTGCGCCCAAATCGCTGCCAGGATCTCCTCGGTTTCGCTTTTGGGCTCTCTGCCCTTCACCAGGCTGCGCACCGGCTCAGGCAAAGCCTTGCGATCAACTTTGCCGTTCGGGGTCTTGGGCAAGCTTTCCAATAGCACGAATTGGGAAGGAACCATGTAGCGCGGCAGTCGCTCCTGCAGATACTCCTTGAGTTGCTCCTCTGCGATTTCCATTCCAGGCCTCGGTGCAGCGTAGGCAACAACCCATTTGTCGAGGCCGTTTTCTCTTATGACAACTACGTTCTCCCGCACTGCTGCGTGCCTGCTTAATGCCGCTTCGATCTCACCGAGTTCGATCCGGTAGCCACGCACTTTCACCTGGTGATCAGCGCGGCCCAGATATTCCATTTCTCCCGCATTATTCCACCGCACCAGGTCGCCGGTACGGTACATGCGAGCTCCCTCTGTTTTGCTGAATGGATCGGGCACGAATCGTTCGGCGGTCAGGCTGGCGCGCTTCCAATATCCGTGCCCTACTCCTGCTCCTGCGATGTAAAGTTCGCCCACCACTCCGAGCGGCGCCAACTCCAGTTCCTGGTCCATCACATAGAGCCGCGTGTTGCCTACACCTCGCCCGATTGTTACCTTTTTTTGCGCTTCTACGGTTGTCCAGGTGGAATAGGTTGTGGTCTCTGTAGGTCCGTAAAGATTGTTGATGCGCTTGAGAATTCCCGCTTGCGCTAATCCTTTGACCAGTTCCTCTTTCAGCGCTTCGCCGGCGAGATTGATTGTCGCCACTCCCTCCGGCAGGGGTCCCTGCTCGATCAACTTGGCTATGGCTGAAGGCACGGTGTTCACCAACCGCACACGGTTAGAAACTTTTCCATCCAGCAGGCTTTCCCACCATGCAAGCACATCATCGGCCAGCACCACAGTCCCGCCGCAACTTAAGGTCGCCCACAGCTCAAAAATGGAAAGATCGAAGCAGACAGACGTTGACGCCAACACGCCGCTAAACTCTTCCGCCGTGAAGGTACGCTTTGCCCAGGCCACGAATGACGTGGCATTTCTATGGGCCAGCATCACTCCTTTGGGCATCCCGGATGAACCCGAGGTGTAGATCAAGTAAGCTAGTTGCCGGCTGTCGGCTGCTTCATTAAGTCCGTCTGTGCTCTCCTTTGCGATCTGCCCTTTTTCCCGATCCAAACAGAGAACGATAGCGGCTCCGCTTGCCACTCTGTCCCTCAGAGATTCTTCGGTGATGACAGCCTTTGCGGCTGCATCTTCCAGCATGAACCGCAAGCGTTCCTCAGGGTATTGAGGATCGAGCGGCACATACGCGGCGTTGGCTTTCCAAATACCCAGCATCGCCACCACCATGTCCGGTGAACGGCGCATGCAAACTCCTACAAGATCCTGTTTACGCACTCCCATGCGGACAAGATATCGCGCCATCTGATTCGCCTGGGCATTCAATTCCGTATAAGTGAGCTCCTCCGCGCCACAAACAATCGCCGTAGCCGTAGGCGTGGTCTTCGCTTGCTCCGCAATCAACTCATGCAGGCATCGCTCACGGTCATATTCGAACTCCGTTTCGTTGAGTTCCTCCACCAGTCTGTTCTGCTCACTGGCGGAAAGCATCGGCAATTGACTCACCGGAATCTCGGGATTCGAGATGATTCCTTCTAAAAGAATCGAGAAGCTCTCAGCCCACCGGGCAATCGTGCTCTTATCGAATAGGTCGCTGTTGTACTCCCATGCCCCGGTCAGACCATCCGGCCCCTCGCCGGCCGTCAGCGTGAGGTCAAACTGTGCTGTTCGCTGCTCCATGGCAACGGACTCCAACCGCAAGCCGCCCAAGGACACCCGCGCCTGTGGTTGCCCCAATGCAAAACGCACGAAATCATCTGAATGCTGTCCGTAAGTCTGCTGAAAGACGAACATGCTCTGATAGACAGGCGCCATAGAGGGATCACGAGCAATCCCAAGTTGTTCAACCATCAGCGAAAATGGATATAGATCGTGCGCAAACGCTTTCGCAACCCGTTTACGAACCTGGGGCAGGAAATCGATGAATGTTTGTCGTTGCTCAAAATCCACCCGCAGCGGCACGGCATTCACGAAGTAACCCACGGTGTTCGCAAATTCCGCTCTGGATCGGCCCGCCACCGGGCATCCGACAGTAACCTGATTTTGCGAAGTCAGGCGATACAGCAGGATCTGAAAAGCCGCCAGAAGCATCGCAAAGAGCGTTGTCTGTTGCTCAACACCAAACTGTTTCAGTTTTTCGGTTAACCTGGCATCGAGCGTAAATGGGAAGGAGGAGCCATGAAACGTCTGTACGGGTGGGCGGGCATGGTCTGCAGGCAGGCTGAGAGGCGCCAGTTCTCCTGACAGCTCTTCTTTCCAATAGCCCCAGAGCCGTTCTCCGTCAGGACCGGAAAGCTTCTCCCGCTGCCATTCCACAAAGTCCGCATAACTGCATTCCAACGGAACAAGCGTTGCTTCTGCTTTGCTGTGATAGGCCTGGTAAAGCTTTCCAATTTCGTCCAGGAGCAGCGTAAGAGACCAATAATCCGCGATAATGTGATGCACCGCAACATGCAGCAGGTGGTCGTTTTCCGATCTGGTGTAGAGTGTGGCCCGAAACAATGGGCCTCGCGTCAGGGAAAAGGGCAGACGGCTTTGCTCGGCCAGTGTTTCTTCGATTTCTGCTGCGCTCCAGCGTCGCGTGTCAAAATGTTCGAAGCAAACCTCGGCCTTATCGGCAACCTCCTGCACTGTCTCTCCGGCCATTTCCACAAAGATGGTGCGCAGGCAGGGATGGCGGTCAACCAGCGCCTGAAATGCTTGCCGGAGCGCCTCAACATTCACCCCAGATGCGATCCTGATCACTCGTGAGATGTTGTAGGCTGCGCTCTCGGGCGCCATCTGATATAGGAACCAGAGGGCCCGCTGGCCATGCGAAAGCGGGTAAATGGATGGATGGCCCGCCCGGCTCCTGCGCAGCAGCGACGGAGTTCCGGTTACGGTTTTCTCAATATCAGCAATGGTAAACCCATCGAATAAGTCGGAAACCGCGATCTCAATGCCAAAATGGAGCTGAATCTGGTGGCAAAGCTCAACCGCCCGAAGTGAATTCAGCCCGTACCCCATCAACGGCTGATGAATGTCGATCTCGGCCGGCTCAATACCGGTTCTGCGCGCTACTTCGGCGATCACCCACGTCTCTACGGCGCTGGGCTTGTACGCGTCTGCAGATGCGGATGCGCCTGCGGCCGGCCGGTCTGCAGCCCCTTCACTCCACTCTTTTAAGAGATAGAGATTCTGATTCAGAAAATCTGTCTTGCAGGTATGCCGCTGTAGCTTGCCGCTGGACGTCTTGGGAATTGTCCCTGTCCTTATCAGGACGATCGCATGGGCAGTCAATTCATGGATCTCGGCAATATTCCGGGCAATGAGTTGAATGGCCCTGCCCAGCTCATCATCAGAGCGGATGGCCGCCTCCTGCACCACGACCAGCTTTTCTTCTCCGTCCCTCTCAATTGCAAATGCTGCTCCACATCCCGGACGCAAAGCGGGATGCGCAGTCCCCATGGTCTCTTCGATATCCTGCGGGTAGTAATTGCGCCCGCGAATAATAATGAGGTCTTTTAAACGCCCGGTGACAAACAACTCTCCATCGCACAGAAATCCCAGGTCTCCGGTTCTCAGGAACGATCCCTCCTGACTTCCGTGTATGCGCGCATGGAATGCAAGCTTTGTCTCTTCAGGCAGATTCCAATACCCGCGCGCCACACTGGGGCCCGAGACCCAAATCTCGCCGATCTGATTGGGCGGGCTCGAAAGCAGTGATTCCGGATCAACAATCATCACCCCATTTCCTCGCGCCGGTTGGCCGCAACTCACGACCGGGATGGCGGCGTTATCCTCCGATGCGCTGCGCACTTGATGGCGCGCGAGAGCGGCAGCATCCAGGTCCAGGGTCACCGGCGCGTGGTCGCCTGAATGACCAGAAACCAGAAGCGTCGCTTCCGCCAAGCCATAGCAAGGAGTAAACGCCTTGGGATTAAAGCCCGCTCGTCCGAATCTTGCCGCAAACCGCCTCATGGTGCTGGAGCGCACCGGTTCAGCCCCATTGAAAGCCAGCTCCCAACTGCTTAGGTCTAGTCTGTCCGCTTCCTCCTCTGTGACTTTGTTGACGCAGAGATCGTAGGCAAAGTTGGGACCGCCGCTGGTTGTTGCCCGGTAATGGGTTATAGCATTCAACCACCGGACCGGCTGCTGCAAAAACGCCATCGGTGGCATGAGAATGCAACGAGCGCCTATATAGATTGGCTGAAGCATGTTCCCAATCAGGCCCATGTCGTGATAAAGCGGAAGCCAGCCGACGATTACGGACCTTTCATTTTGGTGAAATGCTTCCTGAATCAGAGCTTCGTTCTCCAGCAAGTTGGAGTGACTTACCATGACTCCCTTGGGCGCCGCGGTTGAGCCCGAGGTGTATTGCAGGAACGCGATGGAGTCTCCTGCTACCTTCGGTTGTTTCCAATCCTCAGCCAGGCTTGGCCCTAAATCATCAGTCGCCAGGTATCGGAGAGAAGAGAGTTGTGGATCGCCGTCCGCGAAGGGCTTCATTTTGAGCAGAGTCTGTCTGGCGGTCAGGACTGTAAGGGCCTTCGAATCCTGAATAACAGCCTTAAGCCGCAGCAAATTGCGGTTTGATCGCGGAGGATAAACCGGTACCGCGATCGCTCCGGCGCTCAGGCAGCCCCAGAAAGCAGCGATGAAATCAGGTCCCGGAGGGTACAGCAGCAGTACGGGTTGTCCTGTGAAATTGGATGATTGCAACAGCGCCGCGATGGACCAGGCGCGGCGTGCCAATTCCTCATAGGTCCAGTTGGCTTCCTCCTTTTCTCCGTCCCTAAGAAAGGTCAAGACCAGTCGATCGGAATTGTGCTCCCTTTGCCAGAGAAGCAGCTCATTTAAATTGGAAAATTTATTTCGCATTACCCATTTCTCTAAGAGCGGATAGTGCAGTTACACCGCTCCCCTGCAACACGCTTAACCACGCCGTGGATTGAAGTGCCCAAAAGTAACCAGAAGGTATAGCTTCGCCGTGAAAGGCAGGTTCCGAGGTATATCATTACGATCCGCAATGCGTCGGTGTAGTTCCATACGCGCGAAGGGCCATAAGTTCCTTGGCTAGGCCCTCTCCCTCGCGGTAAAGCCGGCTGAAGACATCCATTAGCGCGGTGAGGCTTGCCCTGATGCCCCAAGCATGTTGGGCCTCATGTCCCCACAGTCGCAATGAGACGTTCCCATCGACCGCAACGTGTTGCCTTGTCTCAGAGTGGGCCATCGTTATGGCCCACAATCAGAAAGCCACTGATCAGAGAATCAAGGGCCGCTCCTCGGTCCTCACAGTTTTGAGGCCACGATCTGAAATGAGGGGGTGGGATTCACACATTCTCCGGGAGTGACAATGCGCCGGCACTCCAGCCGGTCAAATCCTGACAGGAGGGTACGTAACTCCTCTTCAGTGGAAAGCATGTGGCGTGTGTGGAAATTGGCAAACGTGATGCAATGCTCCAGCACTTCGCTCTTCTTCGACTCGCCATGGCTCGGCAAGAAATCACCGTTGGTGCTCTCCAGCAATCGACGCGCGCGCTGGCTGTATCCAGTCCTCAACTCGGGAGTCGTTGGCTCGCCTAGCATCGCCACAGTGACGACCGCCCCGCCTGGCTTGAGCAGTTCCTTCCATCGCTTGGCAATTAACGGCTTGTAATCTGCTTTCAGAACACTCAGGAATTCATCGGTAACGATCAGATCAAAGGGCGCCTCGGCAATCTCTCCGGTGATGATGTTGGCACACCTGGTCTTGATGGGGAAATTGTGCCGGTCGGCATACCACTGGCAGCATTTCAGCGGAGTTTTACAGATGTCATATATGACAATGTTGGGGCTGGCTCCCGCGATTTGCATTGCCTCATGCAGTGAAGCCAGCATGCCCCAGTCTGCAGCCGCTGAGATCAAAACATTGGCATTGGGCTTCTGTTTCAATATGCCGCCCAAGGTGTGGTTGTAAAAATCACGATGCCAGTGTGGCACCGCCACCATGTCGAGCAATCGCAGATACTGCCATGTCCCGTGATACCATCCACAACTGTCAGGCTCCAGGCGGTTCTCTTTCGCCCACTCTTCCATTCCACCCTTGGGTTTCGAGCAACATTCTGTCCGTGACCAAACCTCTGTCATCGGAGCTGATTCGACCAACAAGTCGCGGGCCTGCGGATCCAGCGTTCGCGCATAGCCGTTAGAGATGAGTGTTTCCAAAGCTAGTTCAGTCTGAGGCACATTTTCTCCTTTGAGGTAATGAATTAAATAGAACTTGGACCAGAAAATCTGGATGTGAAAAAGGCGACTATCACGGCTTTGTGGGAAGCACCATTTTTATTTCTGGCGCTATCTGTGACCCGCCCAAATGCATGGATTTTTTGCCAGGCGCTCAGGAATTCTTCTATCTATCTGATCGCTAGCCGCGCACGATGGTCGCGAGACTGGGTCGCCTGGAATCTGTGAAATTAATGCGACTTGCTTATGAAACCGCTGATCGTGGTGAGATGGCAGCTCTTGCCACCTCTAAACGAGGCACTTCCACGTGGACGCTATAAGCCACGGTGCTCAGAAGTATCTGCACCCGTTTAGTTCCTGGCAACTCCCGCTCGAATACTCCCACAAAGTCACGCAAGAGGCCGGATTGGATGATCACTTCGTCGCCAGGATTCAGTGCGGTCGTATTGCGTATGACGCCGTTCTCGTCCATACGAGCATAGATCTCGCCGATCACTTCATCGCTAATTGGGGCTGGAACCCCCCCGAAGCTGACGACATAAGCTACGCCGCGCGTAAAGTGAATATTGTGCAGTGTCTTTAGGCCTTCAAAGCGCGCAAATATATATCCTGGGAACAGCTGCGAATCACGCTGGCTGTTGCTCCCCTCTAGCCGCGGAGCCAGTGTTGTTATTCCCCAAGATGTCAGATTCTCTACTGCACGTTCTTCCTGACGGGGTTTTGTACGAATTGCATACCACGATAAAGAGTTCATTTTCACTCAACGACCGCACAGATCCGGCGATCTCTCATTGCAAGGCAGAGCTACCGCACTTGAAGCACTTGTTCGTGCTCCCTTTCGCCATTCTCAGTCATCCGCACATGGGACAAAACAGTGTTTGTCCTATCTTTCAGGCCGGAGGAACTTTCAACAACTTCGCTCTCTTACGATCCCTGATGGGCCGGGCCAGAGGCAGATCCGTTATAGCGATTCTTTGCTTCCAGCAGCTTCTGAATCTTGACCTCATCCAATAGAGTCTGCTTGCCGATTTGCCGCGTCGCCAGGACGATCTGAGCAAAGTGTTCTACCGCTTCCATTCTCTGATATGCCTCACATAGCGTCCTGCCATATGCCACCACTCCGTGGTTCGCCATCAGTATTGCGTTGCAATACGGTATGAAGGGCAGCAGCGATTCACTCAACTCAGACGTGCCAGTGGTTCCATACGGCGCCAGCGGCACCGCGCCAAGGGTCATGACCAGTTCCGAGCACAAGGGTTCGTCCAGGGCAATGCCTGCACACGCGAAGGCGGTTGCAGTGCAAGGATGCGCATGTACCACTGCACGGATATCCGGGCGAAGTTTGTAAATCGTCAGATGCATCTCAATCTCGCTTGAAACATCCCGGCTTCCTTTGAGTTTGACCCCAGTCTCATTTACCAGGACCATGTCGCGGACGCTCATCATCGCTTTTCCGATGGCGGTTGGTGTGGCCAGAATTCGGTGGTCATCGAGCCGAACCGATAAATTGCCATCGGTTGCTGACACGAATGTCTTCTGGTGCAGCAGTTTGCCAAAGTAGACTAGCTGTTCGCCGCCATATTTTTCTTTCGATCTAAGTCGTTCACGTAGCTGTTTAAATGAGACAAAATCAAACCAGCTCTGACCCAGTCGTTTTGGGAAGTAGCTTATCGCCTGGCTAATCCGTAGCATAACCACTCACGTCTTGAAGACTGAACCGGAACCTCCAGCCATAGGCCCGACTCGAAGTCATCTTTTTGGATGTGACGTCGAAGCGCCTACGCCTGCAAGCTCGCAAAGCCACACCTATCTGCGAAGCCAGGCCCAAACCTGCGCCCTCCACCGGACATCCCTGTAACCAGATCACGACAAGTCTCGGCTGCCCAAAGAAGCGACTGTTACCTCGAGTCAACATCGCGTTCCGGGTTCATCCTGGTAGTACGAAGATGATCGCCGAGAAAAGCCTGCCGGGTGAGGCCATAATCCGTCACCGCCAGCAGTTCCATCGCTTCATCGCTTGCATTCTGCGTCTGGTGCATCGTCCATCGCGGAACAAATACGGTGTCTCCCGGCCCGACATCGATGCTGAAATCACCCACCAGAACCCGGCCTTTACCCTTTACGACCGTAAGCAGGGATTCATGCGCATGGCGATGGTGTTCGGTATTGCGATGCGGCGCGATACTCACCTGGCGCACATCGAACACCTCCGCGCCGAAATCCACGCGCTTCACCGAGAATTCAATATTGAGATGTTCCACGCGGTTCGCGTACAGCCCCGACAGCGCCGCCCCGGTCACAGTTCTCGAGTTGACGAAGTCTTTCGCCGTTGAGTCTTTTGCGACTAGCGAATGCTCGTTCCGCACTCGGCCGAGCAGCCCTTGCAGCCTGGTGTGAAGGACAAAGTCCATAGCATCATCCAGAAACTGCAGCCGGATGTTCAGGGCGTGATCTATGGCGGCCTTGCATTGCTCGAACCACCCTGGTTCGTCGGAAAAGGAACGTGTCAATTCCGCCAGCGTAATGGCGTGCTCATCATCACATTCCATGTGAAGGCGGAAGAACAACAACTGTTCCTCGGGAACGCCTGCCTTGAGTAAACCTTCACAGAAATAACCGTAGAGACGCGCTATAGCGCCCTCCGTGCCCATGGATAGAAAGGCCGAACCAGCCAGCGCGGATGAGTTCCGGCAAAAGTCCAGATATTGATGAAAAAAATCATTGGCAAAGCTCTGATATTGAATGGCATCAAGATCCACTCCCAGCGCCTGGCGCAGAAAACGCCGGAACAGTTCCGCATGCCGTTTGTCCGGTTCCGCTCCGCCGCCTTCTTCCCACAGATTCTCCCCAAGCCGGGAACGGTAGTAATCGCTTTCGCAATTAGTCATGAGTGCGGTCAAATATCGCGTGAAATTCTTGGAGTATCTGTAGTATTGGCTGAAAATGTGTTTGAAGTCTTCCTTGCTCAACTGGCCCGCGCGGCACGCCCGAATCAGGCGGCAATCCCATATGGGATGCTCTGCCTGAAAACGCTCTAATTCCCTAAGTCCTGCGTCTGAGGCCGCCGTGGATGCGGCCGCCGCGACTGTGTTATCAACTAGCAATGACATGCTGTCTCCTTTCGTTCCACTGGATACAATTTCGATATGATTGTTGAACCGCAAATAGAATCATGATCCTGGGCTGCGTTCATCTGGACAGCTCCGGTCGTTTGCTCTTAAGAATCTGCCATCGCGTCTTCCTGCTGCACCTCCTCTATGCGCTTCAGAAGATCCGTAACTCTGGGGTTGGCGAGAAAATCGAAAATCGACAGGTTCACATGAAACTGGTCCGCAATGCAGCCCAGGGTTTCAGTGACCAGATAAGAGTGTCCGCCCAGGTCGAAAAAGTTATCGACGATCCCAACCCGTTCCAGCTTCAGTACCCTGGCAAAAATGGCGGCCAAATCCTGCTCCTCGGGAGTGCGGGGCTCTTCCGGTCCTGCCTTGGCGCCCAGCGTAAGAATATCCATGCCCAAAAGCGCGTTGCGGTCCGTCTTCCCATTCGGATTTAACGGCATTTCTTCGAGAACGACCACATCGTTCGGCACCATGTACTCAGGCAGCCGCTCCTTCAAAAACGACCGCAACTGGCTGCCAGTTTGATCACGCGAACCACCGCGATGCCGGGGCACCACAAATGCCACCAGACGCTGGTCCTGGTCGCTGAAGGTCTTGCTTAACACCACCGCCTCTTTAACTTCCTTATGCTGACGCAGATTGGATTCGATATCGCCCAAATCGATGCGGAAACCCCGTAATTTCACCTGATGATCAACCCGGCCAATGAACTCCAGGTTCCAGTCGGACGAAAATCTCCCCAGATCGCCCGTGCGGTAGATGCGGCTTGCTCCCCCGGCACTGAAGGGATCGGCTACAAATTTCTCTTCCGTCAACGTGCTGTCATTGATATAGCCCCAACCCACTCCGTCGCCCGCAATGCAAATCTCACCCGGAAGGCCAAAAGGCACGGGGTTCAGGAATTCATCAAGGACGTAAACCTGTGTGTTAAAAATCGGCTTTCCGATCGGAACGGAACCCTCCACGTATCTCTCGTAGTCTTTTAGGACGTAGAAGGTGGAGACATCACTGCACTCCGCGGCGCCATAGACGTTGGCTATTTCGGCGCAGCACTCGCGAGATTCAGCCCATTCCCGGATGCGCGACGCGGAAATGGCCTCGCCTCCTAAAAATAACGTACGCAAAGAACGCAGCTTGGAAAATGAGGCCTTTGAGTTTTCCACCAGCGGATAGAAAGTGCTGGGAGCGCAGTTCATGCGGGTGATTCCCTGGTCTGCGATGGTCTGGACGATCAAGGCAGGATCGTAGTAGTTCGAGGCCAGCAAGTGCAGTTCTGCCCCCCTGATCAGCGGCATGACAATACTTCTCTGGGTAATATCAAAGCTGAAGGAACTGATCACCAGAACCTTGTCCCCGGGCTTGATGTTGAACTCAGTGACAAACCAGTGCATCAGATTTGTCCAGCCGCCATGGAATACTGCCGCAGCTTTCGCCTTGCCGGTAGATCCGGAGGTGAAGATGACGTAACACAGATTTCTTACCGAGGCCGCCAGTGGCAAATTGTCACCGCTCTCGCCGGCAATCTGCCCCCAATCGCTGTCCAGGCAAACCCGCTTCGCCTTGTTCTCCGGCAAGACGGCCAGCATGTCCTGGCTGGTGAGCAATACACGCAGATCCACGTCTTCCACCATCGCAGCCAGTCGCTTCTGCGGATAGGCCGGATCCAGAGGAACATAGGCGGCGCCCGCCTTCAACGTGCCCAGAATCGCAATGATCATCTCCGGTGAACGATGCAGGCAGATGCCAACCAGAACGTCAGGGCCTGCACCCAGCTTGCGCAAGTAGTTCGCCAACTGGTTCGCCTTCCGGTTCAATTCCTCATAGGTCAATTGCCGGGCCCCGCAAACCACAGCGATTGCCCCCGGGGTCTCCGCCACGCGCTGCTCGAACAACTCATGCATGCACTTGTTTCGCGGGTAATCCGCATGCGTGCTGTTCCATTCCGCCATCGTGGTGTGCTGACCATCCAGGGTCAACACCTGCTGTTCAGAGCTCGTGGGTTGCATCTGGCATCTCTCCTGATCAGGCGCTTCTCAGCTTCCCTGTTGTGCGACAGCATGGATATCGGCGACTTGGTGAGAAGCCCCGGCGGCTTTTCTCTCTCCCAGTGTGTAGTCCCAAATAAAATCGTTGAGCTTGAGGTCCGTCTTGGCGCTGAGGCTCTCCAGTGCGGACATAAGTCCTTCGGCAATTTTCTCCACCTGGGCCTGAGCGTGGCGGCCGGTCGGGCAAGAAACTTCAAATGACGTTCCATCACTTCCGGCCATGAGCTTCAGCAGCAGATCTATCTGTTTGTTGACCGCCGGGTAGTGCTCCAGCCGCGCCGGCATGCTGACTTCCGGCGAATCCCCCACCAGGCATCCTGCCGTGAATGTTGGGCACGCGCTGCCGAACTCTTTCATGCGCAATGGATTGGTCAGAATGAAAAAGGCAAACAAGCGATGCAGGCGCGCCTGTTCCAGCTTCTGGCTCGAGCTGCGGGCAAATTCGGCAAAGCTCGCATCCAATGCGGGATGAAAGAGAATCGGGAAGGGCTCTTTTTCATCCAGCGAAGCGACTACAACAACCTCGTCCTGGCCCGAGATTCTCGCCAGCAAGGCGCCATAGCAGGCGAGAACCAGTTCCGCAAAATCGACTCCGTACGATGAGCTGAGTTTCTCCGACAACTGCCGGTTTACAAATCGGGCAACCGAGGTGGACGCTCCGCCTCCCGCTTTAGGAGTGGTGACCGCCGGCCTGGCATGCTGGAACTCATCCTTCCAGAATTTTTCCGCAGCCACATACCTGGCCCCGGAGTAAGGCTCGATCACGCTCATGTCCAGCTCTACCGGCCGGTCGTACTGCGCGCTCAATTTGAAGTTTTCCAGCAATGCGGGTGAGATTTGCTTCAGGTTGGGCTTCAGCAGCTTCTCCCTGGCTGCTGCGACAAAGAATTTAAGAAATGTCTTCTGCCGCTCAATCGACATCCCTCGCTTTTCATTGGCGTAGAAAGAGACCCAGTTATATCCGGGATCGGGCACCCATGAAACATGCTCCAGCGCCATGAACGAGCGCACCACTAGTTCAACCGCCGTTTCCGCATTCATGGTGTAGTGGGACCAGCCATATGCTTTGCCCTTTAACGCAAATTTGTCCCGCTTGCGCCACACCGGCGTAGTGGCATCACAAAACCAGATCTGAATCCGCGTGTAATCGGGCTTGATCTCTTCAATGAAGTCGAATGATTCCTGAAAACTTTCATACGTTTCGCCCGGGAAACCGACCTGCACCGAGATCATCTGGCGCAGCCCATATTTCTTGAACCACGGCATGGTCCTGCGGAAATCGTCCTTGTGCGCGGTCTTATCCATGTTCTTTAGCACGGTCTCATTGGCCGATTCGAGACCCAGGAAAACCCCCATGCAACCGGCTTCCTTCATCAACTGGATGGTCTCTTCGTCCGTCTGGTCGCAACGGAAGAAACAATGCCACTTAAAGCCATAATTCTTCGCGATCATCATGCGCAACATGGCCTTAAACTGGGCGGGAGGAACGTTCATGGTGGCATCGATGAAAAAAATGTGGGTGATCGCGCCCGTGGCCTTGATAGCGTCGAACTCCCGCTCGATCCGGTCCAGGCTCATGATCACGTAACGCTCGTTGCCGTGCTCCGGAAAAGAGCAGAAGCCGCACGCATAAGGACAGCCATCCGAAATGCGCACGTTGGCCCAACCCGATTTTGCGAACCCCTCGGCAAACAGCGAATAATCAATCATGTTGTCCGCTAGAGGGTTCTTTTCCCGCAGCCGTGGCGTCACCAGATAGTCCTTGCCCTTTTTGTAGGCAAGGTTATGCACCGTACTCACATCCACATTGTTTTTTAGCGCTTCCAGCAGATTGACCAGCGTCTGTTCGCCCTCACGACTGTAGCAGTAAAAATCGGCATTCAAATATCGGAAAAGAGGCTTGACGTATTCCGGTTCCCGTTCTTCCGCTTCCTTGGAAATGTACGGCCCACCCACAATGATCTTCGCGTCTGGCCTCGCCTTGCGAATGAAGGTGATGATTTCCCAGATGTTCTGCTCGAAGACGTACATCGTGCCGGTGAGGATAACCAGGCGATAATTATTGTTTTTCAGCTTTTCTTTGAGCTGCCGCTTCTCCCAATGGAACAAATTGATGTAATCGAACGTGTAGCCTCGCCGCGCCAGATAGCTTCCCAAATACGTAAGCGCCGTCCACACGCAATCCCCATTGTAAAAATCTTTGTGGTCCTTCGGATCCAGGCCCTCATTATAAAATTTGGTGAGAATGTCCATTGCCTGGTGCGGCTTCCCCTCGTAGCGGACACAATTGAGCTGCATATCCGTGAAGGCCACATGGTCGCGCCCTCCCGAAGAAGCCATATTCTCGAGGATGTTGAAATATTGCTGGAATTCGAGTTCGTTGTGTCCTACAAGCAGGCAATCGAAATCTGCCATTGCATTTTCTCCTGATCCCGGCGCGCTACTGGCTTAAAAGTGCACACAATTCTAAGCAATTTGATAAACCTACGGAATTTCATATGCAACAGGCACAATCGCCCACAAGCGATAACCCGGGGTTAATGATAAAGACCGCCATAAATTAAATGGGCTCGCGGGGCGCAGCCGCAAACCTTGGAGTGTGTTGATACGACGAGGCGTGGTACCACATTTGTCCTGCGGTATCCCCAAATCGCGACGACTAAGATCCTACAAATAATTTGACGAAGCAAACGGGCTTAAGATAGCCGATCATTTTGGTTTTGGCAACAAGAAAATTAAAATTGTCTGATTAAATTGTGATTAAATGCTACTACCACAACGGGATGACCAACTGTATCAGGATATAATAATTTGCCGGAAGTGGGCGATGGTGGATATCATATTGGGGCAATGATATTGCGGTTATGGGATATGTTTGATAGATCACATTGCGGCTGCCGTCTATGAATGATAGAACACCCATTATGGAGTGAATATGGAGCTGGATGAAGAGCTTGCATCGTGTATTACCGTAGAGGATGAGGAGGCGCTCAGGTCACGTTATGCTTCGCCTCGGTTCTTGCCCGTTCTGGACCAACTCGATAGGAGCTGTCGGCTGTTTATTGCACATTCTCCCATCGTAATCATAGGGAGCACGCAGCCCGACAACGGTATTGACATAAGCCCCCGCGGTGATGCGCCGGGATTTGTGCGTGTGCTCGATGACCATACCCTGGTGATCCCTGACCGCCAGGGCAATAACCGCCTGGACTCCATGACCAATCTGTTAGTCAATAACGAAATTGGGCTGTTCTTCATGATTCCGGGAGTGCATGAAACACTTAGGATCAAAGGCACGGCCCGCCTGAGCCGCGAGCCGGAGCATCTTGCGGCTACGGAACTGCAGGGAAAGCAGTCCAACACGGTGATCGTAGTGACCGTGACCTGGGTGTTTATTCACTGCGGTAAGGCGCTCAACCGCTCCAAGATATGGGAAAACGACTATCGCGCCAGCCCCAAGGCGTGGCTGCTTGCCCGCAGTACGCTGGAGAACAGCACGGTGGCCGATATTGATTTGCGCAAGCCGCCCGTGGTTGCTGGACACGATTCTGAGCCCGGGGACGTCTGAGCCAGGCCGCCGAACTCCTGTTCAGAGTTATTCCCGTGTTCGGATTACGCTTTTCAGCTTTGCTGTGAGTTTTCCCAATTCTGCAGCATCGAATCTGCCCTGTTCACATATCGGTTCGACTGATTGCTGCAGGGCAGAAGGAAGTGGGAACAAAATGCCTGCCTTTTCGGGAAATAGCTTTTGCGTTTCAACTGAGAGAACCGTCTCGCTTAGCAGCTTTGCGGCCTGCAAATGACTGCAACCCCGGGCATCTGCAAAGGCGAGAGCGCCCATAAGGTGGGGCCCAAGGAGATAACGGCTCAGATGTTTGTTGAAGAGTTCGTTGTATCGTTCGGCTGCGGATTGTGGCTCTCGGTCAAGAAGGAGGCTGATCTTTTCACTTTCCTCATGCACTCGGCGAATAACTCGTTCTGTCAGATCGTGGAAAATCAGGTCTAGAGGGGTTTCGATGCCCTCGGTCGCTAAAATAGCGCGATCACTAGAGGACAATCCTGAAAAATGCTCTCGGACAACAGATACTCCTATTGGCGCCAGTGCAGAACCGGCTAGGACTGCAGATAAATCTGCCAGGAGAGCATGGCGGCGACGAATATCCCAGGACTGAAAAATTCCAGTGCCACGCAAACAGGCTACGGCGTCGAAATCAATGCTGGGGTTCGCAAGCAAAGCTCGCCATGCATGGTCGAAACTGTTCCAGTCGTCTGCCTCTCCGATAAGGCCGCACAGACAGCAGATGGCGGATTTTTCATGGTCGCCGCTCACGGCGAAGTGTCCGTAGAGCACAGCCGTCAACCTTGTGATCGAAATCAATTGCTGGGATTTGTGCCTGCAGGATTAGCAATCATCCTGACAGTGATTACATATCATCTCTATTTGGAGCGTTCATGTTAGCATGCAAATCCTGTTGCGGGCCCAGACGAAGCGTTAGAGTAATATACATGCACATTGGGTCGAACTTTTGCTGTGAGGTGAAATCTTCATGAATGGCGCCAGGCACTTTTTGTCAGGTTTGGCTTACAGTGTTGGCAGTATCAAGCCTATCGATGCGCTGGCTGGCGTAGACAGCGTAAACACTGAATTACTCAATACCCTTAAGTCAAGAGGATTAAAGAATTTTTGCGAAGACAGCAGGTCTATCCCTGAAATGTGCCTGGCCAGTGCTCTACAAACACTCCAGGCAACACGCCTGACCCCGGCTCAGATCCACGCGGTCGTGTTCACCAGCTCCAATTCGGATGGACTGGTTGCAGATGATGATGAAACTGCGCTCTTTACCGCCCTCCATGGCGCCGGATTTATTAAGACCCGTATTATTGGTTTGACTTTGCAGGCCTGTAGCGCCTGTGGAGAAGCGCTTCAGATTGCGTGTGACTTGATCAATGATCCGGCAAAAAAGGCCCTGGTAATCGTTTTTGGGAAAAAAAAGGCAAACAGGGTTGGCCCTCAGGCCAATACCGTGTTCAGCGATGGAGCGGCATCCTGCATTGTCTCTTCAGACAGTGGCGACTTCGAAATTTGCGCGATTGAGAGCATGATCAATACCTATTTAGGCAGCATGGGACGCACCGGCAATGTCGCTCAGACTCACGGCGGGCTGCTTGATCTCAGGGAACTCAGCAAAAAAGTGTGCGAGAAGTCTGGAGTGAAGGCCAAAGCCATGCGCGCGTTTTTCGGCACAAATGCCAGTCTCGGACATCTCAACTTCATGGCGCAAGCCGCCGGCATGCCTCTAGACAGAGTCTACGAGGACGACGTAGCCGAATATGGCCATCTGCATTCCTGTGATAACTTGATCAGCCTGAAAAACTACTCAAGCAAACATGCATTGGCTCCGGACGACCACGTAATGCTTACTGCGTGGTCATCGCATGTGGTGAGTGCCTCCGTTTTGAGGTACGTCGGCTAAAGCAGCGGATTGTGCCAGGAATAGCCTCTGGAAACCTGCCAATGCAGTCAATTTCAACACTGAACGAAAAACTGCTTCAACCAGTCAGGATACTCAACATGTATGTTTTCATCACCGTGAAAGCCGCAATCACAACCGTCGCTAGCTATTGATAGCCAGCGCATCTGAGGCATCTGAACATGACAAAGAACACATTACAATCCTCGGAAATGACAGTCATGACCGCCGGACGGCCGTACCTGTTACGTTACTTTGACCGTCCGGGCTCAGGACCCGCAATTCTCTATATTCATGGACTCGGTTGCTCCAAGGCTGATTTCATGGAAATGGCTGCGGCTCCCGAACTTCAGCCGTTTCGCCTGCTCTCTGCCGACCATCCCGGCTGTGGTGACTCACCTTATGATGATAGCCATCCATTGAATATCGACGGCGTTGTGGATCTGATTGAGAATTTTGTGGCTAATCTGGGACTGGATCCCTTTCTGCTCGTGGGCGGCAGCCTCGGTGGTTTGGTGGGGCTTCTATACGCGGAGCGAAATCTCAGCAGAGTCACCGGATTCGTAAATGTGGAAGGCAATCTTGCGCCTGAAGACTGCATGTTCAGCCGCAATGTGATTCCTTATTCTTATTCGCATTTTGAAAGAGTCATATTCCCTCAAATCAAAAAAGCTATCGCCGCCAGAAGAGGCCGCGGGTTCGCACAGCATTTAGAAGTGCTGGCGAAAGCTAGCCCGCGGGCGTACTATGATTTTGCGTTTCAGACGGTCGAATACTCGGATAAAGGTAATTTGCTGCAGCGCTTTCTGGGTCTACCGATTCCGAAATGTTTCTTGTACGGCTCGGAGAACCGCCATCTCTCTTACCTGCAACGCATCAGGGAGTCCGACTGCGCAGTGATTGAGGTGCCGAATGCAAACCATTTCTTGTTCTATGATGCGCCGGATCACTATGCAGTAGCTTTGGCATCTTTTGCTCGCAGTTCCTGTTTTGTCTAAGGCCCTGTTTTGCCTGAATCTAAGGTCGGTACTCTAATGTGCTGGGTAGGCAGATTACAGCCATTTAGCTTGGCCCCGGCGTGCCATTGGAGTTCAGCCTTCCTGAGGTTCAGTCTTTTTGAGGTTCAATCTTCTTGAAGACTGGCAGTCTAGCCCGGTATATAGAATGTGAGAATAATAATGAGCTCCCAACCAGAAAAAGCTTTGCTGCCGCGTCCAGTTTCCGGTTTTTCTGTCTTCCCATCAATTCTGGTCTGGCTCTTCGTTACGCTGCTCTCCATGCTGGCCATCATGCAGCTGAAACCGCCACATCCGGTCCCGGCCACAGCTTCTGTAACGGAATTTTCTGCCGATCGAGCTATGTCTCACGTGCGTGCGATTGCCCGCATGCCTCATCCCGTCGGTTCAGCCGCAAATGAAACCGTCAAAGAATATCTGATTGCGCAGCTTTCTAGCTTGGGACTGAATCCCCAGGTTTTTCCGGCAGTCGGCACGAACCGCAGGGGCAGGAATATCGTCATCGGCAACACTCAGGACGTTGTGGGGCGTCTTTCAGGGGCCGCGAGTTCCGGCGCCATGGTCCTCATGGCCCATTACGACTCTGTCTACCGGGCTGCTGGCGCTGCGGATGACGGCGCTGGCGTGGCCGCCATTTTGGAAACCGTCAGAGCATTGCGAAGCGGCCCTCCGCTGAAAAATGATCTTATTGTGCTTTTTACGGATGGTGAAGAGGCAGGCCTGCTGGGAGCGGAGGCGTTTGCCAATTCCCACCCGTGGATGAAAGATGTTGGACTTATCCTCAATTTTGAGGCGCGTGGCAATCAGGGCGCGTCGCTGCTTTTTGAAACCAGCGCCAATAACCGCCTTCTGATCGAGGCCGTTTCAACCGTCGCTCATCCAACCGGCTCGTCCCTCTTTTATGCCCTTTATCAATTGCTGCCGAACGATACTGATTTTACTGTTTTCCGATCGCACGCAGTCCCGGGCCTGAATTTCGCTTTTGGAGAGGACCTTGAGGCGTACCACTCACGTCTTGATGCGGCTGAGAATCTCAGCACTGCATCTCTCCAGCATCATGGCTCCTACGCTCTGAGCTTGGCTGGACAGTTTGGCCAGATGGACCTCACACAGCTGAAAGCACACACAGGCAATGACATTTTCTTTGACTGGATTGGCGACCATTTGGTCACTTACAGGGAAGGCTGGACTGTGCCCGGCCAGAGTGCCGCAACCGTTCTGCTCATCCTGGCAATCTTGCTGAGTGGGCGGAAGAAAGAAGTACGGCTGAACAGAGTCTTCATGGCGCTACTCCCCGCGGTTGCTGTATTGGTTCTGGTTCCAGTTGTCCTGTCGGCTCTGGGATGGCTGCTCTTGCAACTTCTGGCAGGACATCGGATCATCAGTGATTCGCCGGCCAATTCCTGGCTTCTGGCCGGCTTGGTTTTTTGGGGTGCGTGCGCCGGAAGCTTGCTATTTGCCGGTTTCCGCAGGAGATTCACGGTGCAGGAACTCTCCTTTGCAGGCCTCATCATTGTCTGTATTCTCAACTGGTCAGTTGCGCTGGTGCTCCCCGCTGCCAGTTATGTGCTCTTTTGGCCGCTGTTGGCAACATCTCTCGGACTTCTGGCGTTTGCCATGCTGCCTCAGGCGATGGCGGCGCATTTGCACTGGCTGGCGGGTCTTATAGGTACAGCGATTACCGTTCTGTTTTTCTCACCCATTGCGTACCTTCTTTATGTGTTTCTTACTTTTCAGTTAATCACAATTGTGGCCGTGGGGCTGTTGCTCGGTTTGTTGTTCCTGATCTGTGCCCCCTTGCTGAACATCGCGATTCCTCCACGCAAATGGCAGCCTGCAATGTTGCTCCTGCTGATCTGTGGGACGGTGAGTATTGCTGCTGGAGTAAAGCAATCGCACTACAGCGCTCAACATCCCCGGCACGACAGTGTTCTTTATAGCTTGGATGCCGACAATCACACTGCCGCTTGGCTAAGCTATGACCAGGGGCTCGATAGCTGGACATCGCGGTTCATTCCTGACCAGCGCCGCCAGCCGCAATCCATGCCCAGCTATTTGGCAGGTTCCCAACGGTCCGTGCTATCCGGACCCGCGCCTGCGCTCGACCTCGCGCCTCCGGCGGTCGAGGTGAGTGTAAATAAGATCGAAGGTGATCTGCACAGAATTAAGATGAATGTCAGATCGCAAAGAAATGCAAACAGGATTTTTTTGAGCTTCGACCAGGATATACACCCTGTCGCCATCAACCTCGCCGGGCGGGAGATTGTTCCCGTTCAGAACTCCCAGGGCCTCAACATAACCTTCTTTGGTCCATTCCCCCAGGGTGCCGATATTCAGCTCTCGTTCAAGGACCAATCTCCCGTTGCCTTCTGGATCATGGATCAATCCTATGGCTTGCCGCAGGCAGAAGAAGGCCCACGGCCACAAGACGTGATGGCGAGCGAAGGCAGTGATGTAACGATCGTTTGCCGGAGATACAAGCTGTAGACTACGGCCCGCGCCTGCGTGGCAGGGATTCCGTCAGTTCCGCCATGGTGATGGCCACCGCGGCAATAGTCGCCGTTTCTGCCCGCAGAATAGTCTCTCCCAGCGAGGCTGGCCGCCAGCCGCTCTCCCGGAACAACTCAACCTCATCTGGCGCCCAGCCGCCTTCAGGTCCAAAGGCCAAAGCAATCGGCGGTGCACATTCACCCAAAACAGAGTTCAATGAAACTGATTCTTCCATCTCAGATAACACAATGCGGCATCCCCTTGCCGCCGCAATGGCTTTCTTGAATGGAGCAGGAGAGACGATCTCCGGTAGCGCCGCGCGCCGGGCCTGCTGTGCGGCTTCGTGTGCGAGCTTGCGCCAGCGTTCCACGCGCTTCTCCGCGGCCTTGGCCAGATGCGCCTCCGTGCGCTGGGAGATCATGGGAAAAATCCTGGCCACACCTAGTTCGGTCAGCTTCTCTATGGCCCACTCCATGCGATCAAACTTGAAAATGGAAAGAAAGATTGAGATTTCCGGCAGTGCGGCGCTTGGCAACGGTTCACCCAACTCGAATTCCACCTCGTTGGGTGACACGGAAACCACCACACCGGCGCGAACTGCGCCTTCAACCGCGATATCGAAATGCTGGCCTGGTTTAGCGCGAAGGACCCGCGCCAGATGGTCCGCATTGTCACCGGCAAGCCATGCGCGGTTGCCCGCCACGCGGTCGGCAATCCACTGGCGGCGGGTCATACGCGCGAGAGCATCAGGTAAGAAGCAACCGAAAGCCCGAGATAGAGAATTCCCAGCAATCGGTTCTGGAATATCAGGGCTTCCAGGTTGGGAAATTGTGCTTGAAAAAAAAATTCAGCCGCGCTCAGCAGGGAAAAAGCGATAGCAATCTCGATCCAGACTTCATGTCTCCAGCGGGTAAAGTACATTCCGGTGAAGATGATCACCACAATGAAAACCACCAGGCTCATGGTGCGGGAGCGGGCGATTGAGTTTTTCTGCTTTAATTTGGCCTGCTGCAGCTCTGCAAACCGGCGCGAGAGCAGGAGCCGGGGCAGGCCGGCAATGCCTGCCACAATGATCACAAACCAGATATACAAATGGCCGAACTTAGCCAAAGATTTCTTTCACTTTCTCAAATAGCCCGCGCGGTTCTGGCTTGTTCTCAATGGCAGAGGTCCCGCCCAGCTCGGCCAGAAGCTCGCGCTGGCGTTTGGTGAGCTTGGCCGGGGTCTGCACTCTCACCTGGACGTGCAAATCGCCTTTGCCGCCGCCTCGTATGGAAGCCAGTCCTTTGCCTCGCACCCGCAACACCGTTCCCGATTGTGTACCTTCGGGAATTTTTAGTTTATATTCGCCTTCCAGGATGGGAATGGTGATCTCTGCGCCCAGTGCTGCCTGGCTGAAAGAGAGTGGCACTGAGCAAAACAGCTCTTTGCCTTCGCGCTCAAAGAACTCATGCGGCTTCACGTGGATCAGAACATACAGATCGCCCGCCGGGCCTCCGTTGCCGCCCGCGTCGCCGTGCTCCGGGTAACGCATGCGAGTGCCATCCTCAATGCCCGGAGGAATGTTCACGTCCACTGTACGCTCCCGAATCTGGCGGCCCTCACCCTTGCATTTGCTGCATGGATCGGCAATCACCTTTCCCATGCCCCCGCAGGTTGGACACGTCCTGGCAACGCTGAAAAAGCTCTGCTGATAGCGAACTTGTCCGCGCCCGGCGCAGGTAGAACAGGAGACAGCCCCTTTTCCGGGAGCGGAGCCTGACCCTTTGCATTGCTCGCAGCTCTCATAGCGCCGCACCTTCACTTCAGTTTTCCTGCCGAAGGCCGCTTCCTCGAATGTCAGCGTCACGTCAGCCCGCGCATCTCCGCCCTTCTGCGCGCGAGTGCGGCCCCGCCCGCCGGTGTTGATGTCCACGCCAAAGGCGCTGAAAAGATCGCCGAAAATATCGCCGAAATCCGTGAAGGACGAAGGATCAAAACCGCCGAAGCCGCCATTGCCCAGGCCTGCATGGCCAAATTGGTCATAGCGGGCGCGCTTCTCCGTATCGATCAGCACACCATAGGCTTCAGTGGCTTCCTTGAATTTGTCTTCGGCATCGGGATTGCCGGGATTGCGGTCAGGGTGGAACTGCATAGCCAGCTTGCGGTAGGAGCTCTTGATCTCCTGCTCGCTGGCCGTGCGGCTTACGCTCAGTATTTCGTAGTAGTCACGTTTTGCTTGCGTGGCCAAGTCAACCTCAATTTACTGATGTATTGTTTTTCGCGACCCGCACCATGGCTGGACGCAACAATCGGTCTTTGATCTTATACCCGGGCTGCAACTCCTCCAGCACGTGATTGTCCGCAACCTTGTTGCTCTCCACCACCTCAATGGCTTCATGCAGGCGCGGATCAAAGGGCTGACCTTCCGCCGGAATGCGTTGCACACCCATCTTTTGCACGGCTTCCTGAAGCTGCTTATGGATCAATTCCACGCCCTTCTTGAAATCCTCAGGATTGGCTTGCGCATTCTTCAAGGCCAGCGTGAAACTATCGATCACCGGCAGCAGGGACCGGGCAGCATCGGCAACTGCAAAGTCGCGAAAATCGGCATTCTCCTTGCTCGCGCGTTTGCGATAGTTATCGAACTCAGCCTGAAGCCGCGCCAGGCGGTCAAAGAGGTTATCACGCTCCGCCTTTAGCTTTTGTGTATCCTCTACAGGCCGTGGCCCGGCCGCAGGCTCCGTTCGAGGATCATTCTGGACTGTCCCTGCGGCCGCGGCGCTCTCTTCAAAACCGTCGTTCGCATCGGCCGGAGGAAGTTCTTGCTCAATATTTTGCATTGGCTGTTCGTCAATGTCAGTCTTTCCGCTGTGCTCACTCATCTCTGTCTTGGACCCTGGTCTTCTGATTGGAATTTTCATGCGGTCTCATTCAGCAGCTTGTCAAAAAGCTGCGCGATATGAGAGACCGCGGTAATCGTGTGCTGGTAATCCATGCGGGTTGGGCCAATCACGGCCAGTGATCCTCGCATCTCGCCGCCTACTCGCGCGGGGGCGCCTATCAGCACAAAATTGCGCATCTCCGGCAAAGCTTCTTCCAGGCCTATCACCACCCGCACAGATGCCTGCCGCGTATCCAGATAAGCGGAGAGAAGCTCGGCTACCCGCTGCTTCTCTTCCAATGTCTTGAGCATCTCCCGCAGCCGTTCGTGGTCCTGCTCGTTGACCAGAAGGTTCGCCACGCCTTCCACGTAGATGCTCTTGGCCGGCTCTTCCGCCATCAGCGCGCCGCCTTTGTAGAGTTGCTCCAGGCTCTTCATCAGCCGGTCATATTCGCTGCGTTCCTGCTCAATGCGCCGTGCCAACTCGGCCCTGATGGCGTCCACGGTCCAGCCGCTGAAGTTCTCGTTGATGTAGCGCGCTGCCGTATCCAGATCGGTCTGGCCCAGATCATTCTCCAGCCGCATCATGCGATCATGGACAACTCCCGACTTCGTCACCACAACAGCCAGGACTTTGTTCGCTCCCTGGCGTGAAAAATACACGTGCTCCAGCGCATTCTTTGGCCCGGTACTCGCAATGGCCACTCCCACCCCGCTGGAAACCAGCGAGAGCACATGTGATGTCCGCTCCAGAAACTCCTGCAGTCCCACCACTCCCTGAAGGTTCTCAGAAATCAAGGACTGGTCTGTGGGCGAAAGAACGGCTTTCCCGGAAATCTGGTCGACGTAATAACGGTAAGCCTGTGCCGTGGGCAAACGCCCGGCAGACGTATGGGGCTGCTCCAGAAAACCGGCGTCCACTAGGTCCGCCATCACGTTCCGAATCGTGGCTGGACTCAGGCCATCCTTATTTAGCCGGGAAAGCGTCCGAGATCCCACCGGCTCACCCGTAGAGATGTAAGTCTCAATAATGGCGGTGAGGATCTCCCTCTCGCGCGGCCCGATTTGTCCGGGATTCGCCATACCTATCCTCTAAGTTCTTTAAATGCAAAAACTTAGCTGGGAGATTCAGATTTCCGTACAGCTCAATTTTATGAACTTTAGTGGGTTACTGTCAAGGGTTGGCAGACCGGGAAAGAGAGTGCTAAGTGAATAGAAGAGGTTGAGGCGGTACTTCACTTGCCGTTGTCCCATTCTTCGAGAGGCGCTAAGTGAGCACACTCTAATTCACGAAAGGGAAGCGCAAGAGGTGGACCTTCTCCAACTCTAACCACGGCATCATCCAAGGAACAATAATTCCTCCTGGAGATGGCTATCTGGTCGGAAGTTCCGGCAATCCATAGCCACGAGTGTTTCACGGGTTCATCTCGAAGTCGTGTGGCCGTAATCCAATAGCGGCCATCGGTTGCCGAAACCTTAACTCCTTGAACGTTGTATCGGTGCCCATCTTTGACGCACCATTCCTCACCGGTTCCCTGCGGACATCCCAGAACCTGATCTAACAAGCAGGCATGCTTCGAATCAGGAGTGCAAATATCCGAGCGCAATCCCTTGGGCGGGCCGAGTGTTGCCAGGTCCGTTGCGTATCCAACATCAGGATACGTTAGGGAATACGTGGCTTCGGCTGTGTTCAGGGTACGCAGCGTGGCAGCCGCGTCCGCAACGCATCTCGTCCCTCGATACCTCAAGAAATTAGGAAGAAGAACCACACCAAGTAAGACAAAGAGAACCATCCCGATCAGGAGGTCTATGATCGTCAGGCCTTTTTCCGAATCCATGCAGACTGCCTTCCGGGGGAGAAAGCCAATTATGCCACTTTGTTCACTGTATCTGGATTACCTCATCCGTCTGCGTTCCTTTAACTTCCTCCACGCGGGCAACTACCTTCCTGGCGAACTCATAGAAAGATTTGGCATGAGGCGAGTTTTCACCTTCCAGCACTGTCGGTTTACCGCTGTCGCCGCCTCTACGGATGTCAGGATCGAGTTCGATCGAACCCAGGAACGGTACTCCGAACTGTTCCGCCGTGCGGGCGACTCCACCTTTAGAAAAGATGTCTATCTCCTGATGGCAGTGCGGGCAGACAAAGTGGCTCATGTTTTCCACCAGGCCCAGCAGGTCCACGCGAGCCGTGCGAAACATCTCAATGGCTTTGCGCCCATCCTGCAACGAAACATCAGAAGGCGTGGAAACCACCACCGCTCCTGTCAGTGGAACCGTTTGAAATAGAGAAATCACAACGTCGCCGGTCCCGGGCGGCAGATCCACCACAAGGTAATCCAGTTCTCCCCACTCCACCTGTTGCAGGAACTGGCGGATGATGGAGTGCAGCATGGGGCCGCGCCATACCAGCGGCTTGTCGCCGGGATTCAGAAACCCCACGGAGATGATCTTCACCCCAAAATTCTGCAAAGGCTCAATCCGGTTTTCACCTAACACGCGGGGCTGCGCGTTGGCGTTCATCATGAGCGGAACGTTGGGGCCGTAGACGTCGCCATCCAGCAACCCTGTGCGGTAACCCATCTTGGCCAGCGCTACGGCCAGATTCACCGCGACCGTGGTCTTGCCGACGCCTCCCTTGCCTGATCCGATAGCGACAATATTCTTTACACCGGGCAGCGGGAATGGTCCCTGCTGCTGCGGCGCTCCGTGCGCATGTCCGTGAGCCAATGGTATAACCTCTCGATGTTTGGATTATAAAGAAATATCTTCGCTGCCGCTGCTAACATTGGGTAACGATTCTCAATTACCCAATTACCCACTTCTCAGAGGAAATCGGATTGCCTTCGTCGCTACGTGGTCCTCGTGTCTCAACGCCCCTTCCGGTGGCCCGATCTTTCCCGTTCCGCCTTCCGCAACTCCCGGCGGTGGCCGGCGTCTTCGTAGCGCCGTTTCTCTTCCGTCGTCTCAGGTATCACTTGCGGAACCGTGTGATGGAGTCCCTGGTTGTCCACCGCCACAAAAGTCAGGTAAGCGGAGGCCACGTGCCGGGTTGTTCCGGCAATATAGTTTTCCACCCAGCACTTCACTCCCACCTCCATCGACGTGTGGAACACTCGGTTCACCGAAGAGCGCAAAATCAGCAGATCACCGATATGCACTGGAGAAAGAAAATCTATGTGGTCCATGGACGCCGTCACCACATAGCTTCGCGAATGGCGGTGGCCGGCCATGGCCCCCGCGATGTCAATCATGTGTAAAAGGCGTCCGCCGAGCAGATTGCCCAGCGGATTGGCATCGTTAGGCAGGACCACTTCGGCCATCTCCGATTGTGAATCCTTCACCGGCCGCGGATGCTGATGATGTTGATTGCCGTCAGGTGAATGCGTCTCCGTCATAGTTTTTTTAGTTTACCTCGCCACGACCGCACCCGGACTGAATGCTGAGAACGTGAGAAAAAATCCCATTTCCACGCGATCTCACTTTTCTCCTTGGCCTTATCAGTGGAAATCAGTCTGATCACTGTCATCACCGGGTAAGGTTTTTGAGCTTTCGTTTCCATACCGGCGACTCTTTTGAAGGTTGCCACGACAGTCCGCGGGCTGACTGCGGATGGCTTCCCGCAAATTAAACGCAAGAAGACTCCATTCCGCCGTTCTCGTCTATGATTCTCTAACCGAGGAGCCTTATGCAGCTTCTTCCAACCCTGGCCGTAGCAGCGTTACTCCCGTTCGCACCCATCGCCGCGGCTGCTCAAGAGGTCCCCGCGCAGCCTGGCCAAGAAAGTCCTGCCGTCAACCCTCCTCCGGCTCAAACCGATGCCGAAAAGTATAAGTTCACGGCGCGCTCAAACCTCGTCTTTCTGCCCACACGGGTACAGAACAAGAAAAACGAGACCATCTACGGGCTCAAGCCCGAGCAGTTCATTGTGGAAGATAATGGCGTCCCCCAAACTGTGCGGATCGAAGAGGATCCGGAATCCACCGGCCTGTCCCTGGTTGTGGCCATCCAATGCAGCCGGTCTGCGGACAAGGAATTCAATAAATTCAAGGGCCTCGGCGCGATGATCGAAGAAATCGTGGGTGAGGCTCCTCACGAGATCGCCATCCTCAGTTTCGGCGAGGCAATTTACACGCTGGGCGACTTTTCCAGCAATCCCGATGCCGTTGGCTTCGCCCTATCGAAGGTCAAGGCATGCGGCGACTACAGCGCCATCACCATTGATGCTGTGGGCTACGCTATTAGTATGCTCAAGCGCCGGCAAAATCATTTCCGCCGCGCCATCCTGCTCATCAGCGAAGCGCGAGACCACGGGAGCAGATCCAGGCTGCATGAAGTGATCACCGAACTCGGAATCTCCGATACCGTGATCTACACCATCGCATTTTCCCCCGCCAAGGACGAGTTCATTCGTACCTTCCGTTATGGCAGTCCGAATGATAAACCCCCGGCGCTTTCCAAACCTTCTCCGACCCCAAGGCCCACTCCCACTGAGGACAGCTCATCCAAGCCTCCGGAGAAGGAACCGGTCTACTTGGTGCATCCTCCTGCGCTGGTGCTGCCTCCATCTCTCATGATGGCTATCAATGCGCTCCGCCGCAACAGCGGTGCGGAACTGGCATCGCTCTCCGGCGGAGAGTACATCAACTTCACCACGCAGAAAGGCTTTGAGGAAGGCTTGCAACGCATCTCCAACCAGATCCACAACTACTACCTGCTCAGCTTCAGGCCGCCCTCCACGCCCACGTTTGGCCTTCACTCCCTGCGTGTCCGTGTCCCTGACTATCCGGACGCGGTCATACAAACCCGCAGAAGTTATTGGGCTGGCATTCTTGAGTCATCGCCCGCAGAGGCTCCACAGCCAAAATGACAAAAATCCTGAATACTACGTGCCGCTTTCCTCCGCTGCAAATAGGTCGCGAGATTTGAAGATAAAATAGTCAGTCGAAAAATTCAGGAGTTACCATGAGTGTGGCTGAGGAAAGCGACTGGAAATATCCCGAACCAGATGAAATGACCGGCCATGGCTGGCTGAACGTTGGATCAGGACACCGGATTTATTGGCACGAATATGGCGCGCCCAACGGCCAGCCGGTCATGTTTCTCCATGGCGGCCCCGGTGGTGGAACCAAGCCAAAGCAGGCGCGCTTCTTTAATCCCCGCCGCTACCGCATTATCCTCTTTGATCAGCGCGGCTGTGGCCGGAGCCAACCCAACGCCGGCGATAAAGACCCCAAAAAAGCCAGCGCTGCGTTCGAACACAATACCACCGCCGATCTGATCAACGATATTGAGGCCCTCCGTAAGCATCTCGGCATCAACCAGCCAATGCACGTATTTGGCGGCAGTTGGGGTAGCACCCTGGCTTTGGCCTACGCCATCGAGCATTTCCAGAACGTGAAGACGCTGATTCTTCGCGGCATCTTTCTGTGCCGCCCTGTCGACCTGAATTACTTCTACCAGGGAAATGCCGCCATCTATCAGGACAGGCCATGGGACACCAGTATCCCGGGCGCCTACTTGTTCTATCCCGATGCGTGGAAGGACTTTGTTGAGGTCATCGAACCCAAGGATCGTGGCGACATGATCCAGGCCTACTCACAGATATTTCAAGGGCCTCCCGGCGAACGGCTGGAAAAGGCTGCCAGAGCGTGGTCGGTTTGGGAAGGTATCACCAGTTATCTGGTGCCGGAAAAAGACCTCAGCGGCTATGCAGACTCCGAATTCGCAAAGACATTTGCCAGAATCGAGAACCATTACTTCATGGCCGGCGCCTTTTTGGGCGGGACCACGAATCGCGACAACGAAGACTATCTGATTAAGAACGTTAAGCGTATTGCTCACCTGCCCATCTATATCGTCCAGGGTCGGTTCGATCAGGTTTGTCCGAGATTCCAGGCGGATGAACTGGTCGCGGCGCTGGAGAAGGCAAACCCGGCCAAAAAGCCGGAGTATCACCTCACCACTGCGGGACACAGCCAATATGAGCGGGAAACGGCAAAAATATTGACCGAGATTATGGACAAGTTATCCTCACCAGCGGCTAAAAACCCGTGAGGAGCCAAACGGCAGAATATTTGCTCATCTCCAATCTGGTCGTCCTCAACCAGAACCTCGAAGGAGAAAGTTCCAGGAACTCGATCTCAATGATTCTGTGAAGCGTCCGTCCCGGCTACTTTGTACGACGCTCCAGGTACATAGCCACGTAGCATTCCGCCTGGCGTTGGATGCATGCATCCTGATGTGGAACCGGCCAGTTCCGCGCCGCGGAGTTATATTGCAATTGGCCGTGTTCTACCGGAGCGTGGTCGCGCTCACAACAATAGTGCAGTAGGATGCGGTCGCCGCCATCTTTGGCAATCGCAAAACGAACGGCATCGCTGGGTCGCTCGGCAGGGATTCTGTCGCATTGCCGCGCGTGGCCAAGATTGCAAAAGTCCCGCAGCTCGGCTTCAGTGGGAGTGATCCGCTCGGCTCCGGCCGCGCACGTGCCGCAGAACCCGGCGCCCAGAGGCAGCCGCCGCGGGAACGGCCAATGGATATTGGTGCTCTGCTCGGTGGGATAGAAATACGGACAAGCCACAGCATTCGCATCTTAGCGCCGATCTGTGCTCATGTGTTAGATTTTTTTGCTATGAGCGACCCTACCCGGCTCGAAATGCTGAACCAGTTCCTGGAGCAAAATCCTAACGACGCCTTTGCCCGCTACGGCCTCGCCCTGGAGTATTCCAACCAGGGCCAGATTGAGACTGCGTTGCAGCAATTCAGCAAGCTCCTGGAACTGCATCCTGACTACACCAGCGGCTACTTTATGGCCGCGCAAACTCTTGCCAAAGCCGAACGAAACCCCGAAGCCATAGCCATGCTCCATAAGGGAATCGAGTCAGCCAGGCGCACGGGAAATCGTCATGCGTTGAACGAAATGTCGGCCATGCTGGATGAACTCTCTTAACTACTAAATACCAGGTGCTAACTACTCGACCTCCAGCCTGTCTCCTGACTTCTCCGCCAACACCTGGCTGGTCGGCCGCAAGTTCCTCCGCACCGTCCACTCCACCAAGCCAGGAAAATTCTGATACAGCTTAATGGCAATTCTGTAAAACCACGGGACCACCACTTCCCTCTTGCGCTTGAGCACGCCGCGCAGCGTGGCGTGGGCGACTACCTCCGGCTTCGCGCCATATTTTGACGCGGCCGCGCGCTGGCCGCTCTTGCCCTTCAGCATGTTCTGGCCGAAGTCCGTGGCAATATAGCCGGGAGAAACCGTGACCACGTTGATGTTGTGCTTCTTTAACTCCATTCGTACCGCCCTGCCCACCGCCTGCATACCATGCTTGCTCGCCGCATACACAGACATGTACGGCATCGAAATGTGCCCGGAGACCGATGAGATGTTCACAATGTCTCCGCCGCCCTGCCGCCGCATAACGGGAATCACCGCTTGCATGCACTCCATGGCCCCGAACAGGTTGGTCTCAAAAACCTGGCGGCACTGTGCCATGTCCAGTTCGGCCAGCGAATCATTCAATCCGAATCCGGCATTATTCACCAGGATGTCAATGCGCCCGAACCTTTGGACCCCCGCCCGCATCAGCGCATCCACCTGGTCGCGCTTGCTCACATCGCAGGCCACGCTGATCGCGTTCTCGCCCGCCCCGATCCTCTGCCCGGCCACCTCCAACCGCGTCAGGTCGCGCGAGCACAACACCAGCTTGGCGCCTTCACGCGCAAACAGTTTGGCAATCTCTTCGCCAATGCCCATGGAAGCGCCCGTAATCACTGCCACTTTCCCCTGTAATTTCATACTGAGCTTTGTATTTCGTATCGGAACCGAAGTCAAGCTACCGTTGCGTGCCCCTGCAGCGAATCAAGGATGCGTGCCGGATCGAAAATCTCGAGGTCGACGGGTTTCCGATGACCCGATGCACCGATGACCTGATGACCCGATTGTGCCCCTGTCCCAGATGCTGCAGCCGGGAATGCAAAGAACCGCGATTATTGCTATAGAATTAACCACTGTGAGCCTTCTGGCGCTGTTCCCGCTTGATGTGGTGCTCTTTCCCGGCGCGCCCCTGCCGCTGCACATCTTTGAGCCTCGCTACAAAGAGATGATCCAGGAGTGTCTGGAACATAAGAAGCCCTTCGGCATGGTCAGGGCCAATAAAGAGGCGCTTGCTGAAGTGGGATGCACCGCCGTAATCCTGAACGTACTCAAGAAATATGAGGATGGCCGCTTGGACATCGCCGCTGAGGGCAAGCAGCGCTTTGAGATCATGCAGTTAAACCAGGAGCGCTCTTTCCTGCAGGGAGAAGTCCTGTTCTTTGATGATGAGCCCAGCCAGATCGCAGACGCGGATGCCAAAACCGTGGTGCAACTCCATGAACAGCTGTTTGGCATCATCGGGCAGGAAACCCAGATTGAGCGCAAGCTTTCCAGCATTTCTTTCCAGCTCGCCAACGAGCTTCCCGTAGACCTGGATTTCAAGCAGGCATTACTGGAAATGAAGTCCGAATTGGAACGGGTGGAAGCACTGATCGAGTATTACAAAGCCACCATCCCCAAAGTCGAAAGGACCCTCCGCGTCCGCGAAAAAGCCGGCAGCAACGGACACGTTCACTAACCGGGGCATCCGGGGAGGGGTGAGCCTGATGGAATTCTGATTGTACGGCGGGCACTTTTGGTCTTTAGATTACCCACTTACCAACTCACCAACTTACCCACTTGGCAGATTCTTCCCATGACCCGATGCTGGGAACTCCAACGCGCGCCGGTTCTTGTTTTGCGCGTGACGGGGTGGGGTGCCCCGATATCCCGATGACCCGATTCTTCCGGGTTATAATCACTGCAGAGGCCCCCTGATGAACCATCCTCGTACCATCGGCGAGTTACGGAAAAGCGTTTTCTCTGAGCAGAGGCTCCGCACGCGAAGAGTCAAAGATGAGCTGCGCGAAAACCTGATTGCCAAGCTGCGCTCCGATGAGGTGATTTTTTCCGGCATCGTCGGATACGACGATACGGTTGTTCCCCAACTGGTCAATGCCGTCCTCTCGCGTCACAACTTCATCCTTCTGGGCCTTCGTGGTCAGGCCAAAAGTCGTATCTTGCGCGCCCTCACCGGGCTGCTCGATCCGGAGCTGCCTTACATCGCTGGATGCGAGATTCATGACAATCCTTACAACCCCATCTGCAAACGCTGCCACCACTTGATCGAGCGTGAAGGCGACGCAACTCCCATCGCCTATCTCGCTCCCGCTGATCGCTACGTGGAAAAACTGGCCACCCCGGATGTGACCATTGCCGACCTGATCGGCGATGTTGATCCCATCAAGGCGGCGCGCGGCGGACACGACCTTTCCAGCGAGCTTACAGTACATTACGGCCTCCTGCCGCGTGCCAATCGCGGCATCTTTGCCGTCAATGAATTGCCCGACCTTGCCGGAAAAATCCAGGTTGGGCTCTTCAACATCATGCAGGAAGGTGATGTGCAGATTAAGGGCTACCCCTTGCGCCTGCCCCTGGATGTGGCCCTCGTTTTCACTGCCAATCCGGAAGACTACACCGCGCGTGGCAAGATTGTTACGCCGCTCAAGGACCGCATCGGCTCGGAAATTCGCACCCACTATCCCGGCACTCTGGAAGAAGGCATCAGCATCACTCAGCAGGAAGCTTGGTCGCGGCGTGATGGCCTGGAGCTGCATATACCTAAATACATCCATGAAGTGGTCGAACGCATCGCCTTTCTCGCCCGCGAGGACAAGAAAATCGACAAGCGCTCTGGCGTGAGCCAGCGGTTGCCCATCAGCGTGATTGAGAACGTGGTGTCCAATGCCGAAAGGCGGGCGCTGCGGAACCATGAGAAAACCATCGTTCCCCGGATCGGTGACGTCTATGCCGCCCTGCCCTCCATCACCGGAAAACTCGAACTGGAGTATGAAGGCGAGATGCGCGGCGCGGACACCGTGGCCCGTGAGCTGATTCGCACTTCTGTTGCCCGGACCTACGATACCTACTTCAAAGACCTGAACCTGCAGCAGGTAGTGCAGTGGTTTGATCTGGGTGGCGAGATTCGTTTGGCTGATACCGCCGGCGCCCAGGAAGCGCTGGAGGGCCTCAAGAACATTCAAGGCCTCACGGAAAAACTTTCTCCGCTGGGCATCAAGCCAAAAGAAAAGGCGGAGATTCTCGTTTCTGCGGCTGAGTTCGTCCTGGAAGGCCTGCACGCGCATCGCAGGATTGGCCGTTCCGAAGAACGCCTCTTCACCGCCGAAAAGCAGGCAAAACGCCCGGAAAAACCCTTCGAACCGGAAGAACAACCACTCAGAAACAGAAGACCATATAACTGAAGGGTGGAGGGTGATAGGTACATCGGGAATAAGGTTAACCGAACGGGGTTAGCCAAAGGCCAAGAGCCAAAAGCCAAGGGCCAAAAGCCAATAGCTAAGAGCCAAAAGCATTTGCTCTAGCTAGGAGCTAGCAGCTAGCAGCTATGAAATACACTCGCTTCTCCAAATACATCGCCGACCTCTCTGACGAGATGAGCATAGAAGACCTGCTCAGCGCTCTCTCTGACTATCTGCTCGAATCCGGCTTCCAGAACCAGTACATGTATTTCCAGGAGATGGATGACCACAACCTGGATTCCCTGCGCGAGGCCATCCGCCAGGCGTTGGAGATGGGCGATTTCCTCGATGATGCCATGCGGGAACAAATCGAGCAGATGCAGATGGATGGCGCCCTCGATGAACTGGTCCAGAAGCTCATGGACCGCATGCAGCAGGAAGACTATATCTCCATCGACCAGCCGCCCGACCCCACGCGTCAATCCAACGCGCCCGGTCAGGCAGGGGAAGGCGAGTCGCACGTCCGCTTTGAGATTACCGATAAGAGCCTGGATTTTTTGGGTTACAAAACTCTGCGCGATCTCCTCGGCTCGTTAGGACGTTCAAGCTTTGGCCGCCACGATACCCGCGATCTGGCCACCGGCATTGAAAGCAGCGGGGCATCCAAGCGGTACGAATTTGGTGATGTGCTCAACCTGGATATCACAGCAACTCTCTCCTCCGCCATCCAGCGCGATGGTCTCGAGTTGCCGTTCAATATCGAATACTCTGATCTCCAGGTGCATCAGTGTGAGTACCAGTCCTCATGCGCAACGGTCGTCATGCTCGATTGCTCGCACAGCATGATTCTCTACGGTGAAGATCGTTTCACGCCCGCAAAAAAAGTGGCCATGGCGCTTTCGCAGCTCATCCGCACCCAATATCCAGGTGATTCCCTGTCGCTGGTCTTGTTCCACGATTCGGCGGAAGAGCTGCCACTCTCGCAGTTGGCGCGCGTGAAGGTTGGCCCTTACTACACCAATACCCGTGAAGGCTTGCGTCTCGCCCAGCGAATTCTCCAGCGCCAGAAGAAGGACATGAAGCAGATCATCATGATTACGGATGGCAAGCCGTCGGCGCTCACCCTCGAAGATGGCCGCATCTACAAGAACGCCTTCGGCCTCGATCCCCTGGTGGTAAGCCAGACGCTGGAAGAAGTCTCCCGCTGCAAGCGCGCAGGAATCCTGATTAATACCTTCATGCTGGCGTCAGACTACGGCTTGGTGCAGTTCGTCCAGAAAGTAACCCAGATGTGCCGCGGCAAAGCCTACTTCACCACGCCCCAGACCCTCGGCCAATACCTGCTCATGGATTACATGTCCAGAAAGATGAAGACCATTCACTAAACAAGATTGGTTACTTCTGCTGCTCCGCCTTCACCGCGGCCTCGGCAGCCTGGAAGCCCATCTTGGAATGCATTCCATCGCAGAATGGTTTGTTCACAGATGCGCCACACCGGCAAAGGGCGACCGTCTGTTTGCCTGTCAAATCGTAGCGGTTGCCATCGGCATCCGTCAGTGTGAACTGGCTCAGGTCTCCAGTAACCAGATAAGGGCCATTCTTTTTGGGCGTAACATTGATCGCCATCAGAGTTCCTCCAGAATATTTGTGCGACCAAACAAGGTAAACGTTCACCAGCAAAGATGGCAAGAGTATGGCACGCAGAAGACTACGAATAAGAGCAGATTCGCAAGCGCCGTGTCTTCCCCAGGCCGCGAAGCGGGCGCAGGACGTGAGAGGGTGGAGGACGCTCAAGAGTGCTATGAACTTAGCCCGTGTCATCTTGAGCGAAGCCCGCAGCGGTGGGCTTCGTCGATCAGCCCTTGTCTTGTTAAGATACACGGATTCAAATGACGCTGGACATTAACTCCCTTGTGCGCATCTTGAGAACCACCGCATGGCAGATGGCGGCGGTCTACGCCACCATCCCTTGCCTTTGGCTTCTGATTCATCCGTTTACACATTTCTGGCGCAAAAACAAAGCGCCCATCAAATCCATGGCGTTGGTCTGGCTCGTAATGTGGGCCATCGCAAGATGGGTCATCTGGCCGTACCGGAACCTGCTCTTTTACTCGAATCCGCTTACCCTCTTGCCTGGGCTGCTATTCATCGCCTTAGGCTTTCTTATTTATCGTCACATCGGCGAGTTCGGATTTTCCAGGCTCGTCGGCCAACCGGAAATCACGGCCAACAAGCCCCAGCTTCTAATCACACATGGGATTCACGGCAGAGTAAGGCATCCCATCTATCTTGCACACTTATGCTGCCTGCTGGGATTGGCCATCGCCAGTGGTTTGGTCGCCGTATACGCCATGGTGGCCTTTGCCCTCGTCACCGGCGCCTTTCTGATTCGCTATGAAGACCAGGAACTCGAACGGCGTTTTGGTGATGAATTTCGTGTATATCGAGTCCAGATTCCCGCACTGATACCGCTCGTCCGGCCTCGGCACGTTAACTCGGATGCAGATGGTAACACCTATCAACGGAATCGCTCCTCCATTCCATAAACATGCCCGCACTTGCCGCTGGTGCCGCCGACCGGGATCATTTGCTGCTTTCCGTCTCCGCTATGTTCTGAATTGAACTGCTTTCTCGCGGGCATTTTGCCATCATGGATATGTGCCCAGGTATTTGCAAAAGCAGGCAGGAACCATGCCCCGTTCACACCATGACCGTACCTTTACCCAGCCCATCACTGGGATCACCGTCTTCTTTATGATCGTCTTTCATATCGGCGCTATCGCTGCGCTGTTTTTCTTCAGTTGGCCGGCCTTTGCCATCGCTGTTCTTCTGTGGTGGATTTCCGTCAGCCTCGGCATCGGCATGGGCTACCATCGGCTCCTCACGCACCGGGGCTACAAAACTCCCAAATGGATGGAGTACGCCCTCACCGTCTGCGCCACTCTCGCGCTTGAGGGCGGTCCCATTTTCTGGGTCGCAACCCATCGCCTCCATCACCAGAACACTGATAAGGAAGGTGACCCGCACTCGCCCCGCGATGGCGGCTTCTGGGCTCACATCGGCTGGATCATCACCGGAAAGGTGCTGCAGAACAATGCGCCCCAACTCCTCCCCTATGTCCCTGATCTGCGCAAGGACAAATTCCACGTCTGGATCAGCAAATGGCACTGGATTCCACTTACAGTCCTCGGAATAGTTCTCTTTGCACTGGGTGGATTTCCCTTTGTGGCGTGGGGGATTTTCCTCCGCACAGTAGTTGGCCTGCATGGGACCTGGCTCGTAAATTCCGCCACCCACATGTGGGGATCGCGTCGCTTCCAAACCACGGACCGTTCCCGGAACAGCTTTTGGGTCGCCCTGCTGAGCTTCGGCGAGGGCTGGCACAATAATCACCATGCTCATCCCCAGTCAGCCCGTCATGGTCTTGCTTGGTACGAGTTCGATCCCAACTGGTACGGCATCTGTCTGCTGCAGATACTCGGCCTCGCTTGGGATGTCAAACAGACTTCCCCTCAAACTCAGCCTTTGTCGGACTCGCCCGAACCTCATGCGCCTCCAGAATCGTTGACCGCCGTTGCTTCTGCCAAATGAGTCGTCGGAACTGAGCAGTTTGGATCAGTCACGCCGTTCTCTTCCGGCCTATGCTGGTATCTAGCGAGGAGATGAACAGGCCCCGCGAAAAGGGTGCTGCTCTCGCCTCATAGAAAAGAAGTCACATATGACCCATATCGCCAATGGTCGGACACCCAGACTGCATGTACCCAAACTGAGGAAAGCTCCCCAACCGCCCTTGCCATACCCCGGGGCGGCCCCTGACTCAGACCGTGCCAGGCGACCGCCGCTTGCCGAACCCGCTGCCACTCGCCAGAAACTGAGTCCCGGAGATCGCGTCACAGGTCTGGGCGACTTCGGCATGCCGAACGGAGAATTCGGCACAGTTGAGCAAACGAACGAAGATGACGCCCTCGTCCGATGGGATGATGACGGTCGTGTCAGACTGCCCCAACCGCGCCTTAGGAAGCTGTGGCCCGGAACATCTCAAAGGAGAAAGCCATGAACAAGGATCAGATTAAGGGAAAAGTAACAGAGATCACGGGACGGATCGAGAGACAGGCTGGCAGATTGACAGGCAACAGGAAGACCCAGTTAGCGGGAATGAGAAAGCAGGCCAGGGGTAAGATTCAAAGAGCCTGGGGCAACGTCAAGAGTTCGGTTAGTTAGGCGGAACCGGATTCAAGCGGGTTGCAATAATATTTTCGTGTCCTTATCACCCTTGTCCGCGGTTGAGACGGAGAGGAGATTCGCCTCTCCGATCAGAGACACGATTTGTACCAGCGAGGTTCCTATCATGTCAGCACAATTCACGCCCACTCTTTCTTGAGCCTTCGCCACGTCACCCGGAAACTTCCAAAGGCCCAGGACGATTTTTGCTTTGGGATATCGTTGCCGCAACTGTTTACATAACGACTTGGCCTGCAGCGTTGCGAAAGGGGGCAATGCGGATACGCAGAGGATGTCGGCGTGGAAGTGCTCCACCTGTTCCAACATCATAGGGATGGGTCCTATGGGCAGCGCATGGGCATCGAGTCCTGCCCGCTGAAGCAACTGTGTAACCATTGTGCCGACAATCTCGTCGGCTTCGTCTCTCGCTGGAACGCAAACCATCCTCAGTCCGGACGTTGTCGCAGTCGCTGCGGGGACCGCAGGCGAATCGCCATTCGAGGCGACCGTTGCGTTGAAGCTGACTTCATGCAACTCCTCAATCAACTCCCTCATACTTTGGTGGATAAACTTGGTCCTGGTCTCATCCAGAACGTCTCTGTGGCGGTCTTGTTCCGCCAGGCTGAGCGCCGGCACTAACACTGAATCGTACAGATTTCCTAGAGAATTCTCTTTCAAGTACTTGTCCGCGATGTCTCTTGCCTCGTCGTCGTCCAGCGCTAACAGTCGCTGATAAAAATGGGCTTGCGGAGAGAGCACCGGTTCGTCGCCTAACAGAATTTCGAGAAAGCTCAATTGGGGGATATACCTGCCCATGAGGATCAGGCATACGGTAAGCGGCGTAGACAGGATCAGGCCTACCGGCCCCCAGAGCACACCCCAGAAGACCGCCGCCACCAGTATGGCCAGCGACGAAACCCCGGTGTGTGCCCCATATAACCACGGCTCGATGACGTTCCCGATCGTGATTTCCAGGAACAGGAACAGCGCGAACGTTAAACCCACCTGGCCCCAGCCGGGGAACATAGCCATCGCCATGGCCATGGGAAATGTGGCAGCCACAAGCGTTCCCACGTACGGGATAAAACGCCCCAGGCCCCCAAGCACGCCCCAAAGCAGGGGGTGCGGTATTCCAATGAAATAAACGCCCAGTCCGAACAGCAGTCCGTAGCCGGCATTCACCACAAACTGCAACAGCAGATAGCGGCCCAGGCGTTGCGAGGCTTCGTTGATGGCTTGCGTCATCACGTTCAATTGGCCGCTCCCCGCCAGATGAAGCAGGCGGTTCCGCAAATCCTTCCGTTTCAAAAGAATGAACAGGGTGAAAATCACCACGATCGCAGCCATTTCCAGAATTCCCGTGAGCGGTCCGGCCACCTCGCGCAGGTACTCTCTCACCGTGCGCGGAGGCGCAGCCACCTGGACTGCAATCGCTTCTCCACCTCCATTCTTGCTGAGTTTCTTATTCCCAACTGCTTCCGCGGCGGCGGATAACTCTTTGCTCAGATCGTTCACCGTCGCGGTTGCTTCGCGCCAGAAGCCGCTCGCCGGCGTGCGGCTGGCTTCAATCTTGTTGTGAATATTGGCTCTGTAGTCCGGCAAATGGACCATGATTTCCATCAGTTGCTTGCTTACTCCCCAGCCCGCGACGGCAAGCAGCGCGAAAGATAGCACTAGCGTCGCCAGAGCAGACGGAACACGTCCGAAATGGCACTTCTCCAGCAGCTCGACAATCGGGGTGAGTAGGAATGCGAAAACTACCGCCAGGGCCAGTGGGATCAAAATCTGGCGTCCGAAATAGAGACCCGCCAGGACTACAACAACCCCGACCAGGGTCAACAGCCTCGAGGCCGCGGTTACATCGCTTCCGGGGAACAAAACACGCGTGTTATCCATAAATGCCGAGTGCGACCTCGCTCGTTGCCATGGACCACCATCCATTAGGATGGTCACGCTGAAGGGGACCGGTCAGCTTTTCCACACGTGTAGCATCGCAGAAGGCGAGGAAAGATGCTGCTCAATTAAGATCACTTCCCGCATTCTTATTCTGTAGGATGGAAGCCCTGGGACCGTATCTTCGGCCTTTACGCCGCTTCTTTCTCTTTATCGGGTGTTCCCTGCACTAGCTCCTCGAATAGTGACCGGTAGTGGATCATCGCCGTTCTCAGCTCCTCGGTAGTCGCTTCCCCTCTTCCAAGCCGCAACGCGATTCCATGAGCCGATCGGTAATTCTCTACCACTCGCGGATGGTCGACAGAAATGTCTGCCGCACGCTGATCAAAATCGGCTACGGGATAACCGCGGGACTTCATGAGCGAGGAAACCAGTTCATCGGCTTCAGTAACGGCTCCCTTCGGATAGTCGACAAAGCGGGACTGCACCAGCTGCCATTCACTTGAAAAGCGTTCCCGTTCCGTCGCGTCAAGGTCGCGGATGTTAAGCTTCTCCACCCGCTTCTCGCGGTCTGCCAACTTCAATTCTGCCTTTCGTTCGGACCCATGTTGCTGCACGGCCCGTTCGTACTCCGGCCCAAAGCGTTCCCGCAGCCCTGCACTGGTAGCTCTGCGTCTTCGCCCGTACAGCCATGCAATCACAACGATGGCCACAATCACCGCCACGGCACTCCCAATCACTGTCGGATTCATCAGTTCTTGTAAATTCATGTGAAATCTCCTTGCAACCATCTTGAGTATTACATTTGTGGGATTTAGACACTGGTCAAAATTGGTCATCTCACACACACGCTAACGAAAGGCCGCCTACGGACGGAAGCCGATCACGCTGTCCACTTTTGCGCAGAAAAGACTTCATGACCAGCGCGCGTTCCTGTGCCCTTCATAATCATCTAGAGTACAAAATTCCCATAACAGTTTTTGCTTGACCCATAATGATAAACGCCAAATATCTGCTTTTACTAACAATGCAGCACTTATTATTGTGCCAAATCACAAACGAGTGTGATAGTTATTGGAGCATCCTTATCTCTCTATTCATTGCATAAATAAATAATGAAGTAGTCTTGCAAAGTGTTCTGAAGAGATCAGAACTAGGCTTCTGTCATTGCTAAGTTCATGAGCGGAGATTTAAAACATGAACACACAAAATGAAATGAAGTTCAGATTGTCGAACACGATCAAGAACGTCAGCGTATTCCTCGTAACTGCAGCGCTCTTTCTTTGCCCGGCCGCAGCTTCAGCTCAGGCAGATGAAGATGCAGCCCAATCAGATGTGGGTTTCGCTGCACAGAAGACGGTATTTCTCGGATCGGCCGCGACCTTTGCCGTGCTGGCTGGCTCTACCGTTACCAACACTGGCCCTACCACCATCAATGGCGACCTTGGCGTTTGGCCCGGTACTGCAGTCACTGGATTTGGCCCCGGAGTAGTGAACGGCGCCATACATGCCGGCGATACTACCGCGCAACACGCACAAGCCTCCTTAACCATCGCCTATAACGACGCCGCTGGCCGCGTAGGCGGAACCCTCCTGGCCGGAGATTTGGGCGGCCGGACCCTTACCCCTGGACTGTATAAATCCACATCAACGCTTTCCATAACCGGCGATCTCACTCTCCGGGGCAAAGGCGTCTACATATTCCAGATTGCCTCCGGTCTCACGGTAAACGGTGGCAGCCGGGTTGTTCTCACCAGTGGTGCTACGGCGCCCAACGTCTTTTGGCAGGTTGGTAGTTCAGCCACCCTGGGAACCACCGCGGTAATGAATGGGACCATATTGGCGTTTACCTCCATCTCGCTTGCCACCGGCGCAACCATGAACGGCAACGCACTGGCGCGAAATGGCGCCGTTACATTGGACAACAACACGGTTACCAAACAACACTAATCTTTGCGCGCCTGCGCAACGGTACAGACGGACTCCACGTCCGTCTCGCACAGTAGTTGCACAACCGCGCGTTCCCTGGGAATCGCGCGGTTTGCTTTTGTTTTTGGATAGCGCTCGGGCAGCGACCCGCAATTTTGCATTTAGCTTGGGCAAATTGCGTATAAACAACAAGCCTCGTCGGTGCCATGAATGGCAGGAACGCACTCTTGTTCCTGCCGCTCATCAGTGGAATATCAGTCAAATCACTGTCATCAGTGGTAAGGTTTTTTATGGATGTTGCTTGCCGGTTGGTTCTATTCGAGCACTTGCATCGAGTTGATCGTAACCGGCGCGCCGCCATTCACGAATGGGGAGCCCGTCGGGCTGCCTATCGCTGGATCCACAGTCAACACACCGAATACCCAGCCACCCACGCCATAAGTCCACTGCGGATTGAAAATCGTCGTCGTATTCACCTCGGAAGTGCTCGTCGCCGGATTGATAAAGCAGCTACTGCCTCTGGAGTTCCCATTAGTGACCACGCCGCTCGCTGGCCAGGGTGAACAGGATGTATTCCCGCCGTTGGTGGGATCGACGGTGCATGATTCTATGACATTGCCGGAGGAATCCGCCACCTGGGCCATAAAGTCCCAATGGCTGCCGTTCGGAAAAGGATATGCTCTGTAATAGTAGCTCGCGTTGGGCGAAATCGGCACCTGCTGCGGCATGTTCACTGCGCCCCCGCATTGCAGCACCTGGTCCACCACTAAAAAGCCGACGCTGGGAGCATAGCCGATGGCCCAGCAGGTGTCAGGAGAATCCACACAGTTCGACCAATAGGTGTAATAGAACTGCGTGATCTGGCTGCCACCCTCCGGAAGCAGGACAAAGCCGTATTCCGTATCGCCATCAGCGCAGTTGTCGGATTCCCAGAAGAAGCTCATGGTAGGACTGCCAGGAGGTTCTGCTCCGCCGGGAAAACTCGCCAGCATCGAAATCCCCTTAATCGCCGTGCTGCCCCATGGCGCCTGGTATCCTACGCCAACCTGGGTGATGCCCCCTCGTGTAATCGCCCCTTTTAATTGAGAACTCGTAGTAAACGAGCTTCCTGCCGCCCATTCCGGATACTCCGGCGGGTAGGCGTTCGGCGCGGAGCCAATGCTTCCCGTTGTCGGTGACAGCGACTGCCGCCACTGGCACCCGAACGCATCCGGCGTCCAGCTGGGTGAAACACCCGTGGGATAGTACATGTTCAGCGGATAAGCTGTGCTGCTGCTGTTAGGCCACTGAACGCCCTCGCCGCTGCCCGAATACTCGAACACAGGTGGAGTCAGGGGAACCTGGTTCCAGCTTTGCGAATACGCGAGACAACTTGCAAAGATAAAAATCAGGAGAGACGTACCGGGAAATGAACCACGCATGGCAAAATGAACCGTCCTTGAGAAGAATCGACACCCACGAGCCTGACCATCCTACAACCGATTTGAAACTCGTGTCCATTCCATTGGGATATTGTTTTTCGTAACTGTTTCATTTTGGATCTACCGTGGCTGCCGATAATGAAATATATATTCACATGAAGTCGAGAAAAAACTCGCAATTGCGGAAATCGAGAGCCGTAGGCGTGTCAAGAGGTTATAGTTTAATGCACGGCTTTATCTCTTGGAAATCCGCCAAATCACTGTCATCAGTGGTAAGGTTTTTTAAAGCTCTCGTTTCCATGCCGGAAAAGAACCGACTCACCGCCCTCACGGAAGCAGCGTACTCGACGAAAGCGCTTTCAACTGCACAGCCTTCTGCCCGCCGGCTTCTAGCTTCAAAGTCTGCCCTTGCTTGTCTGCAACTTCTAAGGCGTCGGGAGCGGCGTAATCAAGGGACTCCGCCGAGTCCCACGCGACTGCCGTGTATTCGCCTGGGTGGATCCCTGACGTGGTGAAGCGGCCATTCTGATCGGCTGTCGCAGTGTAATATCTGGATTTCAACTGCCGGTGTCCTGAATCTGGAACCAGTGCCACGATTGCTCCCGGAGATGGTTCGCCGTCCTCATCTGACACGCTTCCTTCCACGGTTGCCCCATTGAGACTGATCACAATATCCACTCGATGGGAGCCGCCCAGCCCCAGTTCCACCCCGCTCTCGGAAACCTCGCGGCCGGAAAAAATGACCGATTTCACAAAATACCCTGATGGCAAGTTCGATACCCTGATGTCCGACAGGTCCGGGCTGATCGCCGTCAGCAGGAATTCACCTTCAGTGTTAATCAGTGCTGCCGCGTACCCGATCGAGGCCAATGCCTGGCGCGGCTGTAATGCGATCCGGATTCCGGAAGGCGCCTTCCCACCGCCTTCCACAGTCACTTTCCCGGCAAGGTCCGGGTAGCGGTTCAGAGTCACTTCGATGTTGTCAATGTTCTTCGTGCCCACATTCACTACCTGCCGTGCGCCAAGCCGAATACCGCGATCGATGCGGTCGCACACCAATGTATAGGGGCCTGGTTGAAGGCCATCCATGCCCCACCTGCCGGTTTTGTCGTCTGCGACCACGCCCCGGCGCTCTCCTGGATCCCATGAAGGGTGCTCTCCCGGATAGGCAACGATAAGCGGTCCGCTGACCCGATAATCACTCACCACCTTGCCCGATATATGCACCGTGGGAACCTTCGACATGGTTATGTCCGCTTCACTCTCCTGTCCGCTCATCACTTGGATGGAGGTTGCAGCCGAAGCGTGATTCGTTCCGGGATAATAAATCGGCACATAGCTCGCTTGCTGCTTTTCCTGCGTGCTGACCGTGACGGTTTCTGCAGCGTCCGGAAACCGGGCGCGCACGTAATATCGTCCCGCCCCAATGCCGAAGATGCGATATTTGCCCAGATCGTTGGTGCGCGCCGACCCGGCAGCCCTGGCCCGCCCTGCGGCCAAAACGGGGCGATCATTGAAGGCCTCAACTATGGCATTCGCGACCGGTTCATTGTCTTCGTCCACCACGGTGCCGGTGATGAGTCCTTGTGGCGTCATCAGCACTCGAAGCCCGCTGATTTCTGTGCCGCACGCCAGTGGAAGGACCGCAGCGGGTCTTGCCGAACCCAGCCGTCCAACCGTTTGTTGCGCGTATCCGGTGCGGGTTACCGATATGGCATAGCGTCCCGCATCTACCAGCGCCTGGAAATGACCCACAGCGTCGGTGGTGGCGCCGTACGTGCCCCGGATCGCCCGTCCTGAATCTTCCGCAAGCCGGAAAAGCTTCACTGAAGCTTTATGGATCGGCTCCCCTGTCGTCGCGCTGACTACCGATCCCGCCACCGGGCATTGCTGTTCGCCATGCCTCGCTGCCGGCGAACCTGCATCACTCTGCCGGGATGAGTTCTCAGCGCTGCCGGACACCTGACCGCGGCAGTTCAACGCAAGCGCCCAAAACAAATAAAAGGCGATCAGTGCTTTCATGTGTTTCATTGGTACTCCTGGAACGATTGGAACGATTGGATCACTTGCAGAAACCCAGGCGAGGCGCCCCTGCAAGTGACGGACAGGCACATCCTCAGAGCCGGCTAAAGCGAACCTTGCTTCGTGCTAATCAGAACTGTTGCTATGCCATAGGAGTACCCTGCCCTCATCTGAGCCTTGATGGGTATCGTTGTAAATAACGGCTGCTTCACCGATATGTACTCCATTTACGGAGAGGTTATCCTGCACGAAAAGCTCTTCGGTGTCCTCGTTAGTACAGTTGCCAAACAAACCACAGTTGCCACTGGTATTTGAGGCCCACAATGCGGTTCCCACGTCGGGGTCGCTGCCGACTCCGCCGCAGTCCGACCCTGTGTATATCACCGCGTTGCCATCTTGTTGCAGACAGAGAATTCTGCCTCTGGCGCAACTGCCTGCCTGAAGGGCGCACCAAAGGGATTGCCCTCCGTCGTCGGTGTCAAAAAGCTGTAGAATACCGTTGCCGCCGTTATCCCAACGCAAGCGGCCACTCTGATTCCCGGCGGAGTCAAGACTGGCAATGCAGGTGCCTGATGGCACGCCTATGTCATTGCCGCCGCTCGGGGGAAATTGAAGCGGCTTCGTGCTGCAACCCTGCGCCATGGCGCTCCCGGTTACCAGGGTGCAGGCAAGGAATAGAAATAGAAATAATCTGAGTTTCATTGTAGTGTCCTTTCATTCTCATTCTTGCTGAAGTATTTCAAAAAGGGATTCTGCCCTGAGATTGGCTGATCCGCTTTCAAAATCGATAGTATGGCGTGATTGTTGCAATCTCAATAACCGCTCCCTGCTCAACCTATATGACCACTTTGGTTAATCCACTTTCGCTGCTCCAGAATTCAATCCATTTTCACCTCCTTGTCATCCTGGGCCGCTGTTCTGCTTTTGTAGCGGCATTGGCTACGTCTTCGGCAGCTTGGGTCAAAGCATCCGCTCGCTCTTCCCGCTGGCTCTTGCCGTAAACATTCTGGGTCACGTCGATATTCGCGTGACCCAGAATGTCCCGCCCACTCTCCGGCCTTGGTCGTCGCGCAGTTTATGGCTGGAATGCATGGTGCGGAAGCTCCGAAAATACACTTCATTGCGCCGATCCTCCGAGTCCGAATCTATGCAAAAGCTGTTTGCCGGCATTCGCAGGCAAATTGGATTTCGGGTGAGACCCGGAATTGGCTCACAACTTCACAAATTACTGTTTGAGTGAGAACGGATGGAGCATGAGGGATTCCACCTTCGCCACCATTACGTGACACAACAGGCCCAACATTTCAGAGCTCGAAAACGAGTGGCGGACTAACAACCTTCTGGGACGGTCCCAAAAATGGCTAAAGTGGCTGTTTCTCCCACTTTTCATAGAGGCTGGCGGGAAGGTTACGAAATTCGAGAACGTGAGCAGCCAAACGTCAGGCCGCTCAATTGTGATTGACTTTCAGGCCATGAACATACATACTGGTTGGTATGCTAGACATGCAGGACGGGAAGCGTAAGAAGAGAAGGTTGCGTGATCCTGAGCGCACGCGGGAACGCTTGCTGCAAGCCGCTTTTCAGGAGGTCCACAGATCAGGCTTCCAGAGTGCCGGCATCGATACAATTCTCGCCGCCACCAACGTCACCAAGGGAGCGCTCTATTACCACTTCGACAGCAAGGAAGCCCTGGGATATGCCATCGTCGAAGAGATCATCGCAAAACTTGTCCGCGATAGGTGGTTGCATCCCCTGCTCAGCGACGGGCAACCCATCGACATTTTGATCGGCATTGTCCGGCGGATACCAGTTCGACCGGAAGACGTTCGGGCCGGTTGTCCGCTGCTTAATTTGGCCCAGGAGATGTCTCCACTGGACGAGCAATTCCGCACGCGGCTGGAGAGGATATTCCTTGCCTGGCAGGGTGGTGTTGCTACCCTTTTGCGGAAAGGACAGTCCCAGGGAACAGTTCGCCGCCACCTGAATCCAGACGAGGCTGCCAGCTTTCTGGTCGCGATGGTCGAGGGTTACGCCTCGTTAGCCAAGACTGCTCAAGATGCGAAGGTGTGGGAAGTCGGCATGAGAAATATCGTGGGGTGGCTGAAGTCTCTTCGGGTGCCTCGTCAATCTCGGCGAGGCGGACGACGGATGTCGAAGGAACGTGTTGTCAGGCAACGGCAGCGGTCTTGACTCAGGAGGAACGAATGAACCACAGAAGATGGGCGGTGATAGCTTCCCTAAGTTTCGCTCTGATCGTTGGGCTGAGTGGAATGAAGCGAGGGCACGCACAGTCGCCTAAGATAGCGTATCCGAACATGGCGCCGCTCGATCAGTACCTCATGGCAGACCGGAATGCCGAGATTGCCTTGGCTCGGAGCGCGGCGCCGGATGCCATATCGGGCGATGCAACCATTCTGGTCCTCGGGCGCCATGGCTACGAAACTGCCGTCGAGGGGAAGAACGGCTTTGTGTGTGTGGTGGAGCGTGGATGGATGTCCGCCGCCGACGCTCCGGAATTTTGGAACCCAAAACTTCGGGGTCCCATCTGTTTCAATCCGCAGGCCGCGCGATCTGTTTTGCCCACCACGTACAAGAGAACAGAAATGGCGTTAACAGGACGAACGAAGGCTGAGATCATCCAGGGCAACAAGGCAGCATTTGAAAAGGGTGAACTCCCACCGCTCGAACCTGGCGCGATGAGTTACATGATGTCAAAAAGAGCGTATCTCACGGATGACGGCGATCACAATCTGGCTCACTTGATGTTTTATGCGCCTCCACTGGAAGGCAAGGCGTGGGGTGCCGATCTGCCTGAATCACCGGTAATGCTGATTCCACAATTCAAAGGCGCTCAACCAATCGACGTGTTTATCGTTCCCGTGGGCAGGTGGTCGGACGGATCCGTTGCTCCGGTTATGTAGGACCATTTCATGTAGAAGCAGTGCACTCGTCAATCTCACTTCGCATTAGCCGGAAGTCGAAACGATAGAGCAAGGGGTTCCATCATGAGCGCCCGCGAAATCCAGGATCAGAAAGCCATTGCGCGTGAGATGTTTGTTCAACAAGCGGCTCACGCCAATGGGGACGTTTCGGCTGGCCCACTGCTGGGCGCTACGATTTGCTCCACTAACAGTAGGCGGGACTACTCTCGTGAATCGATAGCGGACGACCTCTGCGAAGCTGCGGATACATCATTGCTTTCGCTAATCCGGGCTGAAAACCTCATGCAAGTCTTGCGGCAGTTGGAGGCTATGGCAAAACGACCGGCGCCGCGAATCGCCTTCAAGGCAAAGGGCAGCATCCTGCTCTTGGATTTAGCCGACATCTTGGCCGTGCAAGCCGAAGGTAATTACGTTTCGTTGCACCACCGGCCTGATCCCTATTTGGTGCACGAGTCCCTCTCGTCCATGGCGGAGAAGCTCAAACCCTACGGCTTCATTCGCATCCACCGTTCAGTCGTCGTCAATATTTCGGCCGTGGAGGAGATCCAGCCTTTACGGACGGGGGAGTACAAGCTGCGTGTAAAAGGTGGAAAGGAATACTTGGTAACGCGTACCTACAAGCACAACCTCAGAGATCTGGCTCAACTGTGGGTAGGCTCGGAGCGGTTTTGCGGCTAACAGCCGGCAGGAGGTTTTACTGTTGGGTTCGTTGGCCAGGCGCCAGTTCGTCACCGGCCGCCGCACGGCGCTGCGATTTGTCGAACGCCTGAGCGAATGATCTGATCGTCTGCAACTTATATCCCAGCAGGCAACGTTTCGTAGAGCCTCCAATGTAGTTGCCATTCCAACATTAGTTCTCAAACCAGATTGAACAGCCGCTCCTTGCTAATGCTTACCGCCGAAGAAGCCATGACCTGGGGTGCATCTGCTTATGGCAACTGTGCAATACGCCACTGCTAAATATTCCTTCTCGTCCGGCCTATTGGGGCCCAAAGGCGCCGATAATGCCCGGATGAGCAAGAGATTAAAATCTATTAATCCCGTTTTGAAACTATCTGAATAACTTTTAACGCACTTTTAATGACTCTGACATACGCTGTGATTCTTGTCTCGTTTAATATCGGTTGCGTGTCGACTCGTTTTTCCTAATCGACACTTTTTAGCAAGATGATTCACTTCCAACATGACTCGAGGAGAATACAAATGAAATATAGCTTCGCTTTGCTCGCAATTGTCGCCATGCTGGCATTGGGCCAGAAACCAGCTCATGCTCAAATTGTTGCTTCTGTTTCATTGCAGACAGCCAATTGTGTTTCTTCCCACGACACGCTTCTGTATGTAATCCAGGGTATTACGCTGAATAGCCAGACGGTGATCGTGCAACTGGCTCAGGGTTCGTCCACCGGTGTGGTCGTCGCTGCGCCCCCGGCAGGTGAGTTTGTGGTAGAGACCATTAACGTATTTGCCACGCCCCATACCAACTACACATACTTTTTGCTTGAGGGTGTCCCGTCGGGCGTGACCACGATTAATACGCCGTTCCCCTACACCTCGGTGAGCACCACAACGAAAAACTGCTCCTAAGGCTCTCAAACTCGACAGATCAAAAGGTCAAAAAATCAAAAGCATCGGTGGAAATATGCGGAATGCGGCAGATTTCCACCGATTCAATGCTCTGTTCCGGTCACCGAATCGACGCCGCCGGCCTGCTTCCAGGCATGCACAGATTCCCTGCGCGCAAGGGATTTGAGCCGAAATCGCCGCAAACCACCCTGTAGGGTGCGAGGAGGAGTGAATGGACAAAAGCCCGGCCAGGAGAGCTATTGTCTCGCGATGGACAGAAAGGGTGTGGCACGGCCCTGAGAATCTACTTGCCCTTCCCAGTAAGGCCCTTAACGACATCGGGACAAAGCCTTGTCATTCCGAGCGGTAGCGAAAAATCTGCTGTTGATTTTCATGAACTTTCGTGGGCCGCACGCCCTCATGGACAACTTACCCAAATTACCCAATTACCAAATCGCCTGTCATTCACGAACATTCGCAGCCAAGAGCCTTTGCCGTTGGGGTTGATTGGCTAATTGCTAATTGCCAATTGCCAGCTGCTATTTGCTATACTGAGCAACGTAAAATAAAACAACATCGCGAATCAAGAGCATCTGAACTTTTCAGTTTCTTTCTGGCATTTCACACATCAGCATGAATCGGTTCATACCGAGGTTGGAACTCACTCGCAAATCAGAAAGGTAACTTTGTGCCTCCACTAAATCTAGGTTATCCGTGGGTCGATGTCCGTGCCTTCGCCCCGCCGGGGACGCCACGCGATGGCATTCAGGATTGGTCGGGATTTATCCAGCAGGCGGTTTCTTACATTATCAATGGCGCACTCCAGCAACAGGATGTGGGTACACTATATCTTCCTCCGGGCATCTACCGGCTTACTCAGCCCATCCAAATAACCCTGTCCGTCCCGCTCCAACCACCCGGCGCTCCTCCGAAAGGTCCGTACACATTTTGCTCGGTTCAGATAGTAGGTGACGGCCCGTACATTCAGCCGCCGACCTTGGCTCCGGATTATGTAGATAAGCCCGCGATCATGATCCAGGCGGGCGAGTGTATAACGCTCAAGAATCTCTATATCAAGGGAAAGAACATATGGAGCTCGAATGTACCAAGCGTGACAGATGTAATTCTTGGCGACGACCCCAATGACTTCCTGCTGGCCAACCAGAACTTTGCCGTGACTGACAATTTTCGATATGCGCCCTATGCGGGAATCTGTATTGATCCGTACTGGGATTTGGCTGCATTTCCATCCAACGACTACTATCAGGCGCTTGCTGCCTACTACGCCCTGGGACCTGGAAGCACCGGCATCTCCATTGAAAACTGCTTCATCAACGGCTTCGTCGTGGGGATCATGATAACCCCCCATCCTTTTAGCAAAGCGGTCCCATTCGCCAATGGTGAGCTGATCTTCATCAACAATTGCCAGATTCAAAATACCAAAAGCGCCATCGCCATCGGCCAGACGCAAAGCCGGAGCCTCTCCTGCAGCAACTTAAGTGTCGGTACTTCCAAATATGTTGTCGACTGTCTCAACTATGGCAACGGCGGTGGCAACTGTCCCTCCATCTTCAACGCTAACGTGAGCACGGTCCGGCATCTTTTTAACGGTTTTTCTTCCGGTTCCGGCGCTTCCATCAATGGGCTGTATTGTGAGGCGACTGCCGGTATTGGCACGCTGAATGGCGGAGGCGCATCGGATGGCTATTGCTTTAACGGCTGTGCCTTTGATCTGATGGGTTCGGCCAATCATCCGGCTGTTAACTATCACTTTGCCAACGCCGCGCGCGCAACCTTCAACGCCTGCCAATTTACTGTGCTTGAAGCGGTCAACGGATCTGTGTTGCCCATGTGGATCCAGAATTCTGGTCTGGTCGCCTTTCGCGAATGTTCGTTTGGCGGAGGCGGCCCAGCGGATAACCAGCTCCCTTTCTGGATCAATGATCAACTGGGCCCGCAGAGAGTGAACTTCGATAGCTCCTACGCCATGTCCTCTCCATTTCCCGCCCTGCTGTCGCGCAATCTGGGACCTTACAATCTATCCGCAAGTCCCATGCTCAACCAGTTCGTACTTCCCGGATGCATCTTTTCCCCGGTGAGTGACCTTCTGGCCCCAGCCAGCGTAGCAAACGCGCCCCGCTGGGTTAGCGGCAGCATACGAAGTATTCCCATTGGCCAGATGGCCCTGACTTTCGCGAATCCACCGGATGGAACTGCAACATTTCAGCCTCCACCCGGAATTATAGTGGCGGGAGACTTTATCTATTCGGACCATAGCTATTCGAATGTGCTCGACGGCGCGCCATCCACCGTCGTAGCCACGGTGATTGGAAAAGTGACCCAGGTCGACCCGAATACCGGGAAAGTGACGTTAAGTTACATTCCACGGTTTGTCATTGATGCGGGCAATCCAAATCCACTCCCTACCCTCTCTGTTGTGGGCTTTTATAAGGTTCACAACCCCACCAAGGGTACGGTGGGCGCGACGAACGACACGATTAACTTCAATCCAGGCATCAACGCTACCGTGTGGTTGCCGGGTGACCGGGTTCGCGATTTCACCACGACCGCCCAACCGTTAGGATTGATCCCGGCGGACACCTACGTCAAAAGTGTTGTTGTTCAAGGGAACATCCTGACGCAAATCACGCTGAGCAAACCTATGGCGCAAGGCGCTGTTCAGGGCAACAGCATCATGCTCTACGATGCGGAAGTCCGCTATTTCACGACCACGCAGCTCGTCGAGTGAGAGGATGGATTAGTCTTCAGGCTTCGTCTGGAAAATCTGTGGGTGAGAAACAGTATATGGAGCGATTAACTCGACCTTGCGTTTGATTTGCTTGCCCAATAGAAGAGGAGCAGTAGCCGTGGCGGTGGGAATGTGGGAAGCGCGGGGTTGGCGCTTTCCAAGAAAGAGGGAAATCCCGATTTTGGTTTTGGGGATTTTCCTCTTTCG
>Ga0209168_10000135_pt1 | contig 81124 bp, 75 predicted proteins | sample Coa_R1_FD_187156 | JGI IMG/M metagenome (GOLD analysis project Ga0209168, IMG submission 187156) | Surface soil microbial communities from Centralia Pennsylvania, which are recovering from an underground coalmine fire - Coalmine... | ecosystem: Environmental > Terrestrial > Soil > Unclassified ...
TGCGGCTTGCGTCCCGGCTTCGACCACTGCTTGCTTGATCGACTCCGTTCTGGCCAACGACGGTAACCCGGCTGGCGGTGGAAAGTCTGGCTACAAGTTCACGACTGGTGCTGGCACGGTGGCTGGTGGCATCAATGTTGGCTATGTCGCACTGGCCGTTCCGATGACAGTCAACCAGACTGGTATTCGCGCATTCTGCGCTGAGGAAGACGGTGTGGTTCGCGTCGACCCAGCCGGTGTGTGCTCCAACACCGAAGCGGGCGTCCTGACCTTCAACCCGCTCAACCAGTAATTACGTAAGAGTTGGCGAGTACTCGGGGGAGGGTACAAGCCAGGAGCAGCGAACGCAAGTTCGCTGCTCTTTTTGTTTCCCTACTCAATCCGACCGTCCTGGAGCACCCCTCGGCCAATAGTTCTATACCCCGTTGTCCGCCAGCCCAAAACTACCTTGGCAAAATCCCGCCCTGCAATGTGGGCCTATGTAACTTGCCGCAAGTTCCCGGCAGGCACAACATCGTTCAATCGGCTTGGGCAACCTGGGGCGTAGAAAGAGGAAAATGCATGCATAAACAAAGGGGTTTCTCACTGATCGAGCTGCTGATCGTGGTGGCAATCATCCTGATCATCGCAGCGATCGCCATTCCGAACTTGCTTCGCGCCCGCATGGCGGCCAACGAGTCGTCTGCTGTCGCTTCCATCCGTACCATCAACACGGCTGAAGTCACCTACAACTCCACCTATCCCACAGTCGGCTTCTCGCCGAACCTCGTGGATCTCGGTGGCGCGTTGGGTGCGGCTTGCGTTCCGGCTTCGACCACTGCTTGCTTGATCGACTCCGTTCTGGCCAACAACGGTAACCCGGCCGGCGGTGGAAAGTCTGGCTATACGTTCAGCACTGGCGCTGGCACGGTGGCTGGCGGCGTCAATGTTGGTTACGTGGCCGTGACGGTTCCGATTACGATCAACCAGACTGGTATTCGTGCATTCTGCTCTGAGGAAGACGGTGTGGTTCGCGTCGACCCAGCCGGTGTGTGCTCCAATACCGAAGCGGGCGTCCTCACCTTCAATCCGCTGAATCAATAATCTCAACCTGGAAATGGGGCCGAAGGATCAGAGGACAGAAGCTCTGATCTCTAACGCCCCTCTCCTCTTAGCCTCTTTCCCCATATGACATAAATTGTCGCAGTCTCCAATTTATGGCAGAGTCGGGCTTGATCGAACACTCTGCAGCGAAACATTAATTCATTCCTTTTCAAATACTTACAACCAAGCCGGGAAGAAATCGTTTGGCATGTCAAGTGCGATATGCATATCGGGCTAAGCACCCGAAGTCGATTCGTCTTGGGGTCACTGACATGCGAAAACAAACTGGTTTCTCATTGATCGAGCTTCTGATCGTGGTGGCAATCATCCTGATCATTGCCGCGATCGCCATCCCGAACCTCATGCGCGCGCGTATGGCCGCCAATGAGTCGTCCGCGGTTTCATCGCTGCGAACGATCAACACGGGAGAGATTACCTACCAGAGCACCTACCCCACGGTCGGCTTTGCTCCGAACCTGCTTGATATCGGTGGCGCTCTTGGCGCCGCGTGCGTTCCGAGTTCGACTTCGGCTTGCCTGATTGACTCGGTCCTGGCCAACAATGGCAATCCAGCCAACAGCGGAAAGAGTGGATATTCCTTTACGACTGGTGCGGGTACGGTCGGTGCGGGCATCATCGTAGGCTATACGGTGCTTGCCGCACCCATGATTCTGAACCAGACCGGCGTGCGCGCCTTCTGCGCCGAGCAGGACGCCGTAGTTCGCGTCGATCCTGCAGGCGTGTGCTCCAATACCGAAGCCGGCATTCTGACCTTCAACCCGCTGAATCAAAACTAAGACTGACACTCTGTTCTTCAGAGGTAAACGGGCAGCGAATTCCAATTCGCTGCTTTTTTATTTCTCGCGTTCCTCCGTGACTCTGTGACTCCGTGGTGGGGGTGCGCTTGTAACACCCGGCCCATGCAGGGGTAGCCGAGAATTATTTCTCGGTCTGTCGTATGTGCGCGAGAAACTGAGTTTTTGACGCGGCGCTAGCCGCAGCCCGGATTTTCTAGCCGCGGAGCGGCAAAAGAATGCAGCCCACAGCGCAAGCTGTGGGTGAGCGGAAAAAAAACACCAAGCCCCCGAGGGGCGAAAGAAAAATAAGGCGGGTGCAACCGTCGCACCGCTATACCGGATCGGTCCATACAGAAACCTTGCAAGTCGTCCGGGCTTGCTTTTTCTTTCCTCGCATTCCTCCGTGACTCCGTGGTGGGTGTGCGCTTGTAACCGCCGCCCAGCAGAAAACTTGCAAGTCTTCCGGACTTGCTTTTCTTTCCCCGCATTCCTCCGTGACTCCGTGGTGGGGGTGCGCTTGTAGCCGCCCAGCAGAAAACTTGCAAGTCTTCCGGACTACCCCGTTCTATCAACGCTCGCGGGATGCAAGAAATTGCAATGCCGTATTTCTGCCCTTAGCGTGCAATTAAGCGATAGAATACGACGGTGCGCCGTGCTGGGCGCGGAAGTTCACCTTATCTGGAATCCAGCCTCGCTTCCGGTTGTTGAGGACGCAACTGATTCGCCCCCAACCTGCGGCCTCTCCCTCGGAGGAGTTCCAGACTTTAAGAATCCCAGGGGAGATATGCGAAAACAAAAAGGCTTTTCGTTAATCGAGTTGCTGATCGTGGTAGCGATCATTCTGATTATTGCGGCCATCGCAATTCCGAATTTGCTGCGCGCCCGCATGGCTGCGAATGAATCGTCGGCTGTCGCATCGGTCCGCACCGTTACAACCGGAGAAATCACGTATCAGAGCACGTATCCCACGGTGGGCTACGCGCCCGCTCTCGTGAACCTTGGCGGTCCGCTTGGAGCGGCATGTGTTCCCAGTTCGACGACAGCTTGCCTGATCGACTCAGTCCTGGCCAACGACGGGAATCCCGCCGGCGGCGGTAAGAGCGGTTATAAGTTCACGACGGGAGCAGGCGCGAACGCTGGAGGAGTGAACACGGGATATACGATCCTGGCCGCTCCAATCACAATCAATCAGACGGGCATTCGCGCATTCTGCGCCGAGGAGGATGCGGTTATCCGCGTCGATCCCGCCGGCGTGTGCTCGAATACCGAAGCTGGCATTCTGACGTTCAATCCGCTGAATCAGTAATCCCTGCGGACATTCTTTGCCACTCGTGGAGCAGCGTTGGCTCCTTCACGGACGTGCGTTCCCGGTCGTCTCTGCGGCGCGCACGGAGTTTCTCACAGGCGAGTGTGACATCCGACCTTTCCGTCCACAGCCGGAATATCGCATCATTGCCTGAGGGAGCAAAGGGGGAACACCGCCGGATTAAGCAAAGCGTAAGCCGTTATCTCTCAATATTTTACGAGTAAGTCGAATAGAATCAATATTTTGCGCGCATTAAAGTACGTCCGAACGTCGCAAATTGTTTAGAAACATAGATTTACGGTGTCACATCAAAAAGCAAAACTGACCTCCCATCCACAGCTGGAGCCACACGTCGATTCAAATCTCGCGGCTGGCCCTTGGCCCAACAGCGATTGTTATCAGAATCGAAGCTGCCTCGGAACACATGACCGTCGTAACTGGCGATGCGGTTTCAGGGCCGTCAACATTGCTTATAATCGTCACGTAACGCTCTTCGGAAACTACTAACGACCATGGCTGCGATCGAAATCATGGGTCTGGAAAAGACCTACATGGTGGGATTTTGGCGGAAGCGGCCTAAGCAGGCCCTTCAGCCGCTGCATCTCACTGTAGAAGAAGGCGAAATCTTCGGATTCCTCGGCCCCAACGGCGCCGGCAAGACTACCACGCTGAAGATGTTAATGGGCCTGGTCTTCCCCACAGCCGGAAGCGCTCGTATTTTGGGGAAAGACTGGACCGATCCGGAAGTGAAAGCGCAAATCGGATTTCTTCCTGAGCAGCCGTACTTCTACGACTATCTGACCGCGCACGAACTGCTTGATTACTACGGACAGCTTTCGGGAGTTCCGGCAAAAGAACGTAAGCACAAGGTCGAGGAAGTGCTGCAGCGCGTGGGATTGACCGACGTAAAAGGAGTACAGCTCAGAAAATTCTCGAAGGGTATGTTACAGCGGACAGGAATTGCGCAGGCGATTCTCCATAATCCGAAGCTTGTGTTCTTTGATGAACCCATGTCGGGGCTGGATCCGCTCGGCCGGCGCGAGGTTCGCGACCTCATAGAGCAACTAAAGTATGAGGGCAAGACCGTATTTTTCTCGACCCACATTCTTTCCGATGCGGAGGCCCTGTGCGACCGTGTGGCTATTCTCCACAAAGGAGAGCTGCGCGGCGTCGGAGCCATTGAGGAACTGACTGCGTCGGTCCAGGGCAAGGTCGAAGTGATCTGGAAGGGTACGCAGATTCCAGCATCGATGAAAGCCCTCGAAGCCGAATGTCACGTGACCGGTGAGACCGTGCGCGCGATTATCCCGGAAAACCAGCAGGATGCCGCGATTGATGCGCTCCGCCGCGAACGCTTGCGCCTGATCGCCATCACGCCATTGCGCACCTCGCTGGAAGCGTATTTCGTAGAAAAGCTGCAGCATTCTCAAACGACCGCGGGGAGTACAAAATGAGCGCCCGCATCATCCACATTGCCTCGAACACGTTTCGCGAAGCGGTTCGCGACCGCGTTCTTTACAACCTGATCGCGTTTGCAGTGCTGCTCTCCGGCGCAGCAATTTTCGTCGGTCAGATTTCGATCGAAATCGAGCGGTTGGTTGTCATCAATCTCGGATTGACGGCAGTATCACTGTTCGGAGTCGTCATCGCGATCTTTATCGGAATAGGCCTGGTTTCAAAAGAGATTGAAAAGCGGACGTTGTACACGGTCTTATCGCGGCCTGTTCGCCGATGGGAGTTTATTGTCGGAAAGTTCTTTGGTCTCGCCGGAACGCTGGTGGTGAACACCTTTTTCATGGGCATCGGTGTTTTTGGCGCATTGCTGTATGTAGCCCACAAATTTTCCGCCCCGGACGCGCATATACTGATTGCGCTCTATTTCATCGTTTTGCAGTTCCTGATTATCTGCGCATTGGCGTTGCTGTTTTCGTCGTTCTCGTCTCCACTGCTTTCCGCAATATTCGCGTTTTCACTGTTCATCATTGGGAGCTTTGCGGACGATCTTCGCGGCTTCGCTACATTGACCCATGGAGTCGGACGCTGGATCGCCATCGGATTAGCGTATCTGGTGCCAAATTTCTCGGCATTGAACGTGATCAGCGTAGTTGCCCATCAGCAGACAATTGGTTTGCAGCTGATCTTGCAGGATACGTTTTACGCGCTGTTCTACGCGGCCATGGCACTGAGCGGAGCTGTGCTCATTTTCGAGCGCAGGAATTTGAAATGACGTTGGAGAATGCCAACCGGAGTTGGAATCGATGAGTTCGCGGCAACGCACGACCGTGTTCGCCGCTGCGGTTCTCACCCTTTCAATGGCGAGCAGCGTTCTGCTCTTGCACCACATTGACGAGATCCGTCCGCGCGAAATCGTAGACGACACACTCTACGTCGCCTCGCCGAAGCTGGTGGAACGTGCCAGCCTGGGCTTTAGCGGACTGACGGCCTGCATCTATTGGACGCGAGCTGTGCAGTATTTCGGCCATCGCCATTTCCTTCGCGAACACAGCTACAACGAACTGGCGCCGCTTTTGGAGATTACGACTTCGCTGGACCCGCAACTTCTTCCCGCGTACCAGTTCGGAGCCAATTTCCTCGCTCCCATGCCCCCCAATGGAGCCGGTCAACCGGAACGTGCGATCCGGCTCATCCAGTATGGAATTCAGCACAATCCGGATAACTGGCATCTGTATTATGACCTCGGATTCATCTACTACACAGAACTGAAAGATTACAAACGGGCTGCCGAAGTCTTTGCGCAAGGGTCAAAAGTTCCGAACGCACACCCGTTTCTGAAGATTCTGGCTGCGGTGATGGCGGAGCACGCCGAAGATTTCAATACGGCACGTCTGTTGTGGAGTGCCGCATATCAGTCGAGCAGCGAGACCAACATCCGTCAAAATGCTCTGGAGCACCTGCGCGCCATTCAGGTCGACGAGGATGTGACCAACCTGCAGGATACCGTCACCCGCTTCGTGCAAAAGAATGGGCGGATCCCAACGAGCTTGTGGGAGATTGCCGCCGCAGAGCATTTGCGGGGCATTCCGGTCGATCCGGACGGAGTTCCATACGAACTTTCTCTCGACGGACAGGTCTTGGTCGCGAACCCGGACGATTTCCCATTCATCACGAAGGGAACGCCTCCGGGATATAAGCCGGGGCCACCGAAGTTCCACGTCAAACTACCGTCCTCATAGGCTGACGGCGCACCACAATCGGTGCGGCGAGTCATGCTTCGGCCTTCCGAATTATCCTTCTGCGTCAATTTCTGAAAAAATGCTGACTGTGAGCCACTCATCGCAGAAGCCGCCCAGCATTCTCGTAGCAGCAGACACCTATTGGAAGGAGCGGCGATTGCGGCGGGGATTCATCCGTGGGACCGGGGACCTGCTGGCCTCGTTGTGGGAATTTGCACGCGATTCTACGCCGTCACGGTTGCGCTCGCGATTTGGAGACGCAGACTACGACTGGGACTATCGTGTGAACACCACAAGCGGGGCCGTGGGCTGGCGCGATCGCCTGCTAGGCACCTTTTATTCGCTTTACCAGCCCACCGAGCCATCGGCGTTTAAAGAAATGATCGAAACGCTCCAGCAAACAAGGAATCTGCACCTCGACGAGTTCACGTTCATCGATCTAGGATCCGGCAAGGGACGCACCTTGCTGATGGCTTCCGATTATCCTTTTCACCGGATCGTTGGAGTGGAACTGCTCCCCTCGCTGCACCAGATTGCGCAGGAAAATCTGTCGCGTTACAAGAGTGAGTCCCAGCAGTGTTTCGCTGTCGAGTCGGTTTGTGCAGATGCTACTTCCTTCCCTTTACCGGAGGAACCGCTGCTGCTCTATCTCTTCAATCCATTTCTGGAATCGGGTATCCGGCGTACAGTCGAGAATCTGAAAATCAGTCTGGAACTGCATCCAAGACCTGCGTATGTGCTCTACCACAATCCACAGCTCGAGCCCATTCTGGCCGAGGAATCTTTCCTGAGGAAAATCGCCGGGACGCGCCAGTACTCTCTCTTTGCCGCCGTGCATTAAAGAGCCGCTAGAAGGAGAAACCGATCCCGCCAGAAATCAGGTTGCTTTTCCAGTTATAAAGATTGCTGGGATTGCCCGCGTTCTCGATGAACTTGAAATAGCGAGTTTCGTAGGTAGCTTTGGCGTACCAATTTCCGAAGGTGTATCCCAGACTCCCCCTCGCGAAGTATCCGTGATCGAAGTTTGGATTCGGCAGTGAGACTAACGAGGCGGAAGAATGGCGGAAGTGCGGGCTGAATTCCGGAGCCCCCTGAACCTCGGCAAAGGCCCTTTTCGCAGGGCCAAACTTGTACTTGATTACAATCGGCAGTTCCAAGAGCCGCAAACTGTCACGGGCGAAGGCCTGGTTGTCAACATTCGCGGCCGGCAGAACAACCTTGCGAATCTGCGCATGCACACCGAACACAAAGTTGCGGGCCTTGAACTCCGGTCCGCCAAAAACGGCATACTCGCGGGAGTGATTCCCCGTGTCGGTGGGAAGACGGATTTCGCCTCCCGCGACGATAGCGGGGCGCCCGGTCTTCGGATTCGCCTGAAACACGGCGAGTTGACCATCAACTCCGAATTCCAAGCCATTGACGGAAGGAAGAGAGGCAAACCGGTCCGCGGTATCGCCGATATCAATCCCGAAAGTCCCTCTTTGACAATAGGCCGGGACCACAGCCCAAAAAATCAAACAAACGCACACGAGCAGCGTTTTGCAGCGCTTCATCCCTGCGTTTCCTCCGGAAAGTAGACACTTCCGCAATAACCCGACACCGAGCGGTTGTGGTTTTAAGATTCTAACTGTATTTGTGTGATGCTGCTTTGTGGGATGCGGAACTGAGGGGAATCGTTTTGTGCATGAAGCAGGGCAGCTGATGAGGAAACCCACGAAGGAGAAAGCCGCCCCGCCGACAACACAGAAGACGAAGTGGAATTCTAAGACCCCTGTTTCTCCAGAACCACCCCAGCCTTTTTGGCTACCGCTTTCTCCTTGCGATAGGCACGGGCGACATCGCCGAGCGGAACGGGCTCGGAGACAGGGCCGAATTCCCACAATGGACGTTCGCCGTGAGCGAAAGTGTAGGTATCGGCGGCTCCGCCAACAATCGGGTGTTCGCACGCCATCGGCGTCACGGATGCGTGTTGCGGGTGGTCCGGAAACTCGAGAACCATAGGCTGGTTCGAGAGAGCGGCCTGTCCAAAAGCCCCGGCCGCGCAGAAGAGAATCAGAACGAGTAGTACGGTTTTCATAGCGTTTTCCCTAATTCCGTAAGAGATAGAAGCAAAGCGCATGCCAAGCTGGAGGGCTTTTCCATGAATAGTTTAGGCGGCATTCTCAACGTAGAACGCAACACTTTGCACAAATCAGGGAAAAACCAGAATTCCCGTCAGCGACCGCGTGCATTGCCCAGACCTGTCCAGCGAGTGTATGTTTTCCGCTAATCGATTCATGGAGGCAGATGTGATCGCTACTCACGCTGAAGACCCGAAAATCCAACTTCTCATCAGGTTTATGGCGCTGCTGATTGTGCTGGCGTCAATGGCGACGCTCACGAAGGCACAAACTGATTGCGTCGCCGGGGATGACCCTCTTGACAGCACACCTCCGAAAAACATGACCCCTCAGGAATTGATTCAGCGGTTCGCTGCCGGAGAAAGCCGTGTGAGAGAGGCGCGATCGCACTATACGTACACCCAGGATGTCCTGGTGCAGACACTGAACGACAAAGCTGTTGACGGGCAGTGGCATGAGGTCACGCGAGTTTCGTACGACGACAAGGGAAAGAGAGTGGAAAATGTTGCCTTCTCGGAAGTATCGACTCTCCGTAAGATCCAGATTTCCGGCGAAGACATGGAAGACATCCGCGTTTTCATGCAATGGATTCTCACTCCGGATCAGTTGCCCGAGTACAAACTGACATATGCCGGCCAGCAGCATGTCGATGATCTGGACACCTATGTTTTCCACGTTGAACCGCTGAAGGAAGAAAAGAACAAGCGATACTTCCAGGGGCGGATCTGGGTCGACGGCCGAGATTTCCAGCTAGTGAAGCTCTGCGGGAAAAGCGTTCCAGACCAGATTCACGTGAAAAAACATCAGCCGATGGATATTCGTCCGGCCTTTGTGGGATACCGCCAATACATCGATGGCCTGTGGTTTCCGGCGTATGCGCGGGTAGATGACACGCTTCATTTTCAGGCTGCATCCATCCATGTACGGGAGATTGTAAAGTTCAAAGACTACACAAAGGTTGGATCGAAGCCGGCGACGGCCACGCGGTAAGTCCAGGATTCTTCGAGGAAATCAGAACGACACTTGAACCACAATTTCATGTATGCTGTACTCCGGTTATGGCAGAACCCAAAGAGAAAAATCGCGCAAAAGATATTGTGCTCTGGATCATCACCGTTGCCCTGGTCGCTCTTGCGATCTTCTGGTACCAGAAGCCGAGGTAATCTTTTGCAAGTGAGTTTAATTCTGTTGCACAGACCGTAGTGTGCGTGAGCCCAGTTCTCGCGTGGTGAGTTGGTGCGCGAAGTTGTAAAGACCCCAGAATCGTCCCCTAAGAAAATCTTTTGGCATAGAAAAAAGCGGTTCGCCAGTCTCCGCGCACTTATTGTCCCAAGTGAGCAGAAGAAGCGAACCGCATTCACAAGCCTACACGCGATCGAGCTATCCGCCGTTTTGGCAGACGGTCAGGTGCTGGCCCTGGAAGGTAAAGAAGCTGTTCACCGACGTAGTCGCCGGTGCACCGAAATACGGCATTGTCACCAGGTCCTGCGGATGGAATGTGAATCCATTCACGGTGTATGGATAGTCTCCGAAGTTTGGACCGCCCTCGAGCGGATCACCAACCTCCATCAACGAGTTGCCCCGGATTGCGCAGAGCGATGGACCGATGTTGTCGACAAACGGATCTACGATCCATTCGCCGAGTTCATGCGACAGCGCGCTAATGTCCTGCGAGAAGACCGGACCCACACCCTGCGAGATCGTGGTGGTGTAGGAGTAAGTCTGACCGTTGGGCTGCTGGCCGTTCGCGCTGTGATATCCACCGATACAGCATCCTCCGGACGTTAGGTACACGTTGTACGTGAGGAAAATGGGCAGAACATTCGGCGTAATCTGTTTGAACTTCGCCATGATGGTCTGCAGTTGTGCGTCAAAGGCATTGATATCCATGGTGCCGGTTGGAATACCACTCCACGGATTGGAAATCACGTTGCCCTCCGACGGGGTAACGTTGATCGTCTGCTCGGGGGCGATAATCGGCTTGGCAAACAGGAGATGATATTTGGTGTTGGTCGAAACGCTGCCCCAGAAATTGGCGCGCTCGTACGCATCCTCGTATTGAGTCTTGCCGATGTCTACCCCTCCTTGAACATAATCCACGGAGGAAGCAAAAATCGGAGAACCCGCGATCATCTGCGTCGCCGTCTGGGTGCCTGAGTATTTTGTATTTGGGTCGAACGTCATGTTGCCGTTGCTCGATCCGTAGACCATCTTGATCGGGATGATTCCAACTTTGATGGTTGTCGTGGTGTTTGTCTTGGAGGGATCAGTACCAACGATGGTGGCAGTTATGTTTTGGCCCGAATACGTGAACTTGTAAGTCCATTGAGTTAGCGGAGTAACCGGCTCGTTGCGCTCGATGGCAGGACCGGGCGTACGCACAACGAACATCGGTTTAGCCGTAGGATCATAAACTGGTTCCTGGGCAGAAACAGTGGCAGTGAAGCAGAGCGCGCAAACGGTGGCCAGTACAGCAAGCACACCGAGGGCTCGGCAGCGGTGATTCATGTGATTCACTCCTTGATTGAACTTTCGATTAACCCACAGAAGCAGCGCGGATTTTAGCACGTAAAAGGGATCGACACCGTCAAAAATTTGCTAAATGTGAGATGAAATGTTTTGTGCCTGATTCGCATACCTGAATGTCGCAAGAAAATTCACAGTGTATTTCTTTCGCAACGAAATGTTGCAAAAACGTTCACATCAATAGGCGCAAAACTGAACCGACAGAAAAATTGCCTATTTATTCCCGCTCCGTTCTTGACAAATGAATTCGATCCTTAACTCTAACTCGAGCGCCTCGCCGCAACGGAATGGGCCGTTTTAATTGTGCGGACCTATTTGACCCAGCCCCCGAAAACTGGACCACATAGAATGTGAGTTCTCCCGAACCCATGAGAGGAGAACCGCAATGAAAGGTACGCGACACAGCGAAGAGCAGATCATCGCGATCCTGAAGCAAGGCGAAGCGGGATTGACGACGGCGGAGCTATGCCGACAGCACGGGATCACGGAGCAGACTTACTACCGCTGGAAGGCTAAGTACGGCGGGATGGAGAGTGGCGACGCGAAGAAGATGAAACAGCTGGAGGATGAGAACCGAAAGTTGAAGCACGTGGTCGCGGACCTGACGCTGGACAACCGAGCGTTGAAGGACGTGCTCTCAAAAAACTGGTAGCGCCTGCGGGACTTCGGGCAGCCGTGAGCTATGTCGAGGTGGAATACCAGATGAGCGAACGGCACGCCTGCAGGCTGCTGGGGTTGGGACGATCGTCGCATCGCTATCGTGCACGGAAGGAACGCGACGCCGCGCTGCGCATGAGGTTGAAAGAGTTGGCAGCCAGGCGTATGCGGTTCGGGTACCGGCGATTGACGGCGATGCTGCTACGGGAAGGCGTGCCGGCGAACCATAAGCGGGTGTACCGGCTGTATCGCGAGGAAGGATTGGCGATGAGGATTCGACAGCGGCGGCGGATCCGCTGGAGTGGTGAGGTAGTTAAGCCCGCGGCGAGTCATCCGAACGAACGTTGGTCGATGGATTTCGTGAGCGATTGCATGAGCAGCGGGAAGGTGATTCGGATGTTGACCATCGTGGACGATTGCACGCGGGAATGTCCGGTGATCGAGGTCGACACATCGCTGGGCGGGTTGCGAGTGCGGCGGGTGTTGGATCGGATCGCCAGCGAGAGAGGTTTGCCGGGAGCCATTGTCCTCGACAACGGGCCGGAGTTTCGCGGGCGGGCACTGGCCGCCTGGAGCGAAGAACGCGGCGTGCGACTGGAGTTCATTCAACCGGGCAAGCCCACGCAGAATGCCTACATCGAAAGCTTCAACGGCCGACTGCGCGACGAATGTCTGAATGCGAACTGGTTCACTAGCCTCAGCGATGCACGCCGGAAAGTCGAAACTTGGCGGCTCGATTACAACCAGCAACGTCCGCATAGTTCGTTGGACTACTTACCGCCAGCAGAGTTCGCTAGGAAAGCAGCGGAGATGACAGCATGAGGAAAGCTAGTACAAGGCTGCCAGAGCAGGGGACTCAAACGTCGTCCCCTGCTCCGGACCTCATCCCCGCTGAAACCAAAACTCAACCGAGAACTCACATTAGGATTGGTACAGCAAACGGGGGCACTTCAGTTACAACAACCGCAAGCATGATGACAAAACGCCAGTGACCGATTCCGAGCGCTTCAAACTCGCAATGTCACAAGTTGCTGGTCGCCGCCTCACATACTCCGATCTCACAGGCAAAGACGAATCGCCGCGCCACGTACCGACAGGGACGGGGGAAGCGATCCAAGAACCCTTCTAGTCCTTGTCGGAAGGTCGCTGTTTACGCACACTCCGGACACGGGCGGCACGCTTCCGTTTCGCCTTCTGCTCGGCCTTTACAACTTCGACTTTGGGAATTTTGAAGAGGGCCTTCATGCCTTCTTCAAAGTTCTCCTGTGCTTGTTTGCCTTCAATATATTCTTTAATCATTTTGATTGTTTTGGTTTTAGTATCGTCAAACCTACACCATACCTATGGCGAATTGGGAAAATTGACATGGCTGCAAGATAGAACTCGCCGAAGCACAGGCGGCTAGATTTCCCGCCATTAAATTCTAAAACGTCGTCCCCGATGTTAATTGAATGCCCGCCCAACTCTGGATAGTTAAGGATCGCGGATATTCTTATCGCGCTTGAATTAAGGTAGTCAACGCTAAGTACGGTCCTTTTTTCTTGGTCTCGAACTAACAAGCTAGTGTTGGTTCTCTGAAAATCCAAAGAATTGTTTACATTAACGATGAGCGAGTTCTTGACGATGCTCGCGATTATTTTTGGGGGATTGCTATCATCGAATACGTCTAGCGTTAGCGCAATATTACCGTGTTTGTCCTTGTCAACCGTCAATAGTGGCTTGTCTCTAACTTCGAGCACTGTGAAGGGAGTTTGATTGGTCCATGCGACGTTCGATCCAAAATATAGAGCGACCTCTCCAGGGAGTATGCCTTTCAGATGAAGGGTTGTCGGGAGATCCTTAAGCAACGGATCGTTCTGATCCAGACACGCGATCTTCGGTGCTGGTAGATTTCCCGGACGCAGCCAGCCTTTATGTTCCGCCAATTCCCAAAGTGTTGCGCGCCGTTGTATCGAGAATATTACAGTCGCTGTAATCGCCACTATTACGAGCGCACCACCCCAATGCAATACCGCGTATTTTTTTCGGGCAGTCGCTAATTTATCTAGAGCAACGCGAGGCTTAACATCGTAGTGAAGCCACCAAATCAAGGCTAAAGCTCCAGCTATTGCGAAGCATATTGTTGCCCCAGTAAATTCTGGAGGAGGAGGTAGGCTTAACATTCCCCACCCACATGCGGCGAAAAACGCGAAACTCGCGCCGCTCCATCCAATTCGTCGTGCCAAGTCTTTAACCGCGCGTTCTGAGGATGGCATACTCGACAGAGACAGTATGATGGAACCTGCGACGTGTGGCAAGTATATAAATGCCGTTAGGGGGCAATCTAGAAAAAATCTTAGGGCTAGAACAGCTTACGGGCAAAACCTTGAATACAAGCAACTTAGGTTCGACGTTCTTTTTGAAGGCCCGCTTCATCTACAGGTTTCGGCAAGAACGCGACGAAGTCAAGGATAATCCGAAATATTTCTTCGAAGCATTCCCGTTTGGGAACGGAATGCGAGAAGAGATCGTGGCAACGGCACTTTATGACGCTGCACCTAAGAATCGAAGTGATCGAAAAAGGAAGCGCAGTTGTACTTGATACCGCTGGAGAAGATTCGATGACGAAGCAGAAATCACCTCATACCAATACACAGCAGAACACGAAACCAGAGCAGAGCGATTTGGAAGCTGACGAGCAGGAATACGAGACCGACTCGCCAGAGGACCAGGCACTGTATCAACGAGCGGATGGGGCGGAGACCGGAACTAATCGCAGTCCCCGGGAGATAGCGACGCGGTCGAGTGAACACCGGACCGAACCCGAGAAAGAAGCTCATGAAGGTTCGGTGACGACGCGAACTCCGAAGCGTCCAGGGCAAGGAATTACGACGAGATCTTCGGAGGAAGAGAGCGAGCGGCAGGAAAAGGTAGTCAGTATCCGTCCCGACGCGCGAGCGGGAGTAAACCGCTCGAGAAAGAAGACCTCCTAGGAACTAGAGGCGCCAGCTCTGGATATTCAGTCTGTCTTTTGGATCTGTGCTTGTTTCGGCAGAGGATTCTCTTCGAAGAACGTCCAGGCGTCTTCGTTGATCTGATCGGAAGCGGCGTAGTAATTGTGATCGTGATTTCTCAACTCCACGTAGCGGACGGGAAATCCGGCATTGCGTAGCAGGTCGCGAGTCTTGCGGACGTCTTCCAGCTTGAAGAATTGGTCCCGGTCGCCAATGTAAATGGAGATCGGAGTTTTACGCTCGGCGCGACTGAGTATCCAAGTGTAGTCATCGGCGATGCGCATGGCGTGGACTGCAATCGCCGCGAAATACTTTGATTCGAACATAGCGCCGTCGTAGGCGAGATATCCGCCCATGGAATTGTCGAAGAGGTAGATGCGGGCGGGATCGATGGCGGTCGTTTTTTGCGCGTCCTCGACGACGCAGCGAAAAACCTTGGGGGCAGAATCTTCAAACTTGGGATTTCTCGGGAGTTGCGGTGCGAGGAGGACGATTTTCTTTTCCGCCGCGAAATTCTTCCAAGCAGCGATCATGTTGTCGGCAACGTCACCGGCGCCGTGAAGAAGGACGACAGCAGGGAGCGCGCGTTCGGAGTCCGGACCTTTGTCCCTTTCTTTGTTGGCCGGCCAAAAGTAGACGTATTGCTGCTTGATGTCTCCACAGTGGACGGTTTTAGATCCAGTGTTGCGGGCCGCATGGGACACTGCAGGGAAGAGCAACAGGAACGCTGGGATTAGCGTCAACCCTGAAAGGATTACCGCGAAATTTTCGCTCCGGCGGAATGCCTTCGGCATAAGAAAGAAAATCATATTCGGCTTGAGCTATCTCCACGATTGTGTTTTCATAAAAAGAAAGAAGGTCGCGTGATTTCTCCGCATGCGCGGCCCTAAACCTCCACTCTAGCCTACATTTTAAGGAGGAAAATCGTGAGCAAAGTCTCGTATATTCCCAAAGATTACAACACCGTGATCCCGTATCTGGTGATCCGTGGCGCGGCTCAGGCGATCGAATATTACAAGAAAGTGTTCGGCGCGACAGAGCTGTTTCGCATGAATGGCCCGGACGGCAAGGTCGGGCATGCCGAGCTAAAGATAGGCAACTCCCATATCATGCTGGCCGATGAAAACCCTGCGATGGGTCAAGGACACACCAGCGCAGCTACGATCGGCGCGAGCCCGGTGAGCCTGTATGTGTACCTGCCCGATGTCGACCAAGTGGTACAGAAGGCCGCGGCCGAGGGCGCGAAAATTCTGAAACCGGTTGAGAACCAGTTCTACGGGGACCGCAATGGATTCATTCAGGACCCATTCGGACACCTGTGGGGCATATCGACGCACGTAGAGGACGTATCTCCCAAGGAACTGGAAGAGCGGATGAAGAAGATGAAACCGGTTGCAGCGTAACGTCGGTCGTGACCCTAAGTCTGTCCAGAGGCGGGGTGATAGCCCCGCCTCTGGAAACCTGACAAGTTCCGTGCAGCTGAGAGTGTCACCTCAGGCGCTAAAGCGCAGCTCGGCTCGGTTGATTTATCGGCACGAGTGGAACTCGTGCCCTTCCCGGTTGTGATCTGTCGGCTTTAACCGGCGTTGGGTGCCGAACCGCCATTCTCAACTCAGTCCGATTTCGAATCGAACCACCTCGCGAAAATCTCGGCAGCTTCCGAAAGGTTCAGTGGTCCGCATGCAATATGGAACTGCTGGCCTTCAATCAGTATTGAATCCAGTCATTTTCCGTGCGATTTATTCTTTGTCGTTCAAGCACGAAGCCTTGTTTTCGCGTACCGCGCAAATCAATCTTGATTCTCCAACCAGGATTGTCTAGAGTCTCGATGTGAATGCCGTAACTATGCTCCCATTCGCCGTTGCACTGACTTGTATACCCTTGCTCCAACGTCGACACGCTCATGCGGTCCTCTCGTTTTGCGACTGCTCTTCACTGCCGAATCCTAGGGTTCGCGACTGAATACAGGACATCTGTGAGGAAGTTCACAGCCACGTATGTCAATCCAATCGCAAGAATGCAGCCTTGCACCAAGTAGTAGTCGCGGTTGGAGATGGCCTGGATGGTAAGGCGGCCGATGCCGGGCCAGGAAAAGATGGTCTCGGTGACGATGGCTCCGGCCAGAAGCGCGCCGAACTGCAGGCCCAACACCGTTAGCACGGGAATCATGGCGTTGCGCAGGGCATGACGGTAGACGACGGTGCGCTCGGGGAGTCCTTTGGCGCGAGCGGTGCGGATGTAGTCCTGGCTAAGTTCTTCGAGCATACTCGTGCGGACCATGCGCGTGAGAATTGCGGCGAGAGCGCTGCCCATGGTGATGGCGGGGAGGACAAGGTTGGCAAATGATCCAGCGCCGGAGACGGGGAGCCAGCCGAGTTTGATGGCAAAAAAAAGAATGAGGATAGGACCAAGCGCGAAGTTGGGGAACGAGAGACCGAAGAGGCTGATGACGGAGAGAAGGCGATCGTCCCAACGGTTGCGGCGGCGGGCAGAGCGGACTCCCGCCGGGATGGAAAGAACAATTGCGACGAAAAGGCTCGCCAGCGTGAGACGCAACGTGTATGGATAGCGCTGGGCGAGAAGCTTTGTGACGGTCTGGTTGTAGCGGATGGAGCGGCCGAGATCCCCGTGGAGTACCCCTTTCCAGTAGCGGATGTATTGTTCGCCGAGAGGGGCGTCGAGGCCGAAAGCGTGACGGGTGGCGGCGATGTCAGCGGGCGGTGCGCCTTCACCGAGCATCTGCTGAATGGGGTCTCCGGGGACAAGGTGGATCATCAGAAAGACGAGCGAGACGACCAGCCAGATGACTGGAAGGGTGTAGAGGACGCGTTGGAGAAGGGTCTTCAATTTTCAGCTGTTAGTGGTTGATCGCGGGACAGTTCCTCTTGCAGGGATCCTTCGACTGCGCGCGGGATGACAGAGCTCACGGAGCGGCTTAAGCCGCGCCCTGATACGAATCTTTTGCGGCACGAGTAAACTCGCGCTCCTTCATTTCCGCGGCAACCATCGTCATCGCTACCGCGCATCAATTGCCGCCTTGCTTGGCGGCTTCGGCTTCGCCTTCCACTTTTGCCGTCTTCTCAATGCGCACTTTGGCAATGCGGTGGCCGTCCAGTTCTTCGACCGTATAGCGGCGGCCCTCGTATTCGAAGGAGTCGCGCTGGTTCGGGATTCGCTGCAGGCGGGCCAGGATAAATCCCGCCAGCGTTTCGAACCCGGCATCACGCGGAAGCATTAACCCATATTCGGTTTCGAGGTCGCGAATGTTGACTGACCCTTCGAGCAGCATGACGGATTCGTCTTCCAGCGCGGGTTCGCTGGGAGAGACGTCGAATTCATCTTCTATATTGCCCACTAATTGCTCGAGGATGTCTTCGACGGTGATCACTCCGGCGGTGGAACCGAATTCGTCGACGACCACGGCGAGGTGACGGCGTCGCTCCTTGAATTCGGCGAGCAACTCGGCGAGGACCTTGGTTTCGGGAACGACGACGACGTCATGCATGATCTGGCCGATCTGCATGCGGGAGATTTTCGTAGCTGTGGATTGGCCGAGGTTGCTGAGGCGAAGGCGCATCCAGCGCATGAGGTCTTTGTAATAAAGGACGCCGACGATGTGTTCGGGGCCGCGTAGCGGATCGTAGATAGGAATGCGGGAATGCTGGCCCTCGACTACGCGGCCGAGGGCGTCATCGAGCTGGAGGTCCGAGGGCAAGGAAAAAATGTCAGGGCGTGCGACCATGACTTCTTTCACCGTGATGTTGTCGAGTTCGATGGCGCTGTGAATCATCTCTTCCTGAAATTCGGGAATCTGGCCGAACTGGCGGCTGGCGGTAACGATGAGTTTCAGTTCGTCGGGTGAGTGGACGGCACCTCCGCGGCGGGTGAGTTGGGCGCCGAAAAGTCTTAATACCAGGCCGCCGGAGCGACGCATGAAAAAGAGGACGGGGCGGGTGAGGGTGAGAAAGGCTTCCATCGGCGCGGCGACGGCGAGGGCGATCTGTTCGGCGCGTTGGAGGGCCAGAGTCTTGGGAACGAGTTCACCCAGGATCACGTGCATGTAGGTGATCAGAGTGAAGGCGATGGCAATCGCGATGGTGTGGGCGTAAATGGCGACGTGAGGCAGGCGCTGGACGATCGGCAGGCTGCCAACGAGGCCGGCGACCATGGGTTCGCCGATCCAGCCGAGAGTGAGGCTGACCATGGTGATGCCTAATTGGACACCGTTTACGACTTCGTCGAGGTTTTGGTGGAGGCGTTGGACGACGCGGGCACCGATGCGTCCGGCTTCGATGAGCTGCTGGATGCGGGTATCGCGCACACTGACGAGCGCGAATTCCGCAGCCGCGAAAAACGCGTTGGCTGCCACGAGGAGGAGGATCAAGAAGATCCGGAGCAGCACAAAGGCGAGCATGGATGGGTAATTCTAACATTCAACGGTAGTTGCGTGATTAAGGCGAGGCGATTGAAGTCCGGTAAGGGGTTAATTTTCCACCATCCGTAATAAACGCAGGTTACGTTACGTCATTAATTAAAGGGGCAAATCTCGCGTGAAAGGTAACGCTCTCTCAAATTTTGGGGTCATGGCTATCCTTTTTTAAGGGAGCGGGTCTAAGTGAAAGAAGGCGCAGGGTTGGCAACGGAAACCTTCGGCTTCGCATCGCACGCATCACTTCTTCGGAACTTATTCAGCAGGGGCCGCGTACTAGTAGGTGAGGGCGGCAAGAATGGCTCCCAATCTTCAATTGGCGGTACATAGAGGAGGGTTTGTGAACGGTAACGGCAATAATGGAAAAAAGAAACGCCGCAGACTGATCATTTGGGGGAGTGTGGTAGCGGTCATCGTGCTGCTGATTGCGGTAGGCGTGATCGTGGCGAAGAGTGGTGGAACGAAGATTGATCCGTCGAAGCTGGCGAAGGTGGAAAAGGGCGACCTGGCCAAGAGCGTGGTGGCGACCGGCAAGGTCACGCCGATCACAAAGGTCGAAGTGAAGTCGAAGGCCAGCGGCATTGTGAAGAAGTTGCTGGTGGACTACGGCGACCACGTCAAGCAGGGGCAGTTGCTGGCGCAACTGGACAAGATCGAAATTGAAGCGCAAGTGGCGCAGTCGAGAGCAGCGCTGGAAGCAGCCGAGGCGAATCTGACAAGCTCTCAAGCCGATTTTGAGCGTGCCAAAGTAGATGCGGAAGGTCCGGATGTGCCGCCCTTGAAGCGTGCCTATGATCGCGCCATCGGGATGGCCAAAGATGGCGTGGTATCAGCTTCCGCTCTCGATGATGCCGAGAAGAATTACGTGATGGCGGTGAACAAGCAGAATGTAGCGAAGGCGCAGGTGACGGTGCTAAAGGCGAAAATTGCACAGTCGCAGGCGGTGGTGGCAGAGGATCAGGCGAACCTGAAGCAACTGGAAGAGCAGCTCAGCTATACCGACATCGTTTCTCCGATCGATGGCATCGTGCTGTCGCGCGATGTGCAGATGGGCGACGCGGTGAGCTCGATTCTGGTGTTGGGATCGTCCGCAACGCTGGTGATGACGCTGGGTGACACGAGCGAAGTCTACGTAAAGGGCAAAGTGGACGAGAGCGATATCGGCAAGGTGTATCTCGGACAGCGCGCCCGAATCAAAGTCGAGTCGTTTAAGGACAAGACTTTCGATGGCAAGGTGACGAAGATTTCCCCGATGGGTGTGGAGAAGGACAACGTCACGACGTTTGAAGTGCGCGTGTCGATCCAGAATCCAGGTGGCGAATTGAAGGCTGAGATGACAGCCAACGCGGAAATCATCCTGGAAGAACACAAGAACGTGCTGCAGATTCCGGAAGGCGCGATTCTGTACGACAAGGACAAGAAAGCGTCGGTAGAAATTCCTGATCCGAAGGGTAAAGACGGTAAGGATAAAGTCGCGGTCAACATCGGAATATCGAATGGCGCCAAGACCGAAGTACTCAGCGGTTTGAAGGAAGGCGACCAAGTCGTACTGCAATAACTCGGCCTCAGACCTCAGACCTCGGACTTCAGCCAACCAGCCTGATATTCCGAGGTCTGAATTGCGTATGAACGATTTCAACGTCTGTGTTCCGACGTATGAGGTCTAGTTCCATGACTCTCTCTGAGATTCTCCGACAAGCTGTAGCGACCTTCCGGGCTCACAAGATGAGGACCTTCCTCACGATGTTCGGGCTGGTGTGGGGGATTGCGTCGGTCATCATTCTGGTCGGACTTGGACGGGGATTTGTGGTTGACCAGAAGAAGCACATGGAATCTCTGGGCAAAGACCTGGTAATCGTCTGGGGCGGCAGAACGAGCGCGCAGGTCGGCGGGCGGGCGGCTGGACGGGAAATCCACCTGAATGTGGACGATGCAGAGCTTATCCGGGACGAATGCTACCTGGTGAAGAATGTGAGCCCCGAGTTGCGAAGGACGATCCCGGAAGTCAGCCAATACAACCTGGCGAATCGTGGAGTGGTGGGGATGTGGCCGTCGTACCAGGAGTTCCGGTCGCTGAAAGTATCCGAAGGCCGGTTGATCACGGATGATGACGAGCGCGAAGGGCGGCGGGTGCTGGTACTGGGATCGAAGGCGTACCGGCAGCTATTCCCGGGGCAACCCGCAGTAGGCGCGACGGTGCTGGTGAAGAGTGTGCCGTACACCGTGGTCGGCGTGCTGGCTGAGAAGAAGCAGAATTCGAATTACAGCGGACCAGACAACGATTATCTATTCGCGCCCTACGCGGCGGTGTCGCGCGACTTCCCTCCTCCGGAAAAGCCCGGTGCTGGAATCACTCGTGGCTATCTGGATGACATCGTGTTCGAAGTGGTGGATCCAGAAAACCACGAAGAGGCCGTGCTGCAGGTACGCCGCGCGATTGGAAGGGTAAGGCACTTCGATCCACTGGACAAAGATGCGCTCTTCATATGGGACACCATGGATGGCGCCAAGCAGTTGGCGAAGATTTTCGGAGTCGTGACATTGTTTTTCGGGTGCGTGGCGATCGTGACGCTGTGTCTGGGAGGAATCGGGGTGATGAACATCATGCTGGTTTCGGTCACGGAGCGTACACGGGAAATCGGCACGCGGAAGGCGATGGGCGCGACCAAACGGGACATTCTGCGGCAGTTCTTCGCTGAGTCGGCCATGCTGACCCTTGTGAGTGGGCTGCTTGGATTCAGCATCGGAATCGGGCTGTGTGCCGCCATGCAGGCGCTGCCGTTGCCGGATTTCGTTCCGCATCCGATTGTTTCTCCGATTTCGATTGTGGTTTCGATTTTGACACTTTCGTTGATTACCGTGACGGCGGGCATGTATCCAGCCCAGCGCGCCGCGGACATGACACCTGTGGAGTCGCTACGTTATGAATAGAAATCGAATTCTCCCTCGCAGATTTGAGTCCAGCGGAATGACACGGCTGCTAGTCGTTGCGCTGGTCGTGCTGTTTACCTCTACCGCAGCGCTCGCATGGCCTTCAACACCGCAGGGCACGTTCGACCGGACTCTGCAAGTAACCGGACCGGTCGATCTGGAAGTGCTCACGCACTCCGGGGATGTGCGCGTCCGTGCCGGATCTTCGGGCACGGTGCAGATCCACGGCAAGATTTTCGTTGGCGATCACTGGCTTATGGGTGGTCGAGAGGCAGATGTGCGCGCGATTGCGCAGAATCCTCCAATCCGTCAACAAGGAAACAGCATTCACATCGATTATGTGGATGCGCACAACATTTCTGTGGATTACGAAATCACGGTGCCGGCAGATACGACGGTGCGCAGCCGTAGCGGTTCGGGAGATCAGACGATTGAAGGAACGCGCGGCAATGTAGACGTTCAAACGGGATCGGGCGATGTGAGGCTCGACAGCGTAACCGGGGAAATTCGCCTGCAGACGGGCTCTGGTAATGTGCGGGCTCATGAAATCTCGGGTGCGGTGAAGGGTGGCACAGGAAGTGGCGATGTGGAAATCGAGGAGACGGGCCAGGGCGATATCGACATGCGCACCGGCTCGGGAAACATCACTGCACGTGGAGTGCAGGGGAGCTTCCACGGCGAGGCCGGCAGTGGCGACATTACTGCCGAAGGAGCGCAGACCGGCGCATGGGAGGCCCACACCGGATCAGGCAATGTGCACGTGCGACTGCCTGCCAATGCCGCGTTCGATGCGGACCTCTCCACCAGTTCCGGAAGCCTGGACGTAGGACCGCCGATTGAGATGACCGTGCAGGGACGAGTGGGAGAGTCGCGGAAGTCGATTCACGGCAAAGCGCGGGGCGGCGGGCCATTGCTCAGAGTGCGAACAGGATCGGGAGATATACACATCGAGTAGTTAATTCCACCACGCAGACACTGAGGCGCGGAGATGAACAAGCGACACCGCAAAGAGGCTGGACGAGCACGCATGAACAATCGGGCATTTGCTCCGTGGCTCCGTGACTTCGTGGTGAGAAGTTAGGCCGCCATGTTCATCAAAGAGCTCATATCGCAAGGATGGCAGGCGCTGATGAGGGACCGCACTCGCTCAGCGCTGACGATGCTGGGCATCGGTTGGGGTCTAGTGTCCGTAGTACTTTTGCTTGCCTACGGACAAGGACTCGGCGGCTGTGTGCTGCACGCGTTCCTGAACATGGGGAACAACGTCATCGTGATGTGGCCGGGGCAGACCAGCATGCAGGCAGGCGGCCAGCGCGCTGGGAAACCGGTGAAGTATGAACTGGAAGACGTTGCGGCGATTCGTGATGAGGTGCCGATCATTCGCGCGGTAAGCGGGGAGATCGATCGCGATTTTGGCTTCAAGATTGGGACGCGCGTGGTGTCGATCATGATCCGCGGCGTGGACATGCCCTACGGGCAGATGCGCAAGCTCGATCTTGCCGATGGACGATACTTCAACGAAACAGACTTCGCCGACCACAAGCGCGTCGTCATCCTTGGATATGAGGCAGCAAAGAAAGTTTTCCAAGGCGCGCCTGGGGTCGGGCAGCACGTGGAAATTGGCGGCCTGGACTTCGAAGTGATCGGGACCATGCGCAACAAAATTCAGGACTCGATGTACCAGGGTCCGGACAACGAGAATGCATTCATTCCATTTGCGCTGATGCGCGATCTGAAGAACCTGCGCGATCCGGACGAGATCATCATTCAGCCGACGGCTCCGGAATTGAACAAAAAGGCACTAATGGCGGCGCGTGAGGTGATTGCCCGACGGCATCACTTCGATCCCAAAGACGATAAGGCAACGCCGGAGTGGGACACGATTGAAGATCGCAGCATGATCAATGCGTTCTCCTACGGACTGCAAGCGGTGCTGGGACTGATTGGCGTGGTCACGCTGGCCGTCGGCGGAATTGGCGTGATGAATATCATGTTGGTATCGGTCACTGAGCGTACGCGGGAGATCGGACTTCGTAAGGCGGTTGGCGCACGGCCGCGCCACATCCTTGTGCAGTTCTTACTCGAAGCGTTGGTTCTGACGTTTGTGGGTGGAGCGATCGGGATGCTGGCGGCAGAACTGCTGACCTGGGTAATTCCGCCAATGCCGTTGTACGACGAGTTCTATAAGACAGCCGATCACGAGGGCGCCATCTTCCTGCATGCCTCGTTGGGTGTGATGATTATTTCATTCACGATCCTCGCTATGGTGGGCATCGTGTCGGGATTCTTCCCTGCTCTGAAGGCGTCGCGGATGAATCCGATTGAGGCGTTAAGGTACGAGTAGGACGAACCCCCGAATTGCAAAGAAATAATGCCTCTAGCTGGAGAGTGGCTTGTGATCGGTGGCCACCACAAAAATCTGCGCTGATCACCGAGCACGCGCCACTCATCGTATTTAGCGGCTGATTATACGTCCGCTAAGCAGCGCGATGGATACCTTGCACGTCTCGCACGTTGCTTGGAGCGGCCGTACGCGCCTTCATGGCTCCATGCGCGGCACCGCCCATCGCGGCGAGCCATCCCAGGAACAGTGAAGCAAATCCAATCCATCCAAGGTCCGCAAATACTGTGAGGATGTAGGAGCTATGCGCAGCGGCGGGGACTGAAGTTCCTCCCATAGCCAGACCACTCAGGACTACGACCATGACCACACCAATGATGGAAAGGCCGAACATGGCGATTCCATGCATAATGCGGCCATTGCGGTCCGCCCAGTTGGAGAAGTGTCCGGTCACTCGGCCGGCAACGTACATGGCAATGATCGTGAGGATGATTCCCCAAATTCCCATCCCGACCGACATTCCACCGACCGGTTCTGCCGCGTTCGGGTTCGCCGCGCTGGCGAAGATCGCTTCGCCAAGCATCCCGAAGACCGACCAAATTGCGATAAAAGCGAACGTGCCAGCCCAGATCGCACCCCATGAGATTCGATCGAATCCGATAATGTTTTCCTTCAGTAGAGCTTCATTTGTTGTATTTGTAAGGTCTGCCATTTCCATCCCCCTATGTCAGTAATTTTTTCGCTCTTTCGTACCTGATACCGCTAACGATCAGGTTCGGTTTCTTGTTCCGCCTCACCAGACTCCAAAGACAAACGGGTACAGATCAGGGTTGGGCAATTCCTCACCCATGAAAGGTGAGTCGCGTTCCTCTGATGAGAGCGAAAGCACCCTTACCCTCAGTCCCTCATTCAATTCTTGGAGTGAGAGTTCAATTCCATTCGTAAAGCGCAGAGCATCGCGGAAGCGTGACTCGAGGCTGGTTTGCGTGAACACCACCTCTTGCATTTCACCTCTAACACCGCATTTGTTCTGCAGCACCGCCGGTAAGTTGCGCATCAAGAGCCGGGCTCCTGGCGGGATGCACACAGCCTGACACTGTTGTTTGCTCAGCAGACGCCAGATCCTTGCGAAGAAATCTTTTGGACCGACTGCGTGTTTGAGCAATATGCTGGCGTCGTAGCTGGATATGAATCCCTTTGCGCCGGTACCAAATCTGTAAGAGACCAGTTCCTCCCCGCAAACTGCGAGCCGGTTTGGAATTGCCATGAGGGAGTAATCGCACATACTCATCTTCTGATCGTGCTCTGGCTTGTCTTAGAAGCCGGTTGGCGATTGGCATAATTAGGATGATGGACGTATTGGCAGGGATGCCGTTGCGCCGTGGAAGCAGAGTCGCTGCTGAGTTGCTAATACAACTCGAGGCAATCGATTCCCGTTAGGGAACTTCGGGGATGCCGCCGTATGGGAGTTCTATGTCACGTCCGTGGGCGTCATGTTCCTGCCTGCCTCGATGGGTGTGATGATGATTTCGTTCACCATTTTAGCGATGGTAGGAATCGTGTCAGGATTCTTCCCTGCTCTGAAGGCGTCGTGGATGATTCCGATTGAGGCGCTAAGGTGAGCAACTTTGCAACTCCAGCCGCTCTAACTGGAATCCGTCCCACTTTTAGCTTCTAATACCTCTGCTTCTGTTCTACCCTGCATCCTCAAGAAAACAAGGCTGGAGCTCGGATTGAACGCAATCGACAACTTGCAGGACCTTTTGCGTCGCAGCAGCAAGCGGCGCCAGGTCTTTGAGACTGTACCGCAGAGGTCGAAGATCATGTTGCTGACGATGGTCTTCTGTCTTTTCTCGGCGATTGGCATGATCGGCCAACTGGATTCGCTGACGGCATCCCAGGCTAAGTTGTGGACGGCCGCGATCTACACGGGGCTTTTCGCCGTCGTGTACGCCTGGGTCGCTATGGAAAAGAGCTGGCTCTGGAGCTTGGTGCTGTTCCCAGTTCAGATCGTCACAACACCCCTCCTCTTCTCCTACATCCCACGGCACGCAGCGCCCGGACCGGTTGTTCCTGACTCCATCAAGCCATGGCTGCAGACAAACTCCGTTGTAACGCTTCTCTTGCTGTCGGCCGCGTATGCGTTGACGATGAGCTTCATCAGCCGCGAAGGTGACCGATTCTTTCGTACTCATACCGAGATCCAACTGGCGGGCGAAATTCACAAGGCCATGGTAGCCAGCATTGACCGGTCAATCGCGGAGTACGAATTCTATGGAGCGTCGTTGGCCAGCGGCGTTGTGGGCGGCGACTTGATTGACGTAATTGAAAGAGATGGCCACTGGCTCGCGTACGTCGCCGACGTTGCTGGCCACGGCGTTTCCTCCGGCGTGCTGATGGCGATGATCAAGAGCGCCACCAACATGAGTATGCGCTACGATCCGGAAGCCAAAAACCTCATGGCAGGCATCAACGAAGTTTTATGTTCCCTCAAGACCAGCAATATGTTTGCGACCGTTGGATTTCTGTCGTGGTCAAGAGAACGCGGGCTACGCTATTCGCTTGCCGGGCATCCGCCCATACTGCTTTGTCGCGGCAAAGTTCAGCCGCTTTCTTCACAGAACCTGCCGGTGGGATTGTTCCCCGAAACGGTATTTGAGAGCACAGAGGTTGATGCGCATCCGGGAGATGTGCTTGCCATTCTCACCGACGGGCTGACGGAGGTCATTGACAGGCAGGGGGAAGAATTAGGTCTCGAGGCAATTGCTTTGATCTTGCGAGAGGTCCAAGATCGTCCGCTCAGCGAGATAGCTTCGGCTATATTTCGGCGGGCGGATCAGCATGGGCCTCGCACTGACGACCAGAGCCTGCTCTTGGTGCGTAGGCTTGAATGAAGTTGCAGTGGTAAGCGGCGAGGGAGCAGAGGGTCGGAACCTGCCCCGGTTCGTGCTCCGTTGATCGAGAATCTTGAGCTGCGGAACGCTCTTCCTGTTCATTTTCGAACATCCGCTTCCGACTTCGGCCATTCGTCTACCATCTAGTATCCCCCGAAGCGCAGAAAACTCTCTGAAAACATGTGAGATATCCTGCTGAGGAATTTGGCGACGGAAGTGCCTCCTATATAACCTTACGGTCTTACCTGGAGGCTTCTGTGCAAACCCTGCTTCACGACCTGCGTTATGCCATGCGCCAACTGCGCAAGACTCCTGGAATGGCGGTGCTGGCCATTGTCACACTGGCCCTTGGCGTCGGAGCGAATACGGCGATTTTCACGGTAATCGAGAGCGTGCTCTTGCGGCCGCTGCCCTACGCGCATTCGGACCGGCTGATCTACATCGGAGGGCACGCCGAAGATCCGGGATACTCAACGACGTCGTGGATGAACTATCACGACATTCAAACCCAATCTGCCCTACTGCAGAGCGTGGGCGGCTATACCGAGGACGTATCTGTTCTGCAGACACAGGACAGTTCGTTAAGCATCGTAGCGCCGCACGTTACCACCAATCTGCTCTCAATATTGGGAGTGCAACCCCTCCTCGGTCGCAGTTTTGTGGAAAGCGAGGGACAGGCGGGTGGACCTCTGGTGGTACTGCTGTCAGAAACACTGTGGCGGGAAACTTTCCATGGAGATTCGAACATCGTCGGGCAGGTGGTCACGATAGGGGGTCAGCCTCGTACCGTGGTTGGCGTGATGGCTCGAAATTTTCATTTCCCGGAACAGCTCGGGACTGATATGGAGAAGGGCGTCTGGGTGCCGCTGCAACCGACGCCGGAAATGTTGAAGGATCGAGGTTATAACTTCTTCAACGCGGTGGGCGTGCTTCGATCAGGGGTTACGCTGGCGCAGGCGCAGCACGAACTGGATGCGATTGCGGCGCACATTCCACGAGACAAGGACCATGGCGCGCTTCGCTTCCGCGGGACTTCGTATCAGGAATTGCTGACCGGCCCGGTGCGTCCGGTTTTCTATTCGCTGTTCGCGGCGCTGGGATTAGTTCTGCTGATTGCTTGCGCGAATGTGTCGAATCTGCTGATCGCGCGCTGCCTGGGCCGGCAACAGGAATTTGCGGTGCGGGCAGCTTTAGGGGCCGGACGGGTGAGGCTGGTCCGTCAGATGCTCGCAGAAGGATTGGCGCTGAGCCTGATGGGCTGCGGCGTGGGATTGCTGCTAGCGCAGTTGGCGATGACTGGCGTGCGGAAGTTGCCCGCCGGCACAATTCCACGCGCGGATGCGATTGCAATCCATTGAAACATCGTGCTGGTGCTGGCTAGCATCGCAATTTTGACAACTATTTTGTCGTCACTTCTACCGGCGCTGCTGGTGGCACGAGCAAATCCTCAAGCCGCGCTCCAGGCGGCGTCACGCGGGATCGGATCGAGGTCGGTCGGCAGAAGACTCAGCGGCGGGCTCGTCGCCATCGAAGTGGCGTTTTCTACGCTGCTTCTGGTGGGAACTGGATTGCTCTTTCACACGCTGTGGAATCTGGAACAGTCGCGGCTGGGATTTGACACCGCAAACATCACCACCTTCACAGCGTTCCCCGCCGATTCATCCGGTTTATCGGCGATGAGTGTTTCTGAAGATACGGCAAATGCGCCACCATCCACAGCCGTCCTGATCTATCGACCCGTTCTCGATCGGATACGGCAGGTACCGGGAATAGAGAATGCGGCTTTGTCGACTGCGCCGCCGCTCGCCGGCATGGACGTGGGGTCGGGCTTCGAGATTGTGGGTCAGCCCAAAGACCCAGCCAATCCTCCGGAGGCCCGCGTGGCGGCGATCAGTGGTGAATACGCCCGCACTCTCGGAACGCCTATGATACGCGGCCGCATGATTGGCGACGACGATGTCGCCAGCTCACCGTTTGTGACGGTCATCAATGAAGAACTGGCGCACAAGTATTTTGCCGGCAAAGATCCGTTAGGAAAACAGATCGACCTCGACGGCAAGGAGACCGGCATGATCAAGCCGTACACCATTGTTGGGGTTCTTGCCGATCAGGTCGACAAAAGCGTAGGCGGGGACGTGCAGCCACTCATGATGCTGTCGCAGCAGCAGATTCCGACCACTTCCCTCTTCTATCAGGCGCTTCTGAGAACTATGGTCAGCTTTGTGGTCAGAACCCGAGGCAATGTCCCCGTGGCTTCGGAGATGAAGTCGGTGTTTCATCAGGCCGCCCCGCAACTGGCCTTGGACAACTTCCAAACTATGCAGGATGCAGTGGAGCAAAACACGTTCAGCCAGCGGCTCGGACTGTATCTTGTGGGGTCATTTGCAGGACTTGCGATTGCGATGGTGATCGCCGGCCTCTACGGAGTGCTTTCGCAGTTAGTTGGATACCGGCGGCGCGAGATCGGAGTGCGCATGGCGCTGGGCGCGAGCCGGCAGAGTGTTGCGCAGATGGTGTTGCGGCAGGGATCCATTCTTATTGGAATTGGCCTCGTAGTGGGACTCGCATTGTCCTTTGCCTCTGAGCGGCTCATCCAGAGCTTCCTCTACCATGTCCGGCCGTTGGATGTATGGACCTATGTCTCGGTGCTGCTGATCTTGCCGGGGATCGGACTGATTGCAGCGCTGCTGCCCGCGCGGAAGGCAGCTTCGATTCAGCCGATGCAGGCGCTGCGGGAAGACTGAGACACTGAAAGTCATGGCGCTTATCCAGGTCACAAGTACGGAAATAACGATTGTAGAATCAGCGCGCAGACGTTTGCGCCGGACGCGCTATTAGTGTAAAGCCCCAGACTTGGCCAGGCTTCAGATCACATTCTGCCTCATGGAAGAAATAGTCGTCTGAGTGAACCGCCACGGAATAGTGACCCTGCGGTAAACCAACCAGATCATAAATGCCTTCTTGATCGGTTGTGGTTGACGTGCTTCCATTCGGACCCACAACAGTCACTTTCACGTTGCGGGCGGGTTCACTCGTAACATACATGTCGGTGTAGACGGTCCCGATGATACGGGCACCGGATTTTGGTGGTCCGTCCCGTAGTGAGCGGAGGTCCGCCGCTGCACGGTCGATAGGGCCGGTATGACAGCACGGATATATCTCAAACAACGGGAGGAAATGCGTTAGCAACCCTTGACTCCGGCGAACATCGACGAGGTATTCGCTTTTTTCAACCTTGAAGAACCCTCGCACAATTACGAAGTCAGGAACCCACCAAGGAAGGCCCCAAAACTTCTGGCGTACGTGCATTAGCGACCAAGTACCGAAGCCAGGGTCGCGGAGCGTCCCTCCCGTAAATGTCAAGCTTGCAGTGAACACAGCCTGATCGGGAACTTGCGGTACCGAAAGCGTAGGGTACCCTCGACACTCTCCGCCGCCAATTTCATGAAGGTACAGGGACAGCAGAACCCCGCCTAGCGCACATGATGCGAATAGAAAGATACCCCCGAAGGCACGGGAACGTTTGTTCGGCAGGAAACGCAACGACAAAACGGGTGACCACCCAGCTCGAGAAGTCGTGATCCAGAATGCTCCGGGAACCGCCAGTGGGAGGCATGCAACAGTGAAAATAAGGAGGATTCTGCTGACCGAAATTCGAGGGTTGTAAGAATCGTGCCAAAGCCACCAGGTAACAAATACTGCGGCAATCGGGCTGATGGACAGCAGCAACCATGCAGCCATGCGCCGATTAACCAATGCGACAACGGATGCGAACAGCGCGCCGAATCCAATAAGCCCTAATCCGACTACACGAGACAACCAGGGCTGGAAATACCCACGGAAAACAGGCATGTCCGCGACTACGGCGATCCCACAAACCCCAATTATGGTGCCGAGCGAAAAAACAGCAAAGCTCGCGCTATCCTTTAGGAAAGGTGTCAGCCAAGCTCTCTGAACGCGCCCCATATAAGAATTAGACACCGGCGCTCCGGAATCTCCCTCGCACTTATTTACAACAACCCCATTACCGACGTGCCTTGACGCACTACTTCCCTGCAAATTAACGTCGAATGTACAGGGATAATTCTGTCTTCCAGCGAGGGTTACGTTGCCGCATCGTCCAATCATTACTCTTACTACCGATTTTGGAACCAACGATCATTTTGTGGGCGCCGTGAAAGGCGTGATTCTGGATATTGTGCCGGAAGCGGCCATCGTCGATATTTCCCATGCCGTGCAGGCATTCGATGTGCTCGACGGAGCGATTGCGATTTCGCAAACCTATTCTTACTTCCCGACCGGAACGGTACATATGGTCGTTGTGGATCCGGGGGTGGGGACGACGCGGCGGGCCATCATCGCATCGAGCGACGGCTATCACTTTGTCGCGCCGGACAATGGCGTGCTATCGATGGTGTATGCAAAGGAAGATCGCATCCACGTGCGGCACGTAACGTCGGACCATTATTTCCATCAGCCGGTGAGCAACACTTTTCATGCCCGGGACGTCTTCGCGCCAGTGGCGGCGTATCTGGCAAAGATGGTGGACTCGCACAAGTTTGGAGACGAGATTGAAGATTATGTGAAGTTTGCGGCGCCGCGTCCGAAGGCGAATGGCGAGAACCGGCTGCGCGGAGTGGTACTGAAGGTGGATCGCTTTGGAAATCTGATCACGAATGTGACACCCGACGATGCGCCCGCATTGTTCGCAGGAAAATCGGCATTCAAGATCGTCGTGGGAAGCAAAGAGATCACAGATATTCGGACGGCGTATGCCGAGGGCGGGCCGGGAGAAGTGTTCGGCATCCTCGGGAGCATGGGATATCTGGAAATTGTGGCGAACCGGGCTCCGGCGGCGCAGTTAACAGGAGCAGGCAAAGGCGCCGAGGTCAGCATTCAGTTGGGTGCGGCGGCGGGCAAGGGCGCCTAAAATTTTGTGTATTGCTGACGCGCAGGATTCGATGCGCCTGAGATCCTTCGCTCCGCCTGAAAAGCGGCTCCTCTCAGGACGACACCTTCAACGGTGATGACACGATCGATAGGTGACGGATTCTTGCAGTGACGTCAACTACGAGCTTTTTGGTTTGGGATGGATATAGCGTTCCATCTCGCCTGTCCAGCGCAGAAAGCGCCAGAGGTTGTGGCGCTCCCGCCACATAAACTCCCAGAATTCCAGGAACCCGATTTGCTTCATCTTGACGCCGGTGTAGGTCTCGATGCGCCACAGGAGATAGGGGCTTCGCCAAGGGGCGAGGCGGTGGCCTTTCGTCGAGTTCCAGAGGAAGCGGATTCGATTCCGCATGGAGCCATAATACCCACAAAGGGGTGGGTCGTACAGAAACGAAAGATAGGCGTTGCTCCGCGGCTAGACAGCAGGGGCGGCGGTCCCCACATGGCCGCGACTGGTTGTCCCCACATTCGCGCGTGGTAGAATCCAAGCTCTGCTGGGAATTTCTCCTCATGTCCGACGCTAATACCCGCCAAAAAGCTGAAGATCATTACTACACCGCGTTGGATTTGATGGCGGACGGGAAGCTCGGAGAGGCGGTCGCGGCTTATCGCGAATCGATCGACATCGATCCGGCATTTACAGAAGCCATGCACGGACTGGCGCGTGCGCTGCAGGACCTGCAACGGTACGACGAAGCCATTGAAGTAGCGAACAAGATCACGGAAATCGATCCGGATGATGTGCTGGCGCACACCAGCCTGTCCGTTCTGTATCAGAAGAAAGGCATGATTCCTGAGGCAGAAGCGGAGGGCGCCAAAGCGCGCGTGCTGGGGTGGAAGCAGCAGTTGAAAAAGGACGGATAGTCTCCAGCACTCATCCTCTACTTGCCAGGGAATTCACGCAGCACGCAAAGACAGTTCCCGACTCTCTCCGTTACTCAGCCAGCTTTGTATTTTGGTTTACCTGGTCTCAGGAACGCGCAAGAAGCTCACAGGAAACGGCGCCTTTAATTCGCTGGAATCCGTTTTCACGAAACTCGTGCGGGGCAGGAAGCGATAGCGAATCAGGGTCCAGATGGCGAGCCATCCGTCGGAGTGACGGATTTTCTTGCCTTCAACGGCCGAACGAGGATTGTAGGAGATAGGAACCTCTGCAATTCTTTCGCCCATGCGGGATAATTTGGCAGTCACCTCGGGGCAGAATTCGAAGCGCTGGCATTCCAACTTCACTCCCCGCAACAGAGAGCGGCGGAAGACCTTGTAGCAAGTAGCTTCGTCGTGGATTCCGGCACGATACAGAAGGTTGGTGAGGTGAGTGAGAAACTTCGCACCGAGAAAGAACCGCAGTCCTCGCTCGGGACGATCTGGGCGCACTCCATAGACCACGTTGGCCTGTCTTTCCTGCAAAGGAGCGAGTAACGCGGGATAGTCACGGGGATCGTACTCGAGATCGGAATCCTGGATGAGGACGTATTCGCCGTGAGCGTACTCGAGTGCCGTACGGATGGAAGCTCCCTTGCCGCAGTTCACCTCGTGGAAGACGATGGTGATGTCGCTCTGGGGCGGGAGTGCATGGAGCTTTTCACGCGTGCCATCGGTCGATCCGTCATCGACGATGATGATTTCTTTTTTGACCGGCGAGGCATGGACTGCCTGCAACAGTTCTTCCAGGTGCGCCACTTCGTTGTAAACAGGGACGATCACAGACACGCATCCCACCCAGCGATCGGAGACCGGCTGCAGGTTATCGCGAGCTAATATCTGCGCGGAAGCCACGACTTGCTCAAGAATACCGTTATTTCGCTCGATCGAAAAGGCCGAGGTATATGAGGAAGAGGGCCGACCCGCGGGGCAGCGGGACGAAACAGGGTACCCAGGTGAGCTGTAGGATTGGTGGTCGACCGCTTGCGAAACGGGTTTCTTTCGCGGAAGTATGGGAACCGGCGCGTCGGTATAATCTTGGACTCGGTGACCGCGTGGGCGAAGGAAACATTAGTTCGCAAAATCCGCAAGTTGTAGTGACACAGCTGGGTAGCTACTGGTGGATAAAGCCCTCGGCATCTGCTATTGCTTCACACGAGATTCATGTATGGAAATTCCCGCTTGAGGCGCCCCACACTACGGTCGCTGAAGCCGGCGAAGTGCTATCGCCCGACGAACGTCAGCGGGCCGCGAGGTTTCATTTCGAACGGGATGCTCGGCGCTTCAAGATAGCGAGAGCAAGGATGCGATCGATCCTGGGTTCATACCTGGAGCACCCGCCGAATGAACTATGTTTCGTTTACACCAAGCATGGAAAACCGTCGATTGAAAATCCTAAAAGAGATATTCGCTTCAATCTTTCACACTCTGGTGAGCGGGCGGTTTTAGCAGTCGTGCAAGGGCGCGAAGTTGGCGTGGATATCGAGCAGATCAGAGAGAATGTAGAAATCGATGAGCTTGCGGAACGGTTCTTTTCGAGCGGCGAAAAGGAACTTCTTCGCCCCCTCGCACGCCCACACAAGCTTCGAAACTTTTTTAGATTCTGGACCTGCAAGGAAGCATTCCTCAAAGCTCAAGCAGTGGGGTTAACGCGCAGTCTGGCGTCGTTCACTGTAGATCTGAATGCGGTCCCGCCTCGTCTGTCAGACGCCGAGGAGATTCACAGCGAAGATTCGAAATGGTCATTGCTGGAACTTGATTGCGAACCTGGGTATGCTTCGGCTTTGGCGGTCGAGGGTTCGATTGGTTCCGTTAAGGATTTTCGACAGGATTAGCAGCACCATTGCGTCATGAACTAGTCATTTTTTCCTTTCTGATTCTTTCCGTCATCTGAATCGATGAAAGCACGCAGAAAATTGCACACAGCGTTGCGGGTTGGGATGGGTTCTAAATTTTCCTACGGTTGCGCAAAAAGTTGCACAGCAAGCCAGCAGCACCTCTGGAGAAAAGATTTTACTAAATTTAAACGTTTATCTTTATCAACTTACAGTAGAATAACCAAACCGTAGTCGGCATGGCACTTGCGTGGCATCAGGGAGTGAAGTTTGATGTGCATGGGGTGCAATCAAGGGTCGCTGACCCCTACAATTTTTAGTCTCGTAAGAAATCCCCCCAACGGCAGTCCGGAAATCACCAATTGATTCCCTCTGCGAGACACTGATTTACATGCGCTAAATCCAAAAATCGATGTTCTGGGAGGTTTACGCTCTTGTCCGCTTCTACCAGCCATTTAATTGCTCCGCACGGCGGCGAACTCATCAATCTTTTCGTGTCGCCGGAGAAAGCCGCAGAACTGAAAGCCCATTCGCGCGAATGGCCATCGTGGGATCTGACTGCCCGCCAAATTTGCGATCTTGAACTATTGATGAGTGGAGGATTTTCTCCGCTGCGCGGCTTCATGAACAAAGCCGATTATGAAGGGGTTTGCCACAATATGTGCCTGGCCAGTGGACTTCTCTGGCCAATGCCAATCACGTTGGATGTTACAGAGGAATTTGCGAAGAAACTCACACCCGGCAGCAGCAAAGTTGCCCTGCGGGACGCCGAAGGTGTGATGCTCGCTGTGCTGCACGTCGACGAAGTGTGGCAGCCGGACCGTACTGCGGAAGCAAAAGCAGTTTTCAATAGCACCAGCAAGGCTCATCCTGGCGCCAACTATGCCATGAATATCGCAAACCCGTGGTATGTGGGTGGGCGGATTGAAGGGCTGCAGGCTCCGTCGCACTATGATTTCCGTTCACTGCGATTGACTCCCGCGGAATTGCGCGTCGAGTTCGCCCGTCTCGGGTGGCGGCGCGTGGTTGCATTCCAGACGCGGAACCCTATGCATCGGGCGCACGTGGAACTGACATTCCGTGCGGCAAAGCAAGTCGAAGCGAACCTGCTGATTCATCCCGTGGTCGGGATGACGAAGCCCGGCGATGTGGATTACTACACGCGCGTGCGCTGCTATCAGCTGCTGAGTTCGAAGTATCCACAGGGAACACAGAAACTCTCGCTGCTTCCGCTGGCGATGCGTATGGGTGGGCCGCGGGAGGCGATGTGGCACGCGCTGATCCGCAAGAACCATGGCTGCACGCACTTTGTTGTCGGCCGCGATCACGCCGGCCCGGGCAAAGACACGGACGGCAAGCCGTTCTACGGTGCGTACGAGGCGCAAGAGGTCTTCAAGAAGCATCAATCTGAAATCGGAGTCACCATGGTGCCCTTCAGCATGATGGTGTACCTCGAGGATGAAGACCGTTATGTACCGGATGACGAGGTCAAAAAGACAGATCGTGTTCTGAACATTTCCGGAACTGAGTTGCGCCGGCGGCTCAATGAAGGCGGTGAAATTCCTGGCTGGTTCACCTACCCGGAAGTGGTGCACGAACTTCGCCGGAGTTTCCCCCCACGCAGCAGGCAGGGCGTGACGATCTTCTTCACCGGACTCTCAGGTTCGGGCAAATCGACGATTGCCAATGTGCTGCTGACGAAGTTCCTGGAAGTGGGTGGACGGCCGGTTACTCTGCTGGATGGCGACCTGGTACGCAAGCATCTTTCTTCGGAACTGGGATTCTCAAAAGAGCACCGGGACATTAACATCCGTCGCATTGGTTATGTAGCTTCGGAGATTACGAAGAATGGCGGGATCGCCATCTGCGCTCCGATCGCTCCGTACGATGCCACCCGTAAGCACGTGCGCCAGTTGATCGAACCGTACGGAGGTTTCATCCTGGTGCACATCGCCACTTCGGTGGAAGTCTGCGAGCAGCGTGATCGCAAGGGGCTTTATGCCAAAGCTCGCGCGGGCATTCTCAAGGAATTCACGGGCATTTCGGATCCCTACGAAGTTCCGGCGGATGCTGAAGTAACCATCAACACCGGCGAGTTGTCTCCGGAGGAAGCCGCGCAGGAAATTATTCTGCATCTGGAGCGGGAAGGTTTCATCGGAGTGAACGGAGCCGCAGCGTAGGACGGTCCGGACATGGAACTAGTAGCACTCAAAATCCTGGTCGGCTTTGTTGTTGGTGTGCTGATTGGAATGAGCGGCGTGGGGGGCGGCGTGTTGCTGCTCCCCGTGCTGATCTTCGGTTTGCGAGTGCCGGCGATTGTGGCAGTTGGTTCGGACGCGCTCTTCAATTTCTTCACGAAAGTCCCAGCGAGCCTGATGCATCTAAAGAAGGGTACGGTTCGCCGCACGGTGGTGCTCGCTCTTGCGGCTGGGAGCGTTCCAGGTTCGATCATTGGAGTGAACCTGCTGATGTACATCCGTCACCTGTATGGTGACGGCGTAAACAACTTCATTAAGAGCGCGGTTGGTGTTCTTCTCATCGTCATTCCGACGCTGATGCTTTTCCAGCGACGGATCGAGGAACGAATCGCGAATCGCCCGCCGACGATGAAGGGATTGGCAGGCATGGCGGCAATCGGACTTCTAGCCGGTTTCCTGGTGGGCATGACTTCCGTAGGATCCGGCAGCATCATCATGATGCTACTGCTGCTGTTCTACAGCTTTCCGCCGAAAATTAACGTTGGGACCGACATTGTGCATGCCGTGATACTCACCGGAGTAACAGGATTTATGCACTTGCGGCTGGGCAACGTTGACCCCAGTCTGGTATTGACGTTGCTCGTCGGCTCGGTACCTGGCGGCTTGCTCGGCTCTCATCTGGCTACGCGCCTTCCCATGCCCTGGCTCCGCCGTATACTCTGCACGTTACTTCTTATCACCGGGGCCCGAATGTTGTGGGCCTGATCTGAGGAATTCTCATCCACATGACCTCATCTGGCTATTCTGAAATTCTGGAGCGCATCTCCGCCGCATTGGAGGCTGCTCGCACTGTATTCGCCGGTTTTACTCCGGGCGCGATTGAGACCGAATATAAGATCGGGCACGATCCGGTGACCGAAGCGGACCGCGCTATCGATGCTGTGCTGCGCAAGAACTTGTTGCGAGAGGGTGAAGGTTGGCTTTCCGAAGAGAGCGTGGATGACGTTTCGCGCTTGGGCAAGCGCCACGTTTGGGTAGTGGACCCGCTGGACGGAACGCGCGAATTTGTGCAGGGGATTCCGGAATTCTGCGCTTCTATCGGATTCGTGGAAGATGGGCGGCCAGTTGCCGGCGGCATCTGCAATCCGGCAACGAACGAGACAATTATTGGCGCTATCGACACAGGTGTGCTCTACAACGGAGAGCCCGCGCGATCTAGCCAGAAAAAGGACTTAAAGGGATCGCTGATTTTGGCCAGCCGTAGCGAAGTGAAACGCGGGGAATGGCAGACATTCCAAAGTTGCGAGTATCAGATCCGTCCGATGGGATCGGTGGCCTACAAGCTCGGGTTGGTTGCTGCCGGGCGGGCAGACATCACCTTTACGCTTACGCCGAAAAATGAATGGGACGTGGCTGCTGGCGCTGCCCTTGTCCAGAGCGCTGGAGGTTTCGTCGTCACGCTCGATAACGAACCGCTGCGCTGCAACAACCGCAATCCGCTTCTTTCGGGCTTGCTGGCGGGAGGACCCTTTCTCAAGGACGCTCTCATGGAGCGTGTTCGGCCCTATCTGCGCATTGCTGAAGAGAGTCGCCTCTCGTAGTTTCGTTGGATCCCATCGCCGACGCTAGTCCGCAGCAATTTCCTGTTTAGGCGGCGGATCGCGACGCGTCATTCGATTGGATGGCAATCCGGCATCGCGAATCTTATACAGCAAAGCGCGGTAACTGATGCTCATCGCCCGAGCTGCTTGCTTGCGATTCCAATGGTGATTTTGCAGTACTTTGAGGATCACCTTGCGTTCTAATTCGCGAACGGCTTGTCGCGTTAACTTCTTCAGAGAGATCTGTCCGTCTACCGGGATATCGGTGTTGAAGAAATCGGCGGGCCGCGGAGCCAGATCTGTCGAGATCACGTCTTCATTGCCCAAGATGACATACCGCTTGACCAGATTCTCCAGCTCACGAATATTTCCGGGCCAATGGTACTTCCTGAGCGTAGTCATCATCTCGCTGGATAGAAACCTCGCGCGGCAGTTGTACTTGCGATTGTGATAGTCGAGGAAGTAGGTGACCAGGTCGGGAATATCGGCAGCACGCTCCCGCAACGGAGGCAAGTACAAGTTCACCACGTTGATGCGGTAGAAAAGATCGGAACGGAAGGTACCGTTTTCAATCTCTTGTTCGAGCTTCCGATTGGTCGCGCAGACGACGCGCACTTCGACTTTCTTATCTTCCTGCGCACCGATACGGCAAAATTGCCCGTCCTGCAACAGTTGCAGCAACTTCGACTGCAACGACATGTCCAGTTCAGAGATTTCGTCCAGGAACAACGTGCCGCGATGCGCCATTTCGACGCGTCCGGGTTTTACTCCATAAGCGCCGGTGAACGCTCCCTTTTCATAGCCGAAAAGCTCGCTCTCGAGCAAAGTGCCAGGGATGGCTGGACAGTTCACCTTGACCCACGGCCCGTTCTTCCACGGGGATGCGGCGTGGATCATTCTGGCGATGATGTCTTTTCCGGTTCCGCTCTCGCCCTGGATCAGCACCGGGACATTGGCCCCAGCGAGTTTCGTGAGACGATCCCTGACCGCCTGCATCGCTTCCGTTCGACCGAACACGATGGATTCGGGCGGCATTTCTCCTAGAGGCTGGACGAGTGTATTTACGTTGCTTGTCATGATGGGTTCTACCAACTGGGAGGAGGACTATTCCAGTGCACCCCGAGCGCCAAAGGTGGCGAATCCGCGGGGTAATCACTAAATCTAGCCTATCTAATTGAAAGGCTTCAACTTACCAAAGACGCAACGGATCGCACCCCGGTCACTTGAGGTTGGTCGCAAGGGTAACACTTTTCGGTAACCGATGCGCAAACTTTTTCACATCTTTGAAACTGATTTCCTCTTGGTGGCAGACTTGCGATTCAGAGATAGAGGACGAGCGAACTCAAGCCCGAGCAGGTAGTATCCGTCGGCAGGAGTAGTTCGAAGGGTCTTAGCGCGAAGGATTCTGGCCGCGTGTGGCAAAGGGGCCATGGCAGCCACCGGAACGCTGGGAATCTCAAGTCGTAGTTGACCAACGGCAGGCAACAGACGCCGAATCGCTACCAGCATGCCCCCAGCACTCACGTTCAGACAGGTAGCAAACTCAAGAAAGTCCTTGCCTTTGCGGTCGCGGCTTCGCACAAAGACGGGAATCGCCAGCGGCAGCCTGGACCACTTGCGCCGCTCGCGTGCAGACCGTCCCCCGTTCATTGCAAACCTCTCCATAATGCCTTGGCCAGCAGGGTCAAATAGCATCTCAGTGGCCAAATATCGGATGGACGCCGTATGAAAGTAGGCTTAGAAAATGCAATCAACCTGAGATAGGCCCCAAAAACCCGGCAAAAACTCGGTCATTCTGGTTGTTTTATTCGCCATACATTCGCCCATACAACACTCTTGTTGGGGAACCAACGGCCTGCGGAAGTGCAAGATTTTGCTATAGTTGGGTAATTCCATTGCATTTTCGGTTGACAACTTGGACCCCCTGCCATACGATTTTTGTTAGCGACACTCGTTTTTGCGTCAGCTGAGAGTGCGGCGTTTCCTCCCCGCGTAAACCTGTGGTATTTCTTCATGGCCTCTGCCCACAAGAACGCGTGTGTTTCGGAGCCGGGAAGCAGCGCAGCAGCGTCCCGTGCGGTTTCAAACTCTGATCAGGACATTCCCAGTCCTGAGAATCTGCTGCAGGAATACAAAGAACTTCGCGAACGATTCCAGCGCACAACGAACGCACTCGCATCCGCCGCTCACGATCTCAAAACGCCGCTCTCCATCCTGAACGGATATGTTGAGCTTCTGCACAGCGAGAAGTTGGGGCCCGTCAGCGAGCGGCAACGCGAAGTGTTGCAGGACATGCGGGAGAGCGGCAAACGCCTGCAGGATTTTATTCAGGATTTTCTGACCTACAGCGCACTCGAAATCGGCGGGTTGCGCATGCAGTTCGAGACGGCAGATCTCAACGAATGTCTGTCTGGCGTATGCCGGCTCTGGTCCAGCCGCTTTCAACAAAAAGGAATTGCTCTCTACTTTCTCGGCAACGAGAAGCTTCCGATTTTTCCGTTCGACGCGCCGAAACTGGAGCGCGTCATCTCGAATTTGCTTGAGAACTCGTTCAAGTTCACGCCGCAAGCTGGAACCGTTTGGCTACACGCCGAGCCTTACATGTGGGAACGGCGAGCTGCCTCACTTCCCTCGGCTTCCGAACGTCGCCGCCAAAGCATCTCTCATCCGAATTCGGTGAAGGTCAGTGTTGCCGATACCGGCCCCGGCATCCCTGCTGAATTCCATCTGGAAGTTTTCGACGATTTCTTTCGATTGCCGGGTACTGAGAGCAAGGACGGTATGGGACTGGGCCTGGCCATTGCTCGCCGCCTGGTGCAAGGGATGGGCGGCAAAATCTGGGTCGAAAGTGATCCAGGAGCCGGCTGCAAATTCTCATTCCTGATTCCGTTTAAACCGGCTACTGCAGCCGCCAGCAAAGGAAAACATCGATGAAACGAACCGCCAAGATTCTGCTGGTGGATGACGAACCGGGCATGCTGCGCTATATCAAGACGCTGCTCGAAGTGGACGACTACAAAGTCGAAACCGCCGCTACTGGAGAGGAAGCGTTGCAGCGCATCGAGAAAGGCCTGGAACCTGACCTGGTTCTGCTTGACGTGCTGATGCCCGGCATCGATGGCCTGCAGACGCTGGAGCAGCTTCGGCAAAAGCAGCCTAACGCGAAGGTGGTCATGCTGTCGTGCGTGAGCGATACGCGGAAGGTAGTTCAGGCGATGAAACTGGGCGCACAAGACTACCTCACGAAGCCTTTTCAGAAGGCCGAACTCGATGCGGTCATCGATCTGAGCCTTGGCCAGGGGAAGCAGAGCTATGGCGGAGAAGTGGAGGAATTAGCGGACGACGTCTTCTTCATTGCAGCCAGCCCCGCGATGCGCAAGATTCGCTCCCAAGCAGCGCTTGTCGCCAACGTCGATATTCCGGTGCTCCTTCTGGGCGAGAGCGGAACCGGAAAAGAGGTTCTGGCGCGTCTGATCCACAAGCTGTCGCCGCGGGCGCATCGAACGTTTCTCAAAGTAAATTGCGCCGCAGTCCCTGCCGATCTTCTCGAAAGCGAATTATTCGGCTATGAGCCCGGCGCTTTCACGGGCGCTACACACGCTAAACCTGGAAAGTTTGAGTTGTGCAATAAGGGCACGATCCTGCTCGACGAAATCGGCGAGATGCCGCCGCTCCTGCAGGCCAAGCTTTTGCACGTTTTGCAGGACCAGCAATTTTCCCGGCTGGGAAGCCGTTCGGTCATCAAGGTCGATGTTCGGATCCTGGCGGCGACCAACATCAATATTCCCGAGGCGCTCGCGACCAAGCGACTGCGCGAAGACCTCTATTACCGTCTGAATGCCTTTACCTTGAGCCTGCCGCCCTTGCGCGATCGTAAGGAAGAAATTCCGATATTGCTGAAGCATTCGATGAACCGCATGGCTGAACGCTACGCCCGTTCGCCCTTGCCGCTCTCGCCGGTTTTGCTGCAGGCATGTCATAACCACACGTGGCCGGGAAATCTCCGAGAGTTGAATAACTTCCTGAAGCGTTACCTCATTCTGGGCGACGAAAACCTGGCGGTGACCGAACTGCTGCCGCGAAATGATGGGAATGGCGGTCAGGGAGACTCTTCAAAAACCAACGATGCAGGCGGATTAAAGTCCCTAGCCCGCTCCGCCAAAGATGAAGCCGAGGCTCAGGCCATCGCCCAAGCGCTGGAGCAGACCAATTGGAATCGGAAGCAGGCGGCGGCAATTCTGCAGATCAGCTACAAAGCCCTGCTGTATAAGATCCGGCAGTATGGGATCGCAGAAGCGCGCGGCCATCACAAACTGTCAGCTGGCGCATCGTCTTAACGAAAGATCGTGAAAAACTTGAAAGCCCACGGCACCATGTCGTGGGCTTCTCGTTTTTTAGAGATCGACTTTTAGAGATTGACGGTTCGGAGTCTACGGGACACTCAGGGTAATTGTCTGACTCTTGGAATCCGTGCCCGACGACGCCGTCACTGTAATCGTGTACGTTCCGGCGGGAGTTCCGCTCACCGGAGTCTGTGTTGTGCTATGGCTGCAGGCCGGCAAGAGAAACAGCAGCGCGAAAACAGTACAGAGCATGAAGATGCCAAAAATTTTGCGCCGCCGGCGATCCCCGCCAATCCCAAAAACGGCCATGAATGGTATCGCCATCCACAGCGCGTAGAAGTGCCGCGATAGTAGGCTTGCCGTTGGTGTGATCGGGCGCGCGGTGGTGGGAATGTTCAATGTCGCAGTTGAACCACTGGCCCCCGATATCGTGATCGAGTTGCCGGGGCTGAAATTGCAGCTCGTGCCTGTGGGATTGCCGCTGCAGGATAGACTGATCGCGGACCCATAGAGGGGGGAAGGAGTCAGTTGAACGTAGTATGTCGCCGTCAATCCGGCTTGCGAAACGCCCTGATTTCGCGGCGTGACCAACATGCTGAAATCCGACATCTGCGCAGACACTGAGGTCTCGGCCAGAACGATGTTGCTGGGAGCCAGAACTTGAACAGTCCCGCCATTGAAAGATGCGGAACTCCCGCTTCCGGTGTTTTGGCTGCTTGAGGTCGGAGTGGCGGTAATCGTCAAGGTAGCCGTTGAACCCGATTGCAGGGAAATAGGTCCGCAACTGATGCCGGTGTTACTGGAGGTACCACTACCACAAGTCCCAGTGCTGATGCTGCCCGTGATGTTCGTGAGTGGAATTTCAGTCACACCCGGACTCATATTCGCCAGAACCGTAATGTTGCTCGCGAGGTCGGGGCCGTTGTTCGTGATGGTGTAGGTAAATGTTGCGGGGTTTCCTGCGCTGACAAAGACTTGATTTGTACCCAGATTCAATACACCTGAAATAGAAAGACTCACAGCGCTACCCAACTGAGTCACGAACGCGTCGTATCCACCGTTGTTAGCGGTGCCCTGTATCAGCGGTTTTGCCGTCTGCAACACTGTCGAATTGGTCTCGCCTGCTACGTAGCTATTCTGATTCACGTCAAGGGCAATCCCGGTGCCTGCTGTCGTCCCGCCCACACACGCGGGATTGCCAAGTGGCAGGCAGACTCCGCCAAAATAATTCGCCCAGGATGCAGTCTGGGTCTGTCCGACCACCGCCGCTGTATTAATTCGCGCCACAAAAGCGGCCTGAGCATCGTAGAGCACGCTTTGAATCGGATTAGACGTGGGAAAAACAGGGAAATCAGTCGACTGGGTCCATCCCGTCACCATAGCGCCGCTGCTCGCATCCACGGTGATAGCTAAGCCTTCGTCGTTATTGCTTCCTCCCAAATAAGAGAAATAATTCAGAGCGACGTTTGTAGGTGTTCCTATGGTGACAGCGGGATTCGTAAGCCGAGCAACGAAACCGTCGTTGGGCGGGTTCGTGGGAGGAGTGCAGGATCCCGCTACACCCTTCGGTTGGTCCAAACAAGGTTGGTAAGCGGCAGCCAGGGACGCTAGAGTGTAACTTTGGCCGATGTCGGTGGAGTTAGTGGTACCGACAACGTACACGTTAGCGGCGCCGGTATCCAGCGCGACTGCGGCTCCGACGTCCGTTCCTGATCCCCCTACATAGGTAGACCACACTAGTTGAGGTCCTACAGCCGCTGGATTCAATTTGGCCACAAATGCGTCAGGGGCGGTATTCGAGGTTGAAACGGTACAGGACGGAGGATTTACAGGAGTTGTCGTCTGCGGTGTATCAAGACAGGGCTGGTAGGCATTCAGAATTGGGAAGTCGCTAGGGGATCCGGTAAATGTAAAGTTTGTTGTACCAGTGAAATAAATATTCTGGTTTGTATCTACTGCAATGCCGCCGCCGATCACGGTCGGCAAGGTCGTACCCGCTGGCGGATTAAAGTTCGCTCCGCCGAAGTAGGTCGAGAAGTAGATGCTCGTAGATCCCGAGGCTTGGGTGTTGACTTTAGTCACGAAGAATTGGATCGCGGCGTTCGAAATCGGCTGATACGCCGTATACAGCGCCGGCGCGATACTCGCAGGGAACTGGATTCCAGCACTTGCATTCGCAACGTTGTTGGAAGTTGTCGTACCGGTAACGTACAAGTTCCCAGAGGGGTCGATCGTCATCCCACTTGCGGCGTCGGTGCCGTTCCCGGAGAGATAAGAGGAATACAGCAGTGAAGTGAAGTCATTCTTCAGCTTCGTCACAAACGCATGGGACGTTCCGGTGCTGCCGGCCAGAGGAGTCTTCTGATATGCGTTGGTAGCTGTCGTCGGAAAATCGGCAGACGACGTGGTTCCCGCCAGATATGGAAAACCTCCGCCATCCACTTGAATGCCGGCAGGAGTATCGGTGCCCGTCCCTCCAAGGTAGGTAACATCATCTAAGGTGGCGGCAATTGATCCCAAGGGCGGAGTGATTTTCGCCACATAAACGTTCTGGGCGCCCTTCAGCGTCCCCTGGAAAGAGCCGCCAGTCACGGGGAGGTTCGTCGACGTGGTTGAACCGGCAAGATAAATGTTGAAGTTACCATCAACCGCAACAAAAGACGAAAGCTCGTCGCCGCTGCCCCCAAAGTAGGTAGAAAAGTTCAGGATTGGATCGATGACCAGTTCCCTGGAATGGTCATACGCACCGATCACGAAACCGGCCCGGTTATGGCCGCGCAGGACGAAGCTGGCCTCCACGGGCTGCTGCTTGCCCGCGACCTCCTGATAAACGCGAGGAGCCTCAAGGGCGACGCTTCCCCGCTCCGCCCGAATGATCAGGGAGCCGTCCTTCAACGCAAGCTTCTTCGCTCCATTGAATTCCAATTCCGCTTGCGAAGGATCAGCGCCGGGCCCTACCTGGAAATCGTATTCGAGTTGCCCTTCTCTTCCGTAGAAGACCAGGTTGATCCCCGGATAAATATTTTCGTAATGTACACGGGCAAAATGGGGCACACCGGGACGCCATTTCGCTGGATCGTTTCCGATGAAGTAGTTGCTCTTTCCAGAAAGCTCATTCGAGGTACTTACTGTCGAACCGGGATTCGCTCCGGCAAGCCGCATCTGCAGGAACTCCAGAGTGGCCGAAGGCGGTTCGGGCGTTCCATGCGCTTTCTTCGGACGGTCATGAGACGCCAAGCTCAAAATCGCGCCATCGGTACCTAGAAAAAGGCTATAACCGGCCCCGCGGCTTATGAATTTGGCTCGTGGATCGGAGGGATTCAGATTTCCTTGGCCCTGATTCGGCTCGAAGTAAAGTGGTAATCCAGCCAGAAGTGAACGCGCCTTCGTCGCCGCATCCGGAGACGAAGTGGGGCCGGAGAATTGGGCGGCGTCCAGAAGGTTCAATCCTGCCTGACTGGAGAGGGACGGGAATGCAGGAATTGCGGCCGTCTGGCGTACGCGGAAATTCCACCCGAGAATCAGGTATCCTGCCCCGAGCAAAATGAACCCGGCTACCAGAACACGAATCCAAATGATGGATGCTGCCCCCCAACGGCGTTCTACTCTCACTCGTTCCTCCGGTATCAGATCAGTTCGTGCGCTCAACTCGTTTCGCTCAGGTCAGTGGTGAGTGACGTTACACGGGATATTGGCTGCGGGGCGATGCACATCCCCCGGGCGAGTTTTCGCCCTCAGCTCGCTGGTCACTGGAACTGGCGGAAAAATTAAGTAACTACTTAAACATCTTGCGGATAGGCAAGTCAAGCCGCCTCCGACTCTACTCGCTCAAGTTTCGTCAGATGCAACTGACCCTTCGGAAAGATGCCGGATCGACCAGTAAAGTTCTCGCGGTTGCAGATCTTTCGGCTACTGCCGAACGACGACCGGTGGTGACTCCGGCGCGGGTTCGCCAGGAACTGGTTCAGTCGAGCTTCTCCATTCTGCTGCACACTCGCGTGCAACGAATTGCATCGGGCGGTCCAAGCGCCCATCATCGATCTGCAACGCATTGAATCTGCGGCTTTGAGCAGTTTCCAAGTCTCAAGCGTGTGGTACTTGGATTGCACGGACATGGTCGAGCCCTCGACCAAGTCCCTCTTCCCAAGTGTCTCTCGCATGGCTCCCCTTCAAATTTCGGCGCGAGCCGATTGACCGAGTCAGTTCCCACCGCATTTTGCAGTTGCAAACTGCTGGGAATTCTATAGATTGAACTCGGAAGGACGGCTGTCGAGTCTGATTTGTTGGCGTTGCTATGAAGTTTATCCGTGGACTTCGCGCTTTCAGCGGACTATGCAACCGAATTCACAGGACCGGCGGGCGATGCGGCGTTTCGATATGCGATTGCCCGCAATCGTGAAATTCGAAGGCGAGAGTGAATTCCAGACGGAAACGCAGAATGTCAGTGCCCGCGGCGTCTTCTTCTATCTCGACCACGAAGTAATGGCAGGAACCCGGCTTGAAGTCACACTGACCTTTCCTCCTCATGTGACCCTGACCGACGCCGTTCGCGTGCGTTTCTCGGCGCGCGTGATCCGTGTCGAGGATCCTCTTCCCTCCGCTCGCATTGGTGTCGCAGCGATGATCGAGGATTATCGGTTCCTGCGCTCCAATGGTAGCCCCGATTTTCTCACTGCTTTACAGAACCAGTGGAAGACCACGCACTAATCTCGTTTTCGTCGCCGCTAGACTTCGGTCGGCGCGGCGGCGATTCTCGAGTCTGGTACAGTAAGTTTTCTCGCGAATGAAACTCTCAGTCGTCATGCCCGTTTACAACGAACAGGCGACGCTGCGGTGCGTCGTCGAGCGCGTGTTGTCCATTGGCTTGGACATCGAATTGCTCTGCGTGGACGACGGATCGACGGACGGCTCCGGGCAAGTTCTTGCCGATCTGGAGGCGCGGTTCCCTAAAATGCGAGTGCTTGTGCAGCCGCACAACATGGGAAAGGGCGCCGCTCTCCGACGTGGTATTCAGGAGGCCACGGGAGATTTTGTCATCATTCAGGATGCAGATCTCGAATACGATCCCAACGAGTATCCTCGTCTGCTCGAACCTCTCGAGAGTGGTCAAGCCGATGTCGTCTACGGATCGCGCTTTCTTGGTGCCGGGCCCCATCGCGTTCTTTACTTCTGGCACTTCGTCGGAAACTGGGTACTCACACTGCTCTCGAACATGATTACGAACCTCAACATGAGTGACATGGAAACCTGCTATAAGGTCTTCCGCCGGGAAGTAATCCAGGCGATTCCGATCGAGGAAGACCGGTTCGGCTTTGAGCCCGAGATCACCGTGAAAATTGCTAAGCGGCAGCTTCGCGTCTACGAAGTCGGCATTAGTTACTGGGGCCGTACGTACGCGGAAGGCAAGAAAATTGGCTGGCGAGACGGTTTTCGAGCGCTCTGGTGTTTGGCCAAGTATGGATTGAAGGAATCACGCCTTTCAGAACCGGCCTCAAACGCTCAAAGAAATTGACCAGCGCCCGCCCCGAGAACCTACTTCCCTTTCCCGAGTTCCTTCAGTTGCTTTCGCAGGTGGCTGAATCTGCGGACCAAGCTTCCCAGATAGACGCCGTGAATGACCCAAGTTGCAATATAGGCTGCGAACAAGAACTTGACCGAGTTCATCGGGAACTCCTGCTCAGCGGGAGACTGGTCTTCGACGAAGAACCAGCGCCTGCCAATGATTCCATAGCGTGAGCTTCCTCAACCTCGCGCTTTAGTAGTTCCAGCCGGAATCGCGACCAGCACACCAAAAATGCAAAGCAAAGGAACGCCATCCAACTGATCAGCAGCACATGCAACATTCTCGGATCCATCGACCCGCCGCCGCCGATCACAGGCTGGGGGTGCTGCGTTCGGAAGAACCAGATGGAGAAGTAAACCAGTGGAACATCCAGCGCTCCGAATACGGCCAGCGCTGCAGCCAGCATTTGTGTCTGGGCGCTGTTCGAAAAGCGCCGCAGCACGAGGTAGCTGACGTAAATCAACCACAGAACCAATGTAGACGTCAGCCGAATGTCTCCCGGCGCCCACCATATCCCCCACACGGGCCGCGCCCAGAGAGGTCCGGTCACCAGGACGATCGTGCAAAACACTACGCCCACTTCGGCAGACGTAACTGCGAGTACATCCAGCCGGTCTCCGGGGAACCACCTGCCGATCAGAAGATAGAAGATTGGAATCAGGATCACGGTGGTTGCCACGGCACTCGGACGCATTCCGGTCGGCAAGGAATGCTGAACCGCGGGGATGAATGTCGCGATGACGCCTAGCACTCCAATTGCAATCACAATCCGTTTCGCAGCGCTGTCGGTGGAAGGCTTCGCCCGGGCGAGGTACTGAATCGATGCGACGAAATTGATGAAGAAGAGGAGGAATGCCGTCCATGCCGACGGCACATGGTAGTAAATAATTCTGTACACATCGCCCTGCAGCGCGTCCGTCGGAGCGACCACGAGCGCCTCATAGAGGGCATAGGCCAGCAGAATCACGGTGATGATCGAAAGGATGGGGAAAAGACGCTTCATTCTGCGTGCAGGATTGTCCCGAACAAACCAAGGCAAGCTGTAGTAAACACCACATCGTAGGTGAGAAGCAACACGATGTAAAAGTGCGCCGAGTTCTCACCCGTGAGGATTGCAGTCGTGCCCGCAACCATTGCGATCACAGCCGGAATAGAAATCGGGAATAAAAGCAAGGGCAGCATGATTTCACGGCTACGCGTGCGCAAGGACATTGCTGCAAAGAACGTTCCGTTCACCACCAACGCCCACGTGCCAAGCACCGCAATCGGGATCAGTTGCCATGCTGGACCGAGCGCTCGCAGGTTATAAAAGACCACAAATAAAGGCACCATCAGCGCCTGAAGCACAACTACAAACATGAAATTGCCAAGAGCTTTTGCCAGAAAGAGCGCGTTCGCCGGGGCAGGAGACACGCGATAAGCATCCAAAACCTGGTTGCGTAGCTCTCGCGCCCACGTCTGATTGAGCGCCACGACTGCCGCAAACAAAAACGCAATCCACACCAGCCCGCCCACGATATGTCGAGACTCTTCCGCCAGGGGATCAAACGAAAACACGAAAATCACTACGACTTGCAACGAGAAAAACAGCATCGCATTCAGCGCGTCTTTCGAGCGCCACTCAAGGCGAATGTCTTTCACCAAAGTGGCCAGAGTTAAACTCCAAAGCGAGTTCATCGAACTCTCCCCTGCTGATTCTCGTCTCGCACCGCTGTTGCAGTTCTGTCTATGATCTGTCCGGCTTGCATCCAGATGAATTCGTCCGCGACTCCCTCCAACAGCATCGCCTGGTGCGTTACCACGAAAATCGTCTTCCCCGAATCGCGCATGCCTTTCAGTAATCCGACCATCTCGCGCGCAGAGGTGACGTCCACGTTTGAAAAAGGTTCGTCGAGCAACAAAATGTTCGGATCATGGAGGATCGCCCTGGCCAGCGACATGCGTTGCCGCATGCCTTGCGAATACTGGCCGACACCCCGAGCCAACTCCGGATCGAGCCCTACACTTCGTATGGCTTCCGCGCAACGAAAATCTCCGGAGATTCCGTACAGCCGCGCGAAATAGCGCAGATTCTCCATGCCACTCATCTCGTCGTAAAGAAGCGAGGGGTGAGCCATGTAACCGATATCGCGGCAGGCAACTTGCGGTGATTCTCCAAAGATCGAAATCGAGCCCTGCGTCGGCTGAGCTAGTCCGGCCAGCGCGCGTAGCAGCGTAGTCTTCCCGGCACCGTTGTCCCCGAGGATGGCATGGAAGCGCCCGGCATCGAATTCGGCTGACACACCGCGCAGGGCGGCGAAGCGCCCAAACTGCTTGATGACGCCTTCAACGCGAACGATCGACGTATCAACCGGCCCGGTTCTGGAAATATTCACGTATCAGGAGAAACGGTCAGCTTTGAACTCGCGACTTCCAAAGCATGAATCTATGGATTTCGCAGACTTTTTGCAAAGAAGGAAATCTGATATGACGACCGGACCGGCGGCCTTAATGGAATTGAGCAGTTCGACGACTGCAGATCGAGAAGTACGATCGAGCTAGTTCGCGCGACCCGGCTGTTGCATCTGCAGTTGCGTCACGCTCTTGGACGGATCTGTCGATTGTGTTCCGTTGGCCGGAGCACTCGGTTGCTGCTGCGGAGCGTACTTCGACGCGCACTTTGCCTGCAGTTGCTTGGCATGAAAAACTCCGTCGTGCCCAAAGCTGCCGTCCGCCAACGCCTGCGAATCGTCTTTGAAGGTGTCGGGAGGCGCTTCAGTTCCCGTATAGTCCACGGCCAGATTCTGATCTTGCTCCACCAGCACAAATTGCACGTGGGTTCCCGTCCGTTTAATCGATCCCGGCAGCACGTTACCGGCTACACGCAAGCGCTTTGAGTAAGCGCCGTCACCCATTTTGTGGAGCTCTTTGATCGTGACGTAATAGCTCTTGCTGTCCTGCACGCCGGTGTAGGCAAGGTAGCCCAGCAGCAGCAGAATGACTGCCACGGCGCCACCAAACTTGAGATACGTGTTGGCTTGGCTTGACATAAAAACTCCCGAGCGAGCAGAACCCCACCTAGACTCTACCCGTCTGATACACGGGAATCAAGCTGTCCTTGGAGCATCCCACTCATTCCTGAGTTCTCGTCCGGCTAATCCGCTAGAATGAACGATCACGGAGACAAGACTTTTTCTCTTATGATCCATCCCTGGCACGACGTCACACCCGGCGGCAAGCTTCCCCACGAATTCGACTGCGTCATCGAGATCCCCTTTGGTTCGAGTGTGAAGTACGAGCTCGACAAGATGAGCGGCCTGATCCGTCTCGATCGCGTTCTTTATTCCGCGGTCTACTATCCCGCGAATTACGGTTTTATCCCGCAGACATTCGCAGAAGACGACGACCCGCTCGACGTGCTCGTGCTGTGCCAGGAAACCGTTGTGCCGCTGACGATCATCCACGCGCGAACAGTTGGCCTGATGACGATGATCGACCAGGGCAAACCGGACCACAAGATCATCGCAGTCGCAACCCAGGACCCCGAATTCAACTCCTATCACGAAGCATCCGAGATGCCCCCGCACCGCCTGCTGATGCTGCGACGCTTCTTCCAGGACTACAAGCAACTCGAAGGAAAGGCCGTTGAGGTCGATGAGATTCGCCCTGCGAGTGAAGCGTATCCCATCATCCTCGACGCCTTGCACCGCTATAGCGAAGAACGCCGAAAGGGATTCAAAACCAAGAATTAGCCGGCGCGAAGCTACATCGCCTTAAAGACGAAACTGATTTCCTTCGTCTCGTTCGCACCAATGGTCACCGTCTGCGTCGTGGTGCCCAGTTTCTCGTGCCAGGCTTTGATCGTGTACGTTCCAGCCGGAAGATCGCGCAAATCGAAGACTCCGTCCGTCCCCGTAACTGCGAAGAAGGGATGCTTGAAAACAGCAATATACCCCTTCATCCACGGATGCACGTTGCACTTCACCGGAATCGCGACCTCTTCCCGGGCAAACGAATCTTCCATCTTTGATCGGGGCGGCTCCGCCTTGTTCCACTCGCGATTGTTGGCCGGCTGAGGATGAATATTGTGGGAAGTGGAATCATCATTCACCAGTTCCAAGGTCTGATTAGCGCGTACGGCCATGACGTGCGGCTGGTACATGCATCCCTTTTGCTCCACGACCGCCGGCTGACTCGGCGGATCAAATGTCATTCCGCTCAGACCTTCTGACACGAAGACGATCACGTTCTGCAAATCGCCCTTTCCGTCCGCCATGACCTCCTGCACCATGACGGGAGAGGGGTGCTGCTTGGCGCATACTGGATCAGCCGCCATGTTGATTAGTTTCGCCGGCGGAATCTTACCCTCGAAACGAACGACTCCGTGCAGAGTAGCTTTCGTTGTGGCTGGCGCGCCAGCTTTCAAAGCTCCCGGAAGAGAGCTTAACGAAACTGCCAAAACTATAATCGATGCAAACATCGAACTGCGCATACCACACCACCTCAGAAGAGAAATTTGGTTTTCTAATTTGTGAAACCAGCGATGAACTACGGCTAACGTGTTGCATTCTCAGCAACTGCGCCATATCCGCGCCGGTACCCGGCCACGAACGCCTCGCGATCCCTCGGTGTCGACCACCGTCCCAGAGGCGGACGCATCGGCAGTCCGCGTTCTGCCGTGAATCTGCCGACAAACAGTCCGTCGCGAAAACTGCCATCCTGAGCCAGATTCGCTTCGGACTTCGAACTGTTTCGTCCGTGGTTCGCCACTAGGACTGTCGTACCCAGACTTAGTGCTGCTGCGAAAGCGCAAATCAGAAGCTTTCCCATATGCTTCTCCTTTCTTTGTTGTTTCTTCTTCTTGCCGAAGCGGCCGAACGAAGCACCGCCCCGGCTTGCCCGCGAAAAATTATTCGCGAACCAGTGATTTCAGTTAGCAGGGTTATGGCGCCGCAGGGCTGACGCCGCTGAAGTAATTTCGAAGCTATCCCACGCGGAAATTGAGGTTGTCACTGCGTCGTCTCGCGGGCGTCATTTATGGTCACGATATTGTCAAAAGCTTCGTAGGCCAAAGCTCACGCTGTGACAATGGGACGACACGTGAATTTTGAGCTGTTCGCATCCTGCTGAAGACAAAGCCGAAAAAGCTATTGACATATTGTACTAATTCTATAGTACAATGTGACACATGGGAAACAGCTCACAGCGCGGTACAGCGTTTCGGTTCGCGCTAGATCTGCACAGCGGTGTGCCCGTATACCGCCAGCTGATTGATCAAGTACGTGCCGGCATCGCTTCTCGCACGCTTACGGCTGGGGATCAGCTGCCCACAGTGCGCCAACTCGCAGTCGATCTCGAGATCAACCCGAATACCGTGATGCGGGCTTATCGCGAATTAGAACTGGGCGGCATGCTCGAAACACATCAGGGCACAGGGACCTTTATCAGCGACAAAAAAGTCGAAAAGAAATCGGCCGAGCGCGATCGTCAGCTCGGACAGATGGCCGGTGAGTTCGCGGCCCGTGCAGGAGCCGGCGGATTCACCCTGGAAGAATTGATCGAACGCATGCGCGAATTGCTGCCGCATCCCGCACAAAGGAGATAGTCATGCCTAAGATTCGAATTCAGGAAGTGAATGGCGTCGCTCTGTTGTTATTTGTCGTCTGCGTTTTGGCGGGGCTCGCGATCTCGCAGGCGGCACGACAACCAGCCTATGCGATATCAGGGGCCTTGGTCGGTCTCTATTTTCTTTTCGCGATCAAAGTCGTGCGCCAGTGGGAAAAGGTCGCCGTCTTGCGCCTGGGCCGCTATGTCGGCCTCCGCGGGCCCGGCCTGTGCCACATCGTCCCCATCGTCGAGACGCTCAGTCCGTACGTCGATCAGAGGGTACGCGTGTCTACGGTCTCGGCCGAGTCCACACTGACGCGCGACACCGTTCCGGTCAATGTCGACGCTATTGTCTTCTGGATGGTCTGGAATGCAGAGAAATCCATCCTGGAAGTCGAAGACTTCGTGCAGGCGATTACGCTCAGCGCCCAAACCGGCTTGCGCGAGTCCATCGGACGGCATGAACTCGCGCAGATGATCACCGAACGCGAGACGCTGGGCCGTGAACTGCAGCGAATCCTGGACGAAAAAACGACCCCCTGGGGGATCACGGTACAGTCCGTTGAAATCCGCGATGTAAGAATCCCGCAAGGTTTAGAAGATGCCATGTCACGCCAGGCGCAGGCCGAGCGCGAACGTCAGGCCCGCATCATCCTGGGCCAGGCAGAAAAGGAAATCGCCGATAGCTTTGTGCAGGCGGCCTCCTCTTATACGGAGAACCCCATTGCGCTACACCTGCGCGCCATGAACATGCTCTACGAAGCCATCAAGGAAAAAGGTTCGATGGTCATCGTGCCCTCGTCCGCAGTGGAAACCATGGGCCTCGGTGGCAGCCTCGCTACCGCCGCCCTTGGTGGAGCGAAGCCTTAACAATTTCTTGAACCCGTCTATCTGAATCCGTCAAAAGGAGTGATCCCAATGAAGCACTTAATGTTCGTGTCTCTACTCACGTTAACTTTGATTAACGTTGCGCTTCCATCAGCCGCGCAGACTCCAGCTCTGCAACAAGGCGTCAACGTGCAGATGGCGGTAACAAGTAATGCTCAGCCCATGCCTGCAGCCGATGATCAAGATGCATGGGTCATCGCCGTCACCGCAGATGGCAAGCTGTTCTTGGGAGCCCGTCGCGAAAGTACGGAGGGGCTGCTGGAGCAGATGAAGATCAACCCCAGGCGTCGCGAACAGAACGTCTACATCAAAGCAGATGCTCGCGCATCGTTCGCCGATGTCAAGAAGGCTCTCCAGGTGGCTCGGGCTAGCGGATTCGACTCCCCGGTGCTGCTCACGACCCAACACGAGTCCGCTCAGTCGGGCGTGATGGTTCCCCCCAAGGGTCTGCCCATTCTGCTCAGCCCGACGCGAGCAACGAGTGAAGCCACTGTTCTGGAAATAGGCGGCACCACAAACGAAGCCACGGCTGAAATCAACGGCGCGCGGACCGAGTGGAAGAATCTGCAAAGCTCGCTGGCAGAGAGTCTTCAAGGCAGACCGTCGAAAGTTGTCGTGGTTCACGTAGACGATCGACTGCCGTTCGGATCGGTCGCGCAGGCCATCGACATCTGCCAATCTGCAGGAGCGAAAATCTTCCTACCGACTCCAACGATATAAGCGGTGCCCCACCTTCTCGCTCGGTTTGCCAGAGGGTGGGGGTTTGCGTCCTTCCTGCTCATCAACCCTACGATCACCACACGTGGCAAGCGTTCTCCGAGACCATTGGCTGGCCGGCCTTACAGCTCCATGCCTTCTCGAACTCAGGCATGTTCTGCACTACGCCGTCCACGCGATACTTCCCCGGCGAGTGCGGATCGGTGAGCACCCTCATGCGCGCCACTTCCGGACGCCGCTTCTCGCACCACACGCGTCCGAATCCCAGGAAGAATCGCTGCTCCGGCGTGTAGCCATCGACCTTCTGTGACTCTTTCCCCGATTTGTCATCTGCAATCGCGTGTTCGAGAGCCGCCAGTGCGATGCGCGCCCCGCCATTGTCCGCCGTGTTCTCACCTAGGGTAAGCCGCCCATTCAGCTTCAAATCATCTACTGCGACAAAGTTCGAATATTCATCGGCAACACAACTGACGCGCTTTTCAAACTCCTCGCCATCCTGCTTCGTCCACCAATCGTGAAAGTTGCCTTGCGGATCGAACTTGCGCCCCTGGTCGTCGAAACCGTGCGTCAGTTCGTGACCGATCACCAGCCCGATGCCGCCAAAGTTCACCGCGTCGTCCATTTTCGGATCGAAGAATGGGGGCTGCAGAATTCCTGCCGGGAACACAATCTCGTTGAACGACGAACTGTAATATGCGTTCACCGTCGGCGGAGTCATGCCCCATTCTTTGCGGTCCAGCGGTTTATCGATCTTGTTGACCTGTCGCTTGTTTTCAAACGCGTTTGCGCGTTGCACATCTCCCAACAAGTCTCCGGGCTTGATATCGACCGAACTGTAATCGCGCCACACATCCGGATATCCAATTTTGTTGTGGATCGCGGCCAGCTTAATCGCTGCCTGTTTCTTGGTTTCGTCACTCATCCACGAAAGATTCTGGATGTCCTCGCCGAGCGATTTTTCCAGCTCGCCCACCATCTTCAGCACGCGCGCCTTGCTCTCAGGCGGAAATACGGCTTCGACGTATCTCTGGCCGAGAGCCTCTCCTAGTTCCCGGTCCACAAGATTCGTGCAGCGTTTCCATCGCGCCTGAATCTCTTTCTGACCGGTCAGCGCCTGTTGGAACTTGAAGTTGGCGTCTACGTAAGGCTGCGACAGCCACGGAGCCGACGCATGCAGCACGTGCCATCGAACATAGGTTTTCAACGAATCCAGCGACTCCGATTCCAGCACGCCGTTGATTTGCTTGAAGAAGTCCGGATTCGTGACATTCAGGTCCTTAAACGCCGGAGCATTCACGTCATGGAAGTACCGGTCGAGATAGAAGTTTGGACCGAGCGCTAGGGCTTCTTCGCGCGTCATCTTGTGATCGCGATTCTTGGGATCACGCCGGGCGGTTCGATCCATCTGGGCTTTTGCCAGTTCGGTCTCAATGCGGAGCACCGTATCTGCAGGACCTGACTCCTTCGACGATTGACCCTTTGACGACAGCTCCCAAACTTGAGTGATGTAATCGGCCAAAGCCTGGCGAACTTCTTTGTTCTTCCCCGTATCTTTCAAGTAGTAATCGCGGTCGGGAAGCGTCAATCCGCCCTGATCGATATACGCGATTACCTGGTCCGCATTGTGCATGTCTGACGAAGAATAGAAACTGAACAGCGGGCTCGGCCCGATCATGTGAATGTGTGCGATTTCATCGATCAGGGCCTGCTTGTCTTTGACCGCATCGATGCGATCCAGTTCTGGCTGTAGTGCCGAGATGCCCTTCGAATCGGCCGCCTTCTCGTCCATGCACGATCCGTAAAGATCTCCAATCTTCTGATCGATTGCATTTCGTCCGGAGCCGCCGGCCGCAGCCTTCTCCAGAATTCCGTGTTCGATATCCAGGTTGCGCTCGTGTAATTCCACGAAACTCACCCATTGCGACTGGTCGGGAGGAATCTCCGAATTCTTGATCCAGTTGCCGCACGCGTACTGGTAGAAGTCCACGCAAGGATCGACGCTTTTATCGATCGTGTCGATGCTGAAACCTGGAGCAGGCTTGGAAGAGGCAGTGGATTGCGAGAAAGTGAAGACATTCATCAGCAGAATGATCGCGATGAGGCGGAAAAGGCGCATGAAAAGATCTCCTAAGGCGAACGCGAGAGATTCTAAGCCTTGGATCAGGAGATCAGCAAACCATCGCCGCGCTCCTGCGCCGAAGGTGGTTATAATCAGGTTTACAGAATTCTTCCCAACTGGGGTTCTCATGACTTCCACAAATGGTTCGAATGGCAACGGCTACAGCGTCCCCAAACCACGCGCAGAGTGGCTTTCTCGACGTAAGCAGCAGAACACCGATGGCAACTTCTCGCAAATGCATTACGGGCGCCAGGGCGTAATCACGGATGAGATGTCGTTCATTGCGCACAAAGAGAAGATTACTCCTGAACTGGTGCGCGACGAAGTCGCCCGCGGACGCATGATCATTCCCGCCAACATCAACCATCCTGAACTCGAACCCATGGCGATCGGTGTGGCGTCGCTCTGCAAGATCAACGCCAACATCGGCAACTCGGCGGTGACTTCCGAGATCAATGAGGAATTGAAGAAACTTCATACCGCTGTCCACTATGGCGCCGACACCGTCATGGATCTCTCTACCGGCGGAAATATTCACGAGATCCGCGAAGCGATTCTTCGCCATTCGCCAGTCCCGATCGGTACGGTTCCAATCTATGAAGCGATCGCCCGGGTGAAGCGCGTAGAAGACCTGAATGCAACAGTGATGCTCGAAGTGATCGAAGAGCAGGCCGCACAGGGCGTTGACTATATGACGATCCACGCGGGCGTGCTCATCCAGTATCTGCCGCTCGTTGCCAAGCGCATCACGGGTATCGTTAGCCGCGGCGGGGCCATTCTCGCCCAGTGGATGGCCTATAACCACAAGCAGAATTTCCTCTACGAGCACTTCGACGACATCGTCAAGATCTTCAAGAAATACGACGTCAGCTTTTCTCTGGGAGACGGCTTGCGCCCCGGTTGCGTAGCCGACGCCAGCGATGAAGCCCAGTTCGCGGAGCTACGCACGTTGGGTGAGCTAACGAAAAAGGCCTGGGAACAAGACGTTCAGGTCATGATCGAAGGGCCCGGCCATGTCTCGATGGACAAGATCAAGGAACAGGTCGAGAAAGAGATCGAGTATTGCTACGAGGCTCCGTTCTACACACTGGGACCACTCGTGACTGATATTGCTCCGGGCTACGATCACATCACATCTGCGATCGGCGCGGCCATGATTGGATGGTACGGCGCCGCGATGCTCTGCTATGTAACGCCGAAAGAACACCTCGGCTTACCGAACGAGAAGGACGTGAAAGACGGCATTATCGCCTACAAGATTTCCGCACACGCCGCCGACATCGCTCGCGGACGTCCCGGAGCACGCGACCGCGATGATGCCCTCAGCTACGCGCGTTACAAGTTCGATTGGGAAAAGCAATTCGCATTGTCGCTTGACCCCGAAACCGCGCGCGCCATGCACGACGAAACTCTCCCGGACGACTTCTACAAAGAAGCCGCCTTCTGCTCGATGTGCGGACCCAAGTTCTGCTCGATGAACTACTCGTCGAAAGTCGACGAGTACAACAAGCAGGTCCATGGCATCGAGAAGAAGGATTACTCAGAGTTGGTGGAAAGGTTGGTTACTCTGAAGTAGCAACTGGGACGTCGTGAGGGCCTTCATCAACCCTGAAAGCCATCCCTCGCCGTAGCATTTGCTCCGTCTCCTCCTGTCCGCTTCCGAACACACTCGCCCGCGAATGGACAGCCGGACTCCCACCGTGTTCTTTTAGCGTGCTCTTCTCCACGCGTCCTTTAGAACTTAGAGGGTTCCCGGCTGGTCAGGAGATTGCATCCATCCATGGGGACTTCATCTACCGACCGAGCATTCGACTCATGTAATGTGCGGATGTAACGTTCTTCGGCCGATCTCGTCGACCCCGCAGCGTCAAGCGTTCTTAGAGCGAGGGAACCATGAACCTCTCCTTGGTTGTTTCACAGAACCCGCAGCCTCGAATCATCTCTATGGTGGGGACGTTGGAGCGCGACCTGCGGCTTACCTTCCGCGGCCTGCGGCGCAATCCCGGCTTTACGATCACTGTTGTGCTTTCTCTCGCGCTCGGCATCGGCGCCAACACGGCCATCTTCAGCGCGGTGGATGGCATTTTGCTCCGCCCGCTGCCGATCCCCAATTCACGCGAACTGGTAACTGTCGATGTCGCGGCCTCGCGTCTCACACGGTATGGCGGCTCCTCTTACCTTGATCTGACGGACTTCCGCAGTCGCAGCCGTACATTTGAAAAAATGGCCATCTCACAGAACCTGTCTGCAGGCATGAGCACTGGCGCGGGCGAACCGCAAGTCGTCTACGGACTGCTGGTCTCAGGAAGTTTTCTCTCCACCCTGCAGGTGCAACCGGCTCTGGGCCGCGATTTTCGTCCGGAGGAAGACGAGGTTCCGGGAAAGTATCCGGTCATCATTATCAGCCACGATTTGTGGACGCGGTCTTTCGCCAGCGACAAAAACATAATCGGCAGAGAGATCAGGCTCAATGGCCGTCCATTCGACATCATCGGAGTGACGCCGAAGTCGTTCACTGGGACAAGTCTGTTTGCCCGCCCGGATATCTACGCCCCGGTCATGATGGCGCAAGGACTTACCAGTGATGGCAACGACATCCTTACACATCGCAGTTATCGCGGCTTCGATATGATCGGGCGCCTCAAACCGGGCGTCACCCTCTCCCAGGCCCGGGCTGAGATGGACGGGATCATGCGCGCTCTAGAGCGGACCTACCCCGACACAAACAAAGACACCGCGGCATACCTTCGCCACGAAATGGAGCGCCGGCTGTCTCAGGGATTCCAACTTCCAGCCGTGCTGTTGAGTTTGACTCTATTGGTGTTGCTGATCGCGTGTGCGAACGTAGCGGGATTGCTGATGGCGCGATCGACCTCGCGCATGCGCGAAATCTCCACGCAATTGGCGGTTGGGGCTTCCCGCGCCACACTGATTCGGCAACTCCTCACCGAGAGCACGGTGCTCGCCTTCCTGGGTGGCATTTGCGGGGTTTCATTGGGATACTTTTGCATACGGGGATTTGCAGCCATGCTGCCCTACTCCCCATTTCCCGGCGGTCCGGAGTTCCGTCTGGATGTGCGGGTCCTCACCTATTCGTTATTGGCTTCAACGTTGGCCGTCTTTCTCTGTGGACTCGCGCCCGCATTTTTCGCCGTGAAAGAAGCGATTCTTACAATCACGAGCAATGTTCGAGGCCGTGCGGCTCAGACCCGTACGACCAGCGCACTGGCACGTCGTGTTCTGATTGTTGGCCAGATCCTGTTATCGACAGTATTGCTCATCGCAGCCGGACTGTTTTTAAAGGCGTTTGCCAGAGCACAGCGGGCTGATTTGGGATTTAACCCTGATCATGTCTTGTTGGTCATGATCGATCCGAGTCTTCGCGGATACTCCAACGAGAAGGGACTTCAGTTCCAGCAGCAACTGCTCGAGCAGACGGCAACTTTGCCCGGCGTCAGGTCGGCCAGCCTCGCAACCTGCGTTCCGTTTCTCAACGGCCAGTCCTGGGACATTTCAATTGACGGCTATAGCGCGCCCGGCGGAGAAACTTACATCGACACTCGCACGAATCAGGTCGCTGCCGAATATTTCAAGACCATGCAAATTCCGCTGCTCAGTGGACGCGAGTTCACCGCGCACGATGTTGACAAGGCGCCCTTGGTCGCGGTCGTGAACGAAACATTCGCGCGAAACTACATCGTCGGTCATGGTCCCCTGGAAAAAGCTCTCGGTCACACTTTCCGATTGCGCGATCGCGACCACATTTCGATCGTGGGAGTGGTCAAAGATTCCATCCGGGGGGGTTTCGGCTCACCGGCAGATCCCGTTTTCTACATGGCGTATGCGCAGATGGGCAGCCCTTATGCTGTCCTGCACGTTCGCACCGAGGGCGATCCCGCCGCGATGACGGGGGCAATTCGCGAGCAACTCCGAAAACTCGATCCAGACGTCGCGCCACTCTCAGTTGTCACCTTCAGAACTGTTGTTTCCAGCCAAGGCCTTTTCTTCCCCCGCGTCACCGCTGTTCTCGTAGGCGCGTTTGGGCTGGTTGCCCTCTCGCTCGCGGTCGTCGGCCTCTATGGAGTGGTTTCGTTCATGGTCGGGCGAAGGACACAAGAGATTGGAGTTCGCATCGCCCTCGGAGCCCAGCGGGGCAGGATCATGAGAATGGTCCTCGCAAACGGCGTATTTTTAGTCGTCATTGGGCTTGTCATCGGAGGAATCGTCGCGTTCCTTGCGACTCCTTTGATGAGCGGCTTACTGCTCGACACCAACCCACGAGATCCCGCAATCTTCTTTGGGATCGCGGCCGTTCTCATCACTGCCACGCTGGCAGCCAGTTGGATTCCCGCCCGACGTGCCACTCGCGTGAATCCCATGGATACCTTAAGAAGCGAGTAACGCGGAATACACTGATTGAGGCTGAATTCTACATCGCGAAGTGAAACGGGTTGAAAACCCTGACCCTCATCTAACTAGTCAGATGACTAGTCAATACAAATCCTTCCTTGCATTTTGCTTGCAACCGAGTATAATCTAACTAACTGGTTAATTAACATGGCTCGCTCGTTTCACCATCACCGCAGGGATTGGCACGGACACATAGGCACGCGCGGTCAGCCGGAAGAGAGCCGCGCCGCGATCCTCAAGGCCGCCGCTCACGAATTTGCTGAGCATGGAATCGCTGGCGCGCGTACTGACGCGATCGCACGCGAAGCTGGGGTCAACAAAGCCCTTCTTTACTATTACTTCCAGGACAAGGAAACACTTCACGGCGCGGTTTTAGACGAAGCCTTCTCCGGCCTCAAGACGACTGTTTTCCAGGTCCTGGATGGCAGCCTTCCACCTCGCGAAAAAATTCTTTCGTACGTCGGCGCCTATTTCGATTTCATTGCTTCGAACCAGGTTTATCCCCGCCTGATGCAACGCGAGATGATGCGTGCCCGAGAGGGTGAATCGCCGCATATCGAAAAGCTGATTAAAGCCTATATCCAGCCAATTTTTGCTCGGGTGAACCAGGTGCTCCAGGAGGGAATTTCCCAGGGCGAATTCCGTCCGATTAAGACGGAACATTTCGTGCCTTCCATGGTCGCCATGATCGTTTTCTACTTCAGCAGCGCGCCAATGATGCAGAAGATCATCGGCTTTAACCCTCTTTCGCCGCAGCGTATCGCCGAACGGCGAGCCGCGGTGCTGGACTTCATTTCAGCCGCATTGTTCCAGCCGAAACAGACAGCCACGCAAGGAGCACGCCCATGAGCGCGCGCAATCGATTTTTCATTCTTCTTGGCATCATCTTCGTCATAGCGGCGGCGTACTACTTTTTTTCGACTGACCACTCGCGCGATCTCGTCCTGATCGGTACCGTCGACGCCAATCAGGTCATCGTCAGCGCCCAGGTCGAGGGCCGGATTCAACAATTGCTGGTGGATGAAGGCACACCCGTCAAAAAGGGAGACCTGATCGCCATCCTTGATCCTTCGGAGTTGCAGGCTCAGGAAGCCGCTGCTACGGCCACCATCACCAGCCTGCAGCACAAGGTCTCGGAAATGCAGCACACGGAACGGTCGACCTCAGGATCGACTTCAAGCGACGTCGCAAATGCTGAAGCCAAGCTCTCTTCGGCTAAAGCACAACTTCTGCAGGCGAAAGCCACCCTGGACCGCACCGAGAGCGACAGCCGGCGCACCATCGAATTGGCCAAAGCTGGAATCGCTTCAGATCAGGAACGTGTGCAGGCAGAAACGAATCTGCAGGCTGCGCAGGCAACGGTGCAGGCTCAGCAGGATCTTGTCCGGGCTGCGCAGGCAGACCTGAATGCGGCTGAAGCACGAACCCAGCAAGCGAATGCGGCCAAGAGTACGGTGGCTTCCACCGAAGCCGACTTGAAGAATGCAATCGCTCAAAAGAATCAGGCCGAAGTACGTCTGGGTTACACGAAAATCTATGCGCCAGTCACTGGGACGGTATCCGTGCGCGCGGCACGTCAAGGAGAAGTGGTTAACATCGGCGCGCCGATCGTCACCATCGTGGATCTGGGTGACACGTGGGTGAGGGCGGAAATTCCCGAGACCTACGCCGACCACATCGGATACGGCGACACCATGCAGGTCCGGCTGCCCGGGGGAACGGAGACGCGTGGGAAGGTATTTTTCAAAGGAGTGGAGGCCGACTTCGCCACGCAACGCGACGTGAGCCGGCGCAAGCGCGACATCAAGACGATCGTCTTAAAGGTTCGACTCGACAATCCGAAAGGCGCTTACGTTCCCGGCATGACCGCAGAGGTGCTGGTAACGCCGGAACAGATGAAGGAAACTGGAACCCAGCGGGTAGCGGCGAAGGAGCAACAGTGATGGCATCTACCCCAAACAACAATCCTGCCGGTACGAACGGGATTAATCATGGTTTGGAGAAGCCCGTCTACGATCCCAACGCTGCCTCCGCGATCGAGGTCGAACACATAGTCAAGAAGTATGGCGACTTCACCGCGGTCGATGACGTTTCTTTCGCGGTGAAGGAAGGTGAAATTTTCGGCCTCCTCGGTCCCAATGGCGCGGGCAAATCGACTTTGATTCGCATGATGACCACGCTAATCCCGATAACGTCCGGGAAAGCGCGAATTGCCGGGCACGATGTCAGCAAAGAACCCAATGCTGCGCGCCGGATGATTGGGGTAATCCCGCAGGCGTTGACCAGTGATCTTGACCTGACGGTCGAAGAGAACATGAATATCTACGCCAAACTCTACGATGTTCCAGCGAAGCAGCGTAAGACTTCGATCGAGGAACTGCTCCAGTTAGTGGACCTCACGAAATGGCGCGATGCAGCCACGAAGACACTGTCCGGGGGGATGCGGCGGCGCCTGGAGATCGCCCGCGGACTCGTGCATCATCCCAAAATATTCTTTCTGGACGAGCCTACAACCGGACTGGATCCAGTCTCTCGTGTCGCTGTCTGGGAGATGCTCGGCAACATCAAAGAGCATCGCCAGCTCACCATCCTGATCACGACGCACTACATGGATGAAGCGGACCGCCTCTGCGACCGCATCGCGATTGTGGATCATGGCAAACTTGTCGCCCTCGACACGCCGATGGCATTGAAGGAGAGTGTGCCCGGATCGAACGTTATCGAGGCGCAGTTCGACAACGCGCCCGCGGATTGGGAGCAAAAGCTGCATGCGCTCGATGATGTGACGTCGGTACAGCACGAAGGCGCAGGCATGTACCGCGTCCTCACCAGCAACGGCTCGCGGACGACTACGGAACTAGTCGAACTGGCTGTGCAGAGCGGTGTTCAGGTAAAAACCCTGACCGTACAGAACACAACACTGGACGATGTATTCGTGCACTACACCGGCCGGCAACTTCGCGACGAGTTGCAAAAGTCGTATGCGTTCGTCATGCCGCAGAGGCCCGGGCTGCAGCCGTAGTTGGTGCGTGGAGTTCTTATGAATCGAATGATGGCCATTGTCGAACGCGAGATGCGGAAGTTCTTCCGCTCGCCGGCCTTGATGCTGGCTTCGATGATCTTCCCGCTGGTGCAATTGATTATTCTCGGCAACGCTTTTGGCGGAAAGATCCATGATGCCAAGATCGCCTTTGTCGATCAGGATGGTGGGCCGCAGGCAGTGAGAATTCGCGAAGCGTTCGACGCCGTGCGCGCCAACATTCGCACTTTCTCGCCGATCCCCTACGACAACGAAAAGCAAGCGGTACAGGATGTACGCAACGGCAAGCTTCAGGGCGCCATCATTATCCCCCCGCAGTATTCACAACACGTCTACGAAGAAAACCATCCCCGCATCGGACTGGTGGTCGACAACAGCGATAACTTCATGAGCGCAGCCGTCGAGGCAGAAATGACCAGCCTGGTCGACGCTCTGAACCAGCCGACAGTCTCTCCTCGCATTCTCCAGCAAACGGCGTTGCAGATCGTCGAACTCTACCCCTACATCGAATACATGAAATACCTGCTGCCGGGTTCGCTCGTGCTCGCGATGTTTGTCTCGGTCATGATTGGCGGCGGCATGTTGTACATCGACGATAAAGCCCGCGGCGTCCATGAAGGCTATCTGGTCACGCCGATTACCAAGCTTGAGCTTGTTCTCGGACTCAATCTCGCCGGCGCGATCAAAGCCGTGATGACGGGCGTCATCATCGTGGGGATCGGTTCCCTGCTCGCGGGCGTGGGCACAGTCTTCGACCCCACTGCGGTGATCGGATTGGTGATCATGATCGTGCTGACTTCGCTGGCCTTCAACACGATGATGTTTCTGCTGATGGTGCGCATCGAAGACCCGCTGGTGCCGCGCGCCATATTCGGCATCCTCAACACCCTGCTGTTCTTTCCGAGCGGCTCGGTCTATCCAATCCAGGCATTTCCGCCCTGGCTGCGCGCTATCGCAAAGTGTGACCCTTTCACCTACGCAGTTGACGGTTTCAAATGCCTTCTGTTGAAGGAAACCACTCTCTCTGCCGTGTGGGGGGATATGACGTTCCTTGCGATTTTCGCCATGGTCACGCTGGGAATCGCAATCCCACTGTTCAAACGAACGCTCTAGGCACACCCACAGCCGGGCATACCCAGAGCGCTAAGGCTTTTCCAATTCGAGAACTATTTCGCTTTGATATCGACCGAGGCTCGGGTGGTCTCCCAGTCGATGTTCATCGTGCAACCATTCCCTGCCTTTTCGTAGGAAATCGTGAAATTCTCGACCGGCGAAGGTAGCTTCGAAACCTTCATGTCAATGCGAGCCAGTTCGTCACTCTCATATTTGTAAGGGATGCCCCACTCGCCAGTCTTCTTATTGACGATCAGAGTCCACTTGTCGGCTGTGGGAACTGTGAAGATCGTGTAGCCGCCCGCAGGTACCGTCTTGCCGCCAACGACAATGTCCCCGTTGGTAACGAAGGTTGTGGCCTCATTTGCTCCAGTGCGCCAGACTTGGCCAAAAGGCACCAGTTCGCCGTAGATTTTCCGTCCCTTCATGCGGGGGCTCGAGTAGTCCGTTTTAACGGTCTTCCCGCCGCCTAGATCGCAGGAAGCTGATGCTGCCGGGCTGGCTTTCCCGCCCTGACACGCAGCGAAAATGCTGAGGCTAAAAATCAGGCCAGTTAGAAGGGCGATTCGTCTTTGCATAGTTTCTCCTTTGAGTCAATGAGACTGCAAGTCTCTTGGACGTTTAGCGTTGGATTCTGTCAGCCGCCCATTATGCTCCACCAAGCCAGTACCTTACAAAACGGTTGATGCAAAGGCTGGAACTGCAAGGCTATAATGTTTAGTTCCGGGGGCGGCAATCACCATTTCCCTACGGGCGGGTCTCGGTCACCTCCTTCTAACTTGATCGGAACTTTCTTAAGGGCAAGATCGTATTAGAAGATGTGTGCCCGTCACGCTCGACGATGGGGATGGAGGTTTTACCTCTAAATTAACGATTTGGCGGCACTTAGCCTGGTCGAATATCCCCGGATGTGACGGTAATCATGAAAGCTTGGAAAAAGATTGCAATCGGCGCCGGTATTTTGGTTCTTCTGGTAGGCATTGTCAGTTTCACGGTCTACCAGAGCCGAAAGAACGTTGTCACGGTGCAGACGGGAAAGGCGCAGCACGAGGATTTGGCAACCATTGTGAGCGCCTCGGGTGAGATCAAGCCCAAGACGTACGTAAATGTTGGAGCGAATGCATTTGGCAAGATCACCCACCTATATGTCAAAGAAGGCGATCACGTGAAGAAGGGTCAATTGCTGGCACAGATCGAAAACGTGCAGCCCGAGGCAGACGTGAACGCAAACCAGGCTTCTTTGCAGGCCGCACAGACCGATGCCGTGGCCGCAGAAGCTGGAATGAAAACGTCCCAGGCTGATTTATTGCGAGCCCAGGCTGATTACGAGCGCAATAAACTCGATTGGGACCGCGCCCAGAGTCTGTTCAAGGATGGTCTGATTTCCAAGTCGGATTTCGATAGCCGCAAGAACGCGTGGGCGACGGCCGATGCAGGATTAACGCAGTCGCAGGCGCGAGTTGCACAGGCCAAAGCGCAGAAAGATTCTGCCGACCGGCACGTGGCCCAGGCTCAAGCGACTCTGACCCACTACACGGACTTGCTCCGCAAAACGACCTATCCGTCGCCTTTCGACGGGGTAGTCACGAATCTTCCTGTGCGCGAAGGAGAGACTGTCGTCATCGGTATACAAAACGCGCAGGGCAGTACCCTGATGACTATCGCCGATATGTCTGTGATCACAGCCGAGGTCAAAGTCGACGAAACTGATATCGTAAATGTGCATCTGGGTCAGCCGGCTGAGGTCACGATCGACGCCATTCCGAGAAAGATTTTTCACGGGAACGTGTCTGAGATTGGGGACAACGCGATAGTGCGCTCTAGCGGCGTTTCGACCTCGCAGCAGGCGACTGCCAGTGAAGAGGCCAAGGATTTCAAGGTCGTGGTCACGTTAACCGATGCGCCTCAGGATTTGCGGCCGGGACTTTCGACGACCGCGAAGATCACAACGGCTACGCGCAGCAACGCGCTCTCAATTCCGATTCAGGCGCTGACCCTGCGTTCGAAGCAGCAGATAGACCAGCAGAACAATCCGCCGGGATCGGTACATGCGGCGGCACCTGCAAAAGAAATTGCATCCAAACCCAAGAAAGACGATGAATTGCAAGGCGTTTTCGTCATTCGGAACAAGAAAGCGATGTTCGTGCCGGTGACTACCGGCATCACAGGAACCACCGATATTGAAGTGCTGGATGGTTTGAAAGAGGGGGACGAGGTCATCACCGGCAGTTACAAGGTGTTGCGTACCTTGCGTCCGGGGAGCACCGTCAAGATCGACAACACGACCCCCAAAAAAGAGGAAGAAGAGTCATAACCTTAGCCGGGCTGAAGCGTCCAAAAGGGAAGCCGGTTTGAGGTCTCAGAAAGCGGAGTCAAACAAAGAACGAAGCCAAGAGATCGGAGAGGTCAGTGGCATCGGACCAGGAGAAAAACATGGCAACCGCAGAAGTCATCAGTATGCCTAGTACTACCGTCCCTAACCCCATCGTGGAGGCCCCGCCGGAATCATGCATGATTGCGGCCGAAGATTTATGGAAGACCTACGATATGGGTTCCGAGCAGCAGGTACACGCGCTCCGCGGCGTCAATCTGCGCATTCAGCGCAATGAATATGTCGCGATCATGGGACCTTCGGGATCGGGCAAATCGACACTGATGAACCTCATCGGCTGCCTCGATACTCCCTCCCAGGGTAAGTACTGGCTGAACGGTCAGTTGGTGAGCGAGTTGGACGATGACGAACTGGCCCGAATTCGGAATAAAGAGATCGGATTCGTTTTCCAGACGTTCAATCTGCTGGCCCGCGCGACCGCCCTTCATAACGTCGAATTGCCTCTCATCTACGCTGGCATTCCGACAGAAGAACGCCTGGAACGCGCGAAGGAAGCTCTGACTGCTGTTGGTATGGGCTCCCGCATGAGCCATAAGCCGAACGAGCTTTCCGGCGGTCAGAGGCAGCGTGTCGCTATTGCACGTGCGCTGGTAAACAAGCCTTCAATCATCCTGGCGGACGAACCTACCGGGAATCTCGACTCGCAGACCGGAGTGGAAATCATGGCTCTGTTTGATCGTTTGCAGACCGAGGGTAATACCATCATCCTGGTGACGCACGAACACGATATTGCTGAATACGCGCACCGCGTAATTCACATTAAAGACGGCGTGATTGCGAGCGACCAAAAAAGCAGAAATCACGCAAACTAGTTCAAACCAGAACTCGAGAAACGCCCGGCCGCGGCTGGGCGTTTTCGCTTTAGACGCCGGCACTGGAGGCTGCAGCGGCCGTGAGTTGCAGAGACGTTAGTGGAGAGTCCGCGACCACGACACGATCCCGCCCTTCTCGTTTCGCGCGGTATAGCGCCGCATCCACTGCTTGGAGCAACTCCTTCTCGCTCATGCCGTGCTCTGGAAGAGCCGCTACTCCTACAGAAGCAGTGATCAGTCCGAGCGATCGTCCATCATGCATGACGACCAGATCGCGCAGCTTCAAGCGAATCCGTCCGGCGCGAGCTTCAGCGGCACGCAGGTCAGCGGTGGGCAGGACAATCACGAACTCTTCTCCGCCGTACCGGCACACGAAATCCTCGACGCGAATGCTCCGCACCAGGAACGATGCGGTTTCTCGCAAAACTGCATCGCCGGCCTCATGGCCATATGTGTCGTTGAATTTTTTGAAGTGATCCAGATCGAGCATCAGGATGCCCAGATGTTGTTCCGACCGGATCGCCCGCCGTATCTCCCGGTCGAGCATCTCCTGCAAATAACGACGGTTATATAGACCCGTAAGCGGATCTTTCGTCGACTGCGCTCGCAGAGCTTCTCTTAATCGAATATTCGCGACAGAGAGCCCGACCTGGGCGGCGAATGTTGTTTTGAACGACAATTCCGCCTCGCCCAAGCTCGGATTCTCATCCGTGGCCTGCATATGCAGGATGCCGAGGGCTTCTCCCTGAGCAAGGATAGGCACGCACAAATACGAATTCTTGACTCCGGCGGCATGGCCACACCGCGCCGTGCTGTCGCCCGCAACTACTAAATGTGGATGCCCGGTCCGTAAAGCCCAGCAGCTGTCCGGTTCAAATGACGTTACCGGCAGGTGGCATTCATGCCACTGGCCTGCAACGTCGACAAGATTTCGGGACGAATTGAACAAAGCAACGGCGCCCCGGCGACTGGGGAAAATCTTTGGCGCGAACCCGATCGCAGCCGCGAACACTTCGTCGCGGGAATGGCAACTTTGCAGCAGTTCCCCCATTTTTGCCAGCAGCGTTGCCCTTTGCGAGCGCTCTTTCAGGGCACGCATCATCTTCTCGTTTTGTTCGTCCAGGCTCCGGCGCGCTGAGTCCTTCTCCCACATTTCTTGCTGCAGGCGCGCATTGGCCTGAGCCAACTCCTCCGTACGTTCTTTGATCTGGCGCTCAAGAGTCTGCTGGTAATGCTTCTGCTCTTCGATGTCGGTGCAGGTACCGAACCATTGCTGGATGACACCTTGGTCGTCCCGCAGGGGCACAGCGCGATTGAGATACCAGCGGTAGCCCTTCAGCGCGTCGTGCAGCCGGTATTCGATCTCGAAGGTCTCTCCGGAGATCATGCATTTTTGCCACTTTTCCATGCAAGGCGCGCGATCATCCAGATGGACTGCTCGCAGCCATTGGTCCCCCAAATCGTCGCTCTCGGAAATTCCTGCCATTTCGTACCAACGCTGATTCAGGTAAGTGGTGCTACCGCTCGCGTCGCAGATCCAAACGATCTGCGGAATCGCTTCTGCAAGGGTTTGGAATCGCGCCTCGTCGTGAATCGCGACGCGGGCAAGCACATGCTGAATCTTGACGCGCTCCAGCAAGGCGGCAACGATCGCCAGCGACATCATAAAAAGCGCCGTGAAGGTGATAGCGACGGTTTGTTGCGACGAGACACGAATGGTGTGATGCGTTGGAAAGGGATTGTCAACCACCTGGAAGCGCACTGCAAACATGGCGGCGCGTCGGAGCAAGGGTACGCCGCAGCCGAGAACGGCGGCAGCGAACAGTTTGCTGCTAAAGCCTTGGCCGTTGCGCTCGCGAAGCGCAAGATAGAGCGACAAGAACGAGACCAGAAGTGAAAATGCCGCGACCAACGCTACCAGGTGCAACGGATACTCCATCATCGCGGGCAAAACCAGGGCATGCAGGTCGATATAGTGCATAGCACACAGAAGAGCGGCTACCACAACACCACCTTGCAGATTCGGTCGGATACCGATCTGCTGCCGGCTCACAGAGACGAGGAACACGGCGGAAGCAGCGATTGCGACCACCAACGCCAACAACGTGTCCGGATAGTGGTAGAGGATCGGGACAGGAAGGTTGAAGGCAAGCGTACCGACGTAATGTGATGCCCATAGGCCCACACCGATAACGACAGAACCTGAAATCATCCACCACAGTCGCAGCTTCGCCCGAACTTCTGAAATCCGTCCGGCCATGTCAAGAGCCACGTATGCCGTCACTAACGCCAGCACGCCAGAAAGCACCAACACGCGGTAGTCATAAGTGACATGGAGCAACATGGGGCCGGACGTAGATCCTCCTTACCCGCGTTCAGGCGGCGTACATCCGAAGCGCGGGCTGCTCTTCGAAATATCGGCAGATGGACGCCATTCCTTCCTTAGAAATGTAAGAGATGAAACGGGAGGCGAGATCAGAGAACGCTAACCTGGCAAGCAGTCTGGCGCGATCAAAGAAAAGACGCGGCCGAAGCCGCGTCCTTGTGAGCCATTCTCGGCAATCGATTAAGGGTTCGTGCTGACGGTTTTTACTGCTGCCGAATCGGAAGGCGTTCCATGACCGGCAACAAAGAAATTGTGGTCGTACATGTTGCGGTACATGCGTCCGGCGATTTCAGCCGCTTTCGGTCCGAACGTGGGTCGGCCCCCTTGCAGAAAGATCACAACGACGACGCGTCCGATACTCGTGTTCGCGTAAGAAGCGAACCAGCCGTAACGGGTTCCCTCATGCGAGCATGTACCGGTCTTGCCTAGGATCTCTTCCTCGTTGAAGTTGAGACGGAGACTGCGGGCCGTGCCGTACTGCACCGCGCCGGCCATCCCGTCAGAAAGCTCTGGAATAACGGGAGCGATATCGAGTTGACGCTTTATGCGCGGCTGGAAGCTCGCGACTTCGTCCGGAGTCGTCGGATGCTGTAAATAGTAGAGAGTTCCGCCATTGGCAATCGCCGACACCATGGCGCCAAGCTGCAGCGGAGTCATAGAGACGCCCTCACCGAAAGAGCACATCTTGCCAACGCCGCCGAGCCTTTCTGGGATCACTGCATCGGGATAGGTGCCAAGTTCCTCTCCGGGGATGTCGTATCCCGCGAGTTCGCCCAAGCCATACTGGTGCGCGTAGTAGGCGACCTTTTCGAAGCCAAGCTTGCGGCCGAGCGCCTCGAAGTAGGCGTTGTTCGAGTGGGCCAGCGCGGTGGTCAGATTCATGCGGTAATGCTGGCCGAGCGTCACCGGCGTTTCTTTTGAAATCAAACCTTCGCTGAGCGCGGCCAGCGCCACCGAAAGCTTAATCGTCGAGCAGGGTTGCGCTCCGCTCGACAGAGCCAGTTTCTGATTCACCATCGCGAGGATGCGGCCACTGGTAGGCTCAATCGCGACCACAGTGCCGTTCATGTTGCCAAGGGCGTCGACCGCCGCACGGCGCACAACCGGATCTTCTCCCGTGGTGATGTCGCCCGCCGTAACGTCATCCAGCACGAACGAGCTCATGTGGAAACGCTCGTAATAGTGATGATGCCGGCGAGTCGTAGCAGAAACCGGAATCGGTTTCGCGCTACGACTGTGGGCCAGATGGTGATAGCGCCGTCGCGTGCGTGGCGTTTCACTTACTTTTTGAGATTTTGACTTGGATGGCGTGTGGGTGTTGATGTGGGCTGCCCAGCTCACGCCTGCCATTGGCAGGCATGCGCACAAAGCAAGAACGAGACGAAAGTGGCTTCCCCTAAACATCTTTGAATTGACTCCCCTGGAATCTAAGTACTTCGATGCACGCTTGCTGCCAGCTGGAGGTAACCCGGCACGATCGTGAAACTTCGCTGATAGTACGGGACTTACCATCTTCTGGCAACGCTAAAGTTCAAATCGGCGAAACCGTTCTTGCTGATCTAACTTACTCCGGAACAGCCAGATACGCGGAGATTACTGCGGTTCAGACCCTTTCGGTAATGCATTACCTCGTTACTGAAGTGGTACTAGCTCTTGTGAAAAGTTTTTCCTATCGCGAACCTTATCTCAAGCCCATTCGAGAGCGCCACTGTCAGATTTCCATTGTTTCGAATCACATGACGTCATTGCGCTTGCGCAGGAACGCTGGCACATCGAGATCATCTTGTTCAAAGTTTGCTGCCAGATTTGTCAGGACGCCAGTGCGCATTGAGTCGAGCGAGACTGCCTCGCTTGCGTGTTCGTCGGTTGATGCCATTGCAGTGCCCGGGTCGTCCATATAGGTGCGGTCGTCTGCCATCTGTTCGTGGGACATGTCCGGCTCCGACATGATGTGCTTCGGCGGCTCTGGCATGGGATCGCGCGGACCGATCGCCTCCGGAAAATCCATGGCTTCATCGTGTGCTGCGGCAAAAGAACTGCGCGTCTCCTGATGACGAGGCCGTGTGGCCGGAGCCTCGCGGAATCCAGTCGCGATGACCGTGATCTTTACCCCATCTTTCATCTTCTCGTCCATGACGGCGCCGAAGATGATGTTTGCATCTTCGTGCGCGGCACTCTGAATGATCGAGCAAGCCTGTTGGACCTCGGCCAGTTTGAGCGACGAAGATCCGGTGATGTTGATAAGGATGCCGCGCGCTCCGTCGATCGCTCCCGCCTCGAGCAACGGCGAGGCAATCGCGCGCTGAGCGGCGTCGATGGTTCGCTTCGCCCCACAAGCCGAGGCCGTGCCCATCACGGCGTAACCCATACGCGCCATGATGGTCTTCACGTCAGCGAAATCGCGATTGATGATGCCGGGAATTGTGATGATGTCGGAAATTCCCTGCACACCCTGGCGGAGAATGTCGTCGGCAATGCGGAACGACTCGAAAAATCCCGCGTCTTCGGCGACAGCCAACAGCTTCTCATTCGGAATGACGATCGTCGTGTCGACCGATTCCATCAGCTCCGAGATGCCGCGCTCCGCCTGTTGCATCCGCCGTTTGCCTTCAAATGAAAATGGCTTGGTTACCACGGCGACGGTAAGCGCTCCCATTTCACTGGCGAGCGAGGCGATGATTGGAGCAGCTCCGGTACCCGTGCCTCCGCCCAGGCCGGTGGTGACGAACACCATGTCGGCGCCTTCCAGGGCTTCGATGATCTTGTCGGAATCTTCGAGCGCCGCCTTGCGCCCGACTTCCGGGTTCGCCCCCGCGCCGAGGCCGTTGGTCAGCTTCACGCCGAGTTGAAGCTTGACTGGCGCGTGCGACATGCGCAGCGCCTGCAGATCCGTGTTGGCCACGATGAATTCGATGCCCTCCACTCCGGCATCAATCATGCGGTTGACGGCGTTCCCGCCTCCTCCGCCTACACCGATCACCTTGATTTTTGCGTCGTTCCGGGCTTCCTCGTTGAAGCTGATGCGAATATCGTTGCGCATTGTTTACTCCGTCGTTGAATTCTTCGTACTACTTGCCGATCCCTGCCTTACGCTCCCTTTCCCACCAACATCGCTTTCAATCTCGTTCCCCATCGGTCTCCCTGCAAACCGCGGGCGATGCGGGCTCGATGGCCATAGTTCACCATCCCGAGAACTGTCGCAAATTCCGGTTCGGAAAGGTTTGAAGGCATCTTCGCCAGCGGTGCGGGCCATGACAGCCGGACCGAGCGCCGCAGCGCAGACTCAGCCACATCGAAAATTCCGGGCAGGCGAGAGCCTCCTCCAGTAAGCACGATTCCCGCGATGCACATCTCAAACATTCCACTTTGGCGGAGAGCATCGCGCATCATTTCGAACAGCTCGCGAGCCCGCGGCTCAAGAATCTCTGCAACCAGCCTTTGCGGCATCAGGCGCGATGGCCGGTCGCCGACAGACGGAACTTCCACCTCATTCCCCTCGGGAATCAGCGTCACGATAGCATTCCCATATACCCTCTTGATCTTTTCCGCTTCGGCAAGTGGTGTGCACAAGCCAACCGAAAGATCGCTTGTAAAGTGATCCCCGCCGACCGGAATCACGCCAGTCCAAGCAACAGCTCCCTGCTGGAAAACGACGAGTTCCGTGGATCCCGCGCCGATCTCGGCGAGGCACACTCCAAGTTCCCGCTCGTCCGAACGCAAGACTGAATCGGCGGCAGCGAGAGGCTCAAAGACGGTGTCATCCACGTGCACTCCCGCCTTATTGACCGCGGTAATCACGTTCTGGGTGGCGCTGGTCGCCGCGGTTACCATATGCACGCGGACTTCGAGCCGCGCTGCCATCATGCCTAGGGGATCGTGAACGCCAGCCTGATCGTCGAGAATGAACTCCTGCGGCAGCAAGTGCAGAATCTCGCGATCCGCAGGCAAAGGAATCGCCCGGGCGCGTTCGACCGCCTGCTTGATTTCATCGCGTCCGATTTCGCGCGGGCGCGTCCCTAGACTGATGCCCCCATGACTGTTCACACCCCGCACGTGTCCGCCGCCAATGCCAATGATGGCGTGCTCCACCGGGGCACCCGCGATGTCTTCGGCCGCCTCGACCGCTTTCTGAATCGAAGCAACAGCCTTATCGAGCTCGACGATCACGCCCTTGCGCGAGCCGCGCGATTCGGCGAGCCCATGTCCGCGATAGCGCAAGCCGGCGTCCGTCATCTCGGCCATCAGCGCGCATGTCTTGGCGCTGCCGACATCAATTGCCGTGAGAAAACTTCCCTGCTGGTTCCCCATGTTTATAAGTTTCGTAACCAAACAATCTTTCTAATCAAAAATCAGTTCGACGCCGTACCGGGCAATGGCTTCGCCACCACGGCGCTCGGCTTCGGACTTGCGGCGTTCGCCGCGACCGCGGGCGATGAATGCGCTGACTTCTTCATGTCTGTTCTCTGTGCCGCGGGATGCGCGGCAGATGGCTTCGCCCTGGGCAGTGTCGCGTGTTTTGCTACCTCTTTTTTCGGCGGCACAGATTTTGCCACTTTGGTGGCGGGCCGTTTTGCCTTCGGCTTTATGGACGGCTTCTTCGCCGCAACCTTCGGATCCAGCCTCCTATCGGTCAGTTCAAACGCTGGCCTGGGAATGGTCTTGTCATGCGGGTTGATTTTCGTAATCAGTGCTGCCGGTCTCACTCCCGCAGCCATCGCAGCCTTTGCCGCCGCCAGCGTAAGGGCAGGCTGCTTCGGCTTTCCTTCCATGTCGGGATTGACAATGACTTGATTGTCGTAGCGCAGGTTGACCGATTCCAGCTTCTGGAACTGCTGCCGCCATTCCTGCACATGGCTGACGAAGGTACGATAGCGCTTCAGATAGTCAGAAGCACCGAGCTCCACCAGAACATCTCCTGCAGGATCGTTTACGCGAACCTTCACATTGTCGAGGTCCGACACATCCACTTCGCTCAGATCCTGCGAATAATGAGCTCCGCTGGAATCGAGCTCCTGCACGAGTTCATTGAATGCCTTCATGCGCGGAAGGCGTGTCGAAAGCGGTTCGCCCGGATTCATCCCAAGAATCACCGGAAACGAGTACTTGTGCTTCTGCGGCAGTTCCATCAGAGTTCCGCCGGCATCGATCAGGAAAATTCGCGGCCCGACGCGGGCGAATGCCACCGGAGTGCGCTCTTCGATTTCCACCTTCAGCCGGTTGGGAACGAAGCGCATTACGCTGGCCGACTCGACCCATGGAATCTGCTCCAGCTGGGCCTTTTGCTGTGAGAGCGGCACGAAGAAAATATTGCGCCCAATGTCGGCGCCCATCACTTCCATGATCTGCGCTTTGCTGACGTTCTCATTCCCCGAAACTTCAATGTTGTCGCTCGAGTCGATACGAAAACGCCAGGAGCGTTCCCCGTACTGGTATAAAAGCGCGGCAGCGACGGCAAAGACACCCAAAATGGCTACAGCAGCCGACGCCCATAGAAGTCGATTCGCAGTTTTCTTTGGGATGGAAGTGCGGCGGGCCGAGACACGCTTTTGCCCCCGCAGAAAGGGCGATTCCTCAGCTACATCCAGATCCACCAGGCGGGCATCGTCAAGCTCCTCGCGCGGCAATGGCTCGCGCGTGGGCCCGGCGGACGGGTACAACTCCTCCTGCAAGATGGTGGGACTCTTCCGCGCCATCAGTTCAGATTCGTTGTCGCCTGGGAATCGCTGAGCCTCTTCACTATAGCTGCAAATCTCGAAATGAGATAGACGAAAAGTTAGAGGATTTGCACAGGTGGGAACCGGATTGGGTACGTGGGTTCCATTCTCACCTGGATCAGGAAGGAACCCTTGTCATTCCGACGATTCGCGCAGCGATGAGGAGGAACCTGGCTTGTTCAGAGCGGATTAGGGAACTGTCCCTGGTGTGCACCCAGAATAGTGTCATGTTGAGCGCAGCCGGAGTGCAGCGAAGCGGAACTCCGGCGACGTCGAAACATCCCTACCCTGCAACACCTGCCAGGGAAGGAATCCGCTGTTTGGAGCAGTTAAGATCGTATAGCCGGTTCTTCCGCCGCCTGGAATAGTGTCATGTTGAGCGGAGCCGGAGTGCAGCGAAGCGAAACTCCGGCGGAGTCGAAACATCCCTACCCTGCAACAACTGCCAAAGGAGGAATCCGCTGTTTGGAGTGGTTCTGGAAATCGTATGGTCGGTCTTCTATGCCCGCCCGAATAGCGTCATGTTGAGCGCAGCCGGAGTCCAGCGAAGCGAAACTCCGGCGGAGTCGAAACATCCCTACTCTGCAACAACTGCCAAAGGAGGAATCCGCTGTTTGGAGTGGTTCTGGAAATCGTATGGTCGGTCTTTGTGCCTGTCCGAATAGTGTCATGTTGAGCGCAGCCGGAGTGCAGCGAAGCGGAACTCCGGCGGAGTCGAAACATCCCTACCCCGCAACACCTGCCAAAGTTAGGGATTCTTGGCTCCGCCCGGAACCACAAACATCGGGGAGTTCGGCGCAAAAAATGAAACGGGCGCGGCTTGTTTTCCGCGCCCGCTGCTTCCCAAGGAGAGAAAGAAACTCGAAAGCCTGGCCAGAAGTCTTGCCCGGCACCTAGTTCATACGCTTAAACCGGTCCAGCTCCCATAGACTCGACATGCACCACCGGAATTGACGGCATTCTCATGACTGGCATTCGTGGAATGCTCACATGCACTCGCGGGCACACCACCACTCTCGGCACCCGGACAACCACTGGATTGAAGTTCGCTACATTCAGCCGCGCTAATCGCTCTTCCATCCGGGCTCGATTCATCTCCAAGCGGGTGACCTGCGCTTCCTCCCGTGCCGACATCACTTCGAAACGACCAAATTCCGCCTGCGCTGGAGCGACCGACTGCCGCATCTCCGCCAGCGCCGCGCTCAAGGGACAAGAAGCCGACCGGTGCGCGCTGATGATCTTCGCCTCGGCCATGAACTGGTCCGCGCGTCCGGTGGCTAAAGCCAACACGGCATTGCTGTTATGTTCAACCCGGTCCGCGATGCGATGGGCCCATTGGAGGCCGCCATCGTGATAACTTGAGTTCAATCCGGCTGCGAGAACCGCGACGGCCAGCCATCCCCATGATTGTGTCTTCATAGCCTTAACCCCTTATGCCTGAATAGACGAAGGGCATACCAAAGCGTTAGCAAGAGATACGGATCGAGAGACGAGAAAGTTCCCGCCAGGCCTTGCCGGGAAGAACCGTTGTACCAAGGCTTGCAGTCCAAGCTTCATAATGCGCTCTGTATCAGGGCGACTGCAGTCTGCGGGTCGGCGACCTCAACGATCAACTGGTTGTACTGTTCGTCATGCAGGTCGATGACAATTGTATTTTCCGGATGGTGCACGTCCCAGAACACGCGCCTACCATCCTGATAGAACGTTCCCGCAGTAATCACACCCGGCACATTGGTTCCAGGCAGCCTTAAACCGTGCCACCACCCGCGCGCGACCTCTGGGTCTGCTCGGACACCTGCAATGTGGACAAGAGGTATTTCGAGGCTGCTTTTCAAGGCCCAAAGCTTGTCAGCGCCTATAACATATAGCGTCAGCTTGCCTTCTGCTACCGATAGATCCACCATTAGATTGTCACTGGCTCTCGCTGCTTGAGCTTCTCGAGGATCGTTGGCCCCAGCTGCGAGACGCTTCCTGCCCCGAGCGTCAGGATCATGTCGCCGTCACCCGCACCCGATGAAACCGCATCGATTGCATCGGCAAATGACGCCGCGTATCTCGCAGGCTTGCCGCTCTTCTCCGAGATTCGCTCTGCCAGTGCATCTCCCGTGATGCCTTCGATCGGCTTCTCACTCGCCGCATAAATGTCGAGGACGACGAGCGAGTCGGCATCGCCGAAGGCGGTGGTGAATTCCTCCATCAGGTCGCGAGTGCGTGTGTAGCGGTGCGGTTGAAAGATGACGTGAATCTTGCGGAAGCCGCACTGTCTCGCGGCGGCGAGCGTCGCTTTGATTTCCGTCGGATGGTGCCCGTAATCGTCAACTACGCTGATCCCCGCAGCGCGTCCGCGCAACTGAAAACGGCGGTCGACGCCCCGGAACTGATCAAGTGCCGCCCGGATTGCATCGACGCTTACATCCAGGCCAATGCCGACGGCAATCGCTGCGGTCGCATTCAGAACGTTGTGCGCGCCGGGCACGTGTAGTGTGAACTCGCCCAAGTCCCGCCTCTGATACGTCACCCGAAACCGGCTGTAGGGGCGCGAATCGGAGTTGCCCTCGCGTTTCGTTTCCTCCGACTTGATCAGGAAATCCGATCCGCGCTTCGTGCCGTAGGTAACCGTACGCCGCTGCACTTCCGGCAAAAGCTTCCGCAACAAAGGGTCGTCATTGCAGGCAACAATCATCCCATAGAAGGGGACGCGATCCATGAACTCGAGGAATGTTTTCTTCACGTCGCGCATGTTGCGATACGTGTCCATATGCTCGCAGTCAATGTTGGTCACAACCGAAAGTATCGGGGATAGCTTTAAGAACGACCTGTCGCTCTCGTCCGCTTCCGCCACCAGATACTGCGATTTGCCCAAGCGCGCATTCGAGCCCATGGCGTCGACGCGTCCGCCAACGACCACGGTTGGATCCAGACCACCGGCCGCGAGCACAGCCGCTACCATCGATGTGGTCGTCGTCTTTCCATGCATCCCTGCGATGGCGATCCCATACTTCAGCCTCATCAGTTCAGCAAGCATCTCAGCCCGCTGAATGACCGGGATATGCAACTTGTGCGCTTCGGTGACTTCAGGATTCTCGGCGGCGATGGCGGAGCTGGTAACCACGACTTCAGCTCCGGCTATGTTTTCCGCGCGATGTCCCTCAAACGTCGCCGCGCCCAGACTCGCCAGCCGTTGCGTCACGGAGGAACTCTTCAGGTCCGACCCAGAAACCTTGTAGCCGAGGTTCAGCAGCACTTCGGCAATACCGCTCATGGC
>Ga0209168_10000141_pt1 | contig 79973 bp, 66 predicted proteins | sample Coa_R1_FD_187156 | JGI IMG/M metagenome (GOLD analysis project Ga0209168, IMG submission 187156) | Surface soil microbial communities from Centralia Pennsylvania, which are recovering from an underground coalmine fire - Coalmine... | ecosystem: Environmental > Terrestrial > Soil > Unclassified ...
AGAAAGAGCAGTAGGCCATGGCAGGAAATTCCCGGTACAGGATAACGCAGGCGGTCGAATAAAACCCTCTCGCATTTAGCGTTGCCGCATAAAACCAAGACCGTACGACGTGGTGCACCAGCAATGCCGCTACCGGAGTTCCCGCGCTCAGGCATGCACTCTGTCCCTGCCCAGCATCGTCCAGTCTTTCGACGTCGTACAGTCCTTCACTCCGGCTGCGCCGCAATTCAGGATGACAACCTGCTGAACGTATACAAGGTCCGAGGTCCGAGGTCCGAGGTCCGAGGTCTGAGGTCTGGTTTGGTACCATCCAATGCAATGACATCACGCTCGGGAGACTGGTTTCGAAATCCCTTATTTCTTTTGTGCCTGACGGCGGGGCTGCTGGCCTTTGTGGTGCAGTCGGGAGAATTGGGCAGCGCCGATACGATGCACCGCCTACAGACGACGCATTGGCTATGGACCTCGCAGCCACAGGTGTTTCCGAATGAGTATCCGGAGTTCGGGCTGCACGGACGTGACGGGAAAATCTACAGTTGGTATGGAATCGGGCAGTCGTTGCTCATGCTGCCAGCCGATCTGGTAGGGACATGGATCTCGCACTGGCGGATATTTGCGGACTACGAGGACGATCCCGCGGTGCGCAGCATTGTGGTGAGCTACAGCACGAACATCCTTGTGAACGTGCTGACGGCATTGATCGCATTTCGACTCTTGCGTCAGTTGCGATTCGGTGTCCGTGAGGCGATCGCGGGAATACTGGCTCTGATGTTCTGTACCACGCACCTGCACTACACGCAGAACATGCAAGAAAACAACTACATCATGCTGCTGACGCTGGTTGGATTCTCGTACCAGTTCGAGTGGTTGCGGAGTGGAAATCGAAGGGCGCTGTTTTGGGGATCGGCGGCCTTAGGCCTGAACCTGCTCACTCGCGTGACCACGGCAATTGACCTGATTGCGGCAGGAATCTTTCTGTTCGCGGTTCTGTGGTTCGAGCGCAGGCTGACTGTAGGCTTGTGGCAACGAGTGGCGGGCTACTGCAAGATTGCGGTGCCCATTTATGTTTCGTTTGCGATCGCGGAGCGATTTTACAGCTACTATCGCTTTGGATCGTTTCTGCAGAGCTACATCCCAATTTTTGCTCGCGAATCGCGGATGCAGGATCCAAGTCTGCCGCCGAATTTTCCGTGGAGCACTCCGTTTCATGAAGGGGTACTGGGGGCGCTGTTCAAGCCTGAAAAGTCGATCTTCCTGTTCGATCCATTGCTGATCTTTACACTGCTTCTGCTCGTGCTGCTGTGGCGGACACTGGACCCGGACGTACGCGCGTACGCGGTGACTTCCGTTCTCCTGCTCGTCGGCTACATCGCTTTCTATGCGCGTTATACGTATTGGGCTGGAGATTTTGCGTGGGGCGACCGATATGTCTCTTCGGCGGTCGAGATGGTGGCTCTGCTGTCGATGCCGCTGCTGCTACGCTATCGCGCACACCTGGGACGTTGGGTCTGGCAACTCGGCATGGTGTTCGTTGCGGTGAGCCTGGTGGTTCAGTTGGCATCGCTGGCGTTCTGGCTGCCGCTGGAAATTTATCAGATGGAAACGTTCGGACATCCTACGTTTGTGATTGCCCTGCGGTTCAAGAACGTCGTGGCATTCGCGCTGGGAAAGATGCAGGCGTGGGGTCTGAACACGGACGACATGGGTTACGACCAATGGGACTACGTGCACATCACCACGTGGAATTTTCTCCCGTTCCTGCTGCGGCGTGTAGGAGAGGCACCACGATGGGTGGTGGATGTGGCGTTCGCCGTATGGGGAACCGGACTCGCAGCACTCGCCGCCGTCCTCTGGAAGCTTCGAAAAAACCTGTAATCCCGTACGTCCTGGCGCGTGCTCTGAGGCAGTATATTTCGAACGTGGGGCGAACCTCGACATTTGCCCACACGAGCTTTGTGCTTGTGGCATTCGCAAGCAGATCATTGTCGTTACGTTGTTGAGCAAAGGTCAAAGCCGATTGCGGTCCGAAAACGCCTCAATGGAACTGATCTGCCGATTCTAGGCGCCTGACGGATGGACCGTGCCTGTGGACTCCGTTGCCGTCCCTACAATCGATGGCTGTTTTCCGGAGGTCTCCGGATTTAATGGAGAAGTTACAAACGACGGAGGTTCTGGGGATTTTACCCTGGTAGTCCGCGAGTCGATCCCGCGACGCAGAGCCCAATAGGGTGCTTGTACCTTTGTCAGCGCAATGCGGCGGCCCTCCCCCACGGCCCAGCGGCTTAAAAACAGAGAAACGCGCATTTGTGGCGGCGAGTATTCCTTTCGCGCGGGTTCGTATCCGAGAGTTCTCATCTCGTTCCCTGCAACTTGTTCGATAAGTTTAGTTTGCGTGTGAGAAAGGGACCGTTTCCAGGCATCCGTGCGGCCCGGGTCCAGTGGAGTCTGGGTTAAGGTGTGCATGGCCGGCATCCCGCCAGATCTGCCCGGCCGAATGTACTTCGAGGCAACTCGATGGGCATTCAACATACCTTCCGCAAACTTGAGGCCCAGGAACGAGCTGATGACACTCAGAGTTGCTTCCGGTCGCATTACGAAATCCTCATACCGAACCAACATGTAGCCGTCCGTCGGGGCTGCAATCTGGCGAGCGTGGACCTCGAGACAGCGGCGCCAGTACTTGGCTGCGCTATAAATGTTCCAATCTGTGAATTCGCCGCGGTGAAACGCCTTAATGGTAGAGCAAACCACGGCCCGAGGGTCGCGCACGATATGTATTATCCGTGCGTTCGGAAAGCAAGAGCGTATCTCCCGGAGCCGGAAAATATGTGCCGGGCTCTTTTCACCCCATCTGCTTTTGCCCTCGCGCGCAGCTATCGCCCCCATCACTAAATTCAATATATGGGCGTAGCTCGGTGCGTAAGCCAGTTGGTATTGCATATCTTGGCTGTCGAGAAGGTCGCTATACGGACAGCAGCCCGAGACGGCGACGCGCCAGTATTCGAGCAGTCGTCGTGAACTGATTTCGCCAGTCTCAGCTCCAAACTTCTGATGCACAAAGAAGGCTTGAGTCTCCCCATAGACACCGAGTTCAGGATGCATGTTGAGAGCAAGCTGAAGCGGCGTTGTACCCGATCGGCCGGCTCCAACCACAAAGACGGGGGCAATGTCGGGAATGGAACCCAGGGGAATTGGACGTAAGTTGAACATGAGACGAACTAATGGAAAGCAGAAATCCTAACACAATTTTGGGGATCAACGAACAACGGTCCGAAGTCGGTAGTGGTGCAGCTTGAAACGGCGACACCGCCCGAAGTCGGCATACACGACTATGCGTTTCCCGACAGGACTTGAGACTCCGTCAGCCGCTGGGCCCGTGCCCTTTTGCATCAGTCGCGTTCTCAAACCATTCGCGAGCTTCTTCGATGTAAGCTGGAATGTCGCGAGGTTTGACCAGACCATCTCGTCCGTACACGAAGACCCATTCATCCATCTTCTCGACATGCCAGTCGCCCGGACGGAGGATGCTGCGATTGCGACAGGGAGTGTCGCCTGAAACCTTGAATCCGACGATCGTTTGTTCGCTGGCCGTCTTCTCGCCGCCAGGTCGGCTCAGCGGCTCGACCAACATGGTTTTATCAAAGATCATTGTTTCGCGTCCCGCGATTACCCCAGTCATGCAATTTTCGCCCGGATAGCCAACATCAAAGGTCGTCCCCAGAATGCCCAGTTGCGCGCGCGACATGATGGGCTCGAAGTGAAGACGTAGATGCGAGGCGACGGCAGCCATGTTCTTCGCGCGAGAAGGCGTGAGCCAGAACGCCACGGCATACGCCAAAAGAAGAACGATGAGCGCATATCCGATCCAGGACTCAACCCCTCGGACGAGGATTGCCGGAATCACTGGGACGTGCATTCCTTGCACAGCTTATTCGACCGTGACAGATTTCGCCAAGTTCCTCGGCTGATCCACTTCCTCAGTGGATTAGCGCACTATCGAATTCGTCGCCGTCTCGAACCTGGCGCGGGCCTCCTCCACGTAGGAGGCAATGTCCACCGGCTTGACGAGTGGCCGCGCGTGATACACAAAAACCCATTCACCCATCTTTTCGACGTGCCAGAAGGTACGTTGAATCACGCCGCGATCGCGGCAGAAACTGTCCGCCGCTACGCGAAAGCCAACCACCGTTCCCTCCAGTGGCCCAACTCCGCTTCCACTCACCGGATCCTGTTCCATGGCCTGATCAAAAATGACGGTCTCGCGTCCTTTGATCGATCCACGCATGCAATTCCGTGCAACGGCGATTCCTCCATAGACGAAAGATGCTCCTCGCGTGCCCATCTGATCCGCCGACTGCACCGAAAAAAATTCAAGCCCCAGTTCCGATGCCAGATCGGCCATGCCCTTCTTCCTGGACGGGCTGAAGTAAATCGCGAGCCCAAACATCGCGAGGAAAGCGATGAGTGCCACTCCGGCGACCATTGACCAGTCGATCGGCCGGTCCGCAAATGGCAGAATTGCTGCGATGCACCGCATCGGCTACAACTTATTCCACGGTGACAGATTTCGCCAAGTTCCTCGGCTGATCCACATCGCAGCCGCGGCGGACGGCAATGTGATATGCGAGCAGTTGCATCGGAACGATCTCGAGGATCGGAGAGAGCTCTTCAGGAGCCGCCGGAACGTACAGCACGTGGTCGGCCGATTCCTTGATCTCTTCGTCACCTTCCGTGGCGATCGCAATCACCACTCCGGACCGCGCCTTCACTTCCTTGAGATTGGAAATGGTCTTTTCGTAGCGCACGACAGACTCGGGATTGTCGACGTCGCGGGTGGCAATGACGACCACCGGCAGATTCTCGTCAATCAGGGCGTTGGGGCCATGCTTCATCTCTCCGGCGGGGTAGCCTTCAGCGTGTATGTAGGAGATCTCTTTCAGCTTGAGCGCTCCTTCCAGAGCAATCGGATAGTGAATGCCTCGTCCGAGAAAGAGGAAGTCGTGCACTTTCTGATAGCGCTTGGCGAGTTCGTCGCAGGCACGATCCGAGGCAAGCACGGTTTCGAGTTTCGACGGAATGCGGGTGAGTTCCAGCATCGAGGCACGAGCCTGCTCAAGCTTCATCACACCACGCACCTGCGCGAGATACATGGCAAAGATGTAAAGCGCCGTGAGCTGTGCAGTGAAAGCCTTGGTGGAGGCAACCCCGATCTCCGGACCGGCGTGGGTGTAAATGGTACCGGCAGCTTCCCGGGTAATCATTGATCCGACGACGTTACAGATGGCGAGAGTCTTTGAGCCCTTGGATTTGGCTTCGCGTTGGGCAGCGATGGTGTCGGCCGTTTCTCCGGATTGCGAGATCACAAGGGTGATCGTGTTGGGCTCGACGATCGGATCGCGATAGCGCCATTCGCTGGCGTAATCGACTTCAACCGGCACACGCGCCAGCGATTCGATCATGAATTTGCCGGCTTGTCCGGCGTGCCAGCTGGTTCCACAGGCAATGATGTTGATCTTCTGGGCTTCGCGGAACTCTGCCTCGCTGATCTCCATCTGGTCGAGGAAGATGTGCCCGGTATCCTGCGAAACACGGCCGAGCGTGGTTTCGCGAACGGCGCTGGGTTGCTCATAGATTTCCTTGAGCATGAAATGTTTGAAGCCGCCCTTTTCCGCCTGAATCGGATCCCACGTCACGTGCTGCACCTGACGCACAACCGGCTTTCCGTCAAAGTCCGTAAGCTGCACGCCGTGTGTCGTGACAATAGCCATATCGCCATCGGCAAGGAAAAAAATGTCACGGGTGTGATGGAGAATCGCGGGGACGTCGGACGCTACAAAGTATTCATCATTCCCCAGCCCGATGACAGCTGGAGGGCCATTGCGAGCCGCGACGATCTTGTTGGGCTCGTCTGTCGAGATGACGGCGAGGGCAAAAACTCCCGAAATTTGCTTCACCGTCTGGCGAACGGCATCTTCCAGGTGCGGACGCTTGCCGTTCGAAGAAGCCGAATATTTCTCCACAAGATGCGCGATGATTTCGGTATCGGTCTCAGTCGTGAACTTATGCCCTTCTTCAATGAGCTTCTTTTTCAGGCTGAGATAGTTTTCGACGATGCCGTTATGCACAACCACAATCTTGCCGGTGCAATCGCGATGCGGATGGGCGTTTTCTTCGGTCGGCCGTCCATGGGTGGCCCAGCGGGTATGACCGATGCCGTAAGTTCCTTCGAGCGGCTTCTGGCGAATGGCTTCTTCGAGATTGCGCAGCTTGCCTTCGGCCCGCCGGACATCGAGACCACCTTGACCGTGATCTCCGACTGCGATCCCCGCCGAATCGTATCCGCGGTATTCGAGCCGCCGCAGTCCCTCAATGATGACAGGAACGACACTCTTCTTGCCGACGTAACCGACGATGCCACACATGTGGAAACCTCAAGTGCGTTATGACTACTCAGCCAGGGAGCAACGGAATTCTTCGATGACGGGGTTGGTCAGGACTTCGCGGGCGATGCGCTCTACTTCCGACTGAGCCTGCTCGCGAGAGAGAGCTCCGTCGAGCGTGAGCTCGAAATACTTGCCCTGACGCACGCTCTCCAGACCCTTGTAGCCCATCTTGGTGAGGGCGCCCTGGATGGTTTTGCCTTGGGGATCGAGAACACTCTTCTTGAGCGAAACGTAAACGTACGCTGTCATAAGACGACAATTATACGTGACCGTCACGCTGAAACCAGCCGCTGTAGATAGCCGGATCGCGCACTAGCTATTGAAACGATTTAGCCTCTGATCAAGATCGGCAAGGGTGTTTTCGAGAAGTTTTCGGTGGCGGGGATTCTGCGTTTTCTCCAACTGATGAACGACGTTTTGACGAGAAAGCCGAAGGTTTTCCTGCTCTCTACGCTGGGCTGCGGCCTCTGGAGTGAGTTTGACGCGGGGCTTGCTCGATTTCTCGACGGCTTCGGCTTGTTGAGCCTCAACCGACTTGCTCTCCCACCCGCGCGCCATCCCCTGATTATAGTTCCAGTCGCGACCGGTACCGGTTCTTCCCGCTAGAGGGTCCATAGCAGATGTCCTCAAATTACAACTGGAATTGGCGTTGTCGCGTATTGAGTAGGGCTCGTGGCGGCGAGAGGATCCTGCCGATTAATCGGCAATTTGGCCGGGTTCGCGGCATCCGGGCTTCAGCCGGTGGTCTCTCCTAATTCGGAACTCGTTCCATTCAGGGAAGTTGTCAACCCTAAAGAGCCTGTGCCGTTTTGGAATTGAGCGTGCAATTTGGCAAGAGTCTTCTGCCTCTGGCCGGCATAACGACTTTCCTGCCTTTGCAGAAGTAGGCTCCACAGTTAGTCTTCATAAATTTCAAAACGGGCCTCCCCCAGCCCGTTCAGCGGAGTTATTCAGTGTTACAAGTGAAAAGAAGTCAGGCGCTGGGCGCAAACCCTCCGAGCCGGAGCATCGAAAGCTCGGGAACGTCTGCAAGGAAATGGCGCTGTCGAAATTTGGACGGTGTCAGTCACCTAAGCGCATACAGAACGCCACTTCCCGCGAATGACCGGTCACCCGCACTTGCGCGCCAAGCCGACCAGCTCGACCCACTTTATCTCTTCACCTGCCGTATTCAGTGGGAGCGATACGAGGAGCCTAGCGCGGGCTGGGAGTTGATTTCGGCAGCGCAGAGTTGCGACAGCGATACTCGGGCCCACGCGCGATCTCTGCTAGCGAACTCGCGGCATCTGGGAGGCATTGGATTGGGTAGCTCCCCATGCTGCACAACTTCAAGAAGGCGGAGGACCTCCGAGGAGGATGAGATGAAGGGACCTTATGGGCTGGAGATCACGGACAGTTGCGCGGAATGCACCAACCTCCACACGGGGTCTTTCTGCGATTTCTCCGAATCGGTGTTGCAGTCATTAGATCAGGTGAGCCATAAAACAACATTGCCCGCGGGAGCGATCTTGTTTGTTGAGGGTCAAGCTCCCCGGGGCATGTTCATGATCTGCTCGGGAAGAGTGAACCTCTCGACCACTTCCCGGGAAGGAAAGATCCTGATTCTCAAAACGGCTGGCCCCGGAGAGGCTCTGGGACTGAGCGCGACCGTCTCCGGCATGGGATACGAAACGACCTCCGAAACGTCGACGCCCTGTCAGGTGAGTTTCGTGGACCGGAAACACTTCCTCGAACTCATGCAACTGCACAGCGAGGTCGGCGTCCACACAGCGCAGTGCCTGAGCCAGGATTACCGGTCGGCTTATCACGATATTCACGATCTGGTCCTGACACGGTCCTCGTCGGGCAAGTTGGCAAGATTATTGCTCTCGCAATGCCGGGAACTGGAATCGGGAACCATGGATAACTGCCCGACCACGCCCATGACGCATGAAGAAATGGCGCAGCGCATCGGCGCTTCCCGTGAAACAGTAACCCGGTTGCTGAGCATCTTGAGGAAGAAACGTCTGATCCGTCTCGACGGACCTACGTTGGTCATTCGGGATCGCAGCGCGTTAGAGGCTTTAGCTGTATAGCCTTCCCCCAGAAGGCGGAGGGCGGCGAGGTGTGCTGTCCTCCGTTTTACCTGTCCCACCGGCTACTGCGCGGAAACTATAAATGTACACAGGCACGTTGATCACTGACTTATTAGCGACGGCAGAACGCGTCCAGAAGCGTCTTGACGATCGCACCGACAACGAAACACCAGCTTCAGAGTCCGAAGAGTTCCCGCAAGCGCTTGGTCTGAGCGCGGCTCACCGGGATCTCGGTCTGTTTCTTGTCGTCCATGCGCAGTTGGTAAGAGCTCTTGAACCAGGGCACAACCTCACGGATGCGATTAATGTTGACCAGGTAGGAGCGGTGGGCGCGCCAAAAGACATTCGTGTCGAGGCTGTCGAGCAACTCCTCCAGCGTTCGGCAGTTCGATTGTCCTTCCATCCCCCCTGCGCCCGCAGTCACAACTGTGATCACGCCATCTTCGATCCACGCATAACAGATGTCTTTCTGGTCCACTAGAAACATTCGGCCGGCAGCCCGCAGCAAGACTTTTGAGGCAGGCTGTTTCTGCGACTCCAGCATCCGCACCAGAGTCTCGAGCTTGTCAGACGGCGCTCCATCGGCGTCCTGTTGAGTACGAGCCTTCTGAATCGCTTGTGCGACCCGTTTCTTGTCGAAGGGTTTCAACAAGTAATCGATGGCATTAACTTCGAAAGCTTTGACGGCATACTGATCGAAGGCGGTGGCAAAGACGATTTTGGGGAGCGGGACCTTCTTATCTAAGAGTTTCTTGATAACTCCAAAGCCATCGAGACCGGGCATTTGAACATCGAGAAAAACGAGGTCGGGGTTGTGCTCCTTAATGAGGTTTACAGCTTCCAGCCCATTCTTGCCTTGGGCGACGACGCTGACATCGCCCACATTCTTCAAGAGGTAGACCAGTTCGTCGCGGGCGAGTTGCTCATCGTCCACGATTACCGCAGATAAAGCCATCGCTGCTCCGCATACCGCCAGATTTAACTATCGGAAGTATAGTGTTCAGGTTTTAAGCGCGCAATCGAGCGGGTTGTACAGTTTTCTTGCGAAACAATTTTTCGCAACCTTTTCACCTTCAGGACTCATCGACTGGTGTATGATTCGCGACAGACTGGCTCGATTCCAGGGCGTTATGTATCTCAGGCAGTCTGCCTTCGGTTTGCTCCCTGCGCTCGCCTTGGGCTTATTGCTGAGTTGTGGTGGTACGGGCGCTCACCCCATTGCAGACCCTCCAAGCGGCCAGGTTCTCTACGTTATTAGCAGCGGTTCGATCAGCACCTACTCTGTCGATTCAGACTCCCTGGAAGCCACCCTTTTGGAGCAACCAGTGGAACTGGTGCCACCGCCTGCATCGCTGCTGCAGTTCGATCCGTCGCCCCACGATCATTTTGTGTATGCCGTTTGGTCCGACGGACAAAAGGTGCAGCATCTGTCCGTGTTCGCTACCGACCCTTATGGTGTGCCGCAACTTCCTGCAATCCAGACCTTGGACGCAGATTCGCTCTCGCAGTTCAATCTTCATCCAAACGGGCAATTCGCTTACATGCTGCAAGTTACCCAGAACAACAACCAGTATTATGCGAAGATCCGTCTCTTCAACGTTAAAGGGACCGATGGAACTCTGAAGGAAAACGCGCAACTGCAAGGCACCTACGGCCCTGCGCCATTCTGGCCGGCTCAGCTTTACGGATTCAGCCCAGACGGTACCAAACTGTATGACGCGTCGCCAGTCCCGACAGGATCGGTATACCGGCAGCGCTCGATAAGCAAGAGCGGTGGAACGTTGGGGGCGGACAATCAACTCATCACGTTGAATGGAAGTGAAGACGTCGCGATTGGATCGGAGATTGCCGTACAGCACCAGAACGAAATCGAATCGAGTCAGGCTTATCTCGATATATTCCCCAATATTCCCAATCCGAAGAGGGCGATTCATTGCACGATGGCGATGCTGAGCTACTGTGCGACCGCGACCAACATTCAACTCGATCGCTCGGGAAGATTTTTATTCCTGACCGATCCAGCCACGGCAGCGATTCATGTGGTGTGGATGAACCTGGCCAAGCACCGGATTGTCGACACTCAGAACTCGATGCCAATGACCTCTCAGACCCCGGGTTATGTCTTCAACAAGGCTGGAAACATCGTCTACGCGATGCAGACAGATGGGAATGTACATTTCTTCCACTTCGATCCTACCTCCGGATCGCTTACCGAAGGGGGCACGCCATTGCCACTTGCGCAAGGCAGCGGCATCTGCCCCGCGCATTATCAGTAATCGACAAGCTGATCAGTGGTGGCAACTCGCCGCGCTGAGGATTTCCACGAATCAACACTACTGGTGCTGCATTCCACCCATATTCCCCATGTTCGGCATCTCAAATTTCTTGTACCCCGCGGGAATTTCGAACAGGCTTGCAGGTTGCGATCCTTCATGGATGTTGCGCAACTCGCCCCAATCCTTGTCGTTCTTGTTCTGCCACTTCACCGGAAAACGTAGCTTGGGATCGAGCCAAACAAAGCCGGTTTCGCCTTTGGCGTTCGTACCTTCGTACTTTACCGTGCTGCGGCCGTTGACAGTTTCATTGCCAACTTTGTGGCAAGTGCCGCCTTTGTTGGCCGCCATCTGCATCCAGTCGGAGCAGGCGTTCTCGACATCACCGGTGCGGAAGAAGTTGTAGGTCATCCGCTGATTCGCCATCGCCTGCGGCAGGTCCATGTACATGTGCTGCTGATCCATAACCACGGTAGAAGTTTGCGTGGCGAGGTTCAGGATGACCGCTCCACCATGGCGAGGATCTTTGTCGGCGGATTCGAAGCGCATCTTGTCTTTACCGAAATAGATCTTGGCTTGGGAATCGGGTTTTTGGTTGTTATAGATGTCTGCGGAAAACTCCGTTTGCGAGAGCGCGAATGTGGCGACGAGAAGGAACGAGAGTGCGCAGGAAGTTCGGATTAACCGAGTCATGGTTTGCCCCTGAAGTGATTTGACTAGCCGCCTGACCAGCGGCATTTTTTGACGGGAAAAGCATACCAGAAGCCGGATTCAGTCAACGGGGCGATGCCTGACGTTTCTGGGGGCGAGGCTTGGTGAAACCTCTTTCGATCCACTTCGAGAGGAAGGTGCTGTGATGTGGCTCGAACCCTAACTTGCGATACAGGTGGCTCGCCGTGTCATTTCCATCCATGACTTCGAGATGGAGAGCGCGCACTCCGAGTTCGCGGGCAGCATCTTCGAGGAAGGCCATGGTCTTCTGGCCCCAGCCGCGGCCACGATAGTCTTCGCGCAGGAAGAATTCGTCGACGAAGGCGTCACGACCTAGCCATTCGAGGCTGTATCCAAAGCAGATCACGATATAGCCGACCGGAACTTCGGCGTCGAGGATGAGCCATGCGCGGCCGAAGTTTGGATCGCAGAGCAGAGAGACGAGGGCTCCGCGGGCCTTCTCCCGATCGAAGCCATGTCCGTCGAAGGCGTAGTAGGCCTGCATGAAGTCCAACAGAAGGTCGGCGTCTTTCTCAACTGCAACGCGGAATTGCGGATCGTGCGGCATCGCGGGTTAGACAACGTTCTCGAGTGCGAGCGCCATTCCCATGCCGCCGCTGACGCAGAGTGTTGCAACACCCTTCTTCGTGTTGCGCTTGAGCATCTCGTGCAATAGCGTCACCGTGATACGCGTGCCGGTGCAACCGATAGGATGCCCGAGGGCAATGGCGCCTCCGTTGACGTTGAGGCGATCGCGATTGAAGTTCAGCACGCGATCACAGGCGAGCACCTGTGCGGCGAAGGCTTCGTTGAGTTCGACTAGGCCGAATTCGTGCAGGCGGAGATTGTGCTTGTCGGCGAGTTTCTGGAATGCGGGAACGGGTGCAATACCCATCGTGCGTGGATCGACTCCTGCGGAGGCGACGGCAGCGATCCGGGCAAGCGGCTTGAGATTGTTCTGCCTCACGAAGTGTTCACTGGCAATGACCATGGCCGCCGCGCCGTCGGTAATACCCGAAGAGTTTCCAGCCGAGATCGTTCCGGTCTTCGAAAACACTGGAGGCAGTTTGGCGAGTTTTTCCATGCTCGCATCCGGAAACGGGTGTTCGTCTCGCGAGAATGTCGTGGTTCCTTTCTTGCCCTCGATCGTGACTGGAACGATTTCTGCGTCGAGGCGTCCAGCGGTGATGGCGCGCGCGGCACGCGTCTGCGACATAAGCGAGAATTCGTCTTGTTCGTCACGCGTGATTTTGTACTGCTCGGCAAGGACCTCGGCCGTTTCACCCATCACCATTTTCGCAAGGGGGCAGAAGAATCCGTCGCGATACATGCCGTCCACGAGTTCCTGATTGCCGAGACGATATCCCCAGCGCGCGCCGTCGAGATAATAAGGAAGGCGCGACATGGACTCGGTGCCTCCGGCGAGGATGCAGCTCGAGTCTCCCAGCAGAATCGCCTGATACGCGAGCGCGATGGACTTCATCCCAGAAGCGCAGGCTTTGTTGACAGTGAAAGCGGGAACTTCCTCCGGCACGCCGCTGCGGACGGAGATCTGGCGAGCGGGATTCGGTCCGCCTCCGGCCTGGCGGGCGTTGCCGAAGATAGTTTCTTCGATCTGATCGGGACGAACTCCGGCACGCTCGATAGCAGCTTTGGCCGCGACAACACCCATGTCGGCTGCGGTTTGGGAGGCAAGTGAACCTCCGAATTTGCCGATGGGCGTGCGAACTGCCGAGAGAATGTAGACCGCCTGCATCGAAGAGCCTCCAAACAGCACAGTCTAGCAGGAGAGGAGTTCGGAGTTCTCGGTTCTCAGTTTTGCTCGCGGCTTTCATACCCAAGGTCTTATGAGTTCAGTTGAATCTCGCCTTGTGGGTGCACCATCTATAGCTCAGCAGTTTCATCCTGCCCGAAGATCCCAAGGAGGTCCTCGCATGCCTTACATCGAAGTTGGAAAAGAAAACTCTTCTCCCATCAGCCTCTACTATGAAGATCATGGTTCCGGCTCGCCTGTAGTTTTGATTCATGGATATCCCCTGAGCAGTTCGTCGTGGGAAAAACAGATTCCAGCGCTACTAGACGCTGGCCATCGCGTGATTGCTTATGACCGGCGCGGCTTCGGCAAGTCGAACCAGCCCACGACCGGATACAACTACGACACTTTCGCGGAAGATCTGCATCACGTTGTCACGCATTTGAAGCTGAAGAACTTCGCGCTTGTCGGCTTCTCGATGGGCGGCGGCGAAGTGGCACGCTACATTGGGAGGTATGGATCGAAGAATGTGAGCAGGGCTGTGATCATCAGCGGTGTTCCTCCGTACCTGCTGAAAACTGGCGACAATCCCGAAGGAGTCGATGGCTCTGTTTTCGTAGGCATCGAGAACGCTGTGAAGGCGGACCGCTATGCGTTCTTCACCGCGTTCTTCAAGGACTTCTACAACACCGATGTCTATCTCGGAAAGCGGGTGAGCGAGTCGGTGGTTCAGGCGAGTTGGAATGTGGCCGCGAGCGCGGCCGCGGTGGCGAGTCTTGCATGTGTGCCGACGTGGCATGAAGATTTCCGCAAGGATGTGGCGAAGATCGATGTGCCAACGCTGGTGATTCAGGGCGATTCGGACCGGATCGTGCCGTTTGCGTCCTCGGGGCAAAGAACTGCAAAGCTGGTCAAGGGCGCAGAGTTGGTTGTCATTAAAGATGGTCCGCACAACATTGCATGGACGCATGCTGACGAGGTGAATGCGGCGTTATTGCAATTCCTGGGAAAGAAGACCGTTCAGACGCACACTGAGAAGGAACAAGCCGTCGCGTAGGAAAGAAAACTTATTCACCACAGAGGGCACAGAGGATCACGGGGTCTCTGTGCCTTTTCTTTTCTTCGATTGATCTTAATTTCTTGCTTACTGGGGTATCCCCCTCCCCCCTCAGATATCTGGAATCATCGAGTTAGGGGAAAATCTGCAAGTAATCTATGGCGCTCAATAGTTTAGGGGCAAAATCTTGAGTCGCAAAGACTTAGCTCTTATCGAGCAATCCTTGTCTCTACTGCTCTCGCCTGGGCTATGATGCAGGGATTTCAATCTTCGCGAAAGGACTGAGAACACAGAACGGCGTGAGTTGGGTCACAAGGCATAGAGATTAGAGCGAAGCGTACGTCCCTCCCTCGTCACGGCTTTGAGTCCCTCAGAAGTCAGACACCGTGCAGCCCGATGGCCGCAGAGATTCAGATTGCCTGGGTGCCCTGTGTGCCCTTCCTTTTCACCTCGTCTGGATTGTGAGCTGCGCTTTGAGGTCGTCAAGTAGTTTCTTAGCAAACGCCGGATCTTCCTTCATCAGATCGACACCTTCTTTTCTGACGGGAACTGAAGAATCTTCCGGAAGAGCCTCGCCATAGATGATCATGAGCTCGGTGCGGCGGTCCGGAGTAGGCAAATGAAACATACGGATTCGGGCAGTGCGATCGGGAAACTTCAACTTGCTTTCTTCCAGGAGGCGGGTAATCGCAGCGCTATCAGACTTGGGATCATCCAGCTGCATGGTCGCGTAATCCGGCCAGCTCTTCACGTCATAGACGAAACTTAGGCCACCGATGTCGATCGTGTGGTCGGCCGGATAGTTATACGTGTTGGAATCGCTGGGCAGGCGATGTTCGAACTGCACCCAGTAGAACGCATCAATCACAACACTGTCCTTGCGCGGCTTTACGAAGAGATGCTGCTCCGCATCCGCCACTCCGTACAGATTCACCTGCTGCCCACCCATATAGTGGAAGGCACTGCCCAAAGTGAGGGCAGCCTTCGGGAGTTCAGGAGAAACAATGGCATTGCCGTGCACCGCTCGCAGGCTCTGCGCGAAAACATTTGGCGCCATCGTGGCAGTCGAAAGACAGATGAAGAAGCTAATGACGAACCTTGCCCAATTGCCCATTCTGATGCCCTCAGTGAGATTTAGCAGCGTTGCAATCTTAATTCGACCTGAGCTGATTCTTAGACGCGCTCCAGACACGTTCAGTAGCATCGACCCTGGACACGTAAAACCGTGTCTCGCCGTACACCTCTAGCTCTCCGTGGTGACAAATCTCTCTGCCGAGCGTCTCTTCCCTTGTGGTCCTAGGGGAACTAGGAGACCCGGCTCCTCGTATTACGAAGGTGAATAGGGATTCATCCAAACTTGAATTCCTTCGCGGTACTCTCGATGTTCTCATCCTCAAATCTTTAGTCTGGGGCCCGCTTCACGGTTACTCGATCACGAACTTCATTCTTCGACAAAGCGAAGATGCTCTACTTGTGGAAGAAGGCACACTCTATCCTGCGTTGTGGCGGCTTGAAAGCAAAGGCCTGCTGGCTGCGGAGTGGGGGCTTTCGGAGAATAACCGCAAAGCGAAATTCTACCGGCTGACGTCGGAGGGCCGTCGGAGCCTGCGGCAGGAGATCAAGACCTGGCAGGCCTATGCCGCCGCCGTCGCCAAGGTGCTGGCTGCGACACAACTGCCCGAACCGGAGGAGGCCTGATGACGACGCCACCATTCTGGCGCCGTTATGCGCGCTTCTTCGGCCCAGACCCCGCCGCGGATGTGAAAGACGAACTCAGCTTCCATCTCGAAGCCAAGACCGACGACCTGATTCGCCAGGGCTTGTCTCCTGAGGCTGCACGCAAGGAAGCCGAACGCCAATTCGGCGATCTTCGCGCAGTTCAACGGATCGGGCAAGAGATCGGACAGAAAACTGAAAAACGGAGACGCCTCGCAGATTACTGGTCTGACTTGCTGCATGATGTGCGCTACACGTTTCGCACGCTGCGCCGTGATCCCGGTTTCGCCGCCATCTCTCTTCTGATTCTCGCGCTTGCGATCGGAGCGAACGTCGCTGTCTTTAGCGTCGTCAACACAATCCTTCTGCGTCCTCTGCCCTTTCCGCACTCCAACGAACTGGTATGGATCGCGCCACCGCCATCGGAGTGCGGCTGGTCCTGCGCGACGTATTCCGCCGACGCCTATGAAGAATTCAGTTCCATGAGCCGCGCATACCAGGGCGTCACCGGATACGAGGCCTTCACCACTCCGGAGAATTTCCGCCTTACCGGTCACGGTGAGCCAGTGCCTGCAAATGGCATGGAGGTCATCGGAAATTTCTTTCAGGTTCTCGGGGTTCAGCCGGCACTGGGACGTCTGTTCACTCCTGAAGAAGCGCGCGGACCGGTGATCCCTAATTCCAGCGGCACACCGGTTGTCCTGCTGGCTAATGCCTATTGGCGTCGCCAATTCCATTCCGATCCGACAATCGTTGGAAATGCAATCGAGTTGAACGGAGCGCCGGTCACGGTGGTCGGCGTCTTGCCCGAGAGTTTCGATTACGGGGCGGTGTTTGCGCCCGGTGCGAAGGCCGATCTTTTTGTCCCGGTCAGCCTTGACACCGAGCGCATGTGGGGAAACATCGTCACGCTGATCGGCCGCATGAAGCCCGGCGTGACGGTCGCGCAGGCACTCGACGACGCCAACCGCGTCACGCCGGAGATGTATTTCAACACCAAATATCCGCAGAGCAAGGGCCGCTACAAAGGTCAGCTCGTACCGGTGCCGCTCAAAGACTACGTGACCGGAAAGCTGCATCGTTCCCTCATCGCGCTCTGGTTCGCGGTCGGCACGATTCTTCTGATCGCCGGTGTGAATCTGTCGAACCTGCTGCTGGCGCGATCGGCCGCGCGCGCGAAAGAGTTTGCCATGCGCGGCGCTTTGGGAGCGAGCCGCGGACGCATCATCCGGCAACTGCTAATGGAGAGCCTGGTGCTCTCGGTAGCAGGTGCTGTTCTCGGCCTGGGCTTGGCGTTCGCCGTCATTCGCTGGCTCGCGCACCAGGGATCGTTGGCTCTGCCGTTGCTCAATTCCCTTCGAATCGACGGCCAAGTTGTGGGATGGACCGTTCTCGTCGCGATCGTCACGGCGATGATCTTCGGCCTGCTGCCCGGGCTCCGCATGGCCGGCGGCAATCTGCAGGAAGTGCTCAAAGACTCCGGCGCCGGGGCAGGCCTTGGCCGCAAGCACGAACGCATCCGTGCCGCTCTCGTCATCTCGGAAATCGCACTGGCATGCGTGCTGCTTGTTAGTGCCGGACTGTTGCTCCGCAGCTTCTCTAAAGTGCTTGAGGTCGATCTCGGATTTCAGCCCGATCACGCCTCATCGATCAATGTCGCGTACGACGAGAGCGCTCCTACGGACGAGGCCAGAGTGCTCAAGCGCACGGCAATCTTTCAGGAGGTTCTCACCCGCGTCAGCGCGATTCCCGGTGTGCAAGCCGCCGGCATCTCCGACTATCTGCCTCTCGGTCCTAATCGTTCGTGGGACACACCTGTGCCTAAAGGAAAGGTCTTTGCTCCCGGTGAACTGCCCGAGCCTCTCGTTTACGTCGTCACTCCGGGATTCATTCGCGCCATGGGCATGGGGCTGCAAGGTCGAGACTTCACCTGGGCCGACGGACCGAACGGCGAGAAGGTGATCATTATTAATGCGTCGATGGCGCGCCGCTTCTGGCCGGGGGAAGATCCGGTCAACAAAATCCTGATGCGCGGGGACGAACAAGACCGCGTCGTCGGCGTGGTCGATGATGTTCATGAAGAAAGTGTTGAGAGCAGCATCGGCGCGCAGGTCTACTATCCATGCACGCAGCAGGGACCGTCGCGCGCACAACTGGTCGTCCGCAGCAGCCTGCCGCCTGCGACCCTTGCCCCGGCCGTGCTGCGTGCCCTGCGTGAACTGAACCCCTATCAACCGGCATCGGAGTTCCGCCCGATCCGCACGATTGTGGATCATGCGGTCTCGCCTCGCCGCTTTTTCATGCTGTTGGTGGCGACTTTTGCCGGACTCGGTTTGCTGCTGGCAACGCTGGGAATCTATGGGGTGATTTCGTATTCGGTGACGCGGCAGACCTCAGAGATCGGAGTGCGGATGGCCCTGGGGGCAACAGGCGGCCGAGTGCAACGCCAAGTTCTGGCCAACACGCTGAAATTGACGACGGCCGGCATTGCGATCGGCATATTGATCGCGATCCTCGTTGCGAGGGCGATCGCGTCGCTGCTGTTCGCCACCTCGCCGTGGGACTTCCCGAGCTATCTCGGGATGGCACTGGCACTGCTGCTGGTGGCGCTGGTATCAGGCTACATCCCCGCGCGGAGGGCTTCGTCGATCAATCCGATGGAGGCGCTGAGGAATAACTGATCTGAATGTCGTGCTCGCGGGGCATCTCGGGAGAACTTTCGGCGACGGTTGGGGCAGCGCGAACTGGGTAGGGATCCTTCGACTGCGTGAGTCTTCCGCTTCGCGAACGACTCACTTCGCTCAGGAGGACATTTGGCTGGAGGTTTGCCTCGGACGAAGGCGAGGTTCTCCGCCCTTGCCTTTCCGGCTAAGCTCCTGCATAATAATAGTTTGTCTTGACCTCGCCGGACTCTTCCGGAACAAGGATATACGTCTCGTGTTAATGATTCGACTAGCGCGCATGGGTGCGCGCAAACAACCGCACTATCGCATTGTGGTGATTGAGAAGGCGCGCGCGCGCAATGGCCGTCCGGTGGAAGTCGTGGGGACGTATAATCCCCGCACCAATCCGGCCAGCATTGATTTCAAGCGCGAGCGTGTGGATTATTGGGTATCGAAGGGCGCACAGATGTCGGAGCGGGTGAACAAGCTGTACTCCAAGCCTGCTGTCGCGGCGCCGGTTCCCGCCGCATAAGATTCCCGCGGCTCTCTGAATTCAGATCTCGTTTCCACAGTGAGAATTTATGCCTGAAGCTGCCGGAGATATTTGTGCGCTCATCGAGTTGATCGCGAAGTCGCTGGTCGACGCGCCCGATGAGGTGTTCGTCGAGAAGTTCGACGATGGCGTGATTGAACTGGAAGTCGCCGAAAGCGATGTGGGCAAGGTGATCGGGCGCCAGGGACGGACTGCCCGGGCGCTGCGCGCGTTGCTGGGCGCGGCCGGACATCGTGCGCACAAGCGGTATCAGCTCGAGATCATCGAGTAAGCTCGTGGATTCGGAGAGAAAAATCCCCACTTCTCGCGCACAGAACGCGCGAGAAATGGGGCACCCAAGCTCCGATGAATTCGTTACGTTGGCCCGCGTCGTAAAGACGCAGGGGCGGATCGGCGAAGTGGCCGCGGAGATTCACAGCGACGTCCCGGATCGGTTCGCCGCAGGAATGAAGTTGTCCGCGCTGGATAAGGCTGGGCAATCGCGGCGCGAAGTTGAGATCGAAGATCTTTGGCCGCACAAGGGTCTGCTGGTTTTCAAGTTTGTTGGCATCGATTCGATCTCTGAAGCTGAAGCACTGATCGGATCGGAGTTGCAGTTGCCGCAGGCTGAGCGCGCACAGCTTGAGCGGGGCTGGAATTACGTCAGCGATCTGGTTGGTTGCGCAGTGGTCGATCAGGGCAGCGAGATTGGACGGATCGAAGATGTGCAGTTTGGAGCCGGCGAAGCGCCGCTGCTGATCGTGGCCAGTGCGGACGGGAAGAAGTACGATGTGCCGTTCGCCGAAGAGTATCTGGAATCCGTGGATATGGCGCGGAAGCAGGTTCGCATGAAGCTTCCGGAAGGCATGTTGGAGATCAATGCGCCGCTGACGCCGGAAGAGAAGCAGCAGCAGAAGCGCAGGGGCTAGGGATCAGGGATCAGTATTCAGGTTCGCGAGATGAAGGCCGACATTGTCACGATTTTTCCGGACTTCTTTCGTGGGCCTCTGGATCACGGGATTACGCGCCGGGCCGCGGAGATGGGCCTGGCAAAGATTGAAGTCCACGATCTGCGGCAGTACACGCACGACCGGCACCGCACTGTGGATGACCGCCCATTCGGCGGCGGCGAGGGCATGGTCCTGAAGCCGGAACCGATCTTTGATTGTTTGGAACGGATGCAGCTTGCTCCGCGGGAGCAGCGGTTGAGTGGCGCCACGAAAGAAAGCGTGGTTGTGCTTTCGGCGCAGGGCCAGCGATTTACGCAGAAAGTGGCGTCGCAGCTGGCGGCTCTGGATCGTATGGTACTGATCTGCGGACGCTATGAAGGCGTGGATGAGCGCGTATCCGAGTTTCTTGCGGACCGCGAGCTTTCGATCGGTGACTACGTGCTGAGCGGCGGAGAACTGGGCGCGGCAGTGATCATTGAAGCGGTGACGCGGTTGCTGCCAGGCGCAGTGGGCAACGAAGCTTCGACGCGGCAGGAGTCCTTCACGGCGGATGTGAATGCTGGTGAGAGTGACCTGGCGGATTCGACTTGCGGGTCGGGTGGATTGCTGGATTATCCGCACTACACGCGTCCGGCGGAGTTTCGCGGGATGACGGTGCCTGAGGTGCTGATCAACGGCAACCATCAGGAGATCCGGCGTTGGCGGCGTGAGCAGGCATTGAAGAAGACGCTGAGAAATCGTCCGGACCTGATGGAGGATGCGGAACTCAGCAAGGAAGACAAACAAGTTTTGGCCCGTATGCGAACGCGCCACGAGTAAAGGCGCAAGCAGGCTGGAAAGAAATCAGATTCAGAGAAACGAAGGGTAACGACATGTCAAACTTAATCATTGAAAAGCTACTCGCGAAGACACAACGCACAGACCTTCCGGCGTTTCGCCCCGGGGACACAGTGCGCGTCCACGTCAAGATTAAAGAAGGCGACAAGGAACGCGTGCAGGCGTTTGAAGGCGTGGTGATCAAGCGCGATAACGGCCCGCAGGCCAGCTTTACCGTCCGCAAGATGAGCTTCGGACAGGGTGTGGAGCGCATCTTCCCGCTGCACTCGAAGGTGATCGATAAGGTCGATCTCGTGCGCTCGTCGAAGGTACGGCGCGCCCGCCTGTTCTATCTGCGCGGACTGCGCGGCAAAGCGGCTCGTCTGCGCGAGAGCGAGTAAGCTGATTTCAGCGATGTCATCCTGAGGAGGGCGATAGCCCTCCGAGGGACCTTACGAAGCACGGAATCCAGCAACACAGCCGACGGGACTATGTACGCTGCATACTTCGACGTGTTCCCGTCCACGGTATCGACGCTTACTTCCTGTGATAAGGTCCCTCGCACCGGCTTTGCCGCTGCTCAGGATGACAGCGAGTCAATATCTCTTCCTGCTAGCGCCCTGCGTCAAAGTTCCTGTTAGAACTTGTAGCCAAGCCCAATCGAAAAGATCGGATAGTACTTCATTACGTTCAGGTCGCTCTTGTACTTGTTCTCCTGCGCCTGGATATTGCTCTGCACGACCGGATCGGAAGTGATGGAACGGCAGTTCGCGCCAGTGGTATCGCACACGCTGCCGGAGAGGTTCAATCCGATCTGGGGTGCTCCCTGAAATACAACTCCAAACTCGACGGGGACGCTGAAGTGTTTCGTCTTGGGCACCAGGTTACCGAAGCCAAAAAGGATCATCGGAGCGGCCTTCATGAAGTCCAGTTTCGGCGTTCCCGTGACCGGGTCGGCGGGATCGCTGCCATAGTCCACACTATTAATGGTGAAGGTGGTGCCCGACGGGATCGTCGCAGTCGCCGTCACCTGGTTGCCGTTGTAGATCAGCGCGCCCCCGCTGACGTGAAAGCCGCCCCGGCGAAATGGGAAATAGTCCGCGTGGATTTCCGCCGAGCTGAGTCGTAATTCGCCGGAGTAATTGACCCCGTTGCTGCTGAAACTGCGGTCATACCGGAACATGTTGAAGCCACCGCTCAGGTTCAGGTGTCCAGTTAAAGGGGTAGCCGCCTCAATTCCAGGGCCCAACGTGGAAATCTTGACTCCGACGGCAACGGTGGAGAACGGGCGGGTCGTAGCTTCATCAGCTGCCGCGGCAAATGGAACAGACAAGAGAAACAACAATGTTGCACACTTCAAGGAGCGTAGCTTCATCGACTTTCTATCCTCTTTGATGGTTTCTTATCGCTCGCCCGCGAATTTCGCCACACGGCAGGCAGCCGGTGAACGTGGTGCCTTCAGGCGGCTCTCCATGAAAGAGACGGCCTCCGACTGTAGAAGTGACATGTCTAAGAACGCGGGTCGATAGTGGTCGCAAAAAGCGACTCCAGAGAGAATTTCGCACAAACTCGAAGGGATCGCCAGTTACTTTAGGATGCGGAGAATACCGGTTCAGTCTTGAGAAATCCACCCGATTTGTTCTTCTTGTTCTGCTCTGCTTCGAAGTCTTTCTTGCTGCCAACGAAGAACTCGATTTTTCCGCCCGTCGAGATTCCGTCGCCTGTAGTGAACGTTCGCTCTGAATATCCCCAGACTTGCCCGCCCCCGGAATTCTTGAAGGTGACTTGCGGTCTTTCCATAACCGTCGAGGTCTCGACTTTTCCGCTGCGGGGAACTACGACGATGTAGGCGCTTCCGTCTTTCTCCAGCGGAGGAGCATCGTGGATACCCATAGCAAGCACAAAATTCCCAGTGAACTCAGCGGGAATCTCTACCTGCAGGTGTGTTCCCGGCCCTCGTTTGGAGCAGCCAAGCCCGAGTAAGACGATAAAGACGCAAGCGAACCCAAACCTCTTGATCATCCCCTTACCTCTTGAGCCTCAGGAGGCGAAATACCGGATTGGGTCATTTCCCTCTGCCGCACCGGCACTCGCGCCACGATCTCCGTTCCTTGACTACTTGATTTGATCTCCAGCCGTCCGCCAATCTCGCGGATTCGTTCCATCATCCCCGCTAAACCGACGCCCCCGGCCGTACCATCCTCTTTCAGGTCCCGCAATACAGACGAAGGCATACCGCGGCCATTATCCTTTACCGTAAGAGTGACGCGGTTCGCGGAAATCGCCAGGCCAACATCAGCATGGGTGGCCCCCGCATGCCGATGGACATTCGTGAGGCTCTCCTGCAATGCCCGAAATAATACCAGTTCCACAGAATCCTCAAAACGCTGGATCGGGTCAGAAATCTGCAGATTCACCCGGATGCCGCTGCGCTTGGCGAATCCTTCCACGAACCAGCGGATGGCAGAGTTGAGGCCGGCTTCGTCCAGAAGGGGAGGATGGAGCAGATGCGAGATCGTCCGCGTCTCGGAGATCGCGTCGTCCGACAACTTGATGCAATCGGCGACGATTGGATCGCCCGGCAGTTTGCGATGAAGCATCTCAATCGCCATTTTGATCGCGGCGAGATGCTGTCCCACGGAATCATGCAGCTCACGGGCGAACTTTCGCCGCTCCTCGTCCTGCAGGGTTAACAGACGCGCGCTGAGATTGCGCTGTGCAGTTTCCGCGCGCAACCTTTCTCGCACTTGATCTGTGAGCAATTGATGATGGATGAGGAACAGGACCAGCGCCAGAAACAAGCTGGTGAGCAGAATGCCGATGACCATAGTGACGGAAGCAGCCTGGCGGTTGCGCCGTTCGGTAAGAAGCCGCTGCTCCTCCACTTCCATTGAATGTACGACGGTATCTGTTTCGTCGGCGACGGCCATCATATCGCGAGTGATTGGACCCTGGGTTTCCGTAGTCGATTTCGCTGATCGCTTTAGCTCCAGAGCTTGATCCATCAGAGCCAGGCGACGCTCGGTGAGCTGACCGAGCTTTTGACAGAAGACCTGCTGGCTGACGTTATCTGCGGTCAATCGCTGGATCGAGGAAAGAGCGCTGCGGACTGCAACCGCAGCTTCGGCCTGCCGCGACAGCAGAATGGGATCGCCAGATTGTACGTATTCGGAACGCAGACGACCGGCGCGGCCCGCGGTGGCCGTGAATTGATCCAATGCATGTTGTACATCTAGGGTGTGCAGCACCCATTGCTCGCTGGTCTGCAGGCGATTAAACGCGAAATACGCAGCGCAACTGCTGAGCAGAAGAAACAGGACTGCCGCGGCGAGCACTGCATTGACTTTCGCGGTTGAGAACATGAGGGCGCTGACTGCGTTGCATCATTTTAATGTAACTGGCAGGCAACTTGGCTAGAAAGAGGGTCCACTATGACGTTCCCGAGTGGACCCTGAAAGCTGATCGGGAGGTTACGCCGCTCTCTTTCTGGGGACCTTCGCGCCTTTCTTCCGGGCCTCAGAGAGTCCAATAGCGATTGCCTGCTTCCGGCTTTTCACCTTGCCTCCCTTACCGCCCGGTCCGGATTTCAGCGTCCCATGTTTCTTGCGGCGCATCGCGCTGGCGACGGTCTTGCTTGCTCCCTTGCTGTATCTACGACCCGAAGACTTCTTTTTTCCCGGCATGCAGTTCCTCCTCAGAGGGTTAGAGAAATCCTCCGAAAAGAGGGTTGTCCGAATTTGGGCTGGGCACATTTCAACCAGGAGGTAAAGTCCCCACCCTGTCGCGAAAATGCACGGCAGAGGTGGGGAAAACCGATCGACGGATTATGCCGCCAGTCTTTGGCCGAAACGGATCAGCACTTTCGTGTAGCCTTCGATGCGCTTATCAAACTTCGAGTAAGCATCGGGAGCCTCTTCGATGTTGATGTGATGGCTCACGATCTTGCTGGGCTTGGCGCGGCCGTTCACGATCATGTCGCGCAGATATTCGTTGTATTTCTTCACCGGAGCCTGGCCGCTGCCCATAGTGATCCCCTTGTCGAAGAAATCGGCAATCGGAAAACTATAGAGTCCGTTTTTCGCTTCTTCACCTTTCGCCCCGGGATCGGGAGCAATGTAAACGCCGATCATCCCAATATGGCCGGTAGCGTTGACCACCTTCAGGCAGTTCTCGAGGACTTGCGTAGGCTTCTCTTTCTTCGGATTATCGTTCGAGCGAGCCTGATAACCCACCGCATCAATCGCGCAATCCACGCCCTTCATCTTTTCCTCCCCGGGCCGCAGACTCTGCTGGATCTCTTTGTTCTTCTTTCTCAATTCGAAAATCTGTTCCACGGGATCGCCTTCGCTGAAGTCCACTGGAATCGCGCCAAGCTCTTTCGCTTTCTGCAAGCGCTCGGCAATGCTGTCGACGACGTAAACCTCGGATGCCCCCTTCAGCACCGAGCAGTACGCGGATAGCAGTCCCACCGGTCCTGCCCCGAATACAGCTACCGTCTTTCCCGGAGTCACGTTCGCGAGCTCGGTCGCGTGAAACGCAGTAGGAAAAACATCGGAAAGAAGCAAGAAGTCATCTTCCCACTCATCGCCCGACTTGCCCGGCAACTTCAGGCAATTGAAATCGGCATAAGGGACGAGCACGAATTCTGCCTGACCCCCTTCATACGGACCCATGCCAGCGTACCCGTACGCCGCATGTGGAGCTTCGGGGTTCATGGTAAGACAGGCTTCTGTATGTCCTCGCACACAGTTAAAACAGAATCCGCAGGCGATATTGAATGGCAGAACAACGCGATCACCTTTCCTGATGCTCTGCACGGCATCGCCAACTTCCTCGATGACTCCCATGATCTCGTGGCCGACCACCGTGCCTTCCTCCAGCGGCGTTCTACCGTCGTACATGTGCAAATCGCTGCCGCATATGCCGCTGGTCGTAACGCGTAATAACGCATCGGTAGGAGCCTTGATTTTCGGTTTCGGATGATCATTTACAGACATTTTGTGAGTGCCTTCAAACATTACTGCTTTCACGACTACCTCCAAAAAGTATTTGGTCTACGATGCCGCAGGGAATGGTGGGGATGGCAGGAGAAACCGAAAAGAAAATTTTAGACATTTAGACATCTAGTCATTTTGTCATTGGATTAATTCAGTCTCTTAGCAATTAGGACCGGGCCTGCAGCTCTGAAGGTTTTCATTGATTAAATGACTAAATGCTTAAATGATTAAATGCATAGATCTCATGCAGCCGAAGCTTTTCGCTCTCTCCGAATCAACTCGGACACTTTCTTCAGATCGCGCACAAAATCTTTCCGTTGCTGTTCGCGCGCCTCAGGATCGGGTGCGCGCAGAATCGAAGCCGGGTGAGTTGTCCCCGTTACGTATGGTACGAGATCACTTTTCATGAGAGTTCCATGATCTCGCGTGACACGAAAATCTTTGCCCAAGAGCGCCTGCGCCGCACTTGCGCCAAGACAGACGAGAACTTCCGGCATTACAACCTGCAGTTCTGCGTCGAGCCATGGGCGGCACGCTTCTATTTCTGAATGGCGCGGCTTCTTGTGAATGCGTCGCTTGCCGCGTTGCGCAGCGACCCACTTGAAGTGCTTCACCACATTTGTCACGTAGACTTCTGCGCGGTCGATTCCTACCTCGGCGAGCACCTCATCCAGCAATCGGCCAGCGGGTCCAATAAAAGGATGGCCTGCTTTATCTTCGCTGTCTCCGGGCTGCTCTCCCACGAACATCACTCGGGCTCTGGCAGGACCTTCTCCGAATACGGTCTGGGTGCCGAGTTTCCAAAGATCGCAGGCTTTGCAGGACCTGGCGGCTTGCTGCAGAGTTGCGAGCGTTGGTGACGGAGGAATAAGAGCGGCCGCATCTTTAGCGGCCGGTTTCACGCTGAACTGACGGTGAGCTTCGCTCGAACGGCGGGGCATAACAACTTTGGTGTCAGTACCATAAATCAGGTTGGCATAAGGTCCGAGTGAAGAGCCGCGGAACGCTGGCTGGTGGGACTAACCTTGGGAGGCTAACCCTTTTGTCAGCTCTGCAACTCCGAAGTGAAGTATTTCATCCAATTCTAGATGCTGTGGCTTCCGTGGCTGCCTTTGAGCAGTTCACGTTGCAGGTCAACACGATCTTTGAAGACTCCCCGCTTGAATTCGACAAGTGGCCACTGTTTTGGCTCTATGTCGAGATGAGGAGGGGCAACATAGAATTAGAAAGCGGACGAGACCTTCGTGCGCGGACCACGAAGAACATGCATAAAGATCGCAAGTTGCGCCTCATGAAGCAAGGGAGGCATGCATGGAAGAAAGACTGCTTTACAAGGAGTCATTGACCGAGATCTTTGGCCGGTACGCTTGCAGATTATTCCTGACTTCACCCGCAAGCCTCTTCAAACTGTTGTTCTTACGAACGTACGGCAAGAATCGAAGGTCTATACAGACAACCCACTCGGGTACCGCCGGGCCTCCGGTGGCCCGGCAATCCCAGCAGTCAGTTTAAGAACCAGCCGTTCTGGTCTACCCTTGCGATGGTGCTCACACTCGCTTCACCTGCGCAGGTTTCGAAGGCAGACCTTGTGGTCGCGAAGACGGCACCTTGAAGAACACATAAGTGAGTGCGCCAAGAATGGACACGTACGGCACGACGTTCGATGCGGAATTGACGGCAGCCAGCAGCAAGGTTGCTGAAAAGAGTGCTGGCTATATCATCTGAGGGATCACACGGTTTCGTAGGCTGTTGAAAAAGATGGTGGGCGCTATAGGATTCGAACCTATGACTTCCACCGTGTGAAGATGGCACTCTACCGCTGAGTTAAGCGCCCTGCTTTTCAAACCCTCATTCGGTTGAGCCCGCTAATGGATCCAGTGACTTAGCGCCGTCGAGGTGTTCACTCAGAGGGTACTCTATCGTTTTTTGAGGTTGGTGTCCACCCGCTTTGGACACGGCGTGCGCTCAACCGATTTGAAGATTTCCACATACGGAACGAACCCTTTGTCGTCGCGGTGCCGACGTGTCGGCAGGCTCGGGATCGCGTTTTCGGCTTGCGGTGCGGCCTGGTAAAGGGAGCGGTGGGTGTTTTCTCACTTCCAGAAATCAAACAACAGCGAGACACTTTGCTACATTTTTCCGTAGATCTCCGTGTCAAACTTTACATTTTTCATAGCCAGACACGATTCTCCGTACCCAACTCACTTAACACCACCTTCTCCAAGAAACGCCCGCAGATGTTTCTGTGGCAAATGCGTGTAAGTTCGTCCCGGCCAAGCGCGATTTCGTCATTTTCCCGTCACTGCGGACGGCTTATCTTTCTCGCTGGCACAAGGGATGCACTTCGGAGCATCGATGTCTCGCCGCGTCCGCCATTGTGTCGAATGTCCCAGGTGCCACACCTGCTATTTGATCGCCTTCAGTCCCTACCGCAACGGATCCTATCTGGTCCGCATGACCACAAGAGTCGAGGAATACACACTCTATTGTTTCTGCGAAGGCCCCCACAAACCCAATGTCTGTCGATGGCCTGAGGTGAAGGCCTGCAGGGTCTCTCAGCCAACCTATGACCGGGGCTATGGCCCGCGCGACGAAGTCCTGCCGATTTCTCGCCCAATGGCTCTCGATTCATCTTTTAACGTTTCCAAATATTACGGCGTGCGGCAAATCTAGCCGCCGCAGTTCTGCATGAAGGGTCAGAATCCCAGCGTTGTTCTTACATCGTTGAAATTCAGGTTGTCAAAACCAGAAATCCGGATCCCTGGCCTGGAAACCATAGTTTTGACCACAAAATGCGTATTCTCATAACCGGTCCATTACAAGACTGTTCACAATCGAAGTAGAATGTCCCCCATGAATTTGCCGACCCTGAGGCAGATTGCGCGCGCCTATCTGATGTCGATCACCTTCTGGTTCGGCTTGACACTGCTGATGGGATTTCAGAACCAGCCTCTCAATCACCAACACCTGCTGGTGTCGCTCGGGGCATTAATGGTCGAGGTTGTGCTGCGAAGCCTGGCCTTCGCTTTCTGGTCTCCTCCAATTTTTGTTCTAGTCGGAAACTATCTAAGCACTGCCACACATCGTCTGCGTTACGCACTACTCTGGATTTTTGGTGCGCCACTGTTTGTTTTGCTGAATACCAGCATCATCTGGCTGTTCGCTCCTCCGTACGATGACGCACTACAGAAATTCGGTCCCCGCACGTTGCAGGAATGGCTGGCGATGATCCGCGGTGGTTTCGCCGACCAGATCTTCATCTACGTGGCCGTAGTGGTCGCGGCTCACGCCTACTACTACTTGAAACGCCTGCAACGAGAAGAACGTGAGCGCTATGAATATCAGCAGGCACTCGCTGCGACCGAACTGCAGATGCTGAAGATGCAGGTGCATCCGCACTTCCTGTTCAATACTCTGCACGGCATCGCGACCCTCGTCGATAGTGACGCAAAAAGCGCCAAGGCCATGATCATCAAGTTGTCGAATCTGCTGCGTAAGGCACTCGATCGAGACAGTTCTGATCTGATTCCTCTGGAAGAAGAATTGAAATTCGTGCGCGAATATCTGGACCTGGAGAAAATGCGCCTTGGCAGCAGGTTAAAAATTGACTGGAAGGTGGCGGCGGAGGTATTCCCATTGCTCGTGCCGCAGATGATTCTCCAGCCACTTGCGGAGAACGCCATCCGCCACGGCATCGCTTCAGCGCGCGAAGGTGGATGGATGGAAATAGCCGCCAGCGCAAGCGACGGCGTTCTCATCGTGAAGTTGCGCAACAGTGTCGGAGGCAGCAAATCTAACGGCACCGGCGTCGGACTTCGCAATGCCGAAGCCCGCCTGAAATATCTCTATTCCGGGGGTGCCAGCCTGCGGCTCGAAGTCTCTGATGACTGCACGGCGACGGTTGTTCTCACCTTGCCGGCTCTACATTTCAAGCAACACGGCGCCAATGTTCGCCGGTTGCAAAGTGTCTCCGAGAAGGAGAATCCCTTATGCGCGTTCTCATCGTCGACGACGAACCACTAGCTCGCACGGCGCTGGCGCAGATCCTGAGCGCGCGATCCGATGTCGACCGCTTCGATTCCGTCAATGACGCCATTGAGGCTCAGGAACGCCTCGCCCATGAGAATTATGACGTCATGCTGCTCGACGTGAGCATGCCTGAGCTTTCGGGACTTGAACTGCTGTCCCGGCTCGAGCGCCACCACCGCCCCATCCCTTTTGTGGTGTTCGTCACGGCGCACGCCGAATATGCACTGGCCGCCTTCGAACGTCACGCTGTGGACTACATCGTGAAGCCGTTCTCAGAAGAGCGCGTGAATCAAGCTCTGGATTTCGCATCGCATCGCTCCGCGAGCGAGCGGGCGGCACGCCTGCTCGAATTGCTTCCCCATCTGAAAACCATGACTCATCAGCAGAGCTCGAAAATTGGGATCAAGACAAACGGCAGAATCCTTTTCATTGATCCATGCGATGTCCTGGCTGTTGAGGCGGAGGGGAACTACGTCTTATTGCGGCGCGCGAAGGGATCGGACCTGCTCCGCGAGTCCATTTCGATGATCGCAGAGAAGCTGCAGCCCTTCGGGTTCGTTCGAATTCACCGATCGGTTTTGGTCAACGGATCGTTTGTGCAAGACATCCGAACCTGCCCGACCGGAGAATATCAACTTCGTCTCCGCGACGGCAGTGAATACACCGTCACCCGCACCTACAAAGAAAATTTGAGCGGCCTGGCCTCTTTTTGGATCGGTACCGGCCCCTTCCGGAACTAATCCCGTCACGCACTCGTTGTCGAGTAGCCGACTATCAGAGAGTTGAGCCGTCGTGCACACGCAGGGTCTAGTGTTTTCGGGTTGCGGAGCGGGCGATGCGCAATATTCGCACGCAAGACCGTTTGGCTGCGATGGTGAGTTACGGCAGCTATGCTGCCCTCGGATGCGGCCACCCGCCGACCAACAGAATTCCCAGAGTACATCCCAGGAGCTCGAGTGCAAGAAGAACAAAGACACTCGCGTCGAACCTGGCAGTCCAACTCCCCGCCGCCACCATCAGAATGTTGTTTGCGGACGCATGCAGGAAGTGCTCGTAAAGATCAGCACTTAACGCGGCCAAAAAGAAAATCAACGAGACCAAACCGGCGGGCTTATCGGTGAGCTTCCATAACCCGATCGATACGACCAAATGTCCCGAACTTATCAACACTATCGCCAGCCAGCTGACGTTGTTGTTTGGGCCGGCAAGAACTTTCGCAGCAAGGAACAGATGCCCGACGGCAACGACCCAGTGTGCGATAACAACGAGCAGAGCGAGCCGGCGTGGATGTTTCATGGCCTTCGTCATTTATGACGTCCGCAAACACGATTTCTTACAGGGCGATACGGCGTAAGACGCTTTCGGCAGTGAGTGACCTCTCCCTTTCAATCTCACCTTTACTTTACTGGTCTCATGCGCAAACGGAGCGCCTTGCGTCAACCGGCAGCCGAATAAGTCCTTTGTCTGTAATATTTTACGCGTAAGTCGCTGCGGCTCAAGATCTTGCAGGGATACAAAGTTGTCCGCGGCACATAAGTTATTTGGAATCAAGAATATCGCTTTAGGAAACCGAAAAATGAAATGCGGCGCCCTTTCGATATCGATGAAGCAAGGACTTGCCCAGACTCTTTCGCTGCCACCGAGCAAGATTCCTCATCTGGCTTGCCGAGGGTCCGAAGTTCCAAGGCTGGGGACGGCGTGGTAGCCTATCGGCTGTGGGTTGATTCCCCGTGTTTTCCACGTAATTTCTGTCTTTTATGCCGTCTGAGCCAAAGCCGAAGCGCACCCCGGTAACCCTCTCATACGACGAGAGTTCCGACCCTCCAAACGATCCTCTACCAACGCAACTTTCAGACCTGCCCGGGGTTCCAACAGATGTGAGCACAGCTGCACTTGATCGGGGCATGTTCATGGGGGCGTCGACACCGCCGGTTTCAGCGGTCTTTTCCGTTGGCTCCGGGCCGGAGCCTCAATCCGACGCAGAGGTCATGCTGCGAGTCAAGGCAGGCGATCAGTCGGCTTTTGACTATCTGGTACAGAAGTACCGCCGTTCGATGGTGAGTTTTATGTACCGCATGGCGCGCAATACGGCTGCCGCGGAGGATTTGGCGCAAGAGGTGTTTCTGCGCGTGTACCGCTCGCGTGAGTCGTATGAAGCGAGCGCGAAGTTTACAACCTGGCTCTACCGGATTGCGACCAATCTGGCGGTAAATCATGCCCGCGATACACGGCATGAGCGTCCTGAGCTGCAGATCAGCCTCGATGAACCGGACGAGGAAACGGGCACGACATTCGAGGTACCCGACGGCACACTGAATGCCGAGCAGCAGATTGTGCGCCGCGAACGCATGCTGGCGATCCGCAAAAAGGTGGAAGCGTTGCCAGAGCAACAGAGATTAGCGGTCATCATGCACAAGTACCAGCAGATGGATTACAAGCAGATAGCCGATGTGCTGAAGAAGAGCGAGTCGGCCACAAAGTCGCTGCTCTTCCGCGCCTACGAGACTTTGCGAGAACAGTTAAAAGAATTTGTTTAGAAGATTTGAGTACTGAGTGAAGACGCATTGGCGAAGCGAAGTATGAGGAAGCAGTTATGAAATGCGATGAAATTCGTGAAAGGATGCCCGATGTGGCGGCTGGGTTCGGCGAGCTCAGCGCGGACGAAGGAAAGCATCTGGCCACTTGCAATGGATGTGCGGAACAGTTGAAGTCCATGAAGGCCACAATGGGTCTTCTGGACGAGTGGCAGACGCCGGAGCCGTCGCCCTATTTCGATGTGCGGCTTCAGGCTCGCTTGCGTGAGGAGATGGCGAAGCCGCAGGCAAGCTGGTGGCATTGGTTCCGGCATCCGATACTCGCGGCCGCACTCACTGTGATCATGGGAGTAGGAGTGGGAGTGTTTTTTGCACGTGGCGGCCGGGCGGTCCATCAACAAGACGCGCAGGTTCTCGATGTAGGACCGGGTACGGCAGTCAGCGATCTACAGACATTGGATAAGAACCACGACATGTATTCGGATTTCGAACTGCTGGACGATCTGGATTTACAGCAGAACGTGGTAGCGACTCCGCAGAATGCTGATTGAAAGAACGGGGACTGCAGGAAGCTCGAGTAGGACGCGATGAAGAGGGGGAAATCCATCTCGGCACAGGTCGTGGCTGCAATTCTCGGAATTGTTGCAGCTTTCCCTTGTTCGAGCGTGGCAATGAGCCGAGGCGCGCCGCAGCAGCATCGTGGCGCTGCCGCTCCTCCAGCACAACGTGCACCCGCCCCGCAGCAGCATGTAGCGCGTCCTCCGCAACAACCGATGGCGCGCCAGCAAGGTCATGCGGGGGATTGGCTGCGGCGCTATAAAGACCTTCCTCCCGCGGAACAAGAACGGGCATTGCAGAATGACCCTGCGTTCCGGCGGCTTCCGCCTGCGCAGCAGCAGGTTCTCCGAGGACGATTACAGCACTTCTCCAACCTTCCACCCCAGCGGCAGTTGCAAATGCTGAATCGCATGGAAACCTGGGAGCACCTGACTCCCGAACAGAAGCAGCAGGCGCGCCAGGTATACGGGCAATTCCGTCAGCTTCCTCCGGATCGCCAGCGACAAGTCAGCACTGCCGTTCGCGATTTACGGGCGATGCCTCCGGATCAACGCGAACAGGTGATTGACTCTCCTCGGTTTAAGGGAGCTTTTTCAGATCAGGAACGCGATATGATTCGCGGAGCCACTCGCTTGCCACTGGCACCTCCAGAAGGCGGCGAGGGCGGTGGACCGCAGTAGTTGAACAGCTGGCTGCGGGCTTCGGGCCGATGGATTTTCTGCTTACGACCTCAGCATATTTCTGGCGATAAAGAATACGTTCGCGGGACGCTCTCCTAATCGGCGCATGAAGTAGGGATACCACTCGGTGCCGAAGGGTACGTAGACCCGCATGCGCCATCCATCACGAACTAGCTGTTGCTGCAGGTCGCGGCGAATTCCATAGAGCATCTGAAATTCGAAGGAATCGGGCGCGATCTTCTCGCGCGTGGCGAAAGCCTGCGCTTCGCGGATGATCCTTTCATCGTGCGTGGCAAGACCGTGATAGACGCCGCTCTTCATCAGAATCTTCATCAGCTTGACGTAGTTGGCATCGACGTCGGCTTTGCTCTCGAAGGCAATGCTTGCCGGTTCCTTGTACGCGCCTTTGCACAGGCGGATCCTGATACGCTCCGCAAGCAGCTTCTGCACGTCGGCTTCGGAGCGCTTGAGGTACGACTGGATTACCGTCCCGACACAATTCCCATGCCCGGGGCGCCGATGTAACTCATGTACGAAATCCAGCGTCCGCTGCGTGTAAGGAGAACCCTCCATGTCCACGCGCACAAATCCGGGAGGATTCATGGCCGCGGCTTTGGCGACCAGCCCGCTCACAATCTCGCGAGCCAGAGATTCGTCGACGTCCAAGCCCATGTGAGTTAGCTTTAGGCTGATGTTGGCGTTGAGGTGATTCGCCGCAATCGCGTCGAGGATGTCGTGATAGAGCTGTGCGCTGTGGCGAGCTTCGTCGGGATTGGTGACGTTTTCGCCAAGATTGTCGATGCTCACGCTCATGCCGGACCGGTTGACGGTTTGCGTGACGCGAACGGCGTCGGCGATCTCCGTTCCGGCAACAAAGCGGCCGGAGACGCGCTGGCCAAGAGCAGAACGCTCGGAAAAACTGCGCAGACTACGGTTTTCAGAAAGATGGACGAAGAAGGCCCTCAACATGGAGTACCTGCCACCCCCAAAATGAATTGGTTATGGAGTAGAGAGAAAGGACGTTCGAGCGGAAACGAGAAGACCACAGAATTTTGTATCACAATCGGCAATTTCAGGGGTGTGATTCGAGGTACGGGGAGGGCCAATGCTGATCACTGCGCTGCAACGCCAGATCCTCTGCTCTGGCCGAAGAACGGCGGCCGCGCGGCTCAACCCTTCAACAACAGGAATCTTCGACGGCAGGAAAGAAGATAAAGGGCGAGAACCTTTCCCGCCCCAGTGCTGTTGTTCTACCACGTGTAGTGTGCTGTGTAGGTGATGACCTTTTCACCGTCCGGGGCAATCGTGACGGGGAACTCGATGGTCTGACTGTCTTTCTTCTTGAAATCGTCGGACTTTGCGGTGATCTCCCAGTTGAGGGCGCGATAGAGATGTTCGACGACCCGCACGTCCACCGGCTCTTTCTTGTGATTGCGGACCCTGATCTCGAAGGTTTCCGTGGCATTGCTCTTGTTCATCTCGACCGTGTAGTTGGTACGGCGGCGCTCGCCGGTCAGATCAAAAGCATTCCCGGTATAGATGCGGACAGTCTCGTCGTGGGGCGTGTGATCGATCATGTTTTCGCCGGTAAACTCGACCTGACCGTCGTCGTTGCGGCGGTAGAAACGAACGCGGCCTTTTGGCAGAGGCATGCCGAGGTGGTTCGCATCGGAGTTGACGAACTCGCGCATCACCCAAATCTTGGGATTCGATTCGGTACCGTAGGAATGGTCGTTGCGGATGTTCTCCCAGTTCCATCCGTTATAACGGTTGGGATCAATCCTGGCGCCGTCGTAGATATAGACCTGCTTTGTGCTCACACCTGCAGCGTGAATGAATTCGACTTGCTTGGTTTCGCGATCGCGCAGAGTGGTGCTGTGCTCAAGCGTGTAGAGGTGGTACTCGTCGAATGACTTTTCGGTGACCGGTGGCGTCATTGCCCCCGCTACGGCCACCATTTCATTTCGAGCTGCGTATTTCATTGCCACTCCCGGCTGAATTTTGTTTACATCGCCTGCCATCAGCTTGATGCGCGCGTTCTCAAACGTCCGGCCCGTGCGGTTATCCATCGTGATCCATCCGACGATGTCGACAACGCCGCCTTTCTCCGGAGCGACAATGTTGTAATCAGCCTGCCAGCTCATGCCGCCCGTGACGTAGGAAAACTCGGCCGGGAATTTTCCGCCTTTGTCGGTAGAAATCATCCACTCGAGTCGCGGCTTCAGAATCGTTTCTGAAGTCAGGTCGGGGAAGATCGGCGTGCCGGGCATGCCGAAACGCAATTGGCCTCCAACCTCAATGATCGGCTCTTCTTGCGCAGGATATCCCTGGTTATAGCCATTCATGTTGAAAGTGTCGGGGCGAACGTAGCCGCTGCGAATGACCTTTCCCTTCACCGTGGAGCGATCGGGCATTTCGAAGTCTATGGTGCGCCCTTCATATAACGAGAGCAGCGACATCTGGCTCACCGGATCCGCCCGGTAATTCTGCTCGAGGATATTGATCGTGTGCTTGCCAGAAGGATCGCGCAAGATCACGGAATCGGGCTCGAGATGCATCGTGATCTCGTTAAAGTTGACCTGATTGGTTCCGGGCTTCAGATCGAGCGGTACGTCCTGGCGGACGACGGCGAAGTCCTGGTTGTAGATGGTGAGCGATGGTTGTGACGCCTGCTGCGCAAAGACACTGGCGCAAAAGGCGAGCAAACAGACGAAGCGAGCAAACATGAAGGTATCCCCCTGATCTTTCCTGAGAGCAACCTTTACGAGTCCGAGCGCGCTGGCTTTTCAGCCGGCTTTTGACTCAGACTCCAGCCTACCTTCGATAGAACGGCGGTGGGAGTGACTCTTGCGGGGCAGCCGGAAGAAACGGAATGATGGTAACGGGAGGCAAGTTACCAGCAGGTTACTCGGGTGTGAACTTAATTTCCACGATCTCGTGCGATTCGTGAGGCGCAGCTTCCCATTTCCAGCGGCGGACGGAATTGATAGCCGCTTGCGCCAAAACCGGATGACCTCCCTTGATCTGCGTCTCTTTCACGTTGCCGTCCGCAGAAACGAGGACCTCAAGTTTGACCGTTCCCTGCAGTGCCATATTGCGCGCCAGACTCGGATAGGGAGCCGCCATCCTCTCCACGACTTTCCGGCCGGAGTCCGCTTGCTGCGCGCGAGAGCGCACGGGCGAGAGAAAAAGAAGTCCAGAGACGATCGTTAAAAGAATGACGATATGTATATAGCTAGGAACAGCTGCCTTGCATTTTTTCATTCGGGCTCGAACTTTATTTCAATTGATTCTCGTGTTTCATGAGGCGCCGGCTCAAACTTCCAGTGCCCGACGGCAGTGACGGCGCTTTGAGTGAGCAACGGGTGTCCACCTTTTACTTGGACCGATTTCACGACGCCGTTGGGTTCAACCAGGGCCTCGAGCTTTACGACTCCATGAATGTTCATAGAGCGCGCTAATGACGGATATTGAGGTGCCGCTTTGTTCACCACTTTACGAACGGCATCCTGAGCAGAGCCAAGATTCGGGAGCAATAAAAAGATCGCAGCAAGAAGCACACTTTGCACTGCACCCTGCCGCATCAGGGCTTTCATCATGAAAAAAGTCTAAGAGAGGCTCTTAATTTCAAGAAGATTACATAGGTAATGACACCTTTGCTATTCTTTTACGCAGTATAAGTTACAAGGGAAAATACGCCAGGATGGGCCGATCAGCGGCCCTGCTCTTCCAGAAACTTCTCTACCTCGATGGCAGCCATGCAACCGGTTCCCGCTGCAGTGATGGCTTGGCGATAGCGGCGGTCTTGCACGTCACCGCACGCATAGACCCCGTGCACTTTGGTGAACACGTAATTATGAGTTTTGAGATAGCCGTCGGCGTCCATGTCGAGCTGTCCGGCGAACATCTTCGCGTTGGGCTCATGACCGATCCCAAGGAATAACGCGCTGGTGGGGAAATCCCAGACTTCACCCGTCTTCACATTCCGCAGCTTCAGTCCGGTAACCTCCTGCTTGCCGGTGTCGTAAACATCTTCCACAATCGTATCGAGGAGGAACTTAATCTTCTCGTGCTTCTGCGCACGCTCGAGCATGATCTTCGAAGCGCGGAAACTGTCACGGCGATGAATGACTGTGACTTTGGTCGCGAAACGCGTGAGAAAAAGCGCCTCTTCCATGGCCGAATCGCCGCCGCCCACGACCACGATTTCTTTGCCTGAGAAGAAGAAGCCATCGCACGTCGCGCACGAAGAAACTCCGTGACCGATCAATTGTTGTTCGTGCGGCAATCCCAACCAGCGCGCGGATGCACCACTGGCAATGATCAACGTACGCGTGTGGACCTGCTGATGTCCGACATGGAGAAGAAATGGACGCTGGCTCAGGTCGACGCTGCTCAGATGCGCCATACGGTATTCCGCGCCAAAGCGCTCGGCCTGCTTGCGCATGTTCTCGACCAGTTGTGGACCCATGATTCCATCGGGGAATCCGGGGAAGTTCTCGACCAAAGTGGTCATGGAGAGTTGGCCGCCAGGCTCATGGCCTTCGATAACCAGCGGTTTCAGGTTGGCGCGCGCGGCGTAGAGAGCGGCGGTATGTCCGGAACATCCGGAGCCGATAATGACTACATTTCGAGTTTCGCTCATGAATGTTTTTGTCTGTTGATTGGATGGCCGAGTTCAGCTTTCGATGCAGCTAGTATCCACCGCAAGATATGGAACACACAGATTACTTCTTGTTTTCCGCGGCCTTTCGCGGTTTCAACTCTGCCGCGGGCTTTGATTCTCCAGAAATCTTCGCAAGTTCTTCAGGCACGATGGTTTTCACGCGGAGCAACCCGCGGTAGTCCGTCAGGACTTGAGACGCGCTGCGAAAGAGAGGCTCGTAGGCACTCTGGTCGGGAACGGGCCCGCCTTCAACGCCCGCGCATCGCGCCAAGGCGACAGACGACTTACCGAATCGCTCCAGGCGCACACGACTGACTGGCGTGTTGGCGCCCAGCATTACCTGAGAACTCGTGACCGCCGAGGCGCTGTCCTCGAGCGAGACCTGGATCAAGTCTTTCGGGTCGCGCACATGCAGGACGAGGGTCTCGATCATGTTGATTCCGTCGTTACTGAAAGAGTACTGCACACTAGAGAATGTCGCCTGTACAGAAAATTCCCGTCGAATGCGTACGTAACTGGCTACCGAAGGCTCTCCCGCCACATGCCCGGCCTGTCCGGCCTGGAGCATCGCGGGCATGTCGGTGAGAGTGGAGCGTCCGCGGGAAACTTCGAAATCGGTACTGAATAACGGCTGCTTCGGAATCCGCGAGAGCGCTGAGGCGATCTCCTTTTGCTCCTCCGCGGAAGGCGAACAGACGTTTAGCATGTTGACCTTGACCTGCGGTTGCTGCGACGAAGCATCACCGGCTTGCGGAGAGCTCTGCCCTAGCGCGGGTAGGCAGAGAACGAACGCACAAAGGAGAAATCCTGGGAATCTGGGCACGCCGGAATTCTAAACGAGAAGGCTGGGAATTTTAAATCGCAAAACGAGGCGGAGTCGCGGCAATGCGCCGGGAAGTCGTAAAATCTTTGGTATGGCAAATCTGACGCTCGTCTATGGCATGAGGCTGCTGCCAGCAGAGGAAGTGGCCGAAGTTGGGCAGGCTCCGGTAAGGCTCACGAATGGCCGCGAGGCCCACGTCACCATGCACGTGCTGGAAGGCAGCAAAGAAGAGATTGAAAAACAGCTGCGCACCAGCCTGGAAGCATTCTTCGATCTCTACCCAGAGATCTAACTCCCGGAACGCTGTCCGGCGATAGCAGGCTTGAGTTTGCCCCTATACTGCCTGTGACGTGGCCGTATAATTCGGAATCTTGTCTCGTCGGCAAAAGCGATGGAATGGTCCTCCTCAGAATTGCGCCGCAGGCTAATGCAGGCAGAGTTGTGGCCACAGGGCCGCATGGCGCGGCTGGCCTGCTATTTGGCTGCTCTTGCGGTGGGTCTATTCGCGCTCGAAAATCTGCTGGGGTTGTTCAAGCTTTCCTGGGTCGAGCACCTGGGCGGATGGGTCAGCTTTCTCGGGTTTCTGTCCGGCATCCTGTTCTTCATTCTTGCGTTTCGCTGGGTCAAGCGACGCATTCTTTGGCGCCTGCGCAACCGGTTGATTGTCACCTACGTCTTTATCGGTCTGATTCCGGCCGTGTTGCTGGTTGCAATGGGCCTGATTACGCTTTACGGGCTGGGTGGGCAGTTCGCCGTTTTTGTGGTCACGTCTGAGATTCATTCCCAATTGCGCAGCCTGGAAGCCGTGAATTCCGCCGTCAGCAACGAACTGGCGGCCCACCTGGAACATGGTGACAAGCCGACGTCAGAATCTCTCGTTGGACTGCGGAAGAGAAATGCAGTCTGGAACCGGCGGCAGGTTTGCGCCTGGTATGGCGAGAAGCCTCTGCCGCTCTGCGAAGAATTCCACGGCACCTCACTGACGCTGCCTGGCTTTGTGAAGGGCAAGTTTCAGGATATCGTTCGCGATCACGACCAATTGCACCTACGCGTCGCTTCGGCGATGCAAGTGGGAAGCAGCCAATTAACCGTGGTCACCAGCGAACCGTTCGACAAAGATCTTGTCGGAAAAATAGCGGCTGACCTGGGCGAAATCACGCTCTATACATCGGCATTTGTCTTCGATGCGCCCCAGGAGAAAGCAAACCCGGCAGGTCCCAAAGAATCCGTAATTCCGGCAACCCAAAAGAAAGGAATTGTAATCACCAGCAGTCCGCAGGGCACCAAGGAGACGCACGATCAGGACATACTGCATGCGAGCTTCACCGTCGGTACGATGCCGGAGTCGTCCGGCGTTTACGATCGCGAGATCACGTTCGGAGCGCCGTTACCAGTCGTGGATTGGAGCACCGGTCAGCCGCAGCAAGTCGGTGCCATGCTGCAGGTCACTACCCGTCCGACGGTTCTCTACAGTCACCTGTTCGCCGCGTTGGGAGAATTCGTGCGTGGCGTGGCATACATTCTGGTCGGCGTGGCGATTTTCTTTACCCTCATCGAGCTGATCGCACTGATTATCGGAACGCGAATGACCCGCACCGTAACGGCGGCGGTGGCGCAACTTCATGATGCGACGCGACACGTGGATCGCGGAGATTTCAGCCATCGCATTCCAGTGAAATCCAGTGATCAATTAGCCGATCTGGCGCATTCGTTCAATACGATGACGGCTTCCATCGAGAAACTGATTCAGGAGCAAAAGGAAAAGCAGCGACTGGAGAACGAACTGGCAATCGCACAGGAGGTGCAGAATCAGCTTTTTCCGCGCTCGATCTCGGAACTGGAATCGCTGGAAGTGCACGGATTCTGCCGTCCTGCGCGCACGGTCAGCGGGGATTACTACGACTTTTTAACGGCGAGTTCTCACAAGCTGATTCTCGCCGTTGGCGATATCAGCGGAAAAGGAATTTCTGCTGCGTTACTGATGGCCACAATTCACTCTGCAGTGCGCGCCTATAGTGTCGAGAGCCTGCCGCAAATGCGGGAACCGCTAGCCGTGGGAGCAGTCTCTGGATCAGGAAGAGTGATGGCGACATGGCCGGAGGGGATTGAGGTCTCGCCCGGCGCGCTCCTTGGCCTGCTGAACCATCAACTCTTCGACAGCACTCCTGCCGAGAAGTACGCAACGTTGTTCCTAGGGATCTACGACGGCCGAATCCGACGGCTGACTTATAGCAATGGGGGCCATCTTCCGCCGATCCTTATTGGCAAAGACGGCGCGGTGCGAAGACTTGAGGCTGGCGGCACGGTGGTTGGCCTGTTTGACGGAATGACGTATGAAGAGGGCTCGGTTGAAATGCATCCAGGCGAAGTGTTCGTCGCCTACAGTGACGGCGTTACCGAACCGGAGAACGATTTTGGTGAGTTCGGCGAACAGAGACTGATCGACCTGGTTCGCGACAACCGCGACCTTCCGCTTGAACAAATCAGCCAGCTGGTCACCTCGGCAGTCGACGATTGGATTGGCGACAAAGAGCAACCCGACGACGTCACGCTCGTGCTGGCTCGAGCGCGGTAAGACGCTTCAGTTGGCTCCGGACCTCGGCTGAGATATCTTGCGCTACTCAGATCTTCTGCTTCTTCCATTTCCCTCGCTTGAACAGAATCGCACTTGCAGCAGCCATGGATGATTCCGCGATCGCGATGGAGAAGTAGACGCCGTTCGATTGCATCCCGGCCGGCTTGGCCAAGATATAAGCCAGCGGAATTTCAAAGAGCCAAAATCCGAAGAAATTGACGATCGTAGGGGTGATGGTGTCGCCTGCGCCGTTGAAAGCCTGCATCATCACCATGAAGTACGCGTATCCGAGATTGCCGTAGCTGACGATGCGGAGACATGCCGCCCCGAGCGCCACGACCTCAGGATCCTTAATGAATAGCCGCACAATAGGTTCGGCAAAAAGCACGAAGATCACACCCACTGTTCCCAGGAAGATCATGTTGTACAGACCAGTGCGCCAAACCGCTTTTTCAGCGCGATCCGGCTTGCCCGCCCCGAGATTCTGACCTACGAGCGTAGCCGCGGCGTTGCTCAATCCCCATGAGGGCAAGATCGCGAAGATGACAATGCGAATTGCGATCGTGTATCCAGCGACGGCAGCGGCGCCGAAAGTGCTCACAATGCGGACGAGGCCAATCCAGCTCGTATGGGCGATGGCAAATTGCAGAATGCCGGTCACCGAAATGCGAACCAGGCGCCACAGCACGCCGAGGTTCACGCGCAACTGTCGTGACAGAATCCTGATTCGTTCGGTTCCCTTCAGGAGCCGGTAGAATTGGTAGAGTACGCCGATGCTGCGGCCTGTGAAGGTGGCCAGGGCTGCGCCCGTGACCCCGAGCTTCGGGAAAGGGCCGAGTCCGAAGATCAGGCAAGGATCCAGAATCAAATTGATGATGTTCGAGACCCAGAGCAGGCGCATGGCAATGGCTGCGTCTCCCGCGCCGCGGAAAATGGCGTTGTTCAGAAACAGCAGCAGCACAGCACAACTGCCCCCGAGGCAGATTCTGGTATAGCCGCTGCCCACGGACACAATCTGAGGTGTCGCACCCATTAAGCGCAACAGTTGAGGAGCAAACAGCAGGCAAGGCAGGCCGATCGCCAGAGAGACAATCATGCCAAGGAAGATCGCCTGCACGCCAGCGACGGCAGCCCCCTCAGGGTCTTTTTCCCCGATACGGCGCGCAACCATGGCTGTGGTGGAAAGGCTCAGGCCCATGCCGACTGAGAACACCAGGCTCAGCATGGATTCGGTGAGGCCGATCGTGGCCACAGCGTCGGCTCCGAGCCTACCCACCCACAACACATCCACGACCGCAAATAGCGACTCCAACACCATCTCTAAAACCATAGGCACAGCCAGCAGTAAGATGGCTCGATTCAAACTGCCGCCGGTGTAGTCCTGGTGAGATCCGCGAATGGCCTCGACCAACGACGCCCAAAGAGAGGGTCGAGGCTCCAGGGTTGCAGCTACCGCTTCCATAAAAACCCTTGGCTTTCCGCAATCAACTTCCGCACGCAGATGCGGAACCGATGCAAATGAGACAGCTCAAGATTGAAGGAACCCGAAACGGGTCAGAGTGGAGGCGAATTAGCGCGGGATGTGCATGGTGTTCCTCAGCGTGGATCGTTTCGACTGTCTGGTCCCCACAGGAAACGAACGGCTGCCGAAAATATTACCGCAATATGGCACAGGTTCCAAATAGAAAAGCGGCAGATGGTCGGAGGTCCATTTGCCGCTCTCTCAGGAGTATAAAGCGATGTTCGCTCTCTAGTACAAGAACATCTTAGCCCGGGCTCTTTTCAGGAGGAAGATAACGAAGGTATAAGAGGCCGAACGGAAGCCTTGTTAGAAGCTCCTTAAGGAGTGCACAGAGAGCTTTCCCAGAAGGCAGAGCGAAACAGTGAAAATCGACCCAGAGTTTCAACGTCTCAAAGCTAAAGAATCAGCCCAGACGTGCAGGCCTTCCGTTGAAAGGCGGGGATAAAGCTATTTCTTCGGAAGAGCCAATACTCTTGCGGACACCGCAGAGTTCTTCAGAGTGCCGCCGAGAACTAACGGACCGAGAGGAGTGGAGACGATTCCACGCTCATCGGCGCGCACATCATAAGTATCTTCCGTAACCGTTTCCCAATGAGTGCCGTGCAGGTCAAACGCGAAGGTCACGGGCGAGAGTTCAGCCGGCTTTCCGTCATCGGCGAGTCCCTTATAGTTATGCGGCGTTAGAGTTCCTCCGGAGAAAAGAACACGATGCTGTTCGCCGCCCCCGACGATACCGAAGCGCCCTGGCCCGGGATGGGCAGGGAGTTTGCTCCACTCGATCTTGTTGGGATCTTTATGATCAATTTTGCCCATCCAGCACTCGTCGGATGGGACATAGTGTCCGGAAGAATCCTTTTTTGCGCCATCGACATAGATGATCGTCTCGTCGGAGATTCCACCGGCATGGCCGAAAACCGGCGTTCCGGGAGAAGGCGTCGCCTGAGCCCAGGTATTTTTCTCCACGTCGTATACCTGAACGTTGTTCACCGGACCATCCTTCGACCTGCCGCCGATCACATAGATAAACCGGTCGTGAATCACGCCAATCACGGCGTTGTCCACCGGTACAGGCAAATCTGCGGCACGATACCAGCGATGAGCTTCTGGTAGGTACGAGTTTGCGTCACCGACGGTGTACTCGTTTCCCTGGCCATCTATCGTGTAGCCACCGAAGACAAAGACTTGCCCTTTCGCGGCGATGGCCGCAGATCCGAGACGTCCGGCAACTCCAGGCACCGGCCGTCCTTCCACCCACTTCCCCGATTTCAAGGAAAGCACCCACATTTTGTTGGAGACGTCATCCCACGTTCTTTTGGTACCAATCCCCATGATCGAATAGACCTCGATGCCGCTTTTGAGTGCGGCCACGGAATTACTGGTAACGGCTACTGGCATCGGAGGAATTTTTGGTTGCTCAGCCCCAAGCAGGAACACGGCCAACAGGACCGGGAGGCAGTACACGATCTTCTTTTTCATTGCAGAGATATTACGTCTTCGGGCACGCGGCGGCAAAGGGGAAGCTTGGACAAGAAAGCCGGCTGGAGAGGTTTGCTTGGCGGTCTCTCGGTTATTTCACGAGTCCCTGTCGTACTCCATGAATAAAGTCGGTATACGCGGGCGTTTGTCCAGCTTCCCGCATATGGCTGGCAATCTGTCCCCGATGATAGGCGGAGTGCATGATAACGTGAGTGAGGACGTCAATGATCGTACTAGTCCACTCTTCGCCTTTGCTGTTTTTGTAGGTAATCGACAGGGAAACATCTCCTGCAGTCACGAGGTCGAGATGATCGTGCCAAAGCTTGCTGAGATCGGCGGCCTCATGCTGACAACGGTCCAGGTCGAACGTGGGCCACACGGGCACACTCTGGGGTTGCTGCTTCAGGCGCTCCAGCCACACCCGTTCAGCGGCAAAAATGTGGGACATGAGGTTTAACGAGCGGGCATCCTGCCCGCCAGCGGTTTTGATTGCTGCCAGCACTTCCTGATTCGCCCAGGCGTCATAGGAAAATTCCCGGCGTAAATACTCTGCAACATTCACGAACACTCCTTTTAGTTCCGGATCGGATCGCCGCTTTGACAATACTATTTGGCGAGAACTTGTAACGCTACTGTCATATTGCGAGAATACACTTTTGGATTGTTCCGAACGTACGGCTGTACGATTTCGATGCCGCGCAAGCCTCCAGAGATGCGAAAGACTCAGGGCGAGAATAATGCCGTGGACGCTCGTCCGCAGGCAGAAAAAGCGGTTGGCCGCAAGACCCAGCGTGTGGCAACTGGTACAGACGATCTTTCACGCCTTGCTCTGAAAGCCTGCCTGATCGCGCGCGACGCGGCCTTCAACGTTCGCGATCTTCTCATGCACTCCTCGCGGATGGCCTTTCTGGCAATTAAGGATTGCGAAAAAGAACTCGATCTGATCGAGCGCCAAATTGATGAGCGTCTACCCGCGGCGATCACGCGGGTGAACGAGGCTCGGGCGCGCCAGCTCCTTTCGAGCCTGAAGTCCACCACCGATCTTGAACGCATTGGCGATCTGGTGATGAGCGTGGCGCTGCGGGTGCAAGCGCGAACTACGAAAATCCCGGCCTCTGACGTGCGCCAGTTGGTTGAGATGTCTTCTGTGTTGCGCGAAATGCTGGACTTGATTCACACCGGTTTCTCGAATCTTGATCTAGATTGCGCGCGCAAAGTTCTGCAAATGGACAAAGAAATCGACCGTGTTTGCCACGCCTTGTTTCAGAAACACTTGGCGGAGACCGTCCGCCAAGGCGACACGTCAGGGTTTGAAATCCTGCTGATGGCACAAGCCTTGGAACGCGCCGGCGATCACAGCACAAATCTCGCGGAAGACCTCTACAGTCTGATTGAAGGCCGCAGCCTGCGGCACGTGCCCAAGAAAAAAGCCGCGAACTAACCGCGCCCGCACCATTTCTTTAAAAATTCATCATTCGTTAACAAACGAGCAACATTCGCGCAACATTCACCCCATACAGTTTGTAAGTATCGAAGCGTCCGAAGTGTCTCATCGAGTAGCCGTTATAATGCATTTTCCCGCCGAACCTTCCGAGCGCAACTTTAGCCGTGGCGTGCCGACATTCCGTCCCGTCATCTTTGTGGTTGAAGATGAAGAAGATATCGCACGGTTGATCACCCATAATTTGCGGGCGGCTGGTTTTGAAGTACAAAGTTTCGTCAGCGGGGCATCGGTTCTCAGCGAGGCCGTTCGTGAACTGCCTGCACTATTCCTGCTCGATGTGATGTTGCCGGGCACGGATGGCTTTGAACTTTGTCGGCACATCCGGCAGACTCCGGTTCTTTCCGCAACTCCGATCATCTTCCTGACCGCGAAAACTTCGGAAGCCGATCGGGTGAAAGGACTGGAACTGGGCGGCGACGACTACATCACGAAGCCCTTCAGCCCGCGCGAACTGATCGCCCGAATCCGCACAGTCCTTCGCGGCATAGGGCACACCTCCGCTGGGTCAGAAATTCTGCGGCTGGGCGAGCTCGAAATTGATGTTTCATCGATGACAGTGCAGGTTGGGGGCCGAAATGTGCTCACGACCGTACGCGAATTCCGGCTGCTTGAATACCTGGCGACACATCGTGGTCGCGTACTCACTCGAGATCAACTCCTGGACGCTGTGTGGAAGGAAACTCCGTTTGTGACTCCGCGTTCCATCGACGTCTACGTCCGGCGCCTCCGGGAAAAGATCGAACCCGATCCTCGCCATCCCCAATACTTAAAGACTCTGCGCGGGATAGGCTACCGCTTCGAAGTCCCCAAATAAAACCATTTCTTTCCAAGCTTAAAACTCTCACGGTTCGCCGAATCGGCATCCCGTCATTTATTCTGTTGACCATCCTTCCTGTGATGGCGAAGAACTCCAAACTTTTATGGAAAGTGGACGACCAGCAGGCGCGCTTGGCCGAGTTGACGGCCAACTCTGACGAACCTGCGAAAAATAACCCTTTGCGGCGGGACGTCCGCTCGTTGGGAGCAATTCTCGGGCAGGTGCTGGTGGAACAGGGCGGACAGGAATTGTTCGAGTCGGTAGAAGAACTTCGACGCCTGATGATCGAGCACCGCGAGAGCGTTCGCAAGAGCCCTGACCAGGCTTCGTCTTCTGAGTTATTGCGCAAGGCGCAAGAGATTGTTGCAAAGATGGATCTCGCGCGCGCCCATCAGGTGACAAAAGCCTTCGCAACATATTTTGAGTTGACCAACCTCGCGGAGACGAATCACCGCAAGCGTCGGCGCCGCGCGGGCAAACTGGATCGCAATCACCCGCCACTTCCGGGATCGTTCCGCGGAACTCTGCTCCGAATGAAGCAAGCCGGCATTCCCGGAGAACCGGCGCTGGCTGCGTTGAGTGAAATTCAGATCATGCCGGTTTTCACGGCGCATCCTACCGAGGTCGCCCGGCAAACTGTACTTCTCAAGCGGCGCCGAATCGGGCAACTGTTGGAGCACCTGGACCGCCTGCCTCTTACGGAACAAGAAGCCGAAGACTGCGAAGAACAGATTCGCGCCGAGGTCACATCGCTTTGGCAGACGGATGAAGTCCGCTTGGCCAAGCCAACGGTCGACGATGAAATACGCATGGGCCTGCGCTATTTCCGACTCTCCCTGTTCGATTCGCTGCCGAAAATCTACGACGAAATCGTGGAGTCTTTTCACGACGTGTATGGCTTGGAGTTGGATGAGGAATCGGTTCCGGACATCATTCATTTCGGCAGTTGGATTGGTGGCGATCGGGATGGCAATCCGCTGGTCAAGCCCGAATGCACCCGCAATGCTCTGGAAATGGCGAGGACACTCATCCTGCGCGAATATCTCGATGATGTGGAATCACTCAGCGACCGGCTGAGTTCTTCACGGCGACAGACGGAGGTTTCAGAAGAATTGCTGACTCGCCTCAAACACTATGAACGCTCCATTCCTGGCGTCCACATGGCGTGGGGACCGCATAATCAGGCGGAGAGCTATCGCCGCTTCCTTTCCTACATGTTCCACAGGCTTCAACAAACCCGGAATACCGGGAAGGCTCCTGACGCATATCGCGACGCCGCCGAGTTCGAGCAGGACTTGTTGCTGGTGCAGCAGAGCCTGCGATCGAATCGGGGCGAGCAGTTGGCGCGAACCTACATGGGATCGCTACTCCGCAACGTGCGTAAGTTTGGATTTCACCTGTATGCTCTCGACATCCGGCAACATGCTCGCGAACACGCGCTGGTCATCGAGGAACTGGGGCACGGGGTCGAGGGCGAAGCGGAATCGGAACGGAGCCGCGAAGTGCTGGATACGTTTCGCGCAATCGCTGAACTGAAGCAGACATATCCCGCGCAGTCGGTTCAGCGGTACATCATCAGCGGTGCCGAATCCGAGAGGGATGTGCTGGCGATTGTTCATCTTGCGAGAAAAACCGGTGTCACTCTTAGTGGATCGCCAGAAGATCCGGGGCTCATGCCCGTGCCTTTGTTCGAATCCATCGAATCGCTGCGGGGCGCCGCGGGAGTGATGCGCCGCCTGTGGAGCGATGCAGAATATCAGCCTCTTGTGAATTCCTGGGGGCGATGGCAAGAGGTGATGCTTGGCTACTCAGATTCGAATAAAGACGGCGGCATGCTCACCAGCACGTGGGAACTCTACAAAGCGCACCGCGAATTGCATCGTGCGGCGGCAGAGTTCAACGTCAAGCTTCGTCTGTTCCACGGACGCGGCGGCACGGTGGGCAGGGGCGGAGGGCCGACTCACTCCGCCATTCTGGCGCAGCCGCCGGGATGTTTTTCTGGGCAGATCCGCGTCACTGAACAAGGCGAAGTGCTGAACTGGAAATATGCCGATCCGGTGCTCGCTGAGTGGAATCTCGAACTCATGATTGCAGCGAGTCTCGAAGCGTATACGCGCTCTGCTGATGGGCCAGCCACGCATCGCGCTGAATGGCCCGCCGAATGGGAAGACGCGATTGAGGAAATGTCGGAGGCCGCCTATCGGACTTACCGGCGCGATATCGCCGAGAATCCCGATGTCCTGGAGTACTTTGAACAGGCAACACCGGTGAATGAACTCGATACCGCCCGCATCGGCTCGCGTCCGGCGCGACGCAGCAAGGGGCGCCGTCTGGAAGATCTGCGTGCAATTCCGTGGGTCTTTGGATGGATGCAGAGCCGGCACGCAGTTCCGGCCTGGTTTGGCATTGGTGACGCACTGGAGCATTTCGCTGCCAGGAGCGCAGGGCATGAGCAGACGTTGCGGCAGATCGCACGCGGTTTTCCCATGTTTGGCGACTTGCTGCGCAACGTTGAACTCGGGATGGCGAAAGCCGATCTCGGCATCGCCCGCGAATACTCCGGGCTGGTGAAGAACGCGCAGCTCAGGAAGCGTGTGTTTAGCATGCTGGAGGATGAATTTCTGAGAACCGGGCAGATGCTCCTGAAGATCAGCGGTCAGCGCGAGTTGCTGGCCCGGAACCGTGTGCTGGCCCGATCGATTCGGCTGCGCAATCCTTATGTCGATCCCATGAGCCTGATCCAGGTCGAATTGCTGCGCCGTAAGCAACAAGGCCAGCAAAGCTCAGACCTCGAATTTCCGCTGGGAGCGACGATCAACGGCATTGCCGCCGGATTGCACAATACGGGATGAGCAAAGCGAAACCACACGGGGACACGAAGTCACGCGAGTGGCCCAAAAGCCTTCGTGCACTCAGCTACCTTTCGTAGTAAACATTCTGTCCAGTGCTAACCACACGCTGCGCCGTCCGTCTGTAGTATCGTGACCAATTGGCCGCAGTGTGCCCAGCCCCTGTTTTCTGGAGCGCACGCGCCTCGATATGCGTAATTCTGATTGCCCAGTTTTTCACTTTTCTCTGAATAGAGGATCTATGCCCATTTCTCGAATCCCTGCTGCCGTCGTCTTCGCCTTTGCCGTTTCGGCAGCATTTGCCCAGAGCATTCCCGCCCAAAACGCCCGTCCGAGTTCGCTAGCCGTTGCCGCGTCCGACGAAACCAAAGATCCAAAACTCGAGCACTTCGATCCGGATCTTGCCGACAAGTCGCTCGATCCCTGCGATGACTTTTACAAATATTCGTGCAGCAAATGGACGACCGCGAATCCGATTCCCGCCGACCAGGTATTTTGGACGACTGGCAGCGGCCTCGAACTCTGGAATGAAGGCGTGTTGCGCGACACCATGGAAGCGGCCAGCAAGCCTGACGCAAACCGCACGGCTGTCCAGCAGAAGATCGGCGACTACTGGGCCGCGTGCATGGACGAAAGCGGCATCGAAGCTGCCGGCATGAAACCGCTTCAGCCTGAGCTCGCGCGCATTGCAGCGATGAAATCGAAAAAAGATCTCACGGCTGAGGTCGCGCGCTTGCACCATCTTTATCCGGGCGCCTGGCAAGCCGGCGATAATCAGAGCAACTCTCCTCTCTTCGGCTTCACCGGTGCGCAGGATTACGACAATGCCGCGATGGTCGTGGCTCAAATCGATCAGGGGGGATTGGGTCTCCCCAACCGCGACTATTATTTGGGAACCGACGACAAGTCAAAGGAGCTTCTCAGCAAATATCGAACTCACATCCAAAAGATGTTCATTCTCTCGGGAGAGGCGGAAACCCAGGCGGCCGCCGATGCCGCAACCGTCATTGAGATCGAGACCGCGATGGCGCAGGCGCAAATGGATAATGTGAAGCGCCGTGATCCCAAGAACATTAATAACAAGATGAGCCTGGCGCAGGTGCGAGAGCTTACGCCAGCGATCGATTGGGATATGTACCTGAAAGCCGTAAAGGCTCCGGCCAGCGATCACTACATCGTCACCTCGCCTGATTTCTTCCGGGCTGAAGAGAAACTGATTGCCGATCATCCCCTCGCGCATTGGCAGGCATATCTGCGCTGGTGGGCGATTCACCGGTCCGCGCCACTTCTGAGCAAGGCGTTTGTGGATGAGAACTTTGATTTCTTCAGCCACACGCTGGCCGGTCAGGAACAGAACCAGCCGCGTTGGCGGCGGTGTGTGCATAATGCTGACCGCGATCTGGGAGAAGCATTGGGCCAAGCGTACGTCGATCATGCTTTCCCGCCTGAGAGCAAGGCGCGCACATTGCAGATGGTTCACGCCATCGAAACCGCGCTGAATTCGGATATTCAGAGCCTGAGTTGGATGTCGCAAGCCACCAAGGAACAGGCGATTGTCAAGCTAAAAGGCATCGAAGACAAGATCGGCTACCCTTCACACTGGCGCGACTATTCCAGTGTAAAAATTGTGCGCGACAGCTTCTTGAGCAATGTAGGGCAGGCCTCTTCGTTCGAGTTCGAACGCTGGGTGGCAAAGATTGGCAGGCCGGTCGATCGATCGGAATGGACCATGACCCCGCCAACCATCAACGCCTATTACGACCCGCAGCTCAATACGATTAACTTCCCTGCTGGAATTCTGCAGCCGCCATTCTTCGATCCGGCGAAAGATGACGCTGTGAACTTCGGGGCGATCGGTATGGTCATCGGCCATGAAATCATCCACGGCTTCGACGATGAAGGCCGCAAGTTCGACGCCAAGGGCAACTTGCGTGACTGGTGGACTGCCGAAGACGCAAAGAATTATGACGAACGCGGCAAGTGCATCTCCGACGAATACACCCAGGAAGTGCCCGAGGCTGGCGCCGGCGTTAAGCAGAACGGCCTGCTCACCCAAGGAGAAGACACGGCGGATAATGGCGGCATTCACCTTGCGCTCGCGGCACTGGAAGCCGACTTGAGGCAACAAGGCAAGTCGCTCGACGACAAGGGGGAGGACGGTTGGACTTATCGCCAGCGCTTCTTTTTGTCGAATGCCTATTCGTGGTGCGCGAATGTGCGTCCGCAGATCGCAAAGCTGGTCGTCACCACCGATCCGCATTCGTTGCCAAAATTCCGCATCGACAACGTGATGTCGAACATGCCGGAATTCGAGCAGGCATTCGGCTGTAAGGCCGGACAGAAGATGGTTCGCGAGAACGCCTGCAGGGTGTGGTAAGGCTGGGTCTGGTAAGGAAGCTCTCGCAGGATTTGTCATGCTGAGCGAAGAAAGAGCAGCGCGAGACGCGCTGCTCTTTCGCAGTCGAAGCATCCCTACCTGGCGCACATGTTCTTGAAGTAGGGATGCTTCGACTTCACAGTGAGACCGCACCTGCGATCTCACTGTTCCGCTGAGCATGACAATGTACTTCCTACCGGTTGATGTCTTCCTTGTTCTGCAGTCGCTTCACATAATTTTCCAGATTCGATTTATTCGAGTCCGGCGCAGTCGCAAGCGACAGCTTGACTTCCTTCACAGCGTTATCAAAGTCTCCCTGTGCGCTGTAAACGCGGGCCATCCCCATATGAGAAGTCCAGGCATCGGGATACTTCTTTGCGTTGGTACGGAACAGCGCCAAAGCCTGGTCTTGTTTCTTCTCGGCCTGCAACTGCCGCGCGTAGAAATACAGCTGGAACGCGCTGGCTTTGTCGAGCGCCTTGGTGCGGAACATCTCCGCATCTTGCGTCCGTCCCATGGCCTCGAGGATCTTCGACTTGTTCAACAGATTGTCATAGCGCTCTTCGGCCTGAATCGATTGATCTTCGTCTTTCAACGCTTCGTCGAGATTAATCTTGTTTGCAAGGAAATAACCGGCAGCGTCGTCCCAACCCTCCCAGTAGTACTGATTGAGCCCGCGAATCTGCTGACGAACGCTGGCCGTGACGATCTCATTCACATTGACCTGGACCTTGACGGGCACGGCAACCTTGTCCCAGCGCATGGTCACTATGGTCGAATCGGGTTTCACGTCATCAAAGTCGTAGGCGAGCGCATTGTACGGATCAGTGGGCTGCGGCTTTACCGTCACGCGGAGAGCGTCTTCTTCCTGCTTATAAGTGAAGCTCCCCCACGCCGATGAATTCTTCGAAAAGATCACGGTCCACTGATTCTCGCCAGGGATCATATGCAGGCCGTAGGTTCCCTTGTCGAGCGCCTGGCCCTCGATCGTCACCGGATCTGTGAAGGTGATAGTCGTGTTTTCATTTGCGCCGGCACGCCAGACTTGTCCATACGGCACAACTTTGCCCCAAATCTGACGTCCGTTGGCCAGAGGCCGGTGATAGTTGATCGTGATGTCGGTAATGCCGATGCGCTGTGACACTCGAGCGTGCTGGCTGGCCCGAGGCAAGTTGAGCATCACGGTCTCGCCCGTGGCGGTTTGTGCCTGAGCTATGCCGGTGGCTAACAGAACACCGGCAAACATGACAAGCAAACGACTTTTGAGCATAGGAATCTCCTTCTCGCTGCCGACCTTCTGGAACCGGGATCGGTCAGCCGACGTGCAAAACATGGATTGGAATCGCGATTGAGCACACCTGGGTCACGGGTGCTGTTGCGCTTAGACGGATGGAGAATGGCAATGTGAGCGACAGACTGCAGCGGAAGACGGCAAGCGGATAGGTCCCCACCGAGCGCTCCCCGATCACCTGTACTGGATCCTCAACAACCAGCGCTCCGAGTTACACATCTTATCAACAGCATTTGGAGGGAATAGATCATGAGAATCAGCAGATCAGTTGTACTTCTGGCAGCACTTGCCGTGGGGCTACTGCCTTTAACCGTGCGGGCACAGAATATGCCCGCGTCTGACCAAAGTTCGACTTCCGCAGACAATAGCCAAAATCAGGTACTCGTTGACCCTGGCGTGATTTACAACGACAAACACTCCGGAGACTGGGTGGGAAAAACGGTCACTCTAAAAAACGTGCTGGTGCAGGACACGAACAAGACCGGAGATTTCTGGGTCGGCTCCGATGGCCACCATCGCCTGCTCGTCACCAAGCCTGAAGACAATGCCAATATCAAAGCCATGAAATTTCATAAAGGTGACGTCGTGACCATTACGGGGACGATTCAGCCAGCCAGCAAATACGAAGCCAGCGAGACAGGAGTGGAAAAGGGGTCGATGCATCATGCGGAAAATTCGTCTGGCGTGTTTCTAATGGCCAACGATATCTCCATCACTTCATCGACACAGCACTGATCGGCCGTTTCTGAACTTGATTTTCTCGTAGTGGCGGGCCTTCTCCTGATTGCGGCGGGAAGGCTCGCCTTCTTGCTTGGTGGCTCATCCGATGTATTGGCGAGATCCCGGCCTTAGTACCGTCCTTGAGTGTCTCGCACGCGCTGGCCGTGCAAGGTTAAGATGTCTAGTAAGGACGAAAAAATTATGCGAATTGATGAGCTGAATGAGACAGAGTGCCGTGAAATTCTGTCGCGCTCCTCGAGTGCACGGCTTGGCTGCTCCCAGAATGATCAGCCTTATGTGGTCCCGGTCGGGATTGCCTATGAAGCCGATTACATTTACGTTTTTGCCACACCGGGAAAGAAGATTAAATGGATGCGCGCGAATCCCAAGGTCTGCGTGCAAGTGGATGAGATCTCTAATCAGTCGGATTGGGTCAGCGTGATCGCCAATGGAGAATACGAGGAACTGCCAGAACCTCAGTTCACAAACGAGCGCAATCACGCTCGAGATCTGTTTCAGAAACGTCATCATTGGTGGCTGAATGCGTTGGCGCAACGCCGAATCCGAATGCGGGACGAGGAGATCACGCCGCTGTTCTTTCGTATCCATGTCAATTCAGTGACTGGACTGCGCGGAATACCGGAAGGCGAATAAGCTTATTTTTTTAAGGCCCCTTGACAACCTCGTCCCCAACGAGCACAATTTGTAAAGGCGAACAAAAAGCGAAAACACCAGCCTCCGCAGTTCGATCTCGAAAATAGCAGCTGCGGCGTTCCCTGAAATACTTGAGGATTGTATGTCTTCCGTAGTGGTTTCCACTTCGGCGGCCCTGGGCCGCCCTTTTCTTTTTGACGACGAGGCAGAGGCCGAGGTTTGTCCAGAGCAGGTTCGCCCGGTTTCCAGCACCAAAAAGCCTGCCCACACGGAACCTGATGTCGCCCAAGTTGTTCAATCCACAATCAAAAATCAACAATCAACAATTTCTCTAACCCCAGCCTCGCGGCTGGAAATTCGGTCGGCTCCCGATATGGTCACCAGCGGGGTCCCTGCCCTCGACGCCTTAGCTGGTGGACTGCCCCGCGGATGCCTGACTGAAATCTACGGCCCGGCGTCGTCCGGACGCACCAGCGTGATGCTCGCCACTCTGGCCGCCGCCACCCACCGGGGCGAATACTGCGCTCTTATCGATGCCAGCGATGCGCTCGATCCGCAGTCGATTGCGGCCGCAGGCATCGATCTGGATCGCCTGCTCTGGGTGCGCTGCGGCGAGGATTCAGCACCCAAATTCCGCACCAACCAGCAAGGGTGCCCCATTTCTCGCGCGTCTTTGGCGCGAGAAGTGAGGAATTTCGAGCAACCTGCGTTTAATTTTGACGGAAAGAGATCACGGGCATCCGAGTACCGTCTTGAGCAAGTCCTGCGAGCCGCTGATCTCCTGCTCGAAAGCGGAGGCTTCGGACTGATCGTCCTTGATCTCGCCGACGTGCCACCGCAAGCTGCGCGCCGCATTCCCTTGACTACATGGTTCCGCTTCCGCCGCGCTGTCGAGAACAAGCCGACCATTTTGCTGGCGATCGAACAACAGCCCATCGCGGGGAGTTGCTCGTCGCTGCTGCTGCAACTTGCAGTACCCAGTACTCAGTACTCGGTACTCAGTTCAAATGATTCTGATGATGCTGAATCTTTTGGCTCACAAAATCAGCGGCTCTCACACGCCCAGCTTCTCACGAGACTTGAGATCAATGCCGAACTCGTCCGTTCGCGCTTGGAACGCAAACCCACGCGATCCGTGATGTTTGAGACTCAAGCTGCGTATGAAAGCAATGATGGCAATGACTCAATGACTCAATGACTCAATGTTTTTATGCCTTTCGCCTGCATCTACGTTCCGAATTTTCCAGTGGCGGCCGCGCTTCGCGCCGAACCGCAGCTCAGCGCGTGTGCTTTGGCAATTCTTGAGGGCAAACCTCCGCTCGAAAAAATTATTGCGGTCAATGAAAATGCTGGCCGTCTCGCCATCACCCCCGGCATGAGTAAGGCCCAAGCCGAACTCTGTTCCGATCTTGCCTTGCGACCGCGCTCGTCACTGCAGGAATCTTCGGCGCACGCTGCACTGCTCGACTGCGCGCAATCTTTTTCTCCCTGTGTGGAAGCTTCGGTCTGCGATACAGTGGTGCTCGATCTTGCCGGCATGGAAAGCCTGCTGGGGCCTCTGTCAAAGATTGCCCGCTCGATTTTCGATCGCGCGTCCATGCTCGGGCTCAGAGCAAACGTTGCCATCGCCTCGAATCCTGACGCTGCCCTGCTGGCTGCCCGCGGCTTTTCCGGAATGATCGTGATCGCCGCGGGTAAAGAAGCCGAGCATTTGGGCCCGCTGCCGGTGCAAGTTTTGTTCGCCGATCGACTCGACGCCGACGAGAAAAAATATGCCGACTCTCTGATCGAAACTCTCGAACGCTGGGGCATCCGCAATTTGCGAGCGCTCGCTGCTCTGCCGCAAGTCGCACTCAGTGAACGCCTCGGACAGCAAGGCCTCCATCTCCAGCAACTGGCGCGTGGGGCCGCCTCGCGCACTCTCGTTCCCGTCGAGGCGCCGATGGTGTTCGAAGAAGCAGTGGAACTCGATCATCCTGTCGTTCTGCTCGAACCTTTGGCCTTCCTCCTGAATCGGCTGCTCGATCAACTCTGCGCTCGTTTGGGTTCCCGCGCTTTGTCCACACAGGAACTCCGCCTTTCGCTCGATCTATCGAATCTTACTGGTATTGAGGATGATTATGAAAATCTGGGCATCCCCAGCGAGAGCGATGGATCGAGAGGAACCATGTGGGGACAGCCGCCCTCGGCTGTCCGGCGGAGCAAAGCTCCGCTGAATTTCAGTCAGCGCAATACATTCACGCGAAAACTCACTCTTCCTCTGCCCATGCTCGATGCGAAAGTATTCCTGAAATTGTTGCAACTCGATCTGAACGCACATCCTCCGGGAGCGCCGATTATCAAGATTCATCTCGCAGCCGAACCGGCTCGTCCGCGCTCCGCACAAGGAGGTCTGTTCCTACCTCCTGCGCCTGAGCCGGAAAAGCTGGAACTCACGCTGGCACGCATCGCGGGCATTGTCGGCGAGCACAAAGTGGGAGCATTGGAGTTGCTCGACACGCATCATCCCGAAGGATTTCGCATGCGACGTTTTGTGGCCGAGGTCGCACGCAAAGCTCCGCAGAAGAAAACCCCTGATGCGGCAGAGGCGCAAGTTGCGATTACCGCGATGCGCCGATTCCGACCACCTCTGCGCGCAAACGTAACGCTGAAAAACGGGCAACCGCTGCGGCTGATTTGTCCGAAGAAAAAAGAAGTGCAGGGAGAGGTGCTGTGGAAGGCCGGTCCCTGGCGCTTTTCTGGCGATTGGTGGGAGCGCGATGCCTGGTCGCGCGACGAGTGGGATTTAGCGCTGCGCAATGGAGAGTCCGTCTCGTTTTATCGCCTGGTGCACGACCTGCTAGGAGGCGAATGGTTTATCGAGGGTACTTATGATTAACAATTTTTCACCGCAGAGGCACGGAGGCACAGAGAAATTCCGTTTCAATCCTCTGTGCCTCCGTGTCTCCGTGGTGGATTTTACTTGGAACTGAGAACTGGCCACTAATGTACATCGAGCTTCATTCCCGTTCTGCATTCAGTTTCCTCGAAGGCGCTTCCCTGCCCGAGGAACTGGTCGGTGTGTGCCAGCACTTCGGCATGCCCGCCATGGCGCTGCTCGACACGGACGGTGTTTACGGTGCACCACGCTTCCATTTAGCAGCAGATAAGACCAAGATCAAGGCGCACATTGGGGCGGAAGTTACCTGCACAACATTCAACGATGTCATCCTGAGCGGAGCAGGCACTTCACGAAGTGAAGCGCCTGCGGAGTCGAAGGATCCCTACCCCCAGCACTCCGTGGAGGAGGTAGGGATTCCTCGCTCCGCTCGGAACGACAAATTTGCGAAGCGTGCCAAAGCTGAAGCAGGCGCGAATACATTCCGTCTTCCTCTGCTCGTCTCTTCCCGTACCGGATACCAGAATCTCTGCCGTCTGATCACGAAAATGAAACTGCGTGCGAAGAAAGGCGAAGGCGCCGTCACCGCACAAGAATTACAAGATCACGCTGAAGGACTCATCTGTCTCACCGGTGGCGACGAAGGCCCGCTTGCAGCGGCACTTCAGCAAGGTGGCATCGATGAAGCGCGCAGCCAGATTGATCGACTCATCGGGATCTTCGGCGTTCGCAACGTCTATGTCGAGTTCCAGCGCCACTTCCATCGCGAAGAAGAATCTCGCAATCGCGCGGCCATTGACCTCGCCGGTTCATTCCATCTTCCACTGCTCGCGACCAATGGTGTGAATTACGCGATCCCCAAAGCTCGCGAACTCGCCGATGCCTTCACCGCGATCCGTCATCACCGCACGCTATCTACTGCCGGACGCCTGCTCGCCCGCAACTCCGAGCGTCACCTAAAATCTCCGCAGGAGATGCAGCAACTCTTTGCCGACCTGCCCGAGGCGATCCACAATACCGTTGAACTTTCCAACCGCCTCGAATTCACGCTTAACGATCTGGGCTATGAATTTCCGCGCTATCCCGTGCCGGAAGGAGAAACTATGAATTCGTTCCTGCGCGAACAAGCCTGGATCGGCTTCCGCAATCGCTACGGCCGCGCTGCTCCCGAGATGCAGGCGAAGGCTCGCCGCCAGATCGAAAAAGAACTGGGGCTCATCGAGAAGCTCAAACTCGCCGGATACTTTCTCATTGTGTGGGACATTGTCCGCTATTGCCGCGAGCAAAACGTCCTTGTGCAAGGACGCGGATCGGCCGCCAATAGCGCGGTCTGTTACGCACTCGGCATCACCGCAGTCGACGCCGTGAGCATGGAGCTTCTTTTCGAGCGATTTCTTTCGGAGGAGCGCGGCGAGTGGCCCGATATCGATCTCGATCTTCCCAGCGGCGACGAGCGCGAAAAAGTCATCCAGTATCTCTACGGCAAATACGGCGAGCGCGGCGCAGCCATGACCGCCAACGTCATTACGTATCGCAATCGCATGGCTGCGCGCGAGATGGGTAAAGCGCTCGGCTTCGACGCAGATACGCTGCAGAAGATTTCCGCTGCCGTCGCCACCTGGGAATTTCGCGACGAGAACGACGCGCTCGATCGCCGTTTCCGCGATGCCGGGCTCGATCTCTCGCATCCGCGCCTGCGCAAATATTACGAACTCTGCCTTGCCGTGCAGGACATGCCGCGCCACCTCGGCCAGCACTCGGGCGGCATGGTGATTTGCCAGGGACAACTCGATTCTGTGGTGCCTCTCGAACCAGCGTCCATGCCCGGCCGTGTCGTCGTGCAATGGGACAAGGAAGATTGCGCCGACATGGGCATCGTCAAAGTCGACCTGCTCGGCCTCGGCATGATGGCCGTGCTCAAGGATTCCATCGAACTCATTCGCGATCACTATCGCGAAGAAGTTGACCTCGCGCATCTCCCGCCCGATGACAAGCAGGTCTATTCCACGCTGCAGCAAGCCGACACGGTGGGAATGTTTCAGGTGGAAAGCCGTGCGCAGATGTCGTGCCTGCCGCGACTTCGCCCTGTGCGCTTTTACGATGTGGTCGTGCAGGTCGCGATCATCCGTCCCGGACCGATCGTTGGCCAGATGGTGAATCCATTTTTGCAGCGTCGTCAGGGAAAAGAAGACGTCACGTATGCACATCCATCACTCGAGCCAATCCTGCAACGCACGCTCGGTGTCCCACTGTTTCAGGAACAACTGCTGCGCATTGCGATGGTCGCGGCGAACTTTACCGGAGGCGAAGCCGAAGATCTTCGCTGCGCCATGGGATTCAAACGTTCGCAGGCACGCATGCGCGAGATCGAGACCAAACTTCGTGCCGGCATGACCGCGAACGGAATCTCTCCGAAGGCTCAGGAAGAAATCATTCTCTCGATCACATCATTCGCACTCTACGGATTCCCCGAGTCTCACGCTGCCAGCTTTGCATTAATTGCCTACGCCAGCGCTTATCTCAAGTGCCATTACCTCGCCGCATTCACGGCCGCGCTGCTCAACAATCAGCCGATGGGCTTCTATTCTCCGGCAACGATCGTGAAAGACGCGCAGCGGCACGGCCTCAAGCTGCTGCCGGTGGATGTGACGAAATCGGAGTGGAATTGCACGTTAGAAGCAGTACCGAGTACTCAGTACCCAGTACCTGGTAAAAATCACAGAACAGCTCTCAGTTCTCAGTTGTCAGTTCTCAGTGAGAACATAGCCGCGGAGCGGCGGAAGAACGTAGCCCACGGCGCAAGCCGTGGGACAGCGTTCATAGAAAAGGACCAAGCCCCGGAGGGGCGCAAGAATCCAGACCTAGGCGCATTGCAATCCGAACAGAAGGAAGTCTTTGTCATTCCGACCGCCGAGCGAACGCGAGGAGTAAACGTTGTCATTCCGACCCCGGAGCGAACGCGACGGGCGGAGGAATCTCGAAACTCGGTACCCGGTACTCAGTACTCGGAACTCGCTCCCGCCCTCCGTATGGGCCTGCGTTACGTTCGCGGCTTGCGCGAAGAAGCGGCACGGTCTCTGCTGCGTGAACGGATACTGGCTCCTTTCACTTCCATTCACGACCTGACCCGGCGCGTCCCGGAACTGCGCAAAGACGAACTCACCACGCTGGCGGAAATCGGCGCGCTGAATTCAGTGGCCAGTGGTCAGGCGTCAGGGGTCAATAAAACTTTTGTCATTCCGACCCCGGAGCGAACGCGACGGGCGGAGGAATCTCTATTTGACTCCTCGCTAGCCATTTGCAACTCGAAACCCGAAACTCGAAACTCGAAACTCTCGCTTCACCGCCGCGACGCTCTCTGGCAGGTCGAACGCGCCGTCCGCCCCTCCGGGCCGCTGCTCGAACAACAACATGAACCCGACGCTCCATCTCCGCTCGCGCCCATGAACCACGAAGAGCGCCTGGTCGCCGACTTCCATGGCACCGGACTCACCGTCGGCCCACATCCCATGGCATACAAGCGCGCATGGCTTAATGCCATGGGCATTCGACGCGCCATCGAACTGCGCGACCTGCCAACGGGCAAACGCCTCCGCATCGGAGGTTGTGTTATCACCCGCCAGCGTCCGGGCACCGCCAAAGGATTCGTGTTTTTATCTCTGGAAGATGAAACCGGTGTAGCCAACGCAATCGTCCGCCCGGACTTGTTTCACCAGAACCGCCTGCTGCTCACCAGCGAACGATTCCTCGCCGTCGAAGGGATCCTGCAGAACCAGGACAACGTGATCTCCGTCCGTGCCGAACGCGTCCAGCCTTTATTCGTCACGCAAGCCGAAACCAGCTCGCACGACTTTCACTAACTCATATCGAAAACTACATCTCGAATATCCGATACACCCGCGAAGGATTCTGTGCCTGCAGCAGCGAGATGGCGACATTGTGAACAGGCACTCCACCTTTAGTCTGCCCATCTGGCTTGCCGTGATGCGCATGCCCGTGCAACACCAGATCAGCCCCGTGTCGGTCGATCACTTCTGCCATGCGAGATGTACCAAGGAACGGAAAAATCTCCGGCGCCTCGCCCTGCACCGTCTCAGCGATCGGAGAGTAATGAACCACAATCACACGTTTTGGCGCCCGCAACTGCGAGATTCCCCGTTCCAGTTTCATAGTCTCGTCGATCGAAGCCTTCACAAACTCTTTGATCTCGCGCTCGCCGAAAGCAGTCAACACCCCGCGGCCAAACCCTCCGACGAAACCTTTCGCACCCGCAAACCCCACCCCATCGCGCTCGTAGCCGCTCCCGTCCAGCACTTTGATACCACCGGCGATCAACATGCGGCGCAGTTCTTCTTCTTTCCCGCTTTCGTAGTCATGGTTACCCAGCACCACAACCGTCGGCAGCCGCAGGCGCACGAGCACATTCAGCAGGGGCTCCATCTCATCTGGCTGGCCGTAATTCGTCAGGTCTCCCGCAAGCACCAGCACATCTGCTTCGTCACGAACCCGCTCAAATTGGTCTTTTAACTTTGCATAGCTCTGCGGACTGAAGTGCAGATCTGCGCTGGCGGCAATCCTCATGCTTCTTTCCTCATCACTCTCGCTTTGCTCGATCCAGCAGCATGCTTTCCTGCAATCTGCTCCAACCGCTGCCTTCTTCTCTCCTCCAGCAGATTCGGGAGTTCCCATTCCTCGACGTCGATTGCGAACATGTTTTCGTCGATCAGGCTGCCTCGGAACTGGGCTTCCGGATCGGGCCTTTTCACCTCGCGGCCAAAGCGGGTCAGCAGTTCACACCAGATTTCAGAGGGAACGTAGTGGCTCTGCGCCGGGTATACATACCGGAACAGAACGAGCGACCAAAGAAGCATCTCCCAGTGCTCCCCGGCCAACTCCATTTCGCGCTTCCAGTCAAAATCGTCGTACGTGCCGTAGATCACGTGAGCGATGTCGGCTCCGTCGAAACGCTCCCGTTTGGCCACAAAGATCTTCGAGGCCACCAGTTCCTCTGGCGCGAGAACTCGGGTCTTGACGCCGTGGACCACCGCCGGCCGCGCGCGTTCGATCCAGGAATCTTCGACCGTGATCATGCCGTTGCTCATCCCTGTAATAAGGTCCACGAAATATCCGTCGCGCCACGCTTTCGAAAGCCAGACCGGGTCGGTGACCTCGCATTCGAGACCGATATCCCGCAAGCAATCGAGAGCCAAGCGGGAGTTTTGGCCCGTGAGGAACAGATCAAGATCTTTCGTATAGCGGCAGATGCCAGTGTGCTGCCGCAAAGAGAAGGCGCCCGAGACCGCATAAGGAATGCGGCAGCTCTCGAGCGCATTCAAGACATCCCGAAACAGCTCAACCTGCTCGCCGGGTTGTTCCGACGGCTGTGACGAAGTCTTGGGTTTTTCTTCCGTGTTGGGCGATTCTGGCACGCACCTTGGATGAGGCACCTCTACACGCGGTTGTTAGCCGTTTGTTGGAAGGCCATGAACATCACGGTTTCGTTGCCAAAATCGCTATTTGCCTGTGTAACTGACTCTCCAGATCGAATTCGATCCGTCATCGCTTACCAGCAACGAGCCATCGGGCGCGACTGCAATACCCACCGGACGTCCCCAGACATCGCCGTTCGGGAGCACGAATCCCGTCAAGAAATCCTCGTATTCCCCGGTCGCATGCCCGGTTTGATGCAACGGCACACGGATTACCTCATAGCCTACGCGGACCGCTTTGTTCCATGAACCATGCTCTGACGCGAAGATATCGCCCTTGTACTCAGCGGGAAATTTGTCACCCTCATAGAAGGTGATCTCCAGCGAAGCGTTGTGTGGCTGCAACAGGATGTCAGGAACGATCGCCTTGTCCTTCAACTCCGGATGCTTTCCTTCGTGTCGCGGATCCTGATGCGGTCCCATGTACCACCATGGCCAGCCGTAGAATCCGCCTTTCTCCACGTGCGTGATGTAGTCGGGAACCAGGTTGTCGCCCAAGGCATCGCGTTCATTCACGGAGCACCACAGTTCTCCGGTCTGCGGATTCACCCGGATGCCACCGCCCGCGTTACGAATTCCGTAGGCATAGACCTTCAGTTGGCAGTTCGCGGCATCACAATAAAGAATGTCGGCGCGATCCTTCTCGCCCGGATGCGTATCGGGATCATCAACGTTCGAGGCCGACCCCACAGCAACGAACAGAGTCTTTCCGTCATTTGAAAAATCGACCGCCCGAGTCCAGTGTCCGCCTCCACTCGGCAGGTCGGCAACGTGCTGAGCGGCGCCGCTCGCTTTGAGATCGCCGTTGTGATACGGGAAACGTACTACTTCGTTCGTATTGCCAATGTAAACCCACTGTGGATCCGGGCCGGGAGGATAGAAGGCAATGCCATACGGCCGCTTCAATCCGCTGGCAAAGACGGCAGATTGTTCCGCCTTGCCGTCTGAGGTCGTTCCGCGAAATACGCGAATGCGTCCAGCCTCGCTCTCTGCCAGAAAAATGTCACCGTTGGGAGCCGTCCGCAATAAACGCGGATTCTCCAGGCCCGACGCCCAGAGCTCAACCTTGTAGCCCTCCGGAGCAACCGGCCATGCGTTATCCGGACGCGCGACGACCTCCGCCCCATTCTCGGCGGACTTGGTGGCATAAGGTTTGGGCAAATCGTTCACTGTAATCTTGCGAACCGTCCCCGGCTTCTCATAGCGGAAATCCGTGAACGGAGCCGTCGGAGATGCGTCCTTCAGCTTCGCGCTGCTCGTTGTGGATGCCGCGGGTGCCGCTGCTGCGGTCGCTTTTCCTGACGCCACCGCCTCCACGTAGCTCACCGCCTGCCAGCGTTTTTCTTCAGGCAAGAAGCTCCACGATGGCATTCCATTATCCTTGTCGCCTTTGGTGACGAACCAGAAAATCTCGCCCGCAGTAACACCTTTCAATTTTCCGTCGATGAGCGACGGCACGTTTCCGGTCCCCTGCAGCGTTCTTCCATGGCAGGAAAGGCAGTTCCGCGCATACACGGTTTTGCCGGCATCAATCGCAGCCTGCTGCCCTGCGTATGGATTTTTCATTGCCTTGGCGGAACTCGGCGCGTCGTGAAAGGGACTGTCAGCAGCCTGCATATTCGTGGCTGCGACACATGCGAATATGACTGCCCAGCGAATGCTCTTAGCGCTCAGAATCATAGGTATCCTCGCGTGTGGTTATTAAACCCATTATGCCTTATGCGAGAGGATTCGTTGGAGGATGCGGGATCGGCAGTTCACCAAGTGGAAATAAAGGGTCAGAGAGACATCCCCCCTTAGGGGGAATGCTGTATGCGCGAATTCACGCTTCCCCACCGAATCGATCAGAAACTGTACTTCAACGCGAATTCGATTTGCCGGTTATCCGTGGCCGTGCTGGTGATGGCAGCGGCGCCAGGGAAATCTACCGGGATCTGACCTGCCCCGCCGCCCGGCAAGCCGAAATTCGGATGATTAAATAGGTTGAAGAACTCTGCCCGGAATTGCAGTTGCTGCTTTTCGAACACGTTGAAATTCTTCTGCAATACGAAATCGAAATCCACCAGATGTGGGCCGCGCAGATTGCCAATTTTTGAATCCCCATATGCGTGCGCCGACTGCTGTCCGTTTGCAAGAGGTGGAGTAACGAATGCGGCCTGGTTAAACCAGCAATCCAGTGTCTGATGCCCGGGATTCGAGCATTGATAGTCGGTCCCCTGCGATGCCGTATTGAATGAAAAGTCATACGGATTCGCAACCTGGTCGGGACGATAGCTAAAGCTCCCGGTGTTGCTGAAGTCCGTCGACATCACGGCCGTGATCGCTTCGCCGGTCTGCGCACTGGTAATTCCGGCGACCTGCCATCCTCCCAGCACCACGTCCGGCACACCTTTCATACTTCCACCAAAATGACGGCCGTGGCCCACAGGAAGCTCGTACAGATAGCTGATCGTGAAGCGATGTCGAAGATCAGGCGTCACTGGTCCATGCTCCAGATAAGCCTGATAAGAATCCTGAATGAATCCGCCAACATTCCCATCAGCGTTGCCCAGGTTCTTGGCAAATGTGTACGCGGCGAGGAAGTTGAATCCATTCGTAAACCGCTTGTTCAGCGAAGCCTGAAATGCGTTATAGAGCATTTCAAACTGTGGATAATCCAGCGGCAGAACCTGGGTCATGTTCGGCTGCTGCTTCGCATAGGGTCGTCCGTAATTCGGCTGCGTCGGATCGCAATTAGTTGGATCCGGACCGCAGAAATTCGTGTCGAGCGGCTGCGGCGCCTGGTTCAGATCGCTGGCCTCATGATTCCAGAGATGATATGCACGAGTGCCGACATAACCAATCTGCGCCATCCAGTTTGAAGCGAACTGGTGCTGCACCGAAAGGTTCCACTCCATGATGCGCGGCATAATGCGCTTCGGACCAGTCGTCTTCACCGGTCCGAGAATATTGGTGGCAGAACCCACAGGAACTGCCGCCGGAAATCCATTGGAGATAAGTTGTTGCGCGCTGGGCTTTACGCCTGTGGAATAAGTGTTTGCCCAGAAGGCTAATTGCGGAGGATTCAGACCGAGGTCGTCGAAGATATTTCCTTCGGAAGAATAGAAAACTCCGAATGCGCTGTGCACCACCGTATTCTTTGGCAGCGACCAGGCAAATCCCATACGCGGTGCCCAATCGCTCTTATCGAACTGCACTCCACCGTGGGGGACGGCACCTGGTCCGTACGAAGTGACGACAATTCCTTTGTTGAAATCGAAGTTGCCGACTCGTCCGTTGGCAGGCGATGAGATCTCATACCGCAGTCCGATGTTCAGGGTGAAGCTAGGTGTGACGCGATAGTCGTCTTGTGCAAACTCCGCCAGATCCCAATAGCGTGTCGGATACAGGCCCGCAAGAAAATCCTCTTCGTTGGAAACTGCGTACCCGAACAGCAGGTCGGCCAGACCGGCGCCTCCATTTGTGGTGCTCGGGTCGGCGCTGTAAGAACCTCCAAACACAAACCAGCCGCGTGGATTCGATAGTTGGAAGAAGTTCCGCTGCTGCCGCCGGAAATCGACGCCGAATTTCATTGTGTGTTTCCCGTGCATCCACGTCAGCGTATCCGCGGTCTGCACAATGTTCTCGAAGACATGCTCTGGAAGCCACTGCGAATCCCCCAGCGACGTTATTCCGGCTACATCGATATTCGTCAGGCCGCTCGAGTTCGGATACCCCGGACGATTCGCGTTCGGAATTCCAAGCTGCGTTCCCAGGTCCTTGCCGAAGTTAAATGGCAAGGCGTTAACCGCGTAGCGGAAATATCCTCCGTGCAGGTCGTTCAGCACCACCGGCGAGAAGGTATGCGTATAGCCAATACCCAGGTGCTGCGAACGCGAGTTGCTGATGCTGGGGCAACAATCGTTTCCTCCCCATGGCACACCGAGGGGCCCCGGATTGTGGCTGCGCACATCGCCGAAGCTGTAGGAGGTAAAGATCTGGTCCGCCTCTCGGAAACGATGATCGACCCTGATATCGAACGAATCCTGATCATTGAGAACGTTCTGATTCGCGAGATAGTTGTTCGCTAGAGAGGTGGGATCGGTCGGCTGCGGATAAAAATTGGCGACATTCGAGCCAATTTGATTGATCTTAGCCGGGTCCATCACGTTCGCGTGCCCGTTGTAGCTCACTGGCTGCCGAAGCGTGACCACGACACCGAGCCCCGTAGTTGGATCAATATTCTGGCAGGTATGAGTGGCCGTCGAAGATGGATCGAAAATGCTGCCCGTGTCGAAATGCGGATCAGAAGGCGGCGCCGGCTGATTGGGGAGGTCACATGGGGAGAACGTAGTGTTAGTTAACCGATCGCTGAAGTCGCCGCCTCGTTCCGCCAGTGTCGGCACCGTCGACACATACGGCGCGCTGTTGCGCAGCCGCGACCCCTCATAGTCGCCGAAGACGAATGTCTTGTCCTTCTTGATTGGACCGCCGAGGAACGCTCCGAACTGGTTCCGCTTGAACGGCTGTTGACCCACATTGAAGTAGTTCACCGCGTCGAGCTTGTCATTGCGGATAAATTCGTAGACGCCACCATGAACCTGGTTTGAACCCGACTTCAGCACAACGTTCACTGCCGCGCCGCCGCGTCCAAACTCGGCGCTCATGGAATTCTCTTCCGTCTTGAATTCCTGGATCGCATCCGGCGGAGGCAGAACCACCACACCCCCTAAGCCAAATTCGTTATTGTCCACGCCATTCAGCAGAAAGTTATTATTGGAGACTCTGAGACCATTCACAGAGACTGCTTCATTCGCCCGCTCATTCTCAAATACTCCACCGCTGACGTTCGATCCCGTCTCTCCTCCGTTCGCGCCTGGCCCGAGATAAGCAAGCTGGATGAAATTGCGCCCATTCAGTGGCAGTTCTGAAATCCGCCGCTCGGTTTCGATCGTTCCCAGCGAAGACTGCTCAGTTTCGAGCAGCGCGGGCGCCGACGTCACTTCGACCGTCTCGTTCGCAGATCCTATCTTCAACACGAGATCGACCTTTACCGACTGATTGACGCCCACTTCCACATTCTGCTGAACCGTCTTCTGAAAGCCCTTCTTTTCTGCCGACACCACGTATCTCCCGATACGCAACAGATTCGCCGAGAACGCGCCCTCGTCGTTGGAAATGACTTTGGTGGGCTGATTCGTCTCCACATTTGTGACCGTGACTTCGGCGCCTGCGATGCGGGCTCCAGCCTGGTCCGTAACCGCGCCGACGATGGCGCCTCGGTCGACCTGGGCCAAAGCGGAAAGAGTGAGTAGCGAGACTAGAACGAATGAAAACAGGACCGCGGGTACTGCCTTTCGAAACCACATAGGCGCCTCCGCACGGCAAAGTCGGGTAAGTACGGTAACTGGTGACGACGGTTTTAAACGCCCCCTAGGAGCACTGTCAAGCAATTCCAATATGACTCACAGTCGCCTTTGCACACGCGCACTCTGGCATGGGATCACCCGCACACAATTGCGGTCTGTGATCTGGATCACATCGGCATGAATTCTCATGGTCAGAGACTGTACGGGCGTCCAACCACTTAGCTTTCTCTCGACAGCGGATGACTCGTCGACTCTTTTGCGGTACCTTACTTGGCTCGGCGAAACGACTCTTCCGGAGAGTGATAATGAAACTTGTATCGGCTTGGATGTTTGCCCTCTTGTGTGCGGCAACCCTGGCGTACGGGCAGACCACCCGTCTCGAGCAACTCCAGAACAAAACCATCCTGGTATTCACTCCTCATCCCGACGACGACGTCTTCGGCGCGGGCGGGACGATTGCTTTGCTGAACCGCAATCACAATAAGGTCTATATCGTCATTTATACGAACGATGACAAAGGGTCTTACGATCCCGACATGAACTCGCAGAAACTCGCCCGCATTCGCCGCGCGGAAGAAGAAGTATCGGAAGGCTTGGTTGGCACGCCTAAGGAAAACATTATGTGGATGGGCTACGACGACGGCATGCTCGAATATGCCGCGCAGCCCAAGCTAACCGAAGAAGCCACAGCCATCATCCGCCGCATCCGCCCTGACATTCTGATGAGTGTCGACCCCGGCGAATGGTACGAGCGCTGGCACAAGAGCGATCACCGGATGGCGGCCTTCAATACCATTGATGCCGTCCGCGCCGCGGAGTTCTGGCTCTACTTCCCTAACCAAAAGCTTCAGCAAGGGCTGCAGCCTTACCGGGTTCCGGAAATGTATTTCTTTTATCCGTCTCCACAGGAAGCGAATTACTTCGTAAACATCGACAGCGTAGCCGACCTGAAGTTGGAGGCAGCCGCGAAGCAGGTCAGCCAGTTCGAACCGGCCATCACGAAATACCGTCCGGACTGGGAGCCCGCCGACCTGGAAAAGGCCAAGAAGGAAATGCGTGATGAACAGCCGAAGAAAGACGGCCACTATGTCGAGGCATTTCGTTACGCCACCGGATTCGTCCAGTACTAATAGCGTCGTACGTACGAGAGCTCAAGGAGAACTCATGTCTGATCTAGCGTTGTTTGGAGGCAAGAAAGCAAAACAGAAACCATTCCCCGTATGGCCACAGTACGACGACAATGAGCGCCGCGCCTTGCAGGAAGTTCTCGAGAGCCGCATCTGGTGGCGCACGCCCGGTACGAAGACGCTGGAATTCGAACAGGCTTTCGCGAAATACCATGGCGCCCGCCACGGCATCGCCGTGACGAACGGAACGGCGGCGCTCGAGGTGGCCATGGCCGCTCTGGAAATCAATCATGGCGACGAAGTGATCGTCCCGAATTTCACTTTTGTCGCCACGGCCAGCGCGGTGCTGTTTGCCAATGCCCTGCCCGTGCTCGTCGACGTTGATCCCGAGACACATTGCCTCGATCCAGACCTGACCGAGGCCGCCATTACTCCGCGCACAAAGGCAATCATCGCCGTGCACATGGGAGGCCATCCCGCTGACCTCGACCGCCTCCAGGACATTGCCACGAAGCACGGCATCGCGCTGATCGAAGATTCGGCCCATGCTCACGGCAGCGAATGGCGTGGGAAGAAAATCGGCACCTTCGGCGTGGGCGCCACCTTCAGCTTCCAGGCCAGCAAATTGATGACGGCTGGCGAAGGCGGCATGATCATCTCCAATGACGATAAGTTTGAGCGCCTGGCTCGCTCCGTTCATGATTGCGGACGCATGCCCGGAGAATGGTTCTACAGTCACTTCATCTACGGCTCCAATTACCGCTTGAGCGAGTGGCAGGGCGCCGTGTTGAACGTGCAGCTTGGCCGTCTGGAAGAGCAGACGCTGCACCGCCATCGCCAGGGCCGCGTGCTCGACAAACTCTTCGCCCAGATTCCCGGAATCACCGCGCAGAAATGCGATCCGCGCTGCACCCGCAATGGCCAGTACGCTTACATCTTTCACGTAAATGGCAAAGAGTTCGGCGGCATTTCGACTGAGAATTTCATTGCCGCATTGAATGCCGAAGGCATCCCCACGCAGGCCAGCTATCCGCCGCTGCATGAACTCGATTGCTTCCGCAATGGCGAATATCGCAAATGCCTGGCCGGGACGCAGGCGACAGAGAAACACGCATTCCTGCAGCAGAAGTTCCCGCACACGCAACGCGCAGCCTGGGAAACAGTTTGGATTCCGCAATTCGCTTTGCTCGGCGATGAAGCCGACATGAACGAGATTACAGCAGCAATCAAGAAGATTCAGCGCAACGCCAAAGAGATCGCAGCCAATGCTTCGCATGCGACCGCAGAAAAGGTAGCGCGCTGAGATCGACTCCAATTGCGAATGCACTCCTGGTGGAAGAAATGACCACTCAATGACACGGTTGAAATCTCACGAGTACCGGCGTCATCCCGAAGTCCCGCGCTTTCACCGGCGGGAAGAGGGATCTCCCGCGTAACTGCTTTATAGTTCGGCGATGTCAGATTTTGAAGTGGAAGTCTGTCGTGAAACTTCGTTTGGAGGAAACTCAATGATCCGCGACGGCCGTAACCACTGCCCATTCACCTTATTACTGCTTTGCGTAATCCTGCTCTCACTTCACGCTCCCTCCTCGGCCCAGACGAAGAAGCTCCCGGAAAAAGTTCCTCCCAAGCGCACCTCGCAGATCGAAGACGGCTTCGGCATCAACTCCGACATGCCGCGTGATCCCTATCTCCCGTGGAACCGCTGGTGGTGGACGCGTATGTTCGACGCCGGATTCAAGTGGATCCGCATCGGCCAGTACGAGAACAGTTCCGACTACACGAGCTGGGATTGGGTCGAGCAGAAGCGCGGTGTCTACGCCTCGTCGCAGCTACTGGAAGATTCCGTCGATTCTGTGATCGACAACGGTATGGACGTCCAGGTTCAGCTCATGTACGGGAACCAGATGTACACCGCCCACAGCGGCAAACTTCCCGACGTCAGCGTGCCCGAGGGCGGCGCCTTCCATAACGACGACCGCAGCATCTACTCGGTTTACTGGCCTCCGCTTACGGCCGAGCAACAAGCCGCCTTCAATAAATACGTCGCCTGGACCGTCGACCATTTCAAAGATCGCATCCACTATTGGGCGCTGTGGAACGAGCAGGACATCGGCTACTGGAATCCTTGGGGCAATCCCGCCCAATACGGCCAGCTGCTCTCATCCTTTGTCGACACCGTGCACAAGACTCCCGGCGCCAAGGTCATCTACGGGGGTCAGGCCGATCCCTCTCGTGAATTCACTCAAGTTGCGTTCGACACGTGCAAGTGCGCCTCAGGCATTGACGTCTATGCCTATCACACCTATCCCGGCTACGGACAGAACATGAATCCCGAAACCATGGATTATGGTGCCTACCTCAACGAATCGCCGCAGAAGCTTCGTGACTTAGTGATTAACTATCCTGGGATTAAGAAAGACATCCCATTCTTCGACGACGAGTTCAATTCCATTGGAACCTGGATTGGCTCTGACGAATCCGTGCAAGCCAAATATGTCCCGCGCGGCCTCATCTATAACCACGCCGCCGGAGTGAAAACGTTCGTGTGGCTCCTCACGGCTGGTGTCGATGGAAATGAATACGACGACTTCGGCATCGTCCATGGACTCACCAACCACGACTACGACTTCACCCCACGCCCGGTCTTCTCTGCCTTGCAGAATACGAACGCTCTTTTCGCCGACACGAAATTCGATGCGTCAATCGAAATCTCCGGAAGCGACATCCCGGCTCTTCGCCGCCGCAGCGAATTCCCCTTCATGAGCTACGGATTCCGCTCAAAAACCGGCAAAGCGATCGTGGCATACTGGCTCGCCGCCCACAGTCTGCCTGGCAACGTATTCCCCACGTTCTATTCGAGCTTCACGCTGAAGAACACTGGCATTCAGAACCCCGTTCTCATCAACGTAACGACGGGAGACATCCGTCCGCTGAAGTGGAAGGAAGGCACAACCGACACGCTCGAATCCGTACCGGTCACTGACGGCATCATGGCGATTGCCGACGCCGACTATTTCGATTGGCCTGTCCTGCCAGAAACGCCAAGCTCACTGAACGTTGCCATCACAGGTACGACGGCAAAACTCAGCTGGGAAGTTCATGGTGGCGGTCCCACGGGCGTCATCGTCGAACGTCAACTCGATGAGGCCAACGGCACGAAAGGAAAGTGGGCACAGGTCGCAAAGCTTGCGGCCAACGCGACCGCGTACAGCGACTCGACGCTGAAGAAAGGTCAAACCGTCGGCTATCGCGTTCGTGCTTTCAACGACGCCGGTCAATCCGCATACTCGAACATCGCAAGAGCAGGAATTCCGGCGAAGCCATAACCAATCGCGCGCTGCGTAAAGCAGACCGGCGCTCAGGGAGAATACTTCCCTCTCTCGGCGAACTTCCCAACGCTGGAATCGTCGCCCCTGACGTGGAAGAGCCACGCATCACGCGGATCTTCGCCGATCGCCACAATTTCCTCTTTCGAACCATAGCCACGCTGGTAAGCCGCCCTCGACACCTGGCATTTCTGGACTTTGCCTCTAGTCCAGCGGCTCCCAACTCTTCCGCAAGCGCAGTGCAGAATGTACTCCTCGCACGATCCGTAGACCACCGTGAGAATGTAAGAACCATTCTTGAACGGGCTTAGCGAAATTGGATACCGGGTATTGCAGCTCGGACATTCCAGGCAATGTCGAAGGCGTGACATCAGGATATCCCCGAAGTGAGACCGCAAGATCGTTGCATCCAGACTCACACCATAAGTGGTCAGACTCAATACCCACTTGACGTGTTTTCTGCATGACCACTATCATCCCAATCCATGAAGCGCGTTGCGTCCGGCTTCCTCCCCGTAATCACGGTCGATCGATCAGCGTCTCAGCCGCTTCATCGCCAGATCTATAACTCGTTTCGCACGGCCATCGTCGACGGGCGGCTTCATCCCGGACAGCGCATTCCTTCCAGCCGCGTGCTCGCCCTGGAAATTGGCGTCTCCCGCTTTCCCGTGCTCAATGCTTATGCTCAGCTCCTGGCGGAAGGCTATCTGGCAACCCGCGTTGGAGCAGGCACCGTTGTCTCAGCTTCGCTGCCCGAACAATTAACCACAGCAGCACCCGCGAGAACCAAGACTGCGGTTCTCCATCGCGGTCCTCGAAGCGTGGCACGGCGCTGTTCGCATCTTCCTGCCAAAGAAGACTATCCCTGGATGATCCACTCCGGCCCCTTTCGTGTAGGCCAGATCGCCTTCGATGAGTTCCCGTGGAGTATCTGGTCGAGTCTGATCGCGCGCCGCTCGCGCAACCTGAATACGGCTGCAATCCACTATGGTGATTTGCAGGGGCATGAATCACTACGCCGCTCGATTGCCAACTACCTGAGAATCTCCCGCTCCGTGCGTTGCGAACCAGAACAGGTCCTGATCGTGAATGGTTCCCAGCAAGCGCTGGAAATTACCGCGCGCGTTTTGCTGAACTCCGGCGACCATGTCTGGATCGAAAACCCGAGTTATCGCCTGGCTCGGGATGTCTTCGCCTTGAATGAATGCCGCCTCGTCCCGGTTCCCGTCGACGCCGAAGGATTGAATGTCGCCGCCGGCGTCAAGAAGTGCCGCAAAGCTCGTGCCGCATTCGTGACTCCGTCTCACCAGTTCCCGCTCGGTGTCACCTTGAGCGCCTCACGCCGCCTGCAACTCATCGAGTGGGCGCACCGTTCCGGCGCATGGATCATCGAAGACGACTACGACAGCGAATATCGTTACGAGAGCCTTCCCATCGCTTCCCTGCAAGGACTCGACACCAACTCCCGCGTGATTTACATCGGCACCTTCAGCAAAGTGGTCTTTCCCTCGTTGCGTCTCGGTTACCTCGTCGTTCCTCCCGATCTGATTGACCGCTTTGTCCTTATGCGCCGCGTCATAGATCTCGGTATGCCAACGCTCTATCAGCAAGTGCTCGCCGATTTCATCGAGGAAGGCCACTTTGCTCGACATATTCGGAGAATGCGCGTTCACTACGGCGGACTAAGACGCGTCCTGTTCGACAATCTCATCGAAATCCTTGGTGACATGGTCGAAATCGTCGGAGATGAAGCCGGCATGCATCTGACCGTGCTCCTGCGCTCCGGACACCGCGATGAAGAATTGGCCCGGGCCGCCGTTTCCCACAAGCTCTCTCTGTGGCCGCTCTCGCGTTCGTATGTGGGTGAACCGCGTCAGGGATGGATTCTCGGATTTGGTGGTACGACAGCGAAAGAGATCCCCGACGCAGTTCGCAGGCTGCGCAACCTTCTTATCGTCAACTCGCTGGCCGCCTGATTCTGGCAAGGCGGAAATCCGCTGCGTTTCGCGGATCAAGGTTGTTCAAGAAAACTGGGTCCCGTGCGTCCTCAGCCAGTTTTCCTACCAATAGATTTCCGCGTTGTGAAAACCCGGGTTGCGTGCCCTGCGCACATTGTTTAGATTGAGCGCGCAAGCAGGTTGCAATGCACGGAGGCGTGATGGCAACTCAGGCTAGCGCTGTTTCCCAGAAAATCTGTTCCAGGTTCTGCCCTTTCAACTCACTAAAATTCGCGATCATCGCTACCCTGTTGTCCCTGGTTGCGCAGAGTGGACTCATTTTCGCCCAATCCTCAACCTACAGCGCAGTTTCACCGCCCGCCATTGTTCACGTCGATGCGACGCCAGGACACTCCATCAACTCCTTCGATCCCGACAGCGCACTGGGCAGTTCCATCGATGTTCTCTCCCATGATGGCATCGACAAGGTCTACACACCGCACATCATCCAGGAATCGTTGTCGGCGGGATGGGGGCCCATCTCCTATCGCAACAACAGCGAACTCCGTATGGCCGCCTGGCACTGGACCGAGAACGGAACGTGGAGCGATCCGGCGCACAAGAGCGGATACTTCACGAGCAGCACGGAAATCAAAGAACCGATCCGTTACATAATTTCCTATGCGCTCCCGCACCGCGGATTCTCGACAAGCGGCGATCGTCCCGTCATGGGTCCGAATCTCAGTTACTGGAAAAGCAATCCCTATCTGACCAGCAAGTTCACGGGCGAAAATGACTCGCTGCATCCGCAATGGGTCATCGTCGATCTCAAAGCCGAAAAACCTGTAAATGCCATCCGCATCGCCTGGCAGAATCCCTATGCCACCACGTATCAAGTCGAGTATTGGCTCGGAACACGGGCCCTCGATTTTGATGCCGGTCCGCAAGGCGAATGGAAAACCTTTCCGTCTGGAGTGCAGAACTCCGCGCAAGGTGGCACCGTCTCGCTGAAGCTCGCGGACGCTCCGGTCTCGGCCCAATACATCCGCGTCCTGATGACCGCATCCTCGAACACCTGCGACGAGCACGGCTCGGACGACGTTCGCAACTGCGTTGGATACGCGATCAAAGAAATTCGCGTCGGAAGCGTCGACAGCAGCGGCGCGTTCGTTGAGGTCCAGAAAAATATCAGCGACCGGCCCACCACTTACACCTCATCTTCCATTGATCCCTGGCATTCCGCGGACGACGCCGATATCAACGCCACAGGAGCGTACCAGCACAGCGGTTTCGACCTCTTCTTCACCAGCGGGCTTACCAATAATCTTCCCGCGATGATTCCAGTGACCATGCTTTACGGCACGCCCGACGATGCTGCCGCCCAGATCGCCTACATCGAGAAGCGCGGCTATCCCATTTCTTACATCGAGATGGGCGAAGAGCCCGACGGCAAACACGCGATGCCGGAAGACTATGGCGCACTCTACCTGCAATGGGCCGCCGCCATCCACAAAGTTGACCCCAAGCTTAAATTAGGAGGGCCTGTCTTTGAAGGCGTCAATGAAGACATTCGAGTTTGGCCCGATGCGCAAGGCCGCACCTCATGGATGGGCCGCTTCGTGGATTACCTGAAGTCGCACGCTCGACTCGCCGATCTCGCCTTCGTATCGTTCGAGCACTATCCTTTCGAGCCCTGCGACATCACTTGGAAATCTCTGTATAAAGAGCCGACACTCGTAAAGCACATCCTCCAGGTTTGGCGAGACGACGGCGTTCCCAAGGATGTGCCTCTCATGATCACCGAAGATCATCTCGCCGCCAACCTCACCGGGCCCATGACGACGATATTCGCGGCGCTCTGGCTCGCCGATAACGTCGGCGCTTTTTTTGAAGGTGGAGGCGCTCTCTTTACCCACTCGCCCATCCAGCCGCAAGGAATTCAGAACACTTGCCTCGGCTGGTCCTCATGGTCAAACTTTGTGTCGGACGAAGAGACCCTCGAAATCCGGGGTTACACCTCTCCTTATTTCGCCGCACACATGATCAACCTGGAATGGGTGCAGCACAGAGCGGGAGTGCATGTCATGTTCCCGGCCGCCTCGGACATCAAAGACCAGGAAGGCAATCTGCTCGTAACGTCTTATGCGGTGCACCGCCCCGATGGCAACTGGTCGTTGATGCTGGTGAATCGCGACGAAACCAACTCGCACGCTGTGCGCGTAATCTTCGACGATGTGAAGAACAAGCGGCAGGAATCCTTTTCAGGACCAGTAACGTTTGTGACTTTCGGCAGCGAACAATATGTCTGGATCAACGACGGTCCGTATAGCCACGCCGACCCGGACCATGCCCCAGTCGCCACCATGATCAAAGGGGATTCAGCAACCGTTTTCACCCTGCCGAAAGCATCGATCACTGTTCTCCGCGGCAAAGTGGCCGGATTGAAAGACTAAGAAATCAGGAATCGCGAATCTCGACAATCGCCAAAGAAATAAGGTACGATTCCGCCTCCTCCCCAGTGAGCAACTCAGTCGGCCCTTCCACCGACCGCAGCAGGTGATTGTAGTGGCGAGATAGGAGGATTTATGCGGAGTAAGAACTCTGATCCATGGAGATTCGGTTTGCTCTTCTTCGGTCTTATTCTGCTGGCATTTATTTCACAAGGATTCGCACAAACTGAGACTGTCCTGTATACGTTCAACGGACCTGATGGTGCTACTCCGAGCATCGCCCATTTAGCAATCGATCCGAACGGCAACCTTTATGGAACGACGCTGCAAGGCGGCGCATTTCGTTATGGAACTGTGTTCGCGATTCCTCCCACAGGCGGGGAGAAGTTGCTCTACAGCTTTACCGGTGCCGGGGACGGAGCGACACCCAATGGGGGAGTAATCTTCAGCGGCGGCGCTCTGTACGGGACAACGGAGTACGGCGGAAAGATGGGTCCCAACTGCTTGATCGGATGTGGAACGGTATTCAAGGTAACCGGTGTCGGGAAAGAGACGGTGCTCTATTCCTTTAACGGGCCGACAAGCGACGGAGCCTCGCCGTTCGCGGGTGTAATCCGGGACCAAGGCGGCAATCTTTATGGGACTACGTCAACAGGGGGACTTAAGGGGTTCGGGACTGTTTTTGAGCTGACCACATCAGGCAAAGAGCTTCTTTATAGTTTCAAACATGCTCCCGACGGCGACTTTCCATGGGGACCGTTATTCCGAGATCCCAGTGGAAACCTTTATGGAACAACCGAGTATGGTGGCGCAAACCTGTGTTCCGGTGAAGTAGGTTCATGCGGCGCAGTTTTTGAGATTACCTCGGCCGGGGAGTCGATCATCTACTCGTTCGGCAGCTCGATCACCGGAGCCTTCCCGCAGGATGGCTTGATCGGGGATGCCAATGGAAATCTATATGGGACGGCATCCGCTGGGGGCAAGTACGGGTACGGTACTGTGTTCAAGCTCAGCAAGGCCACAGGAACTTGGAAAGAAATGATTCTATACAGCTTCACCGGAGTGACCGATGGAGCGTATCCGACCGGCGGTCTGATTCGAGATGCTCGCGGAAATCTCTATGGCACTACTCCGGGCGGTGGCGCTTTCACGGCCGGCACGATCTTTCGTATCAGCCCCGCGGGGGAGGAAACCGTCCTGTACAGCTTTTGCGCATTACAGAACTGTGCCGATGGGGCGTTTCCTGCGGCCGGCCTGGTGAGCGATAAGCAGGGAAATCTATACGGAACGACCTCTGGCGGCGGCAATACTGACTCGAGCTGCCAGGGCTACGCCGATGGCTGCGGAGTCGTATTTAAATTGACGCCGTAAACAGTGGTGCCCAGCCTTCGAGCGCGGCGAAGGCTGGGGCAACCGGTTTCGTGGTGATGCTTCTACCCTGCGGTACCCACATGCACTGCGTCGATTCGGCGGTTTCTTTATCCCCCGTTACTGCAAAAACTCAGGCCGAAGGGATTGCCTTGGAACGTTAACCATCCGTTCACCGAACGACTGGTTGGAGCGCCAAAATACGGCAGGAATACCAGGTCCTGCAGGTTGTAGGAAAACCCGTTCACCGTATACGGGAAAGCGCCATAGTTAACGAAGCCTTCTTCGGGATCCCCGACTTCCAGAACCGCACCGAATCCGCACGCAGTGGGGACAAAATTACTACCGAACGGATCATCCACAAATTCCCCGACTTCATGCGACAACGCCGAAACGTCTTGCGCGAACGCACCGACTTGATCGACATATGTGGCTTCAATGTAGGCTTGCGTACCCGTGTACGAGTGATATCCCCCAATACAGCATCCCGAGAGTCCGGAATTGTCCGAGAGATAGGTATCGTAGGTGAGGAAGATCCCAATCTGGTTGGGCGCTACAAGCTTGGGGAGGAGAGTTTGAATTTCGCTGTCAAACCAGTTGATATTCACCACGGCGACGTTCGCTCCGAACGCGTTGGCCTCGATTCCTTCTGACGCTGGCACATTCAAGGTCTGTTCCGCCCGGAATGTTGGCCCGCCGAGCAGCACGTGATAGCCGGGATGCAGCGATACCGTACCCCACAAATTTCCGCGCTGAAAGGCGTCAATATACTGGGTTGTCCCCAGATTCACCGCACCCTGCGTGTAATTCGTGGTCTTGTCGAAAATCGGCGAGATGGCTGTGGCCTTGTTGACCGTGTTCCCGTCCGGCAGCACATGCTTCGGATCGAACGTTACCGGCACTCCCGAGTTCTGCACGATAATCTTGAGCGGGATAATGATGGCGGCGACGGTGGTGCTCGTTCCAGTCGCCGGCGCGCTGCCCAC
>Ga0209168_10000142_pt1 | contig 79744 bp, 69 predicted proteins | sample Coa_R1_FD_187156 | JGI IMG/M metagenome (GOLD analysis project Ga0209168, IMG submission 187156) | Surface soil microbial communities from Centralia Pennsylvania, which are recovering from an underground coalmine fire - Coalmine... | ecosystem: Environmental > Terrestrial > Soil > Unclassified ...
ACGCAAAATCCTTCCTCGCAAGTTCCACTGATCCCTGCTTCCTTCGTTTAGCCGCCAGAATCCCCCATCCAACATCTCCTAACCGCCGACCGGAGCCCTCCTCCAAATCACTCGTGAGAAATGCGGGCTAAATTCAGCTGGCAGCTTGTTTCTGAAAATGCTTCAGCACTGCTTCCGTCTGCGGCCTGGTAAGGATTGCGCCCAGGGCGACCGCATCCGCTTCCTGGACGGCGCGCACGCTGCCGAAGTGCTGGAGCAATCTCTGCCGCGTCCTTTCGCCGATGCCGGGGATTTCCAGCAACTCGGATTTGCGGTCGCGGATCTGGCGGCGCTTGCGGTGGAAGGTCACGGCAAAGCGGTGCGATTCGTCGCGGATCATCTGTACCAGATGCAGCACCGGTGAATGACGGTCCAGCACAACCGGCTCGTCTTCCTGTCCGGCTACGTAGATGATCTCCTCCCGCTTGGCTATGGCTGCCAGGGGCTGGTTGGTGATTTCCAGACGTTCCAGGGCCTCGGCTGCGGCATGAAGCTGGCCCAGGCCGCCATCCACCAGCACCAGGCTGGGGAATGGCATTTTCTCATCACGCAGACGCTTATAGCGCCGGGTCACCACTTCGCGCATTGAGGCAAAATCGTCCACACCTTCCACGGTACGAACGATAAACTTACGGTACTCAGCCTTGTTCATCTTGCCCTCTTCCCACACCACCATGGAGGCCACTGTCTCCGCGCCCTGAATGTGGGAGATATCAAAGCACTCAATCCGCTTGGGGATTTCCGGCAAGGTCAGAGCGTCCTGCAGGGCCTCCTGGATGGCTTTGGCGGCGGGCTTCATCACGCGGAAGCGCTGGTCATACGACTGCTTGGCATTCTGGGCTACCAGGTCAATCAACGAACGCTTTTCCCCGCGCTGCGGCACCAGGATTTCGACTTTGCCGCGTCGTTTTTCCGCCAGGAGGTCTTCCAGAGTGGAGCGATCTTCAAAATCCACCGGCGCCAGGACGCCGTGAGGCACGTATTGCTGGTCAATGTAAACCTGCTTGAGCAGAGCGGAAAAAAATTCACCAGGATTGAAGGCCTCTCCCGATTCCTGTTCCGGCAGGTCTTCCCAGAAAAACTCCCGCCGGTCGAGGACCTTTCCCCCGCGCATGTGGAAGACATTCACCGCCAGCATCTGGTTTTCAAAGTGATAGCCAAACACGTCCACATCGTCACCCTCGGCGGCTGCCATGCGCTGCTTTTCCTGGAGCTGATCCACGGTGGAGAGCAGGTCGCGATACCGGGCGGCACGCTCATATTCCTGATCTTCCGCAGCTTGGTCCATCCTGTCCCTCAAGGAGCGGGAGAGATCCGTCTGGCGGCCCTCCAGAAGCAGTTGGACGTCGCGCACGGCTTCTGTATAGGCATCGAGGGTAGTCAGATCCTTCACGCACGGGCCCAGGCAGCGCTTGATATAGAACTGCAAACATGGCCGGGGATGGTAGCGGGTCAAGTCCACCTTGCAGGACGGAATCATGAAGTGCCGGTGGATCAGGTCTACGATCCGGTGGGCCAGATTCCCGGGGAAGTAAGGGCCGTAATAGACGCTGCCATCCTTTTTGAGGCGGCGGGTCACGTACACGCGAGGGAATCGCTCCGCCAGAGTGAGCTTGATATATGGATAGGTCTTATCGTCGCGGAGCAGGATGTTGAAGCGTGGCTGCTTCAGCTTGATAAGGTTGTTTTCAAGCGCCAGGGCCTCTTTCTCATTGGCAACCACGATGTACTCGACGTCCACCGCATCACGCAGCAGGGAACCGGTCTTGGCGTTGGCTTCTCCCACCCCCTCCTGAAAGTAGGAGCGCACCCTGGCCCGCAGGCTCTTAGCCTTTCCTACATAGATCACCTCTCCGGCAGCGTTCTTGTACATATACACGCCCGGCTGGCTGGGTAGAGTCCGGATTTTCTCGATCAAATCCATGAGGGTCTCAAGAGGCGGGAGTATCTCTCTTGATTTATGTTAGCAGCCATAAGGTGCGTAAAAATTTTACAGCGGACCCTCCGGCCGCTCCATTCTCCCCGAATCTGTACCATCTAAACCGTAGATTATAAATGGCTTAACGGCAGCCAGCTTTTCTGGAGAATTGGCAACAGGCGTGCTCTTGAGCAAGGTGACTATTGAAGCGGCCTGAAGTGAAGCCGCGTTAGGCCCCAAGGAGTTTCCCCCATGAACGTGAAATCCAGTCTTCTCATTCTTTTGGCCGGTGCGGTGTTGGCCTTCAACTCAGGGTGTGCTACCAAGAACTACGTACGCAAGCAGTCCGAACCAATCATTGATAAGTCCAATGAACTTGATGCGTTGACCGCCAAAAACACCAACGCCATCAAAGACGTGGATTCGCGCGCGCAATCCGGCATCCAAGGCGTGAACCAGAAGGCGACGGCGGCCGACCAGAAAGCCATGGACGCCCGCAGCATCGCCGATCAGGCCCAAATTGTGGCGACGCAGGCCTCCAGCCGCGTGGATACGCTTACCAACCAGGTTGCTAACCTGGATAACTACCGTCCGGTGGTTGAGACCTCAGTACACTTCGGGTTCAATAAAGCCGACCTGACCGCAAAGGCCAAAGGTGCTCTGGACCAGCTTCTTGCCGATGTCCCGAACACCAAGGGCTACATTGTGGTTGTGGAAGGCGATACGGACTCCGTTGGGAGCGCCACCTACAATTACCAACTGAGCGAGCGCCGGGCTTCTGCCGTGGTCCAGTACCTCTCGGAAAACAGTGTTCCGCCCCACAAGATTTATGTGATCGGCCTGGGCAAAGACAAGTCGGTTGAGTCCAACCGCACGTCCGAGGGCCGCGCCAAGAACCGTCGAGTTGACGTGCGTCTGATGACCAACGTTTCCGGTCAGGAAAGTCCGTCTTCTGCGCAAAATACTGCTCCGCATACGAGCCAGTAGAGGTCTCTCCTCCCCCAGAGATAGTGCGCAGCTTAAAGGCCGCCTTAAGAGGCGGCCTTTAATCATTTGAACTAAAATATATTCATGAAGTCCTTTTTGTTTCTTGCTCTGCTCCTATGCGCTTGCTTCGCTGTTGCAGAGGCGCAGGAGCGGTCGCAGGACGATCAGCCTCACGTTCTGCCCAAGAACCTTCCTCAGCCTAAAGAAGAAGCTCCAAAGCTGGAGCAAGGCGAGAGTTCCAGCAAAGATTCTGAGATCAACCTGGAAACTCCGGGGAGGACCTCCTCCAGCGGCGCGCCCAGCACCGTGCACGAAACCCTCCCGTATGATCCGCACAAGGCGGCCAAAGACATTGAGGTGGGACAGTACTACCTGAAACGCAAGAACTATCGAGCAGCGCTCGACCGCTTTAATGAGGCACTTCTCTATAAGCCCAACGATGCCGAAGCCGTCTACCGTCTGGCGCAGACCCAGGAGAAGCTGGAGTTGTACGCGCTCGCGTACCAGAATTACCGCAGCTACCAGACCATATTCAAAGAAGGCCCCTACGTGAAAGAAGCGCAGGAGGCGATGCAGCGAATCGAGCCGCGGCTGCCGAAGGCCGAGGTGGCGGGACAGCAATCGGGTGATCCGGCTGAAAGTATCCAGGAGGGAGAATCCTACCTCACGAAGAATGATTTTGAATCGGCTCATGCCAGTTTTGTCAGAGCCCTGCAGATGGCGCCCGACGATCCGGTAGCCAATTTCCGACTGGCCCAGAGCCTGCAAGGATTGCAGCGCCTGGATGAAGCGCGAATTTTCTACAAGAAATATCTCAGCCTTCAACCAGGTGGAAAGATGGCAGGCGAGGCCAAGCGGGAGATTGCCCAGATCAACTTTGTCCTTGGCAAACCTTGAGGATTGCCATAACTGCCAAAATCGCCGGAATTTTAAAACCCGAATTTGGCTCTCACCTTGTTCCGGTGTAGGCACAATTTCGCAAATCCAAGAGTAGAACGTAGATCAACAGTGCTTCAGAATTCCGGAGACTTTGGCAATTCTGGCAATGCACTACTCTTTGTGGATGAACTCTCCCGTCGATGCGCTGACAATCACCGTGAGCTGGGAGTTGCTTTCACTGCTCCCGTAGATTACGTGCCATCGAGCCTGGCTTACGCGGGCGTCCCAGTCGAGCAGGTAGAGCACCTCCTGGTTGGGGTTCTTTTCAAACAACTGTTTGCCGCCGTGTTGCTGGGCCACGGCAAAGGCCTTGTCACTATCCTCCTTGATGAAGGCCAGATCAAATGGCTGGGTGGAGCGGTTGGCCGGATCGAAACTATCTTCAGGGCCGTGGTCCACTCCGCGCGGCGGCGCACCGGGACCAACCAGGCCCGACCAACTGAAGGACTCGGCCTTCTGCCGCGATGGCGAGGCAAAAGTGGCCTGCCAGAATCCGGATTTGCCATCGTGGCCAATATTGTCTTTCTGTGCGGACGATATCATCCGCACCGGTTGCGCATCTGCCGCCCACAAGCGGGCGGGCGCGATCATCTTTTGCAGCGCAAAGCGCCCAGTCTCAAGCTGCGGTTTGTTCTGCTGGCTGCTCCCCGTGCCTTGCCGCGGTTTTTCCGGTGAACTATCACAGCCCAACATGAGCAGGGCCACGGCACATACAAGAAATGAGCAAACTCTCTTCATCGTTGTCCTTAGATTTGCATGAAATTGCATGGTCATTTCAGGCGAGGTGGCGTTCTCGTCTACAGAATCCGCTGGGTCAATGAGCAGATATGCTGCCCGTGGGGCCTGCCTTGGATGAACTAACCTTTTTTCATTTTCACTGAGGGCTTTCAACCTGGCTGGATGGAATCCCAGATCTACGGGCCTGTTCCTCGAGATCCTCCAGCTTCTGCTTGGCGTCAGCAAGGGCCTGTGCTTTAGCATCGATTTCGCTCTGGGTCTTGCGACTGTCCTCGGCGAATTTGCCTTGATCGCGCAGCATGGTGCCGGCATCGGCATAGTAGGCAGCCGCGCGCAGCCTGGCTTCACGCTGGGTCACGTCCAGTTCGCGCTGTAATTGCGCGATTTCCTTCTGTTGATCTTCAATTTTCTTCTTTAAGCCGTTATTGGCCTTCTCGTTGTCGTCGGCCGCAGGAGTCTTTTCGTCGGTCTTCTTGCTTTCCTCTTTTTTGTCTTTGTCCTGGTCTTTCTTGTCTGCGTCCTTCTTCTCGTCGTTCTTTGCCGATTCTTTCTTGGCCGATGCGTCGTCCTTTTTGCTATCGGATGGCGGCGCATAAGAAGCCTCTGGAGCCGACGGGAGAATGTCATTGTCAATAACTTTGACGTTAGGGTGGGCCTTTTGCTTGGCCCGAGTCTCGGCGGCAATGTCTGCCAGAGTTTGCGCTCCGGCGCTCACGACAAAAATGCAAGCGAAGGTGGTGAACAATAAAAGAAGTTTTTTCATACAATTCCCGAGCAGAGTATGCCTGCTCTAATTCTATCGCCAATCCGTCCCATTTTCGCTTGTTTCCCGGGGAGAAACGATAGGGTAAACGCTGTTCAGAAGCCCCTGAACCAAAGTAATGGAGGTTGGAAAATTGAGTGATTTGGTAATTGAGTAATTGAGAGAACTGATATCAGGTCTGTTATCTCAATTCTTGGTGGAGCTGGCGAACTCGAGGAACTCATCGGCGATTCGCGAGAGCGAATCAAGTTCAGCTATGATCTTTTCCGCGTAGAGACGGGTAGCCGGGTCAGAACGCTCCTTCAACAACGTCTGGGCGTATCCGCGCACCGTAGCCAGCGATCGCTTGAAGTCGTGGACCATGCCGGCAGATATTTCTCCGAGAGAGGCAAGGTTCTCGCTGCGGTGCACTTCCTGCGAGAGCTCAGTGATCTCGGTAAGATCGTCAAGCAGGCAAGAGATGCCCAGGACCTCTCCCTTGATCTGGACAGCAGAAGCAGTGACAGCGAGCACACGCTTTTGTCCGCTCGGAGTGCGGTAATCCACCTTCATCCGGGGAAACGCGGAGGCGTTTCGTAAAGTCTCCTGCAGGGCCTGGATCAAGGGCGTGGCGGACTGCGCTTCGTCACCGGTGTCGGGCCACTTGATCCTGGTCACGCCCCGGAAGAGGTCCCGCATGTGGAAGGAAAACGGCGAAGAATAGCCCAGCAGTGATTTAGCTGCGCGATTTGCCTGCCGGACGATGCCCATGCGGTCAAGGAACAAAACGCCAGAATTCAGGTTGGTGAGCACCGCCTCGTTGATGGTACCGGCCGTGGCGGACTCTGTCTGGTATTGCTGCCGTAGTCGCTGAAGCTCTTTTTCCTGTTCCCGGAGCTGCCGCGCCAGGCCGTCGTAAGTGGCCAGGGCAAACCCGGCATTGCCGTGAGAGACGCGCACCGGTTCGGCTTCCAATTGAATGGTGCGCCGTATCCGGCGAATAAAGATGATCCCCAGCAGAAACACGGAAAAACAAACCACCGCGAGCAGGGCCATCTTCAGGGCAATCGGGTTGTGCAGAAATTTCTGAATTACTGACATAAGCCCAGGTACCAGCGAACCAAAGGCGTTCCCCAAAAGGCAGCCACCAGCGCGCCTGCTCCCAGAAACACGCCAAAGGGTATCTGAAAGTGCCTGAAAATCAAGGTAGCGGAGCGCCATGCCCGAGCGCGCACCACTGCCGGAGGCGCTTTGAACCGCTTGCGGTTCCGCGCCAGGCGTTTAAGAAAGACCAGGAGCATGAGCACTATTCCAAATAAGCTGCCGACGACCGAGCCGAGCAACACGACAAACAGCGTAAGCTCTACTCCCAGAAAGGACCCAATCATGGCCATGAGCTTCACATCGCCCATGCCCATGCCTTCCTTGCCGCGCACACCCCGGTACAGCAGGGCGACACCCTGCATAAAGGCTACTCCAAAAACCGCTCCAGTAACAGAGTTGGCGAAAGAGAGCACGCGCCAATCAAGATGTTCCGGAAGCAGCGCTCCTATGGGACCGCTACTGCGGTCCAGATCCGGACATATCTCCACTGGAGACAGGAAGCTCAACGCCAATCCCAGCGCAATTCCCGGCAGGGTGAGCAGATCGGGCAACAGTTTGGTATCCGCGTCAGTAAAGATCAGCCCGATGAGAAGGAACGACAAAACGCACAATTGAACGGCCGAAGCCATGGGCACAGGCGACGCCAGAGCAATATAGTACGACAGGGCAAAGAACCCTCCGGTCATCAGCTCCACCAGGGCGTAGCGGGGAGAGATGCGGGCTTTACAGTGCCGGCACTTGCCTGCCAGAATGAGCCAGCTCAGGACCGGAATATTGTCATAAGAGGAGATGGGCGCGTGGCACGCGGGACAGGCCGAGCGTGGACGAACCACCGAGAGGCCTTGCGGCATGCGGTAGATGCACACGTTCAGAAAACTGCCAAAAATCAGCCCAAAGAGAAAAAAACCGAGAATGATCAAAAGATCCACGTTTTCAGTTCAGGAGATTATACGAAGATTGGGATCGACTTCGCCGGTTACTCCCGTGCAGAAACAGGCTTTCCCACCATTGAAATGGCGCGCTATTTTTGCGGGTTTCTGTCAGGATTCGGCTGCACGCCGGCCAACACTGTCCACATGCATCGCCCATTTCGCCGCTTCTCCAGTGGGAGTGATCCGTTGACTTTGGGGCTGCCGTTTATGCCCGCTGCGGTTTAAGCTCTGCGGCCTTTTGCACGGCCTTCATCATGGTTTTCTTCATGCGATTTTCGCCCGCCCAATAGAGGCTGATCTCGTGGCCATCAGGATCATTGAGATAGGCGTGCCGCCAGCCCCAGGGCATCATTCGCGGCAGTTGGGTGATGTAAAAGCCTTTTTTCTGGAGCCTGCGGCAGAACTCGTCCAGATCACGGACCTCGAAGTAAAGGCGCACGCCGTCGCTGGCTATAGAGACGTCCGGCCCCGCCTGATGCAGGGCGATGGTGCAATCGCCACCCGGGGCGCACAAACGCGCATACACTGACTTGCCCTCATGGCGAAAGTCTTCGATGAGCTTGAATCCCAGCAGGTCGCGGTAGAACCCGAGCCCGCGCTCCACGTCTTTGGAGTAGATCATGGCGTGGTTGAAGGTGAGTTTTCCATCAGCCTTGGAACGGGCCGCCGCTTTTGCCGGCGCTCTTTTTGCAGACGTGCGCTTTGCGGCTGCCTTCCTGGCAGGGGCCTTGTTCTTTGTGCTCTTCATTTGAAGCCGCTCCCGTGCACCTGGATGCAGCCATTATACGGAGAGAGAGCCATAGGCCTCAAAAGATCCCGGAATCCGGCGGCGGTATCGTTTGGCTAAGGGGTTCCATTGAGGGAAGGAGATGGTACAAAAGTGGAACAGGCCATCGGGGCATTTTGTTGCGCCCGGGTCCGAATTCGAGTACGCTACGGCTCCCCAGATTAATTTCTTTTCAACAATCGAGCAGTTCTGAAATCGATGTAGAATCTTGTGCCGTTTTGACCTCCAAAGTCGATTCGGTATTGTCACTGCAAGCCACCCGGACGCTACCGTGCCCGAAAACACTCTTCAACAACAAGCAAACCCTCAGGGTTGCAGGAGCCCACAATGAATATCCTCAGGCAGTTCACTTTCCGGCTAAAACTGAAGCACGTTTGTGTGTTCTTCGCCGTAGCGATGCTTACGACCCTCTCGTCAGCGCAACTGACCAGAACCGTAACTACGGCTCGCAGCAGTGATTGCCCCACCAACCTACCCACTAATCAGACGTTCTACAGTAATTGGGTGTATGAGGACCCCTCCGCGGTGAAACACTCTTTCAGTGGAGAGACCCTGGTAGAGACGAAGTTGACTTTTTCCAAAACCGTTAACCACACGATCATTCAGCTTGAGTGCGGAGTGACCTTGACAACATCACTCAATGAATATTCGACCGACGGCCTGTTTCATTTGCAGGCCACAGGACCGACAGGCGTGGTGACAGTTCCCGGGCTGGTGAGTCCCAAGTACGTGATACTGAACGTGGTCTATGCGCCTCCGGGGTCGCATAGCTCTGTGGACTACAGTAATAGCACGCTGGTTGGTTCCAGCGCGACCTACACCAGTTCGTTCCAAACCATGAGTATGGAGAGCTTCTCCGTGGGGCTTAGCTCGGGCAGCATTTTTGGGATTTTTGGCAACGAACCGGATATATCCGTTACCGCTACCCAGACGCAATCGTTCACGCAGGAGCAAGACAGCTCATCAACAATCTCGATCAATAAAACAACCAGCTTCGACAACATTATCGGCGGGCCGGCAAGCGACTTCTCCGGGGCAGATCATACCCAGGACCAAGTATACATCTGGCTCAACCCAATCCTCAACTTTACGGTGTTTCCCAGCAGCGCCGCGGTGCAATTTAACGGATACAGTTTTGATCTAAACGATCCCGTCAGCGTGGATGGAAACCTCGATATTGTGCATCTCACCATTGCTGAATTGAAGAACCGGTCACTCATTGACCCGGCTACGCTTAAGTCGCTATCCCGGACCTGGGCCGCACCGATGGTTGACGGCTCGGCGCCAGCCCTCACGAACCAGGACCTGCTGAATATTGCCGCAGCCGATCCATTCTCGAATCCATCGTACACGCCAAGCTTTACGGTTGCTTCGGCACCATGCTCTACGGACGGGCGTTTTTGCAACGTGACATCTGTTGGCCAACCGATTCAATATATGCAGAACCCGGGTGGAAGCCCATCTATGCAGAAATTCAGCCAGGGGTATCAAAAGATAGCGACCGATGGCCAGGGATTCAAGGATACTCACTCGGAAAGCTACAGCATAGATATCAGCCTGAAAAACGGATTTCTGGGCATATTCAATACGGATTTCAAGGCGGGCAACACCCTTACATGGAGCAACGGATACAGCACGACAAGCACAAACACTACCGGACAGTCCGCTAGCGTATCGATCGTGGGACCGCAGTGCACGGGGAACCCTTGCAGCCAGGTCTACACGGGGCCCACACAATTCAATACCTATGAGGACACCGTCTATAAGACGTTCATGTTCTTCGGGGTGAACTGACGTTCAAGAGAAATACATTGCATTCGAGACGCGGCATTGCACCTTGCCGCGTCTCGGGCATATTCGTGCCGGCAACCTTTAGCGGCCAAAGCGGCAGACCCAAGACAAGCGGCGGCTTTCACTCTGCGTCCGGCATTCGCAAGATGTGGCCGAGCAGGAGAGGGGCGTTTGGCGCCTCCGGTGGACAGTCTCCGGTCCAACTGATTTTTTTGCGATTGGCGAGCCGCAACTCGTCATTGAGCAACTTCCACTCGATCCCGTTCTGTTCGCGGATGCGGATGTTGTAGCCAAGCAAATCCTGTGTGGTCTCAGAATGTTTCCATTCCAGCAGCGATGCCTCCAGTTCTTCGGCTACAGACTCAGTGGGTAAGAGGCAGAAGATCCAGTCGTGGCGCGCGTCCTGAATATAGGCGCCGTGGTCCACGCCGTTCACTCCCTTGATGATCCGCGCCCCATGTTCGCGGGCGACCTTCAGGTTTTCTTCCTGGTAGCCATGATTTACAACCAATACTTCGTCGCACGGACGCAGGGACTCAAGAGCGCGACCCAGGTGGCTCATGGTTGCAGATGTGGACTACGGCGGTGAGGTTAGGCATGGCTGCACGGTTGATGGCGATCGGGAGAACTGCATTGTCCTTTCTTGCTGCAACTTTGACATATTTTCGTCCGGCGAACAAAAAAAACGCCGTCGTGGGCAAACGACGGCGTTGATGAGAGTTCGAGGAACTTAGTTTTGCATCGACTGCCGGCTGGTTCCCGGGGTTACCGTCAGCGAATTCTGGAGCGTGAAATTGACTACGGCTTCAGGCCGGAGAATGATCTGCTGGCCTTTGCCGACCGCTGATCCGGCAGTGCCTGCGCCCGCACCGGCAACTGTACCGATGGCTGCGCCTTTGCCGCCGCCGAAAATACCGCCCAGAATCGCGCCTACCGCGGCGCCTCCGCCCACTTTGGCGGCGGTGCCTTTACCTTTACCGTTGCCCGACTTCGACCACTGGTCTGTCTGAATGCCATAGGCCTTGCCATTCATCATCAGCTTGGTCAGTTGCAGGGTCAACACCGAGCCGCCGGCAAAACGGCCGGCAGACTTCACGTCTACGACCCGGCCTTCGACGTCAGCACTGGTTGGGATAACGGTTTGGTCGTCAATCGTGACGGGCGCGGCGATTGAGCCATGGAAGGTATCACCGACCTGCGCCTTCTCTGAATTCACTTCCTCATTCACCCGGATGCTGAACTGCGTACCGGCGGGAACGGTAATTTTCTGCGGCGGAGGCGGAGGGGGCGGAGGTGGTGGAGGAGCGGTGTTCTCGCTCACAGTATTGGCCGCGCTGCCGTTGTCCTGTGGCGCAGTTGTGCGCAGCCTGTGGTCGCTATTGTCATTGTCGCGGTTGCCGCGCGGATTGGATCTTTGCCTTGCGCGAGAGGTGGTTGCAGGGTAAGTGTCCGTCGATGGCCCAGGATTTGTCTGGGTTTGGGGCGGATTGTTTGTGCCCTGCTGCGGAGGGAAATTGGATGCCGTAGTGGAGCCGACCTCAAGGTTGTTGACCACGGTTTTCACGCCGTCCACCTGTGCGGCATCGGTGGACACAGCAGCACGCACGGCATCATTGCTTACGGTTCCGGAAAGCGTCACCACTCCCTTATTGGCGGTGATGGTGATCTGCTTGTCGGGAACACTACTGTCAGAAAAGATCTTGTTTTGAACGTCAGATGCGATTTGCGAATCCGAGCGGCTGCCCATGTGGTTGCATCCCAGCGCGACCAGCGTCAGGGAAATCAAGGCCACCCAGAGATATCTCCTCATGTTTTTCATGTTTGCTCCTGTAGCAATAGCTTGTCGATACTTAGATGCAGAGCCGCTGCCTTTTTACTGCACAGATGTGTAAACTTCCGGTAATCCCATAAGACTGCGGCGCACACCCCATATATTAAACCTCCCTGGGTGACAGCGCGGAGTCAAAACCACGATCTTCGGACACAGAGGATCGTAAAGGAACGACTCCGGTTGAAACGAACCGTGCGACGAGGAAATGGGGCGGTCGAAAATCAGGGTGTGGCGGCACACAGATAGCTTCTCAAGCCCGCGCGGAATCCGACGGGACTCAGACCGAAAATCTGCATCATGGGTCCGATGTCGCAGGTTGAGCCTTCTTTGAGCATGCGCAATTGGCCAACGGTGACCGGAGGGCGCGGAAGCAGGGTTTGGGCTAAAGCCGCGCCCACAAACATCAGGGGCAACGGAACGTGGACGGCACGCTTCCGGATGCCGGCGCAACCGGCGATCTCCGCCAGTACTTCCTTCAGTGACAGTTCATCGGCCCCACCCAGTTCTATGGTTTTGTTGGTGGCGGCCGGATTCGTGAGTGCCTGGGCGAAGCACGCGGCGACGTCCTCCACAAATACCGGGCGAAAGCGCGGTTTGCCATTGCCGGGGACTGGCCGGAAGAGAGGCGCTTTGCGCATGATGTCCAACATCTGGGTGACGAAGCCATCGCCAGGACCATAGATCAGGGATGGCCGCAGGATGCAATAGGGTATTCCACTTTGCCGGACGGCCTCTTCGCCCTTCCACTTGCTGGTCTGGTATTCGCTCACGCCATCAGCACGCACTCCCAGGGCAGACATTTGAATGAACCGGGCAATCTGGTTGCGCCTGGCGGCCTCTACCACGTTGCGCGTCCCAAGGTGATGAACGCGTTCGAAAGTATTCTTGCCGGTTTCGCCAATGATGCCCACCACATGAATGACGGCGTCGCAGTCCTTCATGCCTTCATCTTCATCTTTATCCTTATCCAGGCCAGTTCCCTGAACAACATCGCCCTGCACAAGCTGGACCTGTTTGCTGGCGGGAAGTTTTGCCTGCTGCGGCTCGCGCACCAGCGCGCGGATGGTATGGCCTTCGGCGATGAGCCGCTTGAGCAGATGGCCCCCGACAAAGCCGGTAGCCCCGGTGAGAAAAATGCGCATTATCGGATTCTAGAATATCTGTGATTTCTGATTTGGCGCGTTGTGAGTTGGCCCAATGGGGCTGGCCTGTACCTGCTCCCCGCGCGTCTACACTTCCCGACCCCCAATAACTACTCAGGAATCAAAAATGAACTTTGGTGCTATTGGATCGCACCCCTGAAGTGTGATACAACGTCGGCTCTGGATCTATGTCGTTAACCGTTGCTCGCGGAATATTCAACCCGGAAAAGGGACGCTTCCACTTCTACGTGGCTTTTAAGCCGAGTGTCGATCCCACCGCCGATCAACGCGGCGCTGAGCGGTCGTTTCCTGTTGATGTAGCCCTGTCTATCACCGAGACCGGGGAGCTTGCCGACCTGGCCTTTGAGTTGCCGCAACCCTGCTGCAAAAATAAGGATTCCCTGCTGTTTCTGCAAAAGACAGATTCCGCCAGCGTGATTGATGAGCGAGTCTTTGTGACCGTGCCCGGCCTGAACGGCGATTCGGTTTTTGAGGCCTCGGCCCTGCTGGAACTGGATGGAGCGGGGAGAATTATTGGGTTGGAGATAAATTAGATTCCAGCCGTTGGCCTTTGGCCATTAGCCCTTGACTCCTTGCTTCTGCTCCTCCACAGGATTCCTCCTCGGTTCAGATTTCGACTCACGTGAATATTGCTTGCTTCCTCACTGTCTCTTGGGGTGAAAATGGAACTTAGCATGTATGGCAACGTCACCGGATTTGTATTGGCGGGCGGCAAGAGTTCCCGCATGGGCGCCAATAAGGCCCTGCTTGCCCTGAACGGCAGCACGCTGGTGGAGGGTACCAAAGCCATCGTGGAGCAGGTTTGCGAGAGAGTTTTTATCGTCGGTTCACGGCAACTCTATGGGGCATTTGGCGAGTGTTATGAGGACGTCTATCCAAACTGCGGGCCCCTGGGCGGCATTCATGCAGCGCTCCTGAACTCACGCACCGCGCATAGTTTGATTATCTCCGTTGACACGCCCTTCATTCGTACGGATTTTTTGAATTACATGATCGAGCGAGCGCTGAATTCTTCCGCCATGGTGACCGCGCCCCGGATTGGCGGGGTGGTGCAGCCTTTGTGTGCGGTTTTTTCGCGTGATTTTCTACCCATTGTCGAGGCCGCACTGAAGTCCGGCAAATACAAGGTGGAACCCACATTCCCTCAGGAGCAGACGCTGGTGCTTACTGAGGCCGACCTAAGCCAGTTTGAAATGGCGGCGGAGATGTTTGAGAATCTGAATACGCCCGAGGACTTTGAACTCGCGCGCAAGCGTTCTTCCGGACAGCAGCCATGAATCATCCGAACGAGCACCATCCTGAGCATCCGCCTAAGCCCTACATCGAGTTTGGCCACGTATCCAAGTCGTTCGGAGACCACAAGGTGCTGGATGATGTGAGCTTTTACGTCATGCCGGGGGAGACGCTGTGCATTCTGGGGCGAAGCGGCGTGGGCAAATCGGTCTCTCTTCACCACATTATGGGCTTTCTCAAGCCGGATTCCGGCCGTGTGACCGTGGCATTTGAAGATATCACCGACTATGAAGAGCGGGACCTGGAGCGCATCCGCAAAAAAGTGACCATGGTATTTCAGAATGGAGCGCTATTTGACTCGCTCACTGTGGGTGAGAACGTGGCATTCCCGCTGCGTGAGCGCCATGATCTGGACGAAGAGCAGATTTACCAGATTGTGGATGGGTTGCTGGACATGGTGGGTGTGAAGCCCATGCGCGACCTGCTGCCTTCCGATCTCTCCACCGGGATGAAGCGCAGCGTAGCCATTGCCCGCGCGCTGGCGGCCCAGCCGGAGTGCATCCTGTACGACGAACCCACCACCATGGTTGATCCGTTGATGGCGACCCTTCTGGGCGACCTGATCCAGAAGCTCAAGCATCAGCTCAAGCTCACCAGCGTGGTGGTCACGCATGACATGAGGCTGGCCAAGAAGCTGGGAGACCGAGTCGTCTTTCTGCATGAGGCGCGGGTGATCTTCTTTGGCCCCGTGGAGGAGATGGAGAAGAGCCAGGAAGAGGTGGTGCAGGAATTTCTCCGGCTGGACCAACTTGTCTTGCCGGGTTCGGACCAGCCTCCGGGCAGCGGGTATCCGGAACGGCCAGATGCAAGGCCGTGAACCGGGAAGCATTGCCAAAATCGCCCGTTCGGCTCCGCAAGCTCGCCTCGAGGGCAAGCTACATTGCCAAAATTGAAAAGCTGAGCCAGCCAACGGCGTCAGTGCGCTTTGATTCATCAACAATATTGCATTGGCTGATGCCGATTGCTGACGGCTGGGTGGCTTTTTTTCAGAATCCGCGCCGCACTAATTGCTCTATTGTCAATTTGCCTGCGTTGCGAACGGTTCCGAGCTTCTCGGCGTACTTGGCGAGAATGTCCACTTCGATGTTCAGTGGACCACCCGCAGGCAAGGTTTGCAGATTAGTGGCCTTGTAAGTATGGGGGATGATGGCGATCTCTATTCGATTTCCAACGATGCCGGCCACGGTAAGGCTGATGCCCTCCACGGTGATCGAGCCCTGGGGAGCAACGTAGCGTTCGAGACGGGTGGGAATTTCAAGTGTGAGCCGCCAGTCCTCGCCATCTTTGATCTTTTCCAGACTCAGCAATTTGCCCACGCCATCCACATGTCCCTGGACCACGTGTCCTCCCAGGCGGTCGCCTGAGCGCGCAGGCAGCTCCAGGTTGACGCACGAAGCGTTCTTCAAATCACCCGACTTCAAATCGCCCAATGCCGTGCGCCGCAAGGTCTCTTCCGCAAGGTCAGCGGAAAACTTACCTGCTCCCACATCAACAGCAGTAAGGCAGACTCCGCTCACGGCAACGCTGTCTCCGATTTTCAGCTCAGTGGGAATCTGCCTGGCGCTGATAGTGATTCGCGTCTTGCCACCATTCCGGGCAACACCGGCGATATGGCCTGTTTCCTGTATCAAGCCGGTGAACATCAGGCAGTGTCCTTGGTGGTGGGTATGGAAACTGCAGGAGCTTCGACGGCCTTGGAAACGGGTGGAGGAATCGGTGGATCGTAAGGATTGCGGAGATAGCCCTCCACGGCAAAGTCTTCGCCAAAGCGATGAATGGAGATATCTTTCACCAGGGCCGCCTCCGCAACCTTCTTGAATCCGGAACCGCCGGCAAAAGGCACCGATCCAGTTCCAGCCAGGATCTTGGGCGCGTAATACAGAAAGATCTTATCCACAATGCCGGTAGCCAACGCCATCCAGTTCACCAGTGCGCCACCCTCAATCATCAGGCTGGTGATCTCCATGGCTCCCAGGCGCTGGGCAATTTTGAGCAAGTCCGGGCGGCCGTCGCCCAGGCCAATCGCAACTTGTTCCACGCGGATGCCGCGTTCTTCCAGGGCCTGTTTCTTTTTTTCTTCAGCAAAAGAGCAGAAGACGACAACATCATTGCGCGCGGTCTTCACCAGCCTGGAATCCAACGGCATGCGCAAGCGGGAATCCACGACCACGCGCATCAGTGGACGCCGCCGGGGCAAGCCAGTCCGGTCCGTCAACAGCGGATCGTCTGCAATCACGGTACCTACGCCAACCATGATTGCGTCAGATTCGTGCCGCAGCTCCTGCACGTGGGCGCGGGCTTCCACGCTGGTAATCCAGCCGCCTGTGGTGCCACCAGCGCCAGGGATTCCAGGGCCAGGTGACTCGCCCGGGGGTGGCGCTATTTTGCCGTCCAGCGTCATGCCTGACTTGATGGTGACCAGCGGCTGTTGGCAAAGAACGTACCTGGCAAAAGCCTCATTGAGCTTGCGCGCCTCGGTTTGCATCAGGCCGGCTTCAACCGTGATTCCGGCCAGGCGCAGTTTTTCAATTCCCTTTCCCGCTACCAGCGGATTAGGGTCAGTCATAGCCGTAACCACGCGCTTGATTCCCGAGGCGGTCACAGCATCTGTGCAAGGCGCAGTCCGGCCGTGATGGCAGCAGGGCTCAAGATTCAGGTAGAGGGTTCCGCCTCTGGCCCCGGTCCCCGCTCGTTCCAGCGCCAGAACTTCGGCGTGTTTCACGCCTTCGTAGGTGTGGAAGCCGGTTCCGGCAACCTGGCCGCCACTATCCACCACGACGGCGCCCACGCGTGGATTTGGCGAAGCCAGAGCAGTGCCCTGGCGTGCCAGATCGAGTGCCTGGCGCATGAACTGCTCGTCTTGCGGGCTGAAGGTCATTCCCTGGCAAACAGTGATTCGGCAAAATTTTTGGCGTTGAAGGGCAGCAAGTCGCCGGCTTTTTCGCCCACGCCGACATAACGCACAGGCAGTCCCAGCTCACGCGAGATGGCCACTACTACGCCGCCTTTGGCGGTGCCGTCCAGCTTAGTGAGGACAATCCCGGTTACTCCGGCGGACTCTGTGAACTGCCGGGCCTGTTGCAGGCCGTTTTGTCCGGTTGTCGCATCCATCACCAGCAGGACCTCATGGGGCGCGCCCGGAATAATCCGCTGGGCTGTGCGCTTCATCTTCTCCAGTTCAGCCATGAGGTTGGATTTGGTATGAAGACGTCCGGCAGTATCCACGATCACGCTGTCTGTATGCCGGGCCCGGGCGGCATTCAGGGCGTCGAACAATACCGCGGCGGGATCGCCTCCCGGCTTGGTGCGGATGACTTCAACACCGGTGCGCGAACCCCAGATTTCCAGTTGCTCGATGGCTGCCGCGCGGAAGGTATCCGCCGCGCACATCAGGACCGACTTGCCCTCTGCGCGAAGCGCATGGGCCAGCTTGCCGATGGTGGTGGTTTTGCCCGTGCCGTTTACCCCGACCACCATCACGACCTCCGGCTCACCGGCTGGAGGCTTTCCCGGACGCGGCGGAGTGGCATTCAGAATCTCAAGAATTTGCTCCTGGATGAGTCGTTTCAATTCAGCCGCATTTCTGATCTGCTTGCGGTCGGCGCGTTCGCGCAGGTTTTTAAGGATCTGCTCAGTGGTCTTAGCCCCTAGGTCGGCAGTGATGAGAATGGCTTCCAGGTCGTCGAGCGTGGCCCGGTCTATCTCCTTGGTGAACGCGGTAATCTCATCAATCTTGTCGCTCAGGTTCTCACGCGTGCGCGTGACTGCCTGCTTCATCTTCTCGAGGAAGGTGGGTTCCGGGGTTCCAAACAGTGTTTGAATCATGATGGACGCTTAAAGATCGATTATAAAGGGAGGCGGACATCGGGCGATCTGGCGGAGGGGCCGGCTCAGCGTCATTGTGGGCAACGGGCAGCCTTTTTCGGCGGCACCCTTGCTTTTAGTGGTAATATTAAGTCTGGCATTCAGTTGTCCTCGACTTGGATAGACACGTTTTCCGCTTTGTATCCTGCCTATTTCTGCTGAGAACAGCCAAATTTGAAAATTTCAAGCACCACAACAAGGAGCAGCGAGTGAAGAAGATTTATGTTGGCAATTTCTCTTTCAGCATGACGGAATCGGAACTCCGGGCATTGTTCGAACCATACGGCAGCATTGAGAGCGTCACTGTGGCGACCGATCGCGACACAGGCCGTTCGCGTGGTTTCGGCTTTGTCTCCATGACGAATGATGAGGAGGCCGAAAAGGCAATGGCAGGATTAAACGGCAAGGATTCAGGCGGACGCGCCCTCACCGTCAACGAGGCGAGACCGCAGACCCAGCGGAGCGGTGGATTCCGTGATGGCGGCGGCGGCGGCCGAGGTGGAGACCGTGGCGGTCCCCGTCAGCGTCGAGAGCCCCGGTGGTAAGACCGCATGGCGTTGTAAGACGTCTGCGCGGCTTGGCGGAACATCGCCCTGATACTGCTTCTATGATGGAAACCGTTGTCTGCGATAAGTGCGGGCAACGGTTTGCCATCGATCGCGGTACCGCCTTTCAGAACCCGGAGCTCGCCAAAAAACAGACCTCCTGGGTGACAGACCAGCTTACCTGGGACCACATCCAGGAGCGGAAGCACCATGGAACCATGGACCTGCCCAGTCTGGCGTGAGAGACTCACGATTGCGCACGCAACGGCGAGTGTGCTATATTCAGCTATGCTTTAGATCAGCGGTTGCAGGATTCCTTCAGATCGAGATCTGGTCCAGGATTCCCACCTTTCTAGGTACATCCGGTTTTTCTACAGCAAAAACTAAATATCGGCATGAGATCACTCTGCCTTGACGTTTGTTAACGTCCTGCCAGTACCCGCCGCCGAACCCAAGAAAGCAAAAAAACAAACTTTTGTCTACATTCACTGAATTACCAATCTCAACCTATCTACAAGACCGCCTCAAGGCGGCTGAATTTATCACCCCAACCGAGGTCCAGGATGCGGCCATTCCTCACGTCGTGCGCGGCAAGGACGTGGTGGCAACGGCGCAAACCGGCACCGGCAAGACCCTTGCGTTCCTTGTCCCGATCATGGACAAGCTGATCCAGCAGCCGGAAGCCCGGATGGGCGCCCTGGTGCTGGTTCCCACGCGCGAACTGGCCCTGCAAATCGGCAAACAATATGAGCAGTTGCGCGGCAAGAAACTTCCCGCTGCGGCGCTGCTGATCGGTGGCGTGCCCGAGCGCGCCCAATTGCAGGCTGTTCGGGCCGGCGCGAAACTGGTCATCGCCACTCCCGGCAGGTTCGAGGACCTGCTCGAGAGAAGACTGATTGCCCTTGATGGCGTCAAGACCCTGGTTTTGGACGAGGTGGACAGAATGCTCGATATGGGGTTCATCCCGGCCATTCGTAGGATCGTCGGCAGATTGCCCAAATCGCGCCAGACACTGTGTTTCTCCGCCACTCTCGAAGCCTCGGTCGCACACCTGATTCATGATTATGTTCGTGATCCCGTCAGGCTTTCTTTCGGTTCCCCCAGCAAGGCTTCGGAATCCGTCAATCTTACGGCCTATGAAGTCCAGGTGGACCAGAAGCTGGCGCTCTTGAAGCGCCTGCTTACGGATGAGACTGGGCGCACGCTGGTTTTTGTTCGCACCAAGAGAGCGACTGACCGGCTGGCCGACAAGTTGAAACGGCAAGGGATGAACGTGAGCGTTCTTCACGGAGACCTGAGCCAGTCCCAACGAAACAATGCTCTGGCAGCGTTCCAGAACGGGCGATCGCGGGTGCTGGTGGCCACCGATGTGGCCTCGCGAGGTATCCACGTGGACGCCATCGCGCAAGTCGTTAACTATGATCTGCCGTCCATTCCGGAAGATTTCATCCATCGTGTGGGACGCACCGGAAGAGCTGGCGCAAAAGGCAACGCGGCGACCTTCTATTCCGGCATGGAGCGCTCCGATTTGGCCAGGCTGGAGCGCACTCTGCAGCTCAAAATGCGTCGCGGACATGTTGGCGCTGACCTGAGTCGCGAGGAACGCGTTAAGCCGGTGGATGTCTCTTCTCTGGTCCCCCTGCCGGTAAAACCCGGCTCCCATGTGGTTCGTTTGCCGGGAGAGGTCCTCCAGCGATACGCCATCTAAAGCCGGTCTGAATCGTTCGCGATCAGTTTTACGTCTAATGGATAGGGCCAAAGGATGCCGGAGAGCTGGCCACAGCAGAAGAAATGCTTGCCGCGCTCCGGTAAGGCCATATCTCCTATAGAATAAGAACATGTCGACACAAAACAATCCGAAGACCGAATTGCTCAGTAAGACCGCCGAGTACTACCGCCGCTCCATAGCAAATTACGGGCAATTTGCGCGAACAGAACGAAAACCCCGAACCAAGAAGCAACTGGAAGCAAGGCTCCAGACCATTCTTAAAGAGATTGATTCTTTAACGCTCAAACCCGTTCTGTAACTCTTCGCCATCTTCAGAACTGGAAGCGGGGGCCACGAGGTGACCCGAAGCAGGCTTATGTGCAATTATTTCTCACTGGCGAGAGAGGTAGCGCTTGGCTTTCCACGATAAATACGATCGTCTTGCGAAGCTGAACAATATTGAAGGTGAAGGGAAAGCTCCATTTGTTGACGATGACGCAGACGATCTTGTCGCTGATGCCGATGAAGTCTCTTCCGGTGATGATATCGGCGATCTGGCGACAATGCTCGATCAGCAGGGTATCGATGTCACCGGCGAGGGTGAGCTGCCTTCCCAGCGCCGGCGGAAATTGCAATCCGATGCGGACGCCCCTGAGGAAGTAGAGTTCAGGCTGACACCGGATGTGCTGGATAAAACCAGCGATCCCGTCCGCCTGTACCTGCGGGAGATGGGCACCGTGCCGCTTCTCACGCGCCAGGGCGAGATTGAGATTGCCAAGCGGTTCGAGCGCGGGCACCTCCGGGTGCTGAAGGCCATTTCCCGTTCTCCCGTCGTGATTCAGGAAATCATCGCCATCGGCAATGATCTGAAATCCGGGGCCCGGTCGATCAAGGATTTTCTCGTCCTCGACGAAGAGGAAATTACTGAAGATATTGTTATCGCCCACGCCAAGGAAACCATCAGCCAGATCGAAACTATTGCGAAGCACTATAAGACCGTGCAGGCGCTCAAGGAAAAGCTCGCTGCAATTGATCGGAAGAAAAACCCGAAACCATACCGGCGCGCTAAATGGAAAACATACCGCGAAATGGTCGTGGTCTCGCGCGCCATCCGCGCCCTCAAGTATACCCACCCGGAGCGCAAACGCCTGATTGAGAGGGTAACCACAACCACGGACACCATGCGTTCGTTTGACCGTCAGGTCAACCACCTGGAAAAGAAACGTGAGGGCACCCGCAGCGAGCAGCTTCGCGCTGAATACAGGCGCCAGCAGCGGAATTGCCTGGAAGACCTCAAGAAGCTCGAGCGGGAGGCGGGCGCCAGCTTTCACGATCTGCAGCGCACTCAGCGTGAGGTCGTCCAGGGCAACGTCGACGCGGAGTATGCGAAGAGGGAACTGGTCGAAGCCAATCTCCGGCTGGTCGTCTCCATCGCCAAGAAATACACCAATCGCGGCCTGCAATTTCTGGACCTGATTCAGGAAGGCAATATGGGCCTGATGAAGGCCGTGGACAAGTTCGAGTATCGCCGTGGCTATAAGTTTTCCACCTACGCAACCTGGTGGATCCGCCAGGCCATCACCCGGGCCATTTCCGACCAGGCGCGCACCATTCGTGTTCCCGTGCACATGATCGAAATCATCAATAAGCTCATCCGCACTTCGCGCCAACTGGTGCAGGAACTTGGCCACGAGCCGACCTCAGAAGAGATCGCAGAGCGCATGGATATCCCCGTGGCAAAAGTCCGCAAAGCGATGAAGATTGCGCAGCAGCCCATCTCTCTGGAGACGCCTATTGGAGAAGAAGCGGATTCACACCTGGGCGATTTGATCGAGGATGCCTCCGGAGTTTCACCGGCCGAAGCCATGATCAGCGTGGACCTGAAAGAGCAGACGGCGCATGCCCTCCGCACGCTGAGCCCACGGGAAGAGTCGATCATCAAGATGCGCTTTGGGTTGGAAGACGGCTCCGAGCACACCCTCGAAGAGGTTGGACAGAACTTCCAGGTAACGCGCGAGCGCATTCGCCAGATTGAGGCCAAGGCCTTGCGCAAGCTGCGTCACCCATCGCGTTCGCGAAGACTCAAAGCTTTTGTGGACCGCGAAAAGTAGAATCAGGGTCTCACACAGAAACATCCTAGTTTGGAACACCTAAGGACAAATCCTGGCTGACATGTGATCGCGGAGCTGCCGGCTGAAGGAGCGGATGAAGTGCTCGAACTCTTGGCGTGTTGCCCCTGAGCACTCAACGCGATGATCGTGGCGCACAGTACGGTTCTGGCGATAAAGAGCTTACTGAGCCTTAACATTTTGATAAAGTCCTCCTGGTTTTTTGATTCGCGAGCTGCGCGGGAAGTTGGTAGATGGCCACCTTCCCACTTTTTCTTTAACTACCACATCGTGGTTCTATAAAAGAGAATGTCAAAAGAATTCTTGTTAGTCCGAGTCCGTGAGGTCGGTGAGGAAAGTTGTGAAGCATCCCTCAGCTGAAGTTTGAGTCAGGAAGCAACTCGTCGGGTACTTCGCGCCCGTGACCTGTACGAACGGATTGGGGTTTTTGAAATCGAAGAAGTCATGCAGCGAATACCCTGCGGTACCCTGGTCCTGGGTGAAGAAGTCGTCGTAATGCCAGTTTCCGCCGCAGCCTAAGCAGATTTCGCCCAGCGACGTGCCTCCAGTACCAAAAGCAAACTCAATAAAGTTCAGGATGCTGCCGAAGTCGTGACAGTACTTGTTGGGGCAGACAGGCGGAAACACCCCGCCGCCGGAAACATAGTTTGGCTTGGCAAATGTCGAAGTGACCAGCAGCGGCACGCGGAATCCATAAACGTAAAACTCACCGTTGGTCGTTCCGGGATAGCCCTGGTTCCCCCCATTGCCGGAGCTCATCGCAATGGGATTCACGTCGTCGTAGAAGCCGCCCCAATCGTCCCAGGTGGTGAGGATGACGGTATTTCCAAAGTAACCGCATTGCTTGGGAAGAGATGTCCCATCGTTGTTGAATCCGCCCACGGCATTGACGATTGCAGCCACCCAGGAGGGTCCGCCATCGCTGCCCACGGTTCCCGGATGGTCGGACCATGCGCCGGCGGGAATGACCCAGCTCACCTGCGGTAAGGTGCATTGCGGAGAATTCGGATTGGCTCCCAGGTCAGTGAACAGTTGCAGATCGTTAACAACGTGCTTGTTGTAGATGTCACCCGTGCATGTGCTGCTGCCGTCCGTTGTGCTGCCACTCGGCAGACAGATCGGAAAGATCGCGTTGGGTGCATTCCATAGCGAGCCGTCACTTGCCGGTGTCGCGCCCGGCGAATAGTACTTCCACGTGATAGGCGTCGTTGCGCGGTTGAGCACATCTATCATGGTGTTGTGGTTGTAGCAGGGGTATCCGGGGGTCTGGTCCGCTGGGGCAACGTAGGTGGGAGTGAAGCCCTTGGATTCGGCGCCTGTGGTCGGATCCACTTCGAGCACATAGGTGCCCACATCGGCGAGACAGCCATAGTGGTGATCGGTATCGCCCGCCGGGAAATTCGCATTCTCCGCTGCAAACCAGCGATAAAACTGAGTCGTAGGCGCGATGGGCTCCGAAGTGCCAGTGAACAGGAACTGGTGCGCCGGGAAGCTCGGCCCCTGGTTGGTCTGGAACATGTAGTTCGCAAAGCCACCATTAGCCGCTATCTGAAAGTAGGTGCTAATCTGGGAAGCGTTGACGGTAGTGTACTGGGGGCACGGAATGGTTGCGCCATTCACCACGCAGGTGGGAATTCCAACCTTTTCTTGCGCCGTACATTTGCTGATGCCAGATGGGATCTGGCAAAACCCGTCCCTGTTTCCAGCATCGTAGGACGTCTCCCAGGCGGTGTGTTCGTGAGAGGCGTCGAAACAGGCATCAAGCTGGTATGAGGCCAATGTGATGGTTTGGGCGCCGCATAGGCCTGTTGTCGCGAGGTGAACGCCTGAAAGACTCGAATCGTTACCAAAAAGGTTTTCAAGTGTCCGGTTTTCCTGCACCACGATGATGACATGCTGGATCGGCAAATTTTGTGAGGAAGTCTGTTGGGCAGCAGCGGTGGCCGCCAGAACGAGTGTAATGAGCAACAACGGTAGCGTTTTCATATCGGCTCTCCTCAGGGGTCGCATTATATCCCGATTGTGGAAGCTTTTATGGAACACTTTTGGGCACCATTACGGTCCACTTATGTTGTCTGGACGTGCCTTATCGCAGTTTCATTTGCCACAACTTCCAAAGAAAACGCGAGAAATCAGGCACCGGGACGAGCCGGAGAGCTTTTCGAAATGAGATTTGGGAATCTGCTGCCGCGTTCGATTTGGGACCACATGTCCGCTAACCACGCAGTACTGAAAATTAGTGCCGCGAATCATGCAGAAATCTTGCCCTGCGTTCGACTCAATTCTGTCCCAGCCCAGGAAACTGATCACAAGCAAAGCCAAGGGCCAAGAGCTACGTACTAAATACTGCTCTTCTACCACACCCGGCATGCATTCGTAGCCACCATAGGCTGGCCAGCTTTACATCCAAAGGCTTTCTGAAACTCTGGCATGTTTTGCACCACTCCATTCACGCGCCACCGTCCGGGAGAATGCGGGTCCGTGCGTACGCCCAGGCGCAGGTTCTCCGGCGTGATGTTTTCGCACCAGGCACGGGCAAACCCCAGGAAATAGCGCTGGTCGGCAGTATAGCCATCAATCTTTTTATCTGCGTCCTTGCTCTGGCCCAGGATCTCATGCAGGGCCATCAAGGCAATGCGCGCGCCGCCGTTGTCGGCGGTGTTTTCGCCCAGCGTGAGTTTCCCGTTCAGCTTGAGATCATCGACTGAGGTAAATCCGCCGTACTCGTCCACCACGCAGTTGGCCCGGCTTTCAAATTGTTTGGCGTCTTCCGGCGTCCACCAGTCACGCAGGTTTCCTTTAGGATCAAACTGCCGCCCTTCATCGTCAAAGCCGTGCGTCAGCTCATGGCCAATTACCAGGCCAATGCCGCCAAAGTTGACTGCATCATCCATATTGCGGTCAAAGAAAGGCGGCTGCAGGATGCCCGCAGGGAAGACGATCTCATTGCGTTCGCCGCTGTAATAGGCGTTGACGGTCGGCGGGGTCATGCCCCATTCCAACTTGTCCGTTGGCTTTCCTATCTTTGCCAACTGCCGTTGGCTTTCAAATTCGCTCGCGCGTTGAAAATTGCCGATCAGGTCTCCGCGCTCAATGGTCAGCCGGCTGTAGTCGCGCCATTTGTCCGGGTAGCCGATCTTATTGCGAATCGCCGCCAGCTTAATCAAAGCCTGCTTCTTGGTGGTCTCCGTCATCCAGGGCAGGGTAGTGACGTCGCGCTGCAATGCATGCTCCAGCGCATCCACCATCTTCAACATGCGCTGCTTTCCCTCCGCTCCGAAAGTTTCATCTACATAGCGCTGGCCCAGGGCCTCGCCCAGGGTACCATCCGTGGCATTGATGCAGCGTTTCCAGCGCGCTTGCAACTGCTGCTGGCCGGTGAGTGCCTGCTGGAACTTGAAGTCCTCCTGGACAAAATCATCGGATAGCCAGGCTGCATCGTTGTTCAGCACCTGCCACCTCATATAAGTCTTCCAGTCATCCAGCGGGATATTCTGGACGACCGTGTTGACGGCCTTGAAGTAATCCGGATTAGCCACATTCAAGTCTGTAAACGCCGGCGCGCCGGTCACCGCAAAATAGCGGTCCAGATGAAAATTTGGCGCCTGGGCTTCAATCTGGCTGACGCTCATTCTGTGGTCCAGAACCTTGGGATCGCGGCGCAGTGTGCGGTCCATCGCGGCCTTCGCAAGTTCGGTTTCAATTCTCAACACTGTAGCGGCGCTCCGGGCTGCCTGGTCCGGAGTCTGGCCGATCATAGTGAATATCTTCGTCATGTGATCGGTGTACGCCTTGCGGATCGTCACCATGTCGGCATCATCTTTCAGGTAGTAGTCCCGATCAGGAAGGCTTGTGCCGCCTTGATCAACAACGGCAATCGTCATGTCTGCGTTGTGCAGATCGGGTTGGGAAAAGAAGTTGAAGAGCGGGTTAGGACCGATCAGTGCCTCATGCGCCATCGCCTCCAGCATCTGCGTCTTATCCTTCACTGCGGCAATGCGGTCCAGCTCCGGTTGGATCGGCGTGTAGCCTTTCTTGTTCGCCGCCTGCTCATCCATGCAGGAAGAATAAAAGTCGCCAATCTTTTGCACGCTGGGGCTGCGCTTGGGATTAGCGGGGCTGGCTTTCTCCAGGACCTCGCGCAACACCGCGTAGTTGTGTTCTTGCACCTCGCTGAAGCTTACCCAGTCCGTATAGTCCGGTGGAATCGGATTGTTCTTCATCCAGTTGCCGCAGGCGAAGCGGTAGAAATCAACGCACGGGTCAACCGACTTGTCCAGGTTGGCGATATCGAACTTGGGAGCAGGGTACTGTTTGCCCGCGCTCCCCGCACCGGAGCCACCTGACGCCGGGCTCTGACAAAAGATAGTAGAAACACCCAACAGCACCACCACTCCAACGTGCGCAATCCGACCCATCATGATTTCCCTCTCCTTCAACTCTCCGGATATTGTAGCGAAAATGGCCCCGGGCTTTGGTTCCTGGCTCTGATCTGAGTTCTTGGCTTTTGGCCCTTAATTAAGAGACGAGGAGCGCCCATAAACGTGAGGAGAAATTCTTGCTGGAGCGAAACTATTGGGCGAATAGCCAAGAGCCAAAAGCCAAGAGCTAATGGCTAAGTTGCCGCCTTGTTACAATAAAAGATTCTTCCCCCTTGGAGCTGAAACACTGATGCATCGCTGGTCACAATTGTTTATTCCCACCTTGCGCGAGGCGCCGGCGGATGCCGAAGTCGCCAGCCACAAATTCCTGGTAAGGGCAGGTTACATCCGCCAGCTTGCGTCCGGGATTTACTCCTATTTATTCCTGGGCCATCGGGCGATGCTGCGCATTACCAACGTCGTGCGTGAAGAGATGGACAAAATCGGCCAGGAATTCTACTTACCTGCACTGCTTCCGCGGGAGCTGTGGGAGGCCAGCGGGCGCTGGTCTGTGATGGGCGATAACATGTTTCGCCTGAAAGACCGTGGGGGCCGCGACCTCTGTCTGGGCATGACTCATGAGGAGGTCATGACGGAAATCGCCCGCAAAGAGCTTCGCAGCTACAAGCAATTGCCGCAGATCTGGTATCAGATTCAAACCAAATTTCGCGATGAAGCCCGTCCCAAGTCAGGCCTGATCCGTGTCCGCCAGTTCACCATGAAGGACGCATATTCCTTTGACGTGGATGCGTCCGGCCTGGACGTCTCGTACCAGAAACACTATGACGCGTACTGCCGGATCTTTGATCGCTGCGGTCTCAAATACAACGTGGTGGAGGCCCATTCCGGCGCTATGGGCGGCTCCCAATCGCATGAATTCATGGTGGCTACGGATGCCGGTGAAGACGTGGTGGTCAGTTGCGCCCAGTGTGGTTATGCCGCGAATCTGGAGAAGGCCGCCTCACAGCTCCCACCAATCCAGGAACTGCCGGGAGATGGAAATCCGGAGATGGTGCACACACCCGGAATGAAGACCATTGAAGATGTGGCCAGATTCCTGGGAGTTTCGCCTACGCAAAAGATTAAAACTCTGGCATTGATGCAGTTAGAGGACGACGACAAGAACCCAGGGAAAAAAAAGGCCCGGCCTGTCATCGTCCTGGTGCGCGGCGACCATTCGCTCAATGAAGCCAAGCTCTCAACCGCGATTGGCGGCAAAGAGTTCCGTCCTATGCATCTGGCGGAAATCGAGCAGGTATTTCATTCTCCTGCCGGATATCTGGGCCCGGTAAGACTGCCCGTGGCCGTCAACGCCACGGACTCTTTGCCCCTGCTGCTGGCCGATCATGCCCTGAAAGGACGCAAGAACCTGATTGCCGGCGCCAACAAAGAAGATTATCACTTGAAGAACATTACGCCGGGCCGCGACTTTCAGCCCACGGAATGGCTTGACTTGCGCAATGCCGCCGCTGGTGAGGGATGTCCGCGCTGCGGCAGCCCTCTGCAGGTTGGCAAAGCCATGGAGATCGGCCACATCTTCAAGCTGGGTTACAAATACGCGAAAGCCCTGGGCGCAACCGTGCTGGATAAGGACGGCAAAGAAATCATGCCCATCATGGGCTGCTACGGAATTGGAGTTGACCGGATTCTGGCGGCGGCGCTGGAGCAGAACAATGACCAGGACGGCTTCTGGTTGCCCCGCTCCATCGCGCCCTTTGACGTCGTGGTTACGCCCACCAATGTCAAAGATGCCCTGCTGGCACGCACCGCAGAGGAGATTTCGGGCAGGCTGGAGGCGTCTGGCTTGGCCGTGCTGCTGGACGACCGCGACGAGCGTCCGGGCGTAAAGTTCAAAGACGCCGATCTGGTGGGAATCCCCTATAGGATCAATGTTGGCAAGAAGGTTACCGAAGGTCATGTCGAAGTGGTTTCTCGCTCGACACGTAAATCTGAGGATGCTAATATCGCCCACATCGACAGCCATCTCAAGCAATTGCTCCAGTCTTGAGGGCAGGTATTTTCATGGGGAAACTAAAAGCACTCATCGCCCTGGTCATCATCGTTGGCCTGACGTACGTAGGCTGGAACATGATTCCGCCCTACTTCCATAAGTATGAATTTCAGGATGATCTGGACGACATTGCACGCCTGAATCAGTACACGCATAAGACGGATGATGAAGTGCGTGCCATTGTGATTGACAAGGCGAGATTACTGGACATCCCATTGAAAGAGGACCAGATTACAATCACCAGGACCGGGGATGGCCTGGGCATTTCAGTCCACTACCGGATCCATGTGGAGATGGCTGTACACCCCGTCGATTTGGATTTCACCGCCAATTCGATGATGAAACGGATATAATTGTTGAGAAATCGTAACCTTCTCAGCACCAGCAGGTAACACTCTGGCCCGCCTATGCGTCTGAGAGAATGAGGGCGAAATCCGCCTTACAAGTGGCCATTAAGATCAAAATTCCTCGCGCGAAAGGCTTCCGCAACCGCCTTTCCAGTCCTTTTGTCCGAGCTGCGCTGGCGGCGTTCCTCATCGTCTGTCTGGTGCTTTTCGGCCTGTTTTCTTACTACTACGTCAAATATCAAAAGATTGTAGACAAACGAATGAGCGGCCAGATCTTTGCCAACACGGCCAAGATTTACGCTCAGCCACGCAGCTTGCGCGTGGGCCAGAAGGCGGACTCGAAGGAAATTGCCAACTACCTGCGTCATGCTGGCTACACTGAGGACGGAGAGCAGGGAAAGTCGAAGTTCGGTACCTATCGCCTGATGAGCGGCGGAATCCAGATCAAGCCTGGAGAGGAGTCCTACTATAACTCTGAGGGCGCTTTCGTACACGTCGATAAAGGAAAAATCGACAAGATTTCCGCCTCCAGCGACTCAGGAGACAATCTCTCTGCTTATGAACTTGAGCCGCAGCTCGTTACCGGCCTCTTTGACAAAGAACAGCGCGCCAAGCAGCGGGTAATTAAGTACGATGACGTCCCCAAGGTCATGGTGGATGCCGTGACATCCATCGAAGACCGTCGTTTTTTTCAGCATAGCGGCGTAAATTATGCGCGGCTCGTCAAGGCCGCCTGGATCGACTTGCGCGAAGGTGGAAACCGGCAGGGCGGGTCCACCATCACCATGCAGGTCGCGCGCCTGTTCTTTCTGTCGCCCGAGAAAAAATTCAAGCGTAAGCTTACGGAGTTGCTGATCTCAATCGAGCTGGAACAGCGATTTTCCAAGAGGCAGATCTTTGAGTTCTATGCCAACGAAGTGCCAATGGGGCAGCGCGGCTCGTTCAGCATTGCCGGCTTTGGGGAAGCGGCTAAGGCCTACTTTGGCAAAGACATCAAGGAAGTGAGCCTTCCAGAAGCCGCTTTGCTGGCCGGCATGATTCAGCGGCCCAGCTATCTGGATCCTTATCGCCATCCTGAACGGGCCACTGAGCGGCGCAACATGGTGCTGGATGCCATGGTCGAAACCGGCGACATTACCCGGGAGCAGGCTGACCAGGCCAAGGCCGCCCCGCTCAAGCTCACGCCACAAAACGTTGAAGCCAGTGACGCACCCTATTTCGTCGACTTGATCCGGGACCAGCTGCTTCCCAAATTTAGCGAAGACGAGTTGAACGAAGATGGATACCGCATTTACACCACTCTGGACCCGGCATTGCAAAAGGCGGCCGCGGAGGGCGTGGTGGCGGGTCTCAAGGAAGTAGACAAACAGATCACTCAATTGCGTACCCGCCGGATCAAGGTTGGCAAGGGCAAATATGAGACCAAAATCCGGGAAGGTCCAACACCGCAGGTAGCGCTGGTTGCAATTGATCCGCATACGGGCGAGGTGCTGGCGCTGGTAGGTGGGCGGAGCTACGGATTCAGCCAGCTGAACCACGCTGTGGCCAAGCGTCCCACCGGCTCCATCTTCAAGCCTTTCGTCTATGCGGCGGCTGTGAACAATGGTGTTACCGGCGAGCAGCCGGTGTTTACGCCGGCCACCCTGGTGGATGATTCACCCACGGCATTCGACAACGGAACTGACGTTTACACGCCGCGCAACTATCACGAGAAATACTGGGGCCAGGTACCTGCGCAATTTGCTCTGGCGCTCTCCTTGAATAATGCCACGGTCAAGGTGGCGGAGATGGTGGGCTATGACAAAGTGGCCAACCTGGCGCGCTCAGCCGGCATCGCCTCGGTGCAGCCTACACCGGCGATGGCTCTGGGGGCCTACGATGCCTCGCCCATGGAAATGGCCTCCGCCTACACCGTCTTTTCCAACGGCGGTCAGCGCATAATGCCGATCCTGGTCAAGTCAGTGCGAGACACCGGCGGCAACGTTATCGAGAATTATCAGGCCCAAAAAACCCAGATTCTGGATCCCCGTGTGGCCTACGTGATTCAGACCATGATGCAGGGTGTAATGAATAACGGCACCGCCGCGGTGGTCCGGGCCCGTGGTTTTACCGCTCCCGCTGCCGGCAAGACTGGAAGCTCGCACGATGCCTGGTTCGCCGGATTTACCTCCAACCTGCTTTGCGTCGTCTGGGTTGGGTACGATGACTATAGTGACATTAAGTTGAGCGGCGCTATGCTGGCCGCCCCCATCTGGGCTGAATTCATGAAGCGGGCGATTGCCCTCCCAAATTATTCTGATGTGAAGCCTTTTAGTGCTCCTCCTGGAGTGGTGCAGCTCAGCATAGACAAGGTCACGGACCAGGTAGCCACTCCCACCTGCCCTGATGACTACATTATGGCCTTCATTGAGGGTACTCAGCCCACTCAGACCTGCGAGCAGCCCACCGCCGACCACAGGAACGTCGTGCAGAAACTTTTTGGAATGGAGCCCAAACCATCTCCCCCGCTGGCGGTGTCTAATAATGGCAATGGAGGGTCCGCTCCAGTATCGGACAATCCCCCACGGACCCCGGTCCAGAACACTCAGGACAAGGGCAAGAAAAAAGGTTTTTTTGCTCGTATCTTTGGGGCCGGAAAGGGAGACAATAGTAAGGACAAGGAGAAGGATCAGAAGCCGGCTGCCTCGGGGAGTGGCTCCGGACCACAATGAGTCAGGTCCGGGTGTCCTTCACATGTGCGCAATTTTTGCGCACGGAGGCGCGGAGGGTCTGATTTCCCAGCGCGCGAGTTTTTCGGCGTGATGGGATCGAAGGAGGGTCCAAATGAATCGCTTCAGCCGCAACGTCCTCACCGTTGTGCTGCTGTATTGTGCCGTTCCTCTCTTGGCACAAACGCAAGCGCAGCCTCAGAATAATCCTCTACCGAATGTGGCGCCGCCACCCGCTGCCAGTACCGCTCAGGATCTGGAAACCACAGGAGACGGCCTTCGCGCCCAGAAAGACTACCTGGATGCAATCGATTCTTACAGGTCGGCCCTGGGGAAAAACGAGACCGCCGTCTTGCACAACAAAATGGGCGTCGCGTGGCTCCAGTTATCCAAGTATGTGGAGGCCCGGAAGGAATTTCAGCAGGCGGTCAGAATGGACGGCGCCTCCGCTGAAGCGCACAACAATCTGGGCGTGAGCTATTACGTCAATCACCAGTATGGTCCGGCAGTGAAGGAGTATCGCCGGGCGATTAAGCTGAACGCCAACAGCGCTCCTTTCCACAGCAACCTGGGAAGCGCCTACTTCTCCCGCAAGGAATTTGACAAGGCGACCAAGGAGTATGCGGTGGCCATGCAGTTGGATCCATCAATCTTTGACCCTACTCCGTCGGGTGGGGTCTCGGTGAAATTGGCTACCCAGGGTGATCGCGCCTACTTTCATTACGTAATTGCCAAAATGTATGGCAATAAGGGAGACGCGGAGCATTGCCGCCTCTACCTGAGCAAGGCCAATGAAGAGGGCTATCCACGAGTGAAGGACGCGCTCAAGGACCAGGAGTTTGCCGTCCTGCGCAAAGACCCGGCCTTCGTGGAGTTCGTGCGCTCGCTCAAACCGCCTCCGGCGCTGGAAGCCAATAATTGAGGCCGTCAGGCCGGGCTTCGATTTTCCGGCCAACCTTTTTGCTGAAGCTGCTTCTAAGGTAAGTAGCTGCAACCTGTCCCAGGGCATGGGGCAGCCCGCAGCGATCAAAAAAACTAACCCACCGGTTAGGCGCGAAAGCGCTGTTGGCAGGGAAACCGGTGGGTTTGTATTTTGTTTGGCAGCTCTTAAATCAAGAATCACAAATCCAAGACTCACGATCTCGCCGAAATATAGGCCTCAATAACCTCGTCCAGCGTTCCCTGGGCCCGCAGCACATACTCCACTGCATCGCGGGCTGCACCCTGCCCGCCGCGGGAAGGAGTCGTGTAGTGTGCCATGCTGAGCACTTGCGGGCGCGCATTGGCCACGGCAATCGCCAACCCGCAGCGCCGCATGATGGGAAGATCAATCACATCGTCGCCCACAAAACAGACCTCTTCTTCGCGGACCTGGCCCTCAGCCAGAACTCTGTCCAGCACGTCTGATTTCCTGTCTGCACCCTGAAAAACGTAATCCAGCTTCAAGTCGCGGGCGCGTAGCGCCACCGTCTCAGAGATTCTTTTGGTGACGATGCCGGCCTTGAGCCCGCCAAGATGCGCCAGACTGATCGCGGTGCCATCATGAGCATTGAAGCCTTTAGCCTCAATCATGTTCTGGCTCAAGATGCCGAATCCGGCCGAGCCTGCATGGTGTTGCGCATGGGCGTCCGTGCTGCGCGGACCCGAGTCCGGTGCAGGGAACAACCAGATGCTGCCATCGGTGAGCACCCCGTCCACGTCGAATAGGATGACCTTGATTTTTTGCGCGCGTTCGAGAGACATCAGCCTTGGACTCTTAGATTTTGCAGTTTGCTCCTAGCGCCAACTTCGAGGTGGCAGCCTATCTCTATTCTAAATCCAGGCAAAAGGTATCGTAGCTCACTGGCTGATGCGAGCACCCCTATTTCAGGGAAGGAAGCGTCGCGATCTCTTTGTTCAGCAGCGGTCCTGGCAGAGGAGAGTAGCCCGAGGGTATTTTCCCCTGCCCCTCAGTAAACATCCAATGCAGCAGGTCGATCAACGCGGCTCGGCGCCGCTGATCCGGTGAAGTCTTTCGCACGTATATCCAACTGAAACTGGTAATCGGATAGGCGTCCGCTCCTGGCGCGTTGGTCAGAGATGCGGAGAATTTGTCCCAGCCGGGAGCCTCCAGACTGCGACAGGCAGCGCCCAATGTCTCCTGCGATGCCTTGACGAACTTTCCGGCTGCGTTCCGTAACTCCCCAAAAGTAATATGGTTTTCCTGGGCGTATTCAAGCTCTACAAATCCGATGGAGCCTGCCTCGCCCATTACCTTTTGGGCCATATCGGAACTGCGCTCTGCCCCCGAACCCACTGGCCAGGCCGGCGAAACACTTCGTCCTATCTGGTCGCGAAATTGCGTGTCCACCTTGGAAAGAAAATCAGTGAAGATGTAGTTTGTGCCTTTGCCGGCCGTCCGGTAAACCACCTTGATTGGCAGATCAGGTAAATTTGCGTGGGGATTAAGCTGCACAAGCTGTGGAGAGTTCCACTTCTTCACGTGGCCTAGATAAATCTGGGCCAACAGGTCTCCTGAAAACCGCAGCTCCTGGATAGGACCCGGCAAGTTGTAGATGGGCACCAGGCCTATCAGCAAAATTGGCAGTTCCATCACTTTTCCTGCGTTACGTTCCGTAGACGGCAGCGGAATATCGCCGCCGCCAAAATCACCGTTGCTCTTGTTGATCTCGGCAAGGCTCCTGCTGGTATCGAGCGTAAGGTATTCCAACCGAATCCCGGATTTCCGCTTGTTATACTCGGCAGCCCAGCCACGATAGGCCGGGAGAGGAGAAGTTCCTCCAGATCCGACCAGAGTAATGGTTTCCTGGGCCAGGCTCGTTGTAAGAAGCAAGCCCATCACCAGAGCGAGCGCCACGCATGCTCGCGGGTTCTTCCGGCCATTCGAACGCCGCCAAAATGCCGCTGCTCGCTGGCTAAAACGGATCGGCTTTTTCATGGTTGGCAGCGGTCCTGATACCGGTTTCAAGATGTCGTTTAGAAGCATCGGCACACGTCTTCTCCCATTGCTGTCCGCTTTGGTCCATTTGAAATGAGCTGCCTGGAACTTTTAGGAGGGTTTTTGAATCTTGCATTCAGGATACCGCGCCAAGACTGCCATCGCCAACATTACTCTGGTGCTAAGTCCGGCTGCTTGAGATTGTTGAAGTGTGGAAAAGGGAATGCCGAAGCGATAAATTTGCTTGATTTCTTGCGTGCCGGAGGAAGAGATAATGCCTGGCCCTTGTGTATTGCGCCGGTCGGGGGATGAGCAAGAGCCAAAGGCCAAGAGCCAAGGACCGCTTTTACACCATCTGCGTTCCCCACAAATCATGTAGATGAATAATTCCCTCCACCTTGCCTGCTCCGTCCACCACCACCAGGGAAGTAATTTTCTTCTGCTCCATAATGTTCAGCGCCGTGGCGGCAAATTCATCAGGGTGGATGGTCTTGGGACTGGCAGTCATGCAATCACCGGCGGTCAAGTGCAGGACATCTTTCTGGTGCTCCAGCAGCCTCCGCAAATCGCCATCGCTGATGATGCCCATGAGCTTCTTGTCTTCTGTCACCGTGGTGACGCCCAGTCCCTTGCGTGACATCTCATAAATCACATCTGGCATTTTCGTATTCGGCGAGACGGCGGGGACGGCATCACCCGTATGCATCAATTGTGAAACCCGGGCCAGCTTCTTGCCCAGCTTCCCCCCCGGATGAAGGTTGGCAAAGTCCTCTTCCTTGAATCCCCGCTTCTCTGCCAGGGCCATGGCCAGAGCGTCTCCCAGCGCCAGCATGGCAGTAGTGGAAGCTGTGGGCGCCAGCCCCAACGAGCAAGCCTCTTTGTCCACCGAGCAATCCAGCGCAATGTCTGCGGCCTGTGCGAGCGTAGACCGGCGTGAAGGGGAATTTGAGGAATAAATGCTGTCGCCGGTAATGCTGATCAGCTTGATGCCAAAACGGCTGATGGTGGCCAGCAAGTGCAGGATCTCTTCCGTCTCCCCGCTGGATGAAAGCGCCAGCACCACATCGCCTTTAACCAGCATTCCCAGGTCGCCATGCAGCGCCTCAGCAGGATGAAGGTAAAGCGCCGGAGTGCCGGTGGAACTGAGTGTTGCGGCAATCTTGCGTCCAATGATCCCACTCTTGCCCATTCCCGTCACCACCACCCGCCCGCCGCAGGAGTGCAGACATTCGACGGCACGTTCAAAGTCCGTGGCCATGGGCCCGGCAATGCGTTCAGCCAGCTCGCGCAAAGCCTCTGCCTCAATGCGGACAACATTGGAACCAATGGAACTCATGGGGACAAAACAATAGTAGCATTCAGACCGTGGGAAGATCGGAGGATCAGAGGCCGCACAGTAAGTTCAACGCAGAAGACGGACCAAGAGCTAATAGCTTATAGCCAAAAGCCATTTACTACACTTCCAGAATCCGATACGGACGTGGCGGCTGCTGCGCCATTAACAAACCCAGTGCCACATTATGGACAGGTACGCCACCCGTGGTTTTGCCCTCAAGTTGGCCGTGGTGGGCGTGTCCATGGATGGCCAGCACTGCGCCATGACGGTCAATCACCTCTGCCAGCCGCGAGCTGCCCATGTACGGCCAGATTTCCGGCGCCTCGCCGCGAACGGTTTCCACCACCGGGGAGTAGTGAGTCACAATCACAATCTTGTCCGTCCGCAACATGGAGAGCGCCCGTTCCAGCTTCATGGTTTCATCAATAGAAGCCTGCACAAACGCCTTGATCTCTTTCTCTCCAAAGGCGGTAAGCACGCCCCTGCCAAATCCGCCAATAAAGCCTTTGGCCCCGGCAAAGCCCACCCCATCTCTCTCATAGCTGCTGCCATCCAGCACCTTGATGCCCTCCGTGGTCATCATCTTCATGAGCTCCTGCTCTTGTCCGCTCTCATAGTCATGATTGCCGAGCACCGCCACAATGGGGACGCGTAGCCGCACCAGTGCATTGAGCAGGGAATGCATCTCTTCCGGCTTGCCGTAATTGGTGAGGTCGCCCGCAATCACCAGGACGTCAGCTTCATCCCGCACATGAGAGAACGGCTCGCGGACCCGGTCATAGCTTTGCGGGCTGAAGTGAAGGTCGGCTGTAGCTGCAATTCTCATGGATGGTCGTGCTTAACGCGCCTGCCAGAACGTTCTCCAAAATGGCCTTTAGCTGTTGGTTCTGGTTCTTGCTTTTCCAATTACCAAATCATCCTCACGCCGCTTTCTGAGAGTTCTCCTGGATCCGCTCGACCCGTTGCCGGTATTCATCAATGATGTTCCGCTTGCCCCACTCTTCCACGTCTATCGCAAACATGTTTTCGTCAATCAGGCTGCCGCGAAACTGCAAGTGCTTGTTCGGATGCTTCAACTCGATCTTGAAGCGTTGCAGCAACTCATCCCAGATTTTGCTGGGCACGTATTCGCTATAGGCTGGATATACATAGTGGTACAGCACCAGGCACCACAGCAACATCTCCCAGTGCTCCCCCATCAGGCGAAAGAGCCGGTTCCAGTCAAACTTGCCTTGAGTGCCATAAATCACGTGGCAGATGTCCGCCCCATCAAAACGTTCCCGCCGCGTCACAAACACTTTGGACGCGATCAGCTCCTCCGGCGCCAGCACCCGGATGGGAACTCCACACACCTCAGCCCCGCTGGCGCGCTTGATCCATGAGTAATCCACACGGATTACCCCATTGCTCATTCCCGTGATCAGATCAACAAAGTAATCGCCGCGCCAGGCCTTCGCCAGCCAGACGGCATCCACGACTTCGGTCTGAAACCCATCCTTGTTCAGCACCTTGAGCGCGCGTTGCACCTCATAGGCAGGCATGAACAGGTCCAGGTCTTTGGTATCCCGCCAGATGCCGGTGTGCTCATGCAGGGCAAAAGCCCCGGAAACCACGCACTGCACTTTGCTGTCGTTCATACGCTCAATCACCTCGCGAAACAGCCTCTCCTGGTCCATGCAAAAGAGAGGAGGTTTCGAGGAACTGACCGGCAACGGTTTTTCGTGCTCGTTCGGCATTGACCATTAGATGGCAATTCGCGCCGCTGTGTTGTGACAGGTCTTCGGCCTCAAGTTCGTGGTCAAGGGTCCCTGTCTTTCCGGATCTCTGGACCTGTGGGTGTTTCTTTCGATAACCCGATGTCCCGATGCCTGGGGCCCCGGCGCACGCCGGTTTTGCGTGTGATGGGGTGGGGTGCCCGATTGCCTGCACAACTCAACTCTCGAACAGCAGTCAGTGGCTTTGATGAACTGGGCTCTCGGCGCAACGACCCGCTGAATGCTGGTTGCTTGATCTGCGGTAAGATTCTGCTGTTTGTGACCGCATCCAAATTACTAAGGGGATATCCGTTGGCGAAGGAAACATCAGTCGTCGAAGTCGAAGGGCGCCAGATGAAGCTCTCCAATCTGGATAAGGTGCTCTATCCCAAGGCTGGTTTTACCAAAGGCCAGTTAGTGGATTATTACGTGCACATCGCGCCCGTGCTCCTGCCGCATCTCGCCGGACGCCCGCTCACGCTCAAGCGCTACCCTGAAGGCGTAGAGGGCCTCCACTTTTATGAAAAGAATTGTCCCAAGTACCGCCCGGAATGGATGCAGACGGCTAAAGTCTGGAGTGAAGGCAACAAGCGCTACATGTATTACTGTGTGGCGGCGGATCTGCCGAGCCTAGTCTGGCTGGCGAATCTAGCCGACCTGGAACTGCACACCTCGCTCTCCATTGCTCCGGAGATGCGGCGGCCCACGGTGATTGCCTTTGATCTTGATCCGGGCCCGCCCGCCGCCATTGTTCAATGCTGCCAGGTAGGTTTGTGGATAAAAGAAATCTTCGCCGGATTCGGGCTGCAGGCTTTTGCCAAGACCTCCGGCTCCAAAGGTCTTCAAGTCTATGTGCCGCTGAACACCCCGGTGACGTACGATCAGACTAAGCCCTTTGCCAAAGCCATCGCCTCGCTCCTGGAGACGCGCTATCCCAACCGCGTGGTCTCCGATATGAAGAAGTCGCTCCGGACAAACAAGGTGTTTGTAGATTGGAGCCAGAACGATGATTTCAAAACCACGGTCTGCGTCTATTCCTTGCGCGCTAAAGAACAGCCAACCGTATCCACCCCAGTTACCTGGCAAGAAGTGGAGAACTGCCTGAAGAACGAAGATCCGGAGTTGCTGGTCTTCACGTCTGATCAGGTCTTGAAACGCGTGGAGAAAATGGGCGACCTGTTCGAACCCGTGCTCAAGCTGAAACAAAAACTCCCGGAGATAGCAGCACTGGAAAAACCAGGCGGAGAGCAGCAGCCAGCCGCGCCTGAAAGCAATGTGCGAACCACAGCCGCGAAACCACGAAAGGCAGCCCCACGCGCAAGGCCAACAAGACGCAGAAAATAGAAAACGCATTAAGGCTGCGTCTGGTCAGCAAATCAGCGGTGAGATTTTGCCTTTGATCTTCCCTGTAACCTGTGACCTGCTGCAAGCCCGCCGTGGCGGGTAACCTGTAACCTATTTTCCCGCGTGGCACTCACCACTTCCTGAATCAGTAAACTGGCCTCCGGCTACCGGTACAAATTCCCACTGGTAACTCGCCGGATGCAGGCTGAGTTTGAGCACTCCAAATGTGCTCCTGCTGCGGACTTCACTTGTGGCAATGGGATGGGTGAATCCACGCTGGTTTTTACCGCCTGTCCCCACCACAAATTCACGTATGCCGCGCTTAGAATCGGCCACTCCATCGGCATTCTGTGGCGTAAAACGCTCATAGTCGTGGTCGTGCCCGTTCAAGACAACATCGGCCCCAGCCTGATATAAGTCCTCCCAAAAAGGCTTCATCTCCGGCGCATTGCCGTGTTCGTCCCCGGAACTGAATAGGGGCACATGCCAGTACGCCAGAATGCATTTAGAGGAATTCTTATCCAAATCAGCCCGCAGCCACCGCTCCTCCGCCGAGCCTTTCTCGCAGCCGCCCACATCCGGGCATTGGCTGTTCAGGGCAATAATGTGCCACCGGCCCAGGTCAAAACTGTAGTAGCCCTTGCCGGGCTCCCCTGCGCTGTTCCCGAAATACTGGAAATAGCCGGCCGCCCCTGCGGTGTGATATTCGTGGTTTCCCGGCGCCGGGCGGGTACGCGCTTTATGCCGTCCCCAGGTCTTGTCATAACATTCGCTGAAGTTTCTCTCGCTGCCATTCGGATAAGCCAGATCGCCCACTGTCAGAATTGTCCCCGGTATGTTGTCCAGCAGCTTGGCCGTTGCCTCCGAACCGGACAGGTTCGAGCAATCAACGATATCGCCGGCAGCCACGACGGTCTGGTCTGGAGCGGATGGATCCACCGTGAGGTGTGCGCTCGCAGGTTGCGATTTCCCTGCATCAGCCGACGAATTGTCAGCATGGAGAGATCGGCAGCCTGCAGCCAGCGCCGCCAGCATCAACGCGAAAAAACAGTACTCTAAACCCAGATGATCCAATTTTTTGCTTTCCGGCAATCCTGCCTCTTTCCCCATCAACATTCACCATCGTAAATTCACCATCGTAAACCACCGCCAAAAGCTCTTTGTCTTTCAAGCTCCGGCGGTGGTTTTGGTCCCGCTCAGCGGGAGCAATCCCCGCCACGCTCTTCCAATCAGCACCATACAGCGAATCAGGGTGAGATTTGCTGTTGCTCTTTCCTATCGCCTGTTCCCTGTAACCTGTCACCTGATTAGTGGTTCTCTCTCCCCAGCGTCCAGCGTAATCCACCGGAGAATGTCCGGTTGTAATATTCGCGCTGGATCGGGAACTGCTCGCTGCCCTGGTAGAAGCCAAACGTTTCGTTGGTCAGGTTGAGCACGTAGCCGATTATCTGGAGTCCATGACCGCCGGGAATCCAGTAACTTACCTGCGCGTCCACCTGGGTGTGGGGATAGAGATACGTATCTCCATTGGGTCCTCTGATCCCGCCGGGTGCGCCTTGGGTGAAGTTGTAAAAGAAGATGCTGGCATCGTTGTGGGTCAGGCCCATACGCGCCGAAACCCCCTTTTTGTCATAGGTGTAGTCGAAGTTCCAGTTGTTCGGCGCATCGCGCTGCAGAGCAGGCTGGTCAGAACGGGCCAGAGTTGCATCAGCGCCAAATGCTCCCACCGGAAAAGTAGTTGCCGATTGCGTATAGCTGTAGTTGGCCCGCACCCCGGAGCCATTCAGGAAGCCGGGCAGGAATGACAGCCGCTGCTGCCAGGCCATCTCGAAACCAAAGAGGTGTGCATGCGGCCCGTTGATGGGCTGGCTTTCAACGCGACCGGCAAAGGGTCCGGAAGTAAGAAGCGGGGTGTCTACGCTAAAGATGGGATTGGTCAGGTATTTGTAGAAGAACCCGGCTTCAATTGCGCCGAACGGCTTCAGGTAATGTTCAAACAGGACGTCAAAATTCTGGGCACGGGTCGGCTGCAGATTCGAGTTGCCCAGGAACACCGATGGCGATTGCCTGCCCAGGGGAACCGATTGGTCAATGCTGGTATGGGGAGCGAGATCGCCGAAATTAGGCCGGGCAATGCCAATGGTATAGGCCAGCCTTAACGTGGTGTCCTGTCCGAAACGGCTCTGGAACTGTATGCTGGGCAGGACACTGATGTAATTCTGGTTCCCTGCGACCGGGGTCACGCTGGTAACCTCGCTGGCAGAACCTACTAGACTATTCGGGCCAAATGGGCTATTGGGGTCGTTATTTGGGGTATTTCTGTTTATGCAGTTACTTGGGTCATTACAGTTAATGGTCTGAACCTGATTTGCCATGAAGGATCCCTGGGTGCCTTCGATCCTTACGCCGGCCTGCAAGCGGAATCTGCCCCCAAAATTGATGGTGTTCATGACGTATCCGGCAATGACTCGTTCGTCCTCGTTAAAGTCGCCGGCCAATGTCCTCGCCGCATCAGCCAAAGGGTCGTTAGAAAAGAGAGATGGATTGGCGTTGAGGAAGTTGATGATGCTGGCGTAATTCGTGGTAGGTCCGTATTTGGGATACGCGCCGAAATAATAATTCGGATTGGTGAAGGAGCCCAGAAAACTGTTCATGACGCCCACTCCGGGACCATTGGCGGGATCAAGTGTAAGGTTGTTGGAACGAAATGTTTGCTGGTTATCTAACTCGGACTTGTGCGCGTCCCGAATTTTGAATCCCATTTGAAAAGTACTGAAGTGCGAGCCGGCATTATAGTTGTGCAACAGGTTGATGGATCCGGTCACATCGCGTTCAAACGTGTGATCGTCACCGCGCGTCAATTGGAAGAGACCATACTGGGTGGGATTAAAGATGTTTGTGTTCAGCGCGGTAAGCACAGGAGTGAAGGGATCGCTGGCATTCAACGAGTACTGTACACCGCCAGCCAGCGGGCTGCCCGCAATGGGGGCGAAGTTGGAACTGGGAAAAAAGCCGGTGAATCGCGCCTGGCCGAAGGCCGCTTCGTAGTCCAGGAGCGTGTTGCCTCCTAACGTCTGATGGGCGCCGGCGGTCGTGCTGAAGAGCCGCTGCGCAGGCTTGCGTGTAATGTGGCTGAATGTCGAGCTGCCGTCCGGGTTGGTCAGGGTTGGCGTATTGAAGCTGCCTACGCTTGGGGAGTAAATCCAGTCTTGTCCATCATCCTTAAACTGGGAAAACAACCCGCGAATATAAAAGCTGGACCAGTCACCCAGCTTGTAGTCGAGCGTGCCGCCAAAGCCGAAGCGCGTGCGGTTATACCAGTATTCACGCTGGTCGTAGGCGTTGACGCCAGAGAACGACCCGCCGCCAGGAAGTGGATTCACACCCACACTTGGTTCCACGTCGTCAATGCCGCGGCCGTTCCAGTCGTAGCTCCCACCGGCCAGGATGCCCAACTGCTTGTTCTTGAAGAAACGCTGGCCCATGGTCAGGTCGAACTGGTCGAGCGAGCGCCCCCCGGCAATCGGCGTGTATCCACCCATTCCCAACGCGCTAATGTACGGTTTATCGCTTGCACTCTTGGTCACCAGATTGACCGATCCGCCGATAGCATCGCCTTCCTGGTTGGCGGAGAGCGTCTTGCTGAGTTGAACCATCTCCACCAGATCGGCTGGAATCGCGTCCAATTTCACGTTGCGGACGTTCTCCGGTGACGGGAGATGCACTCCATCTACAGTTACGTTATTCAGGCGTGGCTCCATCCCGCGAATCTGGACGTACTTACCCTCACCCTCATCACGCTCCAGCGAAACGCTGGGCATCCGGCCCACGGCATCTGCGATATTCGTATTGGGCAGGCTGGTGATGACCTCTTTGGGCAGCACCTGCAGGATGTTGTCTGCGGTGCGCTGAATGTTGAGTGCTTCCACCTCGCCCTGCTGGCGTTCCGCGCGCACCTCTACCACCTCGTTGCGCGCACCGACCTCCAGCACTGCATCTACATTGGCTACGCCGCCGGCAGCAACGTCGATCTGCGAGGAAAAGATCTCAAATCCCACGTAGGAAATGGTCAGAGTGTAGTGCCCAGGCGTCAGATCACCAATCGTGAACTGACCCTGGCCATCGGACGTAGCATTGCGCCCTCCCGGCTGCAACTCCACGCGCGCGCCCGGCAACAGGGCGCGTTCTTTGTCCGCCACGCGCCCGGTGATCGCGCCTTTGCGTTCTTGCGCACCGGCAGGCGACAGCCAGAGCAGGTTGAGCACAAGTGCTGCCAGAAATAATGAGCATAAGTGTTTACGCATCAAGGAATCTCCTTTTTGTGGGCGAATCGTGGCGTGTTTTGCGCCATAACATCTGCATATTCAGTTGTGATTTGGTCGAGGCAATGCGACGAGATGAACAGGAGATCTTATTCAGCGTTTGTGAACGCTTGTTTGATGGAATGTGAAAAGAGGGTTAAACCTTGGCTAAACCCTGGATGGAGGAGAGAGATTCAGTGCCGAAACTGCGCCGCTGCCGGAGATTCTGCGCCCCGGCAGCGGCGATCTTTGTCCTGGCAGGCACGCTTCGTTTGTCCCGGCTCTCAAGGAACAGGAGTTAAGTGCGGCTACGTTCCTCCGGTCGCCTGGAGAGCCGGATTTTTGCATCTGCAGATCGCCTGAGGCCATCAGCAGCGTGTCAGTGCTTTTTTACTTTTGCTGCGGCATAACCACGCACGCAGGTGGCGGCGAGCAAATGCCATCCATCGTGCAGGTTACTGGATCAAAAGTGCAGCGGGGCCTCAGAATAAATCCTCCGCCCACCTGTTCGTATTCCGTCCTGGTCAGCTCACGTGCGCCCAAGCGGCCAAGGACTCGAGTGTTTTCTTTTCTTTCCAACATAGATGCTCCTTTCGCAATTGAGAAACGATACGTTCTCTAAAATGATCTTCCTTAATGAATGTGATTGTGCGGATCGGCAACTACTCCGTCGCCAGAGTTGCGCTAAATCGGACAACGGATCGGCGGCTCGCAGTCTCCATCCATCACACAAGTTTTTGGATCGAAGGTACACGGGCGGGTCACAATCCCTCCACCCACCTGCTCATATTCCTCTTGGGCCAACTCACGGGCGCCCAAACGGCTCAAAACTCGCCTGTTCTCTTTACATTCCAACATCGATCCTCCTTGCAAATCAGAAAACCACAAATGTTCTCGTGGTTCCCCTTAATATTGTGCGGCCAAAGTTTAACACCAAACGCACCCCCCGCAGGATCGAAATCCAGCAGCATGCGTTGGCGTGAATCAACGCAAACGGTTTTGCCTTTGGCTAAATACTCTAAATACTAAAAACTAAATACTAAGTACTTAAGTACCGAGCGCTGGTATATCCTTCCCACATGCCGATCCGTCGAACCATTCTCCTGGCCTTTGTGACCCTTGCTGCCCTAGCCTGGGGTGCAGCAGCGCGTTCAACTTCTCAACCCTCCGCTCAGGGCGATGCAAAATCAGGGCAGGAGCGGCTGGCTGCGGATACGCCACGCGTGACTCCCGGCGGAGCCACTTTTACTGTTCCCGCTGGCTGGTCGATCACCACCGGCAAAGACATGGTCATCCTTGAGCCGCCGGAGCCAGACGCGCATATCGTCATTGTGGATTCTCAAGCGGCCGATGCCAAGGCAGCGGTGGCAGCCGCCTGGGCCACCTACAAACCGGACGCCAACCGCCCGGTGAGGCTGGTTACGCCCCGGCCTGCCCGTGACGGATGGGAAGAGCGTCAGGTGTTTAGTTACGAGACCTCACCCAACGAGCATGCAGTCGTGGTGGCCATTGCATCGCGTGTCCGTGGCGCCTGGACTGTGGTCATTCTGGAGGGCAGCGTCTCAACCTTCGAGAAGCGCGGCGCGCCCATCGGGTTGATCGTGGAAAGCTTGCGTCCCAAAGGCTACAACCGTGAATCATTTGCCGGGCGTAAAGCCCACCCGCTGGATGCCGAAAAGATCGCCCAGCTCAAAGCCTTTGTTGAGAACTCCATGAAGCAGCTCGGCATCCCCGGGGTCTCGTTCGCGCTCATCGATGGCGGCAAAGTTGTCTATGAGGGAGGACTCGGCGTGCGCGAGATCGGCAAACCTGAGCCGGTGGATGAAAACACCCTGTTCATGGCCGCCTCCAACACCAAGGGAATGACCACCCTTCTCCTGTCTGAGCTTGTCGACGAGAAAAAGCTGAAGTGGGACGAGCCGGTGACCAACGCCTACCCAAGTTTCAAACTCGGCGATGCCGAAACTACAAAAAAAGTCTTGATCAAGAACCTGGTTTGCGCCTGTACCGGGCTTCCCCGCCAGGACCTCGAGTGGATATTCGAATTCAAGCATGCGACGCCGGAATCCTCCATCGCGTTGCTGGGGAACATGCAGCCTACCAGCAAGTTTGGCGAAGTCTTTCAGTACAGCAACCTCATGGCAGCCGTCGCGGGATACGTGGGCGCACACCTTGTGTATCCCAACAAGGAACTCGGCGCAGCCTACGATGAGGCCATGCAGCGCAAAATCTTCGATCCGCTGGGAATGAAAACAACAACCTTTAGCATGGAGCGCGCGCTGCACGGGAACCACGCCAGCCCACACGGTGACAACGTAGACGGCAAACCCAGCGTGGCCAACATAGCGTTTGATTATTCGGTCATGCCCCTCCGTCCCGCCGGTGGCGTGTGGACCTCGGCCCACGACCTCATTCGTTACGTCCAACTCGAACTTACGCAGGGCAAGCTGCCCGACGGCAAGCAGTTGGTCTCATCGGAAAATCTGCTGGTTCGCCGTGCCCCGCAAATCTCTACCGGTGAGAATTCATCGTATGGCATGGGCCTGAGCGTGGACCGCACCTACGGTATTCCTGTGGTAGAACACGGCGGAAGCATGGCCGGCTACAAGAGCAATATCTACATTCTGCCGGACTCCGGAATTGGCGCCGTACTGCTCACCAATGCGGATAACGGAGGAATCCTGCTGGGGGCCTTCATGCGCCGCTTGCTGGAAATTGCCTTCGATGGCAAGCCCGAGGCCGAAGGCGATATCGCGTCTGCGGCAGCCAACCAGAAGACCGCTATGGCCAAAGCCCGCGAGCGCCTGGTAGTGCCCGCCGACCCGTCCCTGGTGACCCGGTTGGCAACCCGGTATCACAGCAAGGAACTCGGTGATATTGACGTGCTGAAGAAAGATGGCGCAACCACCTTCGACTTTGGCGAGTGGAAGAGTACGGTTGCCTCGCGCAAAAATGATGACGGCACCATCTCCTTCATCACCGTAGATCCCACCAATCGGGGATTCGAGTTCGTAGTAGGCGAACGCTCCGGCAAGCGCATCCTGATCATCCGCGACGGCCAGCACGAATACATCTTCACCGAATCAGCCTGAGAGGGAAAGAAAGAGATCATCGCTAAAAAATGCCCTAATTCCTCCGTTCCTCCGGAATCCGCGCCAATCCAGGGGATTCCCCTGCCGGAGGTTTCCGGAGGAAGGGAGGATTCCTCCGAAATCCGCGTTCCAATGTTCCATGGCGCGGATGGTGGTTCCTGACCGAACGGCATTTCCGTGACGGCTAACGTGGATTTCGGACGTTGTCATAGGCATCGGGCGCAGGATAGCTGATTGAGATTTGCCACGCAACTTTAGTGCACCTAAATTTCCTCTTCATTTTTCAGTAACTTAGAGGCAAATTAAAAAAATGTAAGCGGAGCATTTGGCAATCGAGTCATTGCTAAAGCCCACGCGAAGGAACGCCAACCAGAAAAGAGGCATTTGCTTCTTCCGATCAGCGTTCCTCAGCGTAAACCTGTCCCGGCTTGCCGTGGATCAGCGGCAATTTTTATCTTTTCTTCCTCTTCCCAGGCCGTTGCCGCGCAAGCCCCCGCTGCAGGCCGCGTATCTGCGTCTGGATCTCCGCGCGCCTCTCCCGTGCATGGAAAAAGACGTCATCCGGATCGCGGTACTGTTTGTCCCAATCATCCTGCATGTTGCCAAACCGGAACGTGTCATGCTGCTCCAGCCCGCGCAAGCTCTGGATCAACTCCTCATTGGCCTGGGCGCGCGTGTATTCCAGGGTGACCTTGTAGGCGTTGAGGAACTCCTGGCGAAAGACGTTGAGGTGGTCGAGCCGCTCCAGGCTGAGGATGGTGGCTTCAAAACAGCGGTTCATGGTTTGCAGAGCTTCATAAGCGCGAAGCTTGGTAGGGCGGAATTGCCAATTGCTAAGGGGTGCGTTACCGTCAGTAATAGCCATGCGTTTGCGTGCCTCCATAGCACGCGACTGCTGGTTAGGGCCATGTCGGTGTTGAACGCACTGGCATGTGCCCGTTGAGGTTGTTATTACCTGCTTTTCTTGTGTGGCGCAGCCACCCTCGGCTGCGGGCTTTCCTTCACTTGCCTTCGTAGTTTCTTTCGCCCATTCTTCAGTTTCGGAAGAAGCTTACGAACCCTTTCAACTTCTTCCTCGGTCCAAAGATGCAGGGTCATGCCGCCGCTGGTCACTGACTTTGGCGCAGGTATTTTCCCGGCTGCAATGTAGTTGCTCAGCGTTGACATGGCGATGCCCAGTTTTCTGGCCACATCGCGAGTCGATAGAGTAGTCACCAGACAATGATCTCAATCATTGAACAATATGTCAAGGAAATTCAGAGTTTCTTAAATGGATGGGTACGTCATTCCGCCTTTTCCCGAGAGAGTGTCATTCCGAAAGCCCGTTAAGCCTGCGCGCATTTTCTTCAGCGCGCAGGTAGGGCTGAGGAATCTGCTCTGCTGCTCTTGAATTTCGCGATAAAGCTTGCACAATCCTGTCAGAACTACGAGATACGCCAGTCTGAGCGCTGGGCATCGGTTTAACAGCTTTCTATCAGGATCGACCCGCATGCAGCGTCGCTGTAGTGTCGCCCCGCCGGGGCTCAAAATTCTTTCTGCACGCCTACCCAGGCCTCACGGCCTGGGCTAACTACTTACGCGCCTCCGGCGCTGGATTGTCGCTGGCTCGAGGTTCAGCTCCCAACTCCACCCGCAGCCGCTCAAGCTCTCCATCCCGCCGGTGGTATCCAGTCTCATGAACCAGGGTTTCGGCCTTCTCAAAATGCTCACGCGCCTTCACCAGATCGCGATTGCCGAGGGCAAGACGGGCCGACGCAAGATGGTAGTCGCTGAGGTGCAGACGCATGCCCGAACGGCTGGCGATGCGAAACACTTCAGCAAGATCGCGGGGCGTGCCTCGGGCCAGAAGCCCGCGCGGGATGTGGTGGAGCGATCCCGATTGACGCAGGAAGTCGACAGCTTGATTGAGATGATGGGTAGATTCAGGTGATCCCGCCGGGTGAGCGCGGCCGAGGGACAGGTGGTCGAGTCCGATGCTAAGGGGCCGGTTTACCCAATTTAACGTCTGTGCGGCCCGGCGGATGACCTCCGCGCTCTGGCCTCGTTCGAGAAGAAGATCGCAGTAACAGAAGCCGGGGAGCGAATAGAGTATCAGGAACTCTCGCTCCTGTTCGGACTGGATCTGCTCGGCCTCTGCGAAGAGGCGCTGCGCCTCGACCAAGTCGCCAGACTCTAGAAGAGCGTGGGCAAGAGTGGTTCTTTTGCTCATCCGGTGGAACGATTCGCCGCTCCGGTCAGCTAAATCGACCGAATGGCGGGCGGCAGCGATCGCCTGTTGTACATCACCCAGACTCAGTAGTAGATCAGCCAGGTTGCCGTAGGCCACCGCCGCATTTTCCCACTGCTGCTGCGAGGCGAAGCCTTCAGCGCCGGATCTGATGGGCGCGAGCGCATCGGCAAGTCGACCGAGGGCGCGAAGTGTGAAACCGGCATCGGGAAGAAGTCGTTCGCGGTTGCCCGGCGGCAAGGCGGTGGCCGGATGAGTCCACGGAGTTTCAAAGAAGTTTATCAGCAGTGAAAGTTCCGCGCCGAAAGCGCCGAGTTCGAACACCAGATAGCCTCTGTCACCGTGCCTAATGCGTCCCCAATAGATGCTGTTAAACGCCTCGAGATGCCGACCGGCCTGGCAGCCATGGTAGACCGCGTAGAAGAGTGGCGTCATCTCATCCAGCGTGTCCGGTTTCTCGGGTGCCGCTTTACAATAGTGTTCGTAGAGTTGAGAGTGGCCTTGGCGGAATGCTTCCTCAGCAGTAGACCGCATCACCGCTGCGAAGTGCTCGCGGATGAGCGGATGGCAGTCAACCGGCGTTGCCGGGTCTTTGCTGAGGACAAGACGAGCGTCGAAAAGGCGCATCAGCGCTGCCCGATACTCGAGGTCTTTCAAAGGAGGCAGCACCAGCCTCAATGCCTCAGGCTCGGCAGGGTGGTCGAAGAAGCCTAACGAGCGCAAGACCCCCGCCTCGGGCTTGCCGGTGAACATCCGCTCATAGGCTGCCATCATCCGCCGGGCATGCGCGCCATACTTCGACTCGTCCACCATTAATTCGCGAATCTCCACCCTGCGCCGGATATCAGCATTCAGGAAGTCGGCCAGATAAGTTCCGAGAAGGGTTAGGGCGAGGGCGTGGTTTCCGCAGTCCTGCGATGCTTGCTGTAACTCTTGTTCCTCACCCTCAACTTTGAGCTGGCGCAGGTACTCGGCACCATATTCCGGAGTGAGATTCTCCAGATCGATAGAGACAGCGCGGGGCGGGTCGTCGGGGATGTCCAGCCGCACACGAGTAGTGCAGAGGATCAGCCCTTGGTTGGCCGTATCAAGCTCTTGCAGCAGAGCCTTCAGCGCTGAATCCTTAAGGGCGCCCGTGGAGTCCTGTAATGGCTCGATGCCGTCGAGGATCAACAGCACCCTCTCCTCGCGAAGTCGCTGCGCGACTGCCTCAGCCTTGGCATAGACAGAAGCCGTGGCTGGCACCTTGATCTTGAGCCAGCTGATAATCTCCGCAAAGAATGCATCGGAGGACGTCGCATTCTTCGTAGACGTACCTTGGCTGTAGAACGACCAGCCGAAGACTGTCGCTTCACCCAGATGGCGTCGGAACCACTTGTCCATCAATGCAGTCTTGCCCGTGCCGCCGGGGGCGATGATTTGAACGAAGTTAGTGGCAGGATTCGCCCAGGCTTGATCCAGATAGGCGATCTGGTCATCACGACCCACCAGCAGCGTGTTGACGGTTGGCAGCTTGGAGATGAAAACCCGATGTTGTTTCCCAACAATCGGCAGCGGGTTCCGCAAATGCAGCCGCTGCAAGATCAATCGTGCCACTTCCGCGGGTGTTCGACTCCCAATCTTCACGTAGCCGTCAAGCGAGAGCACACCGTCGATAGGCGCATCATCAAACCGGAAGGGCATAATTCGATGGCCCTCCACATTCAGCAGAATGTCACGCATCTGACGCCACTCAAGTCTGCACCACTGCTTGGTGGCGTACTCGGAACAATAAAACGGCACCACCAGATCCGATTCATTCCTATAGAGGTTCCCAAGGTAGAGGTCCAAGTCCGGCCTGGCAAGTTCAGCAGTTAGATATTCATCGTAGAGAACACGCTCTTGGCCCAAAGTTGCTGTCAGCGATTCGGCCACCAATCGCACGAATTCACGTTTCTCTCCCGGGAAGGACAAGGCGACCCGAAAACGATTCGCTTTTGCTGGGAGGGTCATTTGATCGCTATTCAACGATTACTATGGCACTCAGGCTACCACGGCCATGGGATTACCTAAAAGGAAATAGGCGATGCAATGTAGTTTTACGATTGGGTTCGGGTTTGGGAAGCGAATCACGCGGACCCAGCGGTCCGCATTCAGGGCAAGTGACGAACAGACAGACTCGGTAGAACTCCCTGAAGTTTTATCGCGCGGGAAACAGAGTAGGGATGCTTCAACTCGCCCCTCACTCCTGCGTCGTTCGATGCTCGCTCAGCATGACAGATGCTGGCTTTATTGCGGGGTTGAAGGAGTTCTAAGCGGACGCATACCGGAGGCCAATCGTCCTCCCACTTGTGGCTGAGCGACTCATTCGGCCGGACTTTCTCCGTGCGGCCTCAGTGTTTCGGGGCCTCCGTGGCAGGTGTTTCTTATAACCGTCGAACAATCCCCTGCAATCTCTTAGCAATCTCCTCCGCATCATCCGCACCCTCAAACCGAACCGCCTCCCCAATCCGAACCTGCACCGTCCCCGGTTTAGAGAATCTCTTCTTCCGCTGCTTAAGCGGAAACAGCCCATCAATTCTCATAGGAACCACCGGCAGATTCAACCGCGTAGCCAGCAGCCCGATGCCTTTTCGAAACTCGCTCATCTCCCCCGTCTGCGTCCGCTTGCCTTCGGGAAATATCAGGACGTTATAGCCCCGGTCAGCAAGCCTTCCGGCATATTGAAAGCTCTCCTGGTAACCCGCCTTCTGCGGCAGCGAGAAGACATTGAACAGCGCCGTCACCAGCACATAGCGCAGCTTCGCGTACCAGCGTCGCAGGAAGAACCATTCTCTTGGTGGATAGCGCATATCGCGCAACAGCTCGCCCAGCATGGCCGGCGCCAGCCGATGCCGCAGGCGCGGCGGCAGGGCCGCCAGAATAAAGCCGATATCAAGCTGCGTGATATGGTTCGAGATCACGAGCACGGGGCCGCGGACATCCTTCAATCTTTCCCGCCCAATAATCCTGGGCTTGGACATGATCATGGTCGCCGGCCACACCAGCAGGTAATACACCAGCAGACGTATCCACGTGACCGGCCAGCGCTGCGCCCAGGGAGAATAAGGATACTCAACCCGCTTGGTCTTGGCGGAGGACTTCCTGACCAGCTCTTCCAGATCAGCCACGGTATTAACCTGGGAGAACTCCCGGTCGTGCAGGTCCACCTGATAGCGGTCTTCGATGGCGCTCATCAACTCTACCCGGTCCAGGGAACTCAAGTTCAGATCATCTTCCAGGTGCGCCCCCGGATTCATATTCACCTTGTGTCCCGCAATACCCTGAATAAGTTGTTGCAGCGTACCCGAAGCAGCAGATGGAGCGGATGTTGTGGTGGCTGCCGGGCGTCCTCCAAACTGGCTTTCCGCTGCCTCACGAATCACATCCAGCCTGGGTTTTTGCGTCGACGTTCGCGGAAAATCCTCGTCCGGCCACGCGAACCAGCAGCGGATCTTCTGGAAGTCGGCCAGTGATTGGTTCGCGTGCGCTACCGCCGCATCCGCCGACGCGCCGTCCTGCAGCAGCAACACCGCGCACGCCTCGGCGTTCCCGCCGCGCGCGATCCCGAAGACCACGCAGTCCCGCACCTCCGGCTGGCGCCGCAGCGCCTGTTCCAGGTCTTCCGGATAAATCTTCAGCCCCGCGGGTGTAACGATCACATTCTTATTGCGGCCTTTGAAATAGAGATTGCCTTCTTCATCCACCGCGCCCAGGTCTCCGGTACGGAACCAGCCTTCCTCCCCCGCCACCGGCTTCATCTCCTGTCCTTGCCAGTATTGCCGGGCCACATTCTCCCCCCGCACCAGAATCTCGCCGGTTGCGGGATCGAGCTTCATCTCGCGCCCCGGCAGCACTTTGCCAATCGACCGCTTACCTACCTTGAAAGGATGGTTCAGGCTGATCAGCGAACTGGTCTCCGTGAGCCCGTAACCCTGGATCACCACATAGCCCAGCCTGCGCCAGAATTCTTCCGTCGCCGTATCCAGCGCCGCGCCGCCCGAGATCAGCGCCCAGAACTTCCATCCGAACTGCCGGTGAATCCTGCGGAAGATCCACCAGCGCCGCAGAAAATGCTTATTTTCAGCCGTGGCGAACCTGGCCATGTCTTTCGGGAACTCGCGCTCGATTCTCTGCTTGAGCGACTCCATCACCCGTGGCACCGCTACCAGCACCGAAACGCGCTCCCGGCGGATCGACGCAATCACCTCGCGCGGGTTCAGGCTGTCCTGGAAGATTACCGTCCCGCCAATCAGCGGAGGAACAAACATCGCCATAAACTGCCCAAAGACGTGGCTCAATGGCAGCAGATTGAGAAAGCGTACCGGATGAAATGGCCGTTCGTACTTGATGTACTTGGGAATCTCGCGCTCAATCGGTCCCAGGCTGGCCAGCAGGTTGCGATGCGTCAGCACCACTCCGCGCGGCTCAGCCGTAGTTCCCGAAGTAAAGACGATCTGAGCAGTATCGTCGGGAGTGATGTCGACCGCCGGGTAAGCTGTAGCCGATAGCTCAGACAAGCTCTCCGCCAGAGTCTCAAGTTCCAGACGCGGCCACTTCTCGGCAGCCGGCATCAGGGCAGCGGAACATACGACCAACTTGGCCTGAACATCGCGGGCCACGCGCTGCATAAAATCCGGGGCGGCGATCCGGTCCATGGGGACAACCACCACGCCCCGCAGCAGGCAGCCCATGAAAGCCCCAACCCACTCCGGAGAATTAGCCCCCCAGAGCAGAACACGCTCACCCTTGCCGATCTTTCGATTCTCCAGCTCCCGCGCAAACCGAAATGCCAGCTCAGCCGTAGCGCGATAAGTCCACCGAGGCGTGCGGTAACCCCGGTGATAGACAAAGGCAGTCGCCTTTCCAAACTTGAGGTAAAGCCCAACCAGATCGCCAAGGCTGTTCACCCAATAAACCTAACACGGCGGCAAATCTTACTGGTGATGACACTGATGGAACTGATGAATACGGATAGAGTGATAGGGGGTTGGGGTAAGCCAAAGGCCAGGGGCCAAGAGGAATACTATTCACTTAAAGAGTTTGGAGCCTTTTGAGTCGATGGCAAAAACGCAAGGTCCCTCCGATTTACCCCCGCTGGCGCGTGGGTGAACCCTCGGGATGACGAATTGTTTTTTAATCGTTCACCTTGAGTGAACAGTATTGTGGCCAAGGGCCAAAGGCTATCCACCATCTGCTATGTCGAATAATCCGCATTAATATGCACATACTCATCCGTCAAATCGCACGAAAGAAATTCCAGACTACTCTTGCCCAGTCCCAGCGTGATGCGGATTTCATAAGCACTCTGCGACATATATTCGTGTGCCCGGTCCCGATCGAACAGAACTGCAGCCCCGTTGCGGCAGATTAACTGGTTGCCCAGGTGGATGTTGATCTTTGCCGGATTAATCTTTACCCCGGAGTAGCCGGCCGCCGCCAGCATGCGACCCCAGTTGGGATCGGAGCCTGCCCAGGCCGTCTTCACCAGCGCCGACGTGGCAATGGCCCGCGCAATCTGCCGCGCTTCGCTCACATTGCGCGCCTGCTCAATCTTGAGCCGCACCACATGCTTCACTCCTTCGCCATCCGCAACGATCTGCTGCGCCAGCGAACCGCACACCTGTTGGAGCCTTTTCTCAAACTCCGCTCGCACAGATTTGAGCGGCACGCCGCTCTTGCCGCTGGCCAGCAGCAACACCGTGTCATTGGTGGAGGTATCGCCATCGATGGAGATGCTGTTGAACGTCTGATCTACCACGCCCTTTAGGCATCTCTGCAATTCGCCAGGAGTGGCCATCACATCAGTAAACAGATAAGCCAGCATGGTCGCCATGTTGGGATGGATCATGCCTGCGCCCTTGCACACGCCCGCGATACGTGCCTTCGTTCCCTTGTACGTTAATTCTTCTGCGGCCACCTTCATCCGCGTGTCCGTGGTCATGATGGCCGTGGCAAATGCGGTAAAGGCCTCTCGCTCCTCGCTGACCGACCCGATCAACCCAGGAAGCGCCGCCGTAATTTTTTCTACGGGCAGAGGAACACCAATGATTCCCGTGGAGGAAGGAAACACCTGCTGCACCTTCACCTTGATCGCCTGCGCGACCTCTTTGCAAACCGTCCTGGCCGCGCGAAGCCCGTGCGCTCCGGTGGCGCAGTTGGCATTTCCGGCGTTCACGATCAGGGCGTGAATGCGCCCACGAGAAAGCCGCAGATGCTCACGGTCAACCACGAGCGGCGCAGCCACCACCTGGTTGCGCGTGAACATGGCGCCGGCAGAAGCCCCATCCGGGGCCAGGGTGAGGGCCAGATCAGGCTTGCCACTGGCCTTAATTCCAGCAGTGCAAGCAGAAAACAAAAATCCTTGGGGTAGATTGTTCAATGTAGATGAGGTCATGAACCTATAAAATGAATTTGACTTGATTACCGATTTGCTCCGACCAGCCTCACCAACGGCATCACAATCTGCAGATCACGTTTCTCCAGATTAGGCGGAATCGGCCCGCGCACCATGGCAATCTCATCGCAAGCGTAGAACCGTGGACAGTGAATGCAATCCTTATAGATCTTGTCCGGCAGCTCTTCCCGCGTAGCCACGTTGAATCCGGCTCGTGCAAAGAACTCCGGTATGCGCGTAAACAGGCAGACGCACGTTACATTGTGCCGGTCCGCCTCTCTTAGCAATGCTTTCACCAGCAGGCGGCCGGCGCCGAGCTTCTGCGCGTCCGGATGAACTGCAATCGACCGGATTTCCGCCAGGTGCAATCCGTACAGGTGGAGCGCGCCGCAACCAATAATCTTTCCATGATGCTCCGCCACCACAAAGTCGCGGACGTTTTCACACAATTCAGGAATGTGGCGCGGCAGCAAAGTGCCATCGGCGTAGAAACGCTCCATGATGGCGTGAATTTGCTCTACGTCCCGCAGGATCGCATTACGCGTACGTACCATGGGCCTCCTGCACTGCCGCCAATTTCTGGCGGGCCTCACGCAACGCCTGCTGCACCCGATGTGGCGCGGTGCCGCCGGAAACATCGTGGCACGCGATCACTGCTTCCAACGTCAGGTGCTCGTAGATGTCTGCGCCAAACGCCGGGCTGAATGTTTGCAGTTCAGTCACGGATAGTCCTTCAATCTCGCATCCTTTTTCCACGCACAATTGCACTGCGTGGGCCACGGCTTCATGCGCCTGCCGGAAAGGCACGCCTTTCTTGACCAGATAGGTTGCCGCCGCAAAAGCATTCATGAAGCCGCTCTGACAGGCCTTTTTTGTTCGTTCCCAGTCAAACTCCACCTCGCGCATAAAACCCGTGGCAATCTCCACGCTGGCTTTGACCGTGGACGCCGCGTCAAAAAGCGGTTCCTGCGTCTCCTGCATATCTTTGTTGTAGGCCAGCGGAAGCCCTTTTACCGCAGTTAAAAGCGCCACCTGGCTGCCAATCACCCGCGCCGCCTTGCCGCGAATTAATTCGAGCGAATCAGGATTCTGTTTCTGCGGCATGGCGCTGCTGCCGGTCGAATATGCTTCAGGCAAGCGCACAAAGCCATACTCTTGAGTCGCAAACAGGATCAGCTCCTCTGCCCATCGGCTCAGGTGTACTGCCAGCAGGGAGAGAGCATTCACGAACTCAATGGCAAAATCGCGGTCGCTGGTCGCGTCGATGCTGTTGGCCGTTACCCGGTCGAACTCCAATTGCCGGCTCACCTGTTCGCGATCAAGCGGCAGGGTAGCCCCTGCCACCGCGCCTGAACCTAACGGACACTCATTCACCCGCCTGCGGCAATCCTTCAATCGCTGCAGGTCCCGCCAGAACATCTGGAAGTAAGCCATGAGCCAGTGCGCTGCCAGCACCGGCTCTGCCCGTTGAAGATGCGTGTAAGCCGGCAGTACCGCGGTCTTGGCTTCCTCCGCGCGATTGAGAAAGACCTCCAGCAGATCGTGAATTGAGATCACCAGATTATCCACGCTGTCGCGCACAAACAGGCGCAGGTCCGTGGCGATCTGTTCATTGCGGCTCCGCCCGCTATGCAGCTTCTTTCCAGTCTCGCCGATCAGGCTGACCAGTTGTTTCTCTACAAAGTGGTGGACGTCCTCAGCTTCGGCATCGGTGAGAAATTCCGGCTCTGCTTCGCCTTTTCGCGCAATCCGGTGCAGCCCATCCAGGACCGTGTCCCACTCTTCCGGAGAAAGCACGCCCGCTGCGCCCAGCGCCTCCGCGTGTGCACTGCTGGCTGCCAATTCGTAGAGCAGCAGCTTCTGGTCAAAGGGGAATGACCGCTGCCATTGCTCGAACTGAGGATCAAGTGGCTTCCGGAATCTTCCGGACCACATCTTCACTTGGTAACCTCCTGGCGAATGCGCGCGCGCGAACGGGCCGGCAGGCCCAGAATCCGGATGAAGCCCGCAGCGTCCTTTTGATCGTAGCTTTCGCCCATGGTGAACGAGGAAAGGTCCGTGCGATACAACGAGAACTCTGATTCGCGCCCGGCAATGGCAACGTTTCCTTTGTACAGTTTGAGTGTGACGGTGCCCGTGACGTCTTTCTGTGTCTCCGTGACAAAGGCGTCCAGCGCTTCCCGTAGCGGCGTGAACCACAAGCCGTAATAAACCAGCTCGGCATATTTCAGAGCCACATGCTGCTTAAAGTGCAGCAGATCGCGGTCCAGGCAGAGCGCCTCCAGTTCGCGATGCGCCGCCAGCAGGAGCGTGCCTCCGGGAGTCTCATAGCAGCCCCGCGACTTGATGCCGACAAAACGGTTTTCCACCAGGTCGACGCGGCCAATAGCATTGCGGCCGCCAATCTCATTCAGCAGCTCCAGCAAAGAGACAGGATCAATTTTTTGTCCATCCATGGAGACCGGCGTGCCTGCTTCAAAGCCAAGGGTCACCGTCTCCTCGCGGTCGGGAGCATCCTGCGGTGAGCGCGTGAGCTGCCAGGTGGAATCCAGCGGAGAGTTCGCCGGATCTTCCAACTCGCCGCCTTCATGGCTCAAGTGCCAGAGGTTGCGGTCGCGGCTGTGGATCTTCTCCCGGCTGGCGGTTACAGCGATTCCGTGCTGCTCCGCGTAATCAAGGCAATCTTCGCGCGATTTCAGCTTCCACTCCCGCCACGGAGCAATCACCTTCAACTCCGGCGCCAGCGCCTGAAACGCATGTTCAAATCGCACCTGGTCGTTGCCTTTGCCGGTGCATCCGTGGGCCAGGGCCGTTGCGCCTTCCTTCAACGCCACTTCCACCTGATGTTTGGCAATCACCGGACGGGCCAGTGACGTACCCAGAAGATATTTATCTTCGTAAACCGCGCTGGCTCGCAGGGCAGGGAAGACGTAGTCAGTCAGAAACTCCTTCCGCAAATCAATCACGCTCACCTTGGCTGCGCCGGTCTTGCGCGCCTTCTCAGCCACCTGGTCCACGTCTTCTCCCTGGCCTACATCTGCGATCATGGCGATCACGTCGCAGTCATAGTTTTCCTTGAGCCAGGGAATGATGATGGAGGTATCCAGCCCTCCCGAGTACGCTAGAACAACCTTCTCACGCATGATGGCTCCTTGAAGGCGAGCGACGAGTATCCCCGCCCATGAGTAAAAGTAGAATTGCTTTCTGCGCGTGCATCCTGTTTTCCGCCTGGTCAAAGACCACCGCCCGCGGCGAATCGATCACGGCGGCGGCAACTTCTTCTCCACGGTGTGCCGGAAGACAGTGCATAAAGACGGCGCGAGGCGCGGCCTGCGCCATGAGCGCTTCATTCACTTGATAAGGCGCAAAGATCTCTTTGCGCTCGGCCGCTTCATCTTCCTGCCCCATGCTGGTCCACACGTCGGTATAAACCGCGTCCGCGCCGGCCACAGCTTGGCCCGGGTCCTGCATGATCTCGATCTCTCCGCCCGTCTGGGCCGCTATGGCCAGGGCCGCCTCGGTGATTTCCGCTTTCGGCGCATAGCCGGCAGGGGTAGCAATGGACACCTTAGCGCCCACGCTCGCGCCGGCGAGCATCAATGAATGAGCAACGTTGTTGCCGTCACCCACGTACGCCAGACGCACCTGGTGCAAGTCTCCGAATTTTTCCTGCAAGGTAAAGAAGTCGGCAAACGCCTGGCAAGGATGCTCCAGATTACTCAGGGCATTGATCACCGGAATCGACGCGTGACGCGCCATCTCCACCACCGTCTGGTGCTCAAAGGTGCGTAGCACCACCGCGTTCACCCAGCGCTCTACGTTGTGAGCAACGTCGCACAGCGATTCGCGTTCATCCAGCCGGCAATGCGTCTGGTCTACGAATACTGCCGTGCCGCCCATGCTGACCATGCCCGCCTCAAAGGTGAGCCGTGTGCGCAGGGATGCCTTCTCAAAGAAGAGCACAATCTGTTTGCCCGCCAGCGCATTACGAAACTCGGCCGGCTTCTTTTTGAGGATCCGGGTCAGTTGAAAAAGCCACTTGATCTCGTCCACAGAAAAATCCTGGACGGAAACCAGATCACGGCAGACAATCGGCTGCCGCGCAAGGGCCTTTTGCTCCGCAAAGCCGTAAGCACGTGCTCCTATCATTTGCTTCTCCGTTCTGCCGCGCCCGCCGCCCGCACTGCGCTTTTCCCCAATACCTGGTCTAATTGGCGGATCGCAACATCAACATGTTGTTTTGTAATCAGGTAGGGCGGCAGAAAGCGCACTACGGTCTCGTCTGTGCGATTCAGGATCACCCCACGTTCCAGCATCTGTTTGAAAACGGCCTTCGCTAAATCGGCGGACTCCATCTCCATGCCAATCATCAATCCCAGGCCGCGCACCTCGGCAATCCCCGTGTGTTTCTGTTGCAGATTCTTCAACTGCGCCAGAAGGTAGTCTCCGGTCTTCTTCACATGGGGGAGCAGCTTCTGCTTCTCCAGGACGTTGAGGAGTTGCAGGGCCACAGCACAGGCCAGTGGGCCTCCGCCGAAAGTGGTCCCATGCATTCCCGGATGCATGCATTGCGAAACTTTCTCGCTGGCCAGCAAAGCCCCCAGGGGCAGGCCGCCGGCAATGGGTTTGGCAACGGTCACCAGATCGGGCTGGATGCCATAATGCTGGTAACCAAACCAGCGTCCGGTGCGCCCCAGCCCGCTCTGGATCTCGTCCGCAATCAGCAACGCATGGTGTTTCTGCGCCAGCCGGTGCGCCGCCTCCGCGAACCCCTGACTCACCGGGCGGATTCCCCCTTCTCCCTGTACGAACTCAAAGCCAATGGCACACACACTCTCGTCAAAATTGCGTTCCAGGTCGGCAATATCGTTGAACTTCACGAACTGCACGCCCGGAACACCCGGATCAAACGGCGCGCGATACTTTTCTTTATAGGTAGTGGCCAGCGAGCCGAAAGTGCGGCCATGGAATGCATGTTCCAGGGCCAGAATGCGCCACTTGGGTTCATCGCCGTTCTTGCAATTCGCGTGGGCATACGCGCGCGCCACCTTCAGCGCCGCCTCCCAGGCCTCCGTTCCGCTGTTGGTAAAGAACGCCCGGTCGAGGCCGGAAACTCGTGTCAGCCCGGCCGCCAGCCGCGCCTGGTACTCGTGATAAAAGAGGTTCGAGGTATGAATCAGCAGCTTGGATTGCTGCGCAATGGTCTTGGAAATCGCGGGATGCGCATAGCCCAGGGCATTCACGCCGATGCCGCTGAGAAAATCCAGATAGCGCCGGCCCTTGTCGTCGTACACATAGACGCCCCGGCCCCTCCGCAACATGACTGGATAGCGATCGTATGTCGAGAGCAGCAGTTTGGATTCGAGTTTGCTTACCTGCTCGAGCTTCACGCTACCAGTACCTCCGTCCCCGATTCGATTTTTGTCACATAGAACTCCGGAAGCGCCTCTACGTCGCTTGCCGGCAGGATGCGCACCCGATGGACGCCCCGCAGCAGCGCCTGCTTGCACGCTTCCAGCTTGGGCAGCATTCCGCCAAAAATTACCGCCTTCTCCGTCAACTCCGTCGCCTGATTTAGATTCAGCCATCGGATCACCAGCCCGTCCGCATCTTTCACGCCGGGAACATCGGTGAGGAAGATCAGTGCGTTGGCATGGCAGGCCACCGCGCAGGCTGAGGCCATCTGGTCGGCATTGATGTTGTAGTACTGGCCATCACCGCCCAGAGCCACGCTGGAAATCACCGGAACGGAGTGCTGCTCCCATATGGTGTTGATCCAGCTTGGATCGACGGCGGAGATCTCCCCGACAAAGCCAAGATCGTGGCCGTTGGAAGGTTTCTTGCGCGCCCGGAAGGCCAGGCCATCGCCGCCGCATAACCCCATCGCAGGCTGGCCCGTAGCCGCCAGGGCAGCTACCAGCTTCTTGTTCATGTGACCCGCCAGCACCATCACAGCAAAGTCTCGAGTCTCAGCATCTGTTACCCGCAGGCCATTCACGAACTCGCTTGCCTTGCCCACCTGCGTGAGCATGCGCGTGAGCGCCGTGCCTCCGCCGTGTACTACGGCAACCTGATGCTCTGCCGCCAGCTGTTTCACCGCCAGGGCTGCCCGATGCAGCAGACCGGCATCGTCCAGCGTGTTCCCGCCAAGTTTCACTACGATTCTCATCGCAGCCCCTCCTCTTCTTTCCATCCAAACATCACATTCATGTTCTGTACCGCCTGCCCGGCAGCGCCCTTCATCAGGTTGTCGAGACAGGAAACCATCACCATGCGCTTGCCGTCATCGGCCAGCGTGAATCCGATATCGCAATAATTCGTATGCAACGAATATTGAATTTGCGGCAGCTTGCCCTGGCTGAAGACCCGCACCCATGGAGACTCTGCATAGAAATCGCGCAGGCAGTTTTCAACCTGCTGCGGCCGCATGGCTGAATTGAGCCGCACATAAATTGTCGAGAGGATGCCCCGGGGAATCGGCAGCAGGTGTGGCGTGAATATCAGTTGCTCCGGCGCAAGGCCAAGCTGCTCCAGGATCTCTCCCGTGTGGCGATGGCAGAAGACTGAATAAGCTGAAAGGTTCTCCGCCACCTCCACAAAATGGGTCTTCTGTGTCGGTTGCTTGCCCGCTCCCGAAACGCCGGATTTCGAATCGCAGATTGCGCCATAAGAAAGGTCCAGCAGCCCGGCGCGGACCAACGGCGCCAGCGGAAGGATCGCGGAAGTGGCGTAACATCCGGCATTGGCTACCAGCGCCGCCTCTTTCAACTTGTCGCGATGTAATTCCGGAATGCCATAAACCGCCTGGGCTGTCAGCTTGTCCGCGAGCTGTGCATCGGCATCGTGAAATTGATAGGCCGCGCGATAGGCGGGCGTGGCCAGCCGCCAGGCTCCGCTCAAGTCAACCACGTGTACGCCGCGCCGCATCGCCTCCGGCATCCACTCCCGTGAGACCTCATGCGGAGTGGCCAGAAAGAGGACGTCTACGCCCTTTGCTTGCAGGGCATCCCAACTGAATGCCTGCAGCGGATAGCCGCCATTGCCATTGCGTTGAGCATCAACGCGATGCGGACTACAGCCGGATGGATCGCCGTGCGGATCGCCGTGTGGATCGCCGTGTGGATCAAAGATGTGCGGGTAAACATCATCCAACCGTCCCGGACCCGCGCTCTCGCCTTCGCGCGTAAACAGGACCGGCTTCTTCACCTGGGGATGGCGCATGAGCAGCCGAGCCAGTTCGAATCCGGCATAACCGGTAGCGCCAACAACAGCGGGTTGGATCGTGGCTGGCATCAGGCGCGCATTCCCTCCAGCTTCACCTGCAGCAACCGGGCGCTGCGGTTGCTGCTGGTAATGATCAGCAGCGTGTCATCGCCGGCCACCGTTCCCACTACCTCTTCCCATGCTTCAGCGTCCAGGGCCACAGCTACCGGCTGCGCGCTTCCCGGGGTGGTCTTGATCACCAGCAGGTTCTGTGCCCTGCGTACGTCACGCACAAATTCTCTTACCAGGCGGGAAACGGCCGGAATTGGCTCAGACGGCGCATCTCCATTGCGCAGAATGTAACCCTCAGGAGTCTTCATCAGGCGCAGCTCATTCAAATCGCGCGAGAGTGTGGCCTGCGTCACATGAAAGCCGCGCCGCGCCAGCAGCTTGCACAGCTCATGCTGGTTGGGTAGAGGCCCATCATGCGCCAGTTCGACAATCAGTTGCTGCCGTGCCAATTTCGTCATACGAATAATTATGCAATGCTATGTATAAATATACATGTAGCGCCGGGGAATTCAATAAAAATTTTGAGAAAAATGTAAGATGGGGCCAGCGGCATGCGAAGTCCCGCAACTCTGGAAAAGAGGTGTGATTCAGGGTGTGATGAAAAGGTTCTGGAGTTAGTTCGTGGGTTAACTCAGGCTTTTCGGGGTTGATTTTTCGGTTTTGACCTTCCCTATCCCTGTTCCCCTGTAACCTGCCCCCTGGTTACTTCAGCGCATTGCTCATGAATGTCGAAATGTCCTTCTTCAGTTCGCCCAGCGACTCATCGCGGATGTACATCATGTGTCCGGCGCCGTAGTATCCCAGGCTGATGCTGGCGTGCTGTTTGGCGTCCAGGCCCATGTGGTTGAGGGTGTACTGGGTGGCGAAATAGGGAGTTGCCAGGTCATAAAATCCGTTGCCGACAAACAGCTTCATGTACGGGTTCCGCTCAAAGGCATCGCGCAAGGCCTGTGCAGTGTCGGGAAAGCCGGCGCTGGCGGAGCCCCAATCCCATTCCAGAAAGCCAAAGCCGCCGCCCAGAATGTAATACTCCATGTCGGATTTATAGCCCAGCTCCGTCCGCACATACTGGTTGAACATGGCGGTATAGGGCGGCCGGATGGCGCTCTGGCTGGGATCGTAGCTCGGGGTCTCAGAGATCAGCGAACGATCCGTGCCGGTGAATCGGCTGTCCAGACGTCCCGCAATCAGTTTTTCATCGCGCAATAGCTCTTTGGTGAAATGAGGCTCGTCGATCCGCAGGTTGGCCCGGTCTATATAGGTCTTGCTCAGGCCCGTGTACCGCGCCAGGCGCTCAATGGCCGTATTGCGCTCTTCTGCCGTGAGCCGGTCACCCTTGGCCAAAGCCTCCGCGTATCCGGTGGACGCCCACTGCTCTACCTCGTTGCGCAGTTTTTGAAAGTCCTGCTGCAAATCCGGACCGAGCTTCTTGTGGTACCAGGCCGTGGTGGCAAAAGAAGGAAGATAAAGGATGTAAGGCAGATCGTTGCCGGGCGTGAATTCGAGCGTCTCAAAATTCAGCACAGAAGAGATCAGCATGACGCCGTTGAACGCGATGCCGTGGTCCACCAGATAACCGGATAGTCCGGCGGCCCGCGTGGTCCCGTAGCTCTCGCCCACCAGGAACAAAGGCGATGACCAGCGTTCATACCGCCCCAGATACAGTCGGATGAACTCGCCTACTGATTCGATGTCCTCCCGCACCCCCAGAAATTTCTTCTTCAACTCGTTTTTTACCGCTCGGCTGTAGCCCGTTCCCACCGGATCAATGAATACCAGGTCCGTCTGGTCGAGCCATGTATATTCGTTGTCCACAAGCTGGTAAGGCGGTGACGGCATCATGCCTTCAGCCTGCATCTTCACCCGTTTAGGCCCAATCGCCCCCAGGTGCAGCCAGACCGAAGCAGACCCAGGTCCGCCGTTAAAGGAAAAAGTGAGTGGCCTGCGCTCCGGGGCGTTCGGGCCGTCCAGCGTATATGCGATGAAGAAGATGTTGGCTTCAATCTCACCCTCGGCGTTGCGGATGGGCATTAACCCCGCCGTAGTGGTATAGCGTAGCGCCTTGCCGCCCACATGGACCTCATGCTGCGTCACCACCGGCAGTGTTTCCGCAGCCTCCTTCCTGGCCTGCGGGGCCACCGAAGCCGAAGGCTGGGGCTCCGCCGGACGCTGTCCTCGCCGATCCTGCCCGCCCGCCGAACACAGAAGAAGTAGAAAGAGGATAGAGAAAGCCAAAGGCAGATGGCGGCGCAGGCGCATGGGCGGCTCCTGTTTGATTAAGTGATTGAAACAAGTGAGTTTAGCCGGGGAGGAATCAAAGGGCAATATAATGCTGATGGAGAAATCAATCCATGGCCACATCAGCTCCTCACCTCGCTCAACTCACTGCTGCGTGTGAAACTGAAGGCTTGACGGTTGCGAACAGCGAAAAACTCGCAGTGGAGCTGGCAAGAATCTTCGGCGTGAAGCAGGAGGAGGTTGGAATTCTGAGGCTCGAAACCGACAGCCTCGTCTTCGTCCATCCCGCCAAGCTGCACAATGTAGGCCGCATCCCGTTGAATTCCCAGGCCGTGGCGGCTCACACCGCGCACTCCAAACGTCCGGAGATCATCAACAGTTTTGCGCGCACCCGCCACGCCACCTTTTTTGAAATGGTGGACGTGAGCAGCAAGCCAGGCGAGAAGAAGCCCGCAAAAGAGGATCAGATCATTCAGAAATTGATGTCCGTGCCGGTCATCCTCGTGAACCAGGTGGTGGGAATAATTCAGATTTGCCGGAAGGGAGCCACCGCGCCGGCTGCCGGCGCCGACTTCACGCCGCCAGAATTACAGAACCTGGTCGCCGTGGCCGCGTTGCTGGCTAAATGCTTTCACTAAGCTTGCTTATCTCTCAGGCACCCTCAGGTCACGATCCAGCCGCACCTCAAGCTGCGTCCCTGTTGCCTTCGTGGTGGTTACCTCAAAAGTCAAAGATGCTTGGAAGTCCATGTGCCGGAAAAATATGATGCCGGGAAAAAGGAGAAAATGTGCTCAACCAAGTGCATATTTTTGTTAAACGTGGTGTTCTTATACCAGTAGAAAAGCGCAGGGGAGCTGGTGGCGCGGGACATAATTTTTGCCATGACTAAAGTAACTGCAAGCTTTTCAGCAATTTGCCGCATCATAGTTCAGTTGAGCTGCGTGATTTAGTTAAACTGCGTGACCGGGGGGAGCGCGGTATGAAAAATTGGTTATTGCCAATGGCGGTTTTGGGAGTGAGCGGAGTCGGTTTGCTCTGCGCCAGCAATCGGGGCCGGGCACAGTTGCGTGCCTTTTTCGATAATCTGGCCACTTCGGACGACCTGTTTCGTGAATTCAACCAGGCGGTGGAAAACGAACTGGAGTACATCCAGCAGACCCTGGATCAATTGTCAAAAACCCTGGAAATCTCGCGCACGCGCTAAGGGTTTTGCTCCTCGAATACCCAGACTTCCTCGTCTAACCGATTTCATTGATCCTTTTTGCCATCTTGGCATCTCTCTGCGTGACCCCTCCTGAATCGTGTGACACCAATGCCATGGTTACCTTGTTATAGCGGATATCAATATCAGGATGATGGTTCGCCTGCTCCGCTGCATCGGCCACTTTGTTCACGAACTGCATGGCTGCCTTGAAATCAGGAAATTCAAAGACCCGTTGGATGGCCTTGCCTGCCCGCTGCCATCCGGGAAGGGAAGCCAGCGCTTGCTGGATTTCAGAATCAGTTAGAACGGCCATGAGTTCACCTCCGCTGGTCAGTAATTTTCAAGAAATGCCGATCTCGGACACCCTTCAAACAGTTATTTGTGGCCAAAACGCTTGGGCCACTTCCGCGCACCATGGAATACCCGCAAAATCTCAACTCTGTTGCCCCGAATTCTGTAGGGGATGATGTAGGGTGTACCCGACACAACCAATTCGCGAGTGCCAAGGACTCGCCCCGGACGCCCTAAAGCCGGAAAGTCTGACAGAAGCTGAACTGCATCCCAAATAGCTGTGACAGCTCTATCTGCTGCCTTTGGATTGTCGTTCGCTACGTATTCGCCGATCTCGTCAAGATTCCGGAGCGCTGTTCGGAGCCACTTAACGTACATTCTTTGTCCACTTGCCCACTACCTTTCGGACCTCGTGGTCAGGCGCGAAATCCCCGCCGTCCGCTTCTTTGACTGCTCTCTTGATCTCCTCAATTTGCCATTCATTAAGGCTGACATATTCGCGAATGGCTTCCGCCGCCAGGAAGGATTTGCTGCGGCGCGTGGATTCGGCCAGCTTGTCCAGACGTTCTTTCAACTGCTCGTCCAAACGCAAAGTTAGGATCTTCGAACTCATAGTATTGCTAAGTATACATGTTAATACACAATTACGTATAAGGTACGCATCGTGATACGGGTGGACAGCGGCTAAACAAACAAATGTGATATCTCTTCCGGCGTCTCCACCAGCACATCCGGCGGCGCATCCAGGAAAGTGTGCGGGGCAAAACCATAGTTCACGCCAATGCTGTAGATCCCGGCGTTGCGGGCAGTCAGGACGTCAACATCAGAATCGCCAACAATCACCGTCTGCCCTGGATCTGCGCCGGATTCCTGGAGCAGCGCCTGCACGCCGGTAGGATCGGGCTTCTTGGTGTGAAAGCTGTTGCCGCCGTACACCTGAAAAAAATAGCTGCCCAGGCCCAGGGCTTCCACAATGGCCCGCGACGGTCCGACCGGCTTGTTGCTTAACACAGACATTTTTATCGTCGTCCCATTCCGGCTGGAGCGGATGGAATCCAGAGATTCCTTAATTCCCGGGTAAACAAAAGTGTTATCCAGCTTGTGCGCTCGATAGTAGAGCAGAAAAAATTCCAGGGCGCTCTGCACGTAGGCTTCGTCGTCCGGATCGCCCAGCGAACGCCGCACCAGCATGGGCGCGCCATCGCCAATGTAACTGGCAATGACGTCATTGGGCAGCAGCGGCTTGCCAAAATGCTCGAGCATGGCATTGACCGAGTTTGCCAGGTCCAGGCGGGAATCCACCAGGGTGCCGTCGAGATCAAAAATAAGCAGCCTGACTTTTTCCAGGGGGATGGCGCGGTTCTTGCGAATCATGCCTTTTCAGTATATCCCGCCAGACTTTCCTTCTGACGCGATACCACACCATCCCGCGCTGTTTTCTCTAGTCGATAACCGCCTTCCGGCTTCTTTAATTCACGTTTATGGTTTGCGAGTTCTTGAACACCGCTCCCGTCGAATCCCAGGCCTGCACCACGGCCAAATGGCTGCCTGCCGGAATTGAGATATTGGTATCCAGGCTGCTGGAGGAGGTGACGAATTGTGAGACTCCGTCCACATAAATGCGCATGGCAGTGATGGGCGCGGATGATTTCGCTGCCGCTACAAAGTGCACTGGCGAACCTGACGACGTGCCTGGCGTGGGAGAACAGACTGTAACTCCGGTCCCTGACGCGGAACAACCCCCCGCTCCCGAACCCACTGTGATGCCTACTGCGGACTTAAAGATCGCTCCTGTCGAGTCCCATGCCTGGACCACGATGTTGTGGCCACCCGGAGCGATCGCGAGGTTGGTATTCAGTGATGATGCGCTCGTGGCGAAAGCCAACCCGTTGTCGACATAAATCTGCATTGCCGTGATGGGATTGCCTGACCGGGCCGCGGCCTGGAAGTTGACCGGTGAGGAGTCCGTGCTGCCAGCTCCTGGAGAACAGATAGTCACACCAGTATTAGACGCCGCGCAGCCTCCCGGTGGCGGTGGCGTGTTGCCGCCAAACATGTCAGCCATGGCCATGGCGCCGGCGGCTGCTCCCGGATCACTGCTTATGCCCAATGCGTTCAGGACGGTGCGCAGCAGGTTCTGGTGCTGATAATGAGTGGACGTCTGGAAGCCTTTCTTCACCAGTGGCCCCGCTACCACCGCAGCTACGTGGCCTCCACCCGAGGTTGTGTCAGTACTAACACCTTCGTCAAACACAATGATCAGGATTCCATCTTTCTGGAATGCTGCGTTGCTGAAAAGCGGGGCAATCTGCTGCTGCAGCCAGGAATCGGCCTGCTGGAGCGTGCCATTGTGCGCATCGTCATTCACGTTGGGAATAACGAAGGAGAACTCTGGAAGCTGGTTGTTGTTCAAGTCTGCGGCAAACTGTGAAAAGGGGACCAGGTTCAGCTTTTGCACGCTGCTGTTCACCACGTCAGAGAAATAAGAGAATGGATTGTGGTGCCGCAAATAAGCGCCCGAGTCGCCGCCGGTGTATCCCACTGAAGGGAGGCTCTCGGCATAGCTTTTCCAGGTCTTGCCCGCCGTCAGCAGGTGGCGGACGATGTTGTCCACGTTCACCGTGCCGGAAAAACTATCGTCATTGGTAATGATCTGCCCGGTGGTCAGCATGAAGTAGTTGCCAATCGACGGATGGGTGTTGCCAAAGTACTGCGTGGCCAGCGCGTTCTGCGATGCCAGGCGGTTAAGGTACGGCATGGCGGAGTTGCCAATCACGCTGGAATAGCTGTGGTTTTCTTCGAGCACTACCACCACGTGGCTGGATGACGGGACTTGGGCATTCACCAGGAGGGCGAACACCGGGAACAAGAGTGCAAACAGAAACTTCTTCAACGTTAAACTCCAGGAAGAAAGAATTTACTTCCTATTACCTTTTGCACTAGCTGGCGGTAACCTAAATGGCGATCAGCTCTGCCTGTAGAGGCAAAAACCTTAATTGGGTAAGGGAATTGGCCTGAGCCGGAGTTAAAGCAGAAGTAGTAAGTTGGTGCTACAAGTACTAGAATTCCCGGAATTCAAGGCCTCGGGAATTGGAGTGCTGCGCCAGGTAAAGAACACAAAATCAGAAAGCCGGACAATCGGAGGGAGTCCACATGGAAACCCGCATCAGAGCGTGCCTGATCATCTTGTTGATATTCGCCATCGACCTCGGTCATGGCCTGCCCAGCCCAACATCTCCGGTGCGAATGATTCCCGTTCCCCGCGCCAGGCTATGCATCACGGAAGGGGCATTACATGAACTGAAAGGATCGCGCCTCTCTGTGACCGTCCCTAAGATGCGCGCGGTTGTCGCCGCTGTCACCCCGCCGGTTGCGGAAGCACGGTTGACCTACCTGGGACGCACTAAGGTAGAGACCGGCCTGGGCTCAGGAGAGATGCGCCGCCAGTTCGGTCTCAAGCTCCGCGCCCAGGACGCTTGCAACCTGGTCTATGCCGTGTGGCGCATCCAGCCCCAATCCGAACTCGTCGTCTCTGTCAAAATCAATCCCGGCATGCACTCCAGTGCAGAGTGCGGAAATCGCGGTTACCACAACATCAAGCCCACGCGCTCCTTGACCGTTCCAGAGCTAAAGCAGGGCGCTTCCCACGCATTGCTCGCAGAGATGAATGGCAGCAAGATGCAGGTCTCTATCGACGGCAAGCTCGTTTGGGAGGGAGACCTCGGGCCGGAAGTGCTCGCCTTCGATGGGCCCGTTGGTGTGCGTACCGACAATGGCCGCTTTGAATTTCAGTTCCTCACCAGCGAAATTGGCGCTGCCCGGCCTTGCCGTAAAGGCGAAAAAGAAGACGAATGAAACTAAGCCCGGCCGGCCAATGAGAATCTCCGGAGACGCCTTCAATACTAGCGTTCTGGGTTGTCGGAGAATAAATCGTTGAGTGAGAGGGAAAACTTGTGTCCGGCGAACAAACGTTCCTCACGAATCGGTTCCGGTTCGGTTAATACGCGGATGCCGGCGGAGTCGTGTACCTCAACCAGCCGCAGGGCTGGATAGACCAGCCAAACTGCCTGGCTGCCGCTGGCAAGATATTGACGAACCTTCTTCATCGTGTCCTGGGCAAGATTGCTGGAGGAGATCACCTCCACAGCCAAAGCGGGAGACCCCTTGATTGGCACGTGGTCAAGATCAAGATACTGTGCAAACTCCCTGGTAATAAACGCAATATCAGGCTTGCGAACTGTGTTGGCAGATAAGAGGAAATCAGTTTCATCCAGTACCAGGCCAAGTGAATGAATTTGGGCGAAATCAGTCAGGGCTCGTCTTAGGCGGTAGCGCACAATATTGTGGCGCGGCGTTGGCGATGGCGTCACAATCAAGTCTCCTTCGTCCAGTTCGTAGCTGACGGTTTCCTCGGCTGCGTCTTGCAGCCTCTGGAATTCCTCAAAGCTGATTTTGGTGGTGGTCCCCATTTTCCCCTAGCAGAGCCTCGGTGGTTGGCTCTCTTTAATTCTAAGGCAAGCGCTCAAATCAGTATCCGCCCGTAGCGAGATCTTGCCAATCACCCGCCGCAGTCGGGCTATTCGCCCGCTGCTCCTCCCGAATCAAGGCAGTAAACACTACATCTGGTGTTTCCAGCGGCAGGGAACCACAATCCGACGCCCCTGACCCCATCGAAGATAATTTTCCTAAAGCAAGAAGAAAAAATCCCCATGAACCTAAAAAATAACCCTTGACAGGCAACGGTTTAGGCGTAGGATGTGGTCTAAAGTGGTTGAAAGTGGTAAAAATTAGAGTTCGATCAAGGGGTCAGTGGTCCAGAGTAGAGCAAATGGCAAAATGAACCGAAACCAGCCCCAAACAGCGGTGACCGAGCCCGAAATTCAGCAAGAACTTACTATTTTCGCCTCCTTATTAACAGTAGCAGCTAAGAGTCATGTTTCGCGGCAACCATCCAACTCGCGTGGACGAAAAAGGGCGCCTCAAGGTGCCTTCAGAATTCAAGCGCCTGATCGACGAGAAGTACGGGGCGCAATTCTACATCACCAGCCTGGATGGAAAGGTTGCTCAAGTGTATCCCTTCGAGGAATGGCAGCAGATCGAGGAGAAGCTGGCACGGCTCTCCAGCTTCAATCCTACGAAGAAGAAGTTTTTGAACCGCACCAATTATTACGGCCAGGTAGTGGAGATGGACGGGCAGGGACGGTTGTTGATTCCGGCGCTGCTGCGCGATTCAGCCGAGATCAAGGGCGAAGTGGCGGTTGTCGGGAACCTCAAATACCTGGAAGTGCAGAGCATCGAGCGCTACAAGAAGGATATCGAAGAGAACCCATTCACGGCTGAGGATGAGAAAACACTCGACGAACTGGGCATCTAGTGGCGGACGAGGAATTTGGCTGGGAAAAAGCTCCCGAGGGGGCGCATGGCAGGGCGGCAGTTGGCCATGTTTCAGTTCTTTTACAAGAAGCGACCGACTTTTTGGCAATCCGGCGCGGCGGGAGTTATATCGACGCCACGGTGGGAATGGGCGGCCACAGTTTAGAAATCGCAAGTCGCCTAGGCCCACAGGGTCATTTGATTGGCCTAGATAAAGACCCGCAAGCGCTGGAACTGGCCCGCAAGCGCCTGACGGAAATGTCTGGTGTAAAGCCGGATAAAAAAATGGCCGAAGAGCCAGCTATCACTCTGCTGCATAGCTCGTACGCGGAGATTGGCCGGTACGTTCCTCCAGCAAGCGTGGACGGAATCCTGGCAGACCTGGGTGTGAGTTCAATGCAGTTTGGAGATCCGGCGCGGGGATTCAGTTTTCAGGCGGAAGGCCCGCTCGATATGCGGATGGACCCGCAGGGCGAGCGTACCGCCGATCAAGTGGTAAATCGCATGCGCGAAGAAGACCTCGCGAATGTGATTTACGAATTCGGTGAGGAAAGGAGGTCGCGGAGAATCGCCAGAGCCATTGTCCGGGCGCGGCCGATCACAACTACCGCTTATCTGGCACAAGTTATATCGGCCGCGCTCCGGTCAATGAAACATGACTCGGCGCGCATTCATCCCGCGACCAGGACTTTCCAGGCAATCCGAATATTCGTAAACCGCGAGTTGGACGATCTGAAGGCGCTGCTGCAGGCAGCGCCTCAGATCCTGAAACCCGGAGGCAGGCTGGTGGTCATCAGCTTTCATTCACTGGAAGATCGCATCGTCAAAGACGCTATCCGCGATGGAGCCAGAGAAGGCATCTACCAGGTGCTCACCAAGAAACCGGTAGAAGCCAGTGAAGAGGAAATAGGTCGCAATCCCAGGTCGCGCAGCGCAAAGCTGCGGGCGGCAGAAAGGGTTTAGAAAAAATTTTCTTCCAGCATGGTGGGTGCAGGCCTTTAAGATCTGCCGGGAAAGCAGCAGGGTTTTGTGGTTGGGTTAGCTAGAGGCTAGAAGCTAGCAGCTAGTAGCTAAGTAATGACCTTCGAGAAAGCAAGGATGAGATGAACATGTTTTCAGGCACAACAATTGAAGAGCTGATTAACAGCGTACAGCGGGCGGAACAACACGCGCGCCAACAGCAGGAGCAGGCTTCGGCCCTGCCCGAGGTTTGGACGCAACAGACGCAGTGGCAGGAAGCGACCGGGGTGGCATAAATGGCGGCCAGGGCAATGAACATTACAGGGATGATCACGCCGGTGGCGCGACGTAGCGTCGCCGGAATCACCCCGGAGTTCTATTTTCAGAAGACGATCGATAACTCCCGCCTGGTACGGGTGGCAGACCCGCGGCGCAGGCGCGAGATCCGCATGTTCTCTGCGGTGGTCTCACTATTTTTTCTCATGGCGATGTTCTATGCCTGGCAGCACTTCCGGTCACTGGAATACGGTTACCAGATCGAGGCGCAGAAGATGGAGCACGAGCGGCTGGTGGAGGTCAATCGCAACCTGACGCTGGAGCGTTCGTGGCTGCGCGATCCCAGCCGGATTGACGTCTTGGCGCGAAAAATGGACCTTGAGCCGCCGCATCCCGGCCAGGTAGTTCGTCTGGATTCTGATGGTCAGACCGGCGAACCAGTGATTGCCCAGATGTCCGCGGCAGCAGTGATTCCGGGGCGTTAAGCCCCAGAGGGGCGGCATAAATGCAGCCCACCGCGCCGAAATGTGATTGAGTTTCTAAAGGACGTCGGAGAAATCCGACCATGAATGGCGTGCTTCGGAAAAACAGCCGGGGACGCCATGTTTTTTTCTCAAAAAAAGCAGCAAGTAGTTGTTAGTACGTAGCAAGAGCTAAAGGCCAAGGGCCAAAGGCTAATGGCCAAGAGCTAAAAGCTAAAAGCTAAAAGCCAAAAGCCATGTCGAGCAACCCCAACAAACGCCTCCTCGTTCTCGCCGGCTTCCTGGCCCTCTGGTTCATCGCCATCTGCGTGCGCCTGGTACGTCTTCAGGTGTTTCAATATGGAGATTTCACGCAGAGAGCGGCGCGCCAGCAGCAGCGCAGCATTGAGGTTTCGCCCGTCCGGGGCATCATTTACGACCGCAACGGAAATGATCTTGCCGAATCCGTGAGCGTGGATTCCATATTCGCTGTGCCCTCTGAAATTGCCGATGTACGCAATACCTCGGAAATCCTGGCCAAAATTCTCAAGACCGATCCTGCCGAGATTGGGAACCGTATGCGCGCCTCCCACGCCTTTGCCTGGGTAGCGCGCAAGGTGGACGCGGATACCAGCAACCGCGTCCGCGCCCTGGGTCTGAAGGGAATTTATTTCCAGAAAGAATCAAAGCGCTTCTATCCCAAGCGGGAGCTGGCGGCGCAGGTGCTCGGCTACGTCGGCCTGGACGATGAGGGGCTCGGTGGAATGGAGCGTGAATTCGATGCCCGCCTCAAAGGCAAGCCCGGCGCCATGCTCATCTCCATGGATGCCAAGCGGCGCTGGTTCGGGCGGGTGGAGAAAAATCCCGATCCCGGCGAAAACATTGTTCTCACCATTGACGAAAAGATCCAGTACATCGCCGAACGTGAGTTGGAGCAGGCAATGAGGGATTCGCACGCCGAAGCCGGCACCATTATTGTGGAAAATCCCCACACCGGCGCAGTGCTGGCGCTGGCCAATCGTCCCACGTTTAATCCCAACAAGTTCAATACCACCCAGACGCAGTCGCTCAGGAACCGTGCGGTGAGCGATATTTACGAGCCCGGTTCTACCTTCAAAATCGTCACCCTGTCTGCGGCACTGGAAGAGAAACTCACCAATCCGGATGAAGTGATTGACTGCCAGATGGGTTCGATCGTGGTAAATGGCTTGCGCATTCACGATCATCATCCCTATGGGGCGCTCACGGTCAGACAGATCCTGCAGCACTCCAGTGACGTGGGAGCCATTAAGCTGGCTTTACGCCTGGGGGAAGAACGCTTCGACCGCTACATTCGCGCCTTTGGTTTCGGCTCGCAGACGGGAATTGAATTGCCCGCCGAGACCCGGGGCCTCACCAAGCCGGTGAGCCGCTGGTCCAAGGTAAGCATTGGCGCCATCTCCATGGGACAGGAGATTGGCGTCTCGCCTCTGCAGCTTATCGGCATGGTTTCCACCATCGCCAATGATGGCGTCTATGTTCCGCCAAGAATCATCATGGGCACCACCGCGCCCCGCAGCACGGCGCAACTGGTTGCCTTTCATCCCGCGCCGGAGAAGCGCGTGATCTCCTCCCTGACTGCGGCCCAGATGAAACAGATGATGGAAGGCGTGGTGCTGCGAGGCACGGGAACCAGGGCCATCCTGAACGGCTACAGCTCAGCCGGAAAAACCGGCACGGCCCAGAAAATCGATCCCTCGACCGGCGCGTATTCCCGGTCAAAATATATCGCCTCGTTTACCGGATTTGCTCCGGTGAATAATCCCGCATTGACCGTGCTGGTAATTCTGGATTCTCCCGTAGGCCCGCACGAGGGAGCCCAAGTGGCCGCTCCCGTATTCGCGCGCGTGGCCCAGCAGGTGCTGGCCTATTGGAATGTGACTCACGATATTGAAGTCCTGGATCCCAAAAAGTTTCTCTTGCGTGCCAAAGCCAAAGAGGAGGACCTGACCGAAGCTTCTCCCGATCGCATCGCGATGGAAACCGAGCTGATGCCACTACCGGCGCCGCCACCGGTTCCTAATCTTCAGACAGTGAAGGCAGAGACCAAAATTACAGCCGCAGAGCACACGTGTGGCACATCTGCCGGCAACTGTAAAAACACGTGTGGCACAGCCGCCCCCGGCTGTGGCTCTTCTTCAATTCCTAATCCGACCCCCACCTCAGCAAACAGCACGGTAGTCCTTGATGTAGCCGGCGGCATCGAAGTGCCAGACTTTTCCGGAAAGCCATTGCGCGCCGCACTGGAGCAAGCAGAAGAAGCCGGCATTGAACTAGAAGTAAGCGGCAGCGGCCTGGCCCAGACCCAATCGCCTGCGGCAGGCTCTCACATTCCTCATGGAGGACATGTGAGCGTGAGATTTGGAAGATAGCTAACTGCCATGGCGGTTTAGGAAGTGGGCTATCCATCGAACCGGTGAAAGCCCCGAACTTTAGTTCGGGGAGCCCGCCGTAGCGGGCGAAAACAGCGCCCCACCAACATCTCGAGCTTCAGCCCCGGTCTTACTTTCTGTTGTAGTCGCCTTTCAATTTTGGCACGCCGGCGGCGGGGAAATTTTGGCAATCTCCGCCTTGTCCCAGATTATTCAATCGCGTGAAGCCGGGCGGGGCTGGCTTGCATGAGCGCGCGCCTTGAGCGCCATCTTGTCAATCTTGGTGTTCGTCAGTTTGGGCAGCTCGGCTTCGATCGAGAAATATTTTGGGACCTTGTAGTTGGCAATGCGCTGGCGCAGGAAGTCACGCAACTCATCAATGTTGACCGTGGGGCCCGGTTCAGGCTCTACGAAAGCAAATCCCACTTCTTGGTAGGTTGGGTGGGGAACGGCAACCACGGCAGCCATCGCCACGGCGGGATGTTCGCAGATCGCCTGTTCGATCTCCGCCGGATAGATGTTGTAGCCACCCGACTTGAACATCTCTTTCAGGCGTCCGGAGATCACCAGGTTGCCGTCCTCGCGGACCAATCCCAGGTCGCCGGTGCGCAGGAAGCCGTCTGCGGTAAAGGCGTCGGCCGTGGCCTGCTCATTCTGGAAATAGCCGGACATCACATACGGCCCTTTGATCTGGATCTCGCCGGTCTCTCCCCGTGCGCAGACCGTCCCATCGCTTGTAGCAACGCGCACCTCCGCCCCCGGAATTGCCTTGCCAATGGTAATGGATAGCACATCCAGGTCGCTCGTGTCGTCGGTCCTGGTGCTGATGCCGCAACTCTCCGTCTGGCCGTAGATGCTCACCAGGCGCGCGCCGCACGGAGCAATCTTTTCGAGTACGGATCTGGGTGTGGCCGCGCCGCCAAAGATAATCAATTTCAGGGTTCTCAGCGTGTCCATTACATCCGTGGGATTGGCCAGCATCATGGCGAAATAAGTGGGAGATGCAACCATAAAGGTGGGCCGTTCCCGGCGGCTGAGCTCAGCCAGCGCCGGCACATCCACGCGCGGATAAAAGATCACCGTCCCACCTGCGGCCAGCACGTTCATGCAGATGTTGTTGATGGCGGCCACGTGATTGATGGGCGCAGCGCACAGGCCGCGTGCCAGCTCTTCCTGGCCCATCCATGCCGCATCGCACATGGCGGAAGAGACGATCGCCCGGTGCGATAGCATCGCACCCTTAGGTTTCCCTGTAGTGCCGGAGGTGTAAACGATCACCGCGGTATCTTCCGGAGTCACCGCCGCCCGGGCCGCGGCCAGGGCATCATCGGAAGTTTCCGCCGCGCCGGCTAGAAAAGCCTCCCGGGAAATAGCTCCGGCTGTCGCCTCACCCAGCGAGACAAGAGGGACATTCGGCTGAAGCAGCGGCGAAAGTTCGCCGCAGTAATCGCGGTCCTCAAAGGGAGAGGCGACAATCAGAATCGCCGGGCCGGAATGGCCCAGCACATATTCGAAATCGCGCCGCTGGTAGCGGGGATTCACCCCCAGCCAGATCGCGCCAATCGAGACGGCGGCATGCAGCACGATCAGAAAATCGTTGCCCGGCGGCGCCAGCATCGCCACACGGTCGCCTCGCCGGATGCCTCTTCTCAGCAGCGCCTTGGCGCAAACGTCCACTCGCTGCGTCAACTCGTCATAGGAAAGCTCAGAATGCCGATCGGCGGCGGCGCGGGCGCCCGCCTTCTGCTTCACAACGTCTAGCAGCACATCATGGATGGTGCTCTGCGTCGGATGGATCGAAAGGGATATTCTCGCATCGTCAATGGCGGGATGTTCCATGGGCTGTTTTTCCGCCCAGATACTATACCGCCCCTGGGATCTCTACAACCCCCGAAGGGGTGAAACAAGGTAGCGCAGTGCCGGGATCCCCGCCGCCCGCGATTTTTATTTTGCGTGCGCTGGGGTGGAGTGCGGAAGCGCTGGGGAACCGTTCATGTGGAAAGGTGTGAGCGCCGTAGGTGCAAGCTGAACCGTCCGGACTCATGTGGCATACAACCCCCGAAGGGGGTGAAACAAGGTAGCGCAGTGCGGAAGCGCTGGGTACGATAGGTGGGCGAGGGAAAAGCCCCGGAGGGGCGACACGTCTTGGCCAATACGTTTACAAAATGCCACGTCCACGTCATCTTCAGCACCAAACACCGCGAAAAGACGATCTCAGAGGAAAGCCAACCCCGCCTATGGGCTTACATGGCTGGAATCTGCAAAAATCATGGACTTATTCCCGTCCAAATCGGCGGAACGGAAGACCATGTGCATCTGTTGTTTCATCTGCCGCCACGGTTGTCACTCTCCGAGGCCGTTCTGCTTATCAAGTCAAATTCCTCAAAATGGATGAATGAAACCGGAATGCCGTTTGCGTGGCAGGAAGGCTACGGCGCATTCAATGTGAGCGCTTCGAATGTGGAGAGCGTAAAGAGATACATTTTGGAGCAGAAAGAGCATCACCGTAAGATGAGCTTCCAAGAGGAGTACATTGCTTTCTTGAAAAAGCATGAGGTGGAGTTCGATCCCCGGTACGTCTTCGATTGACGGATCGAAACCCCTATGCCGCACCTACGGCGCTCGCACCTTTCCACACGAACGCTTCCCCAGCGCTTCCGCACTGCGCTACCTTCTTCCACCCCCTGCGGGGGTTCCGTGCCTTCTGGTGCTAATTTAACTTGCCGCCGCCTTTTTGTTTTGCCAATTCCGCAAGGAACTCTTGTTCCTTTTGCCTTACGTACTTCTGGTAATCCTCCGGATCAACGAACGGGTTCGCGCCGCCCTCCTGGAACCGGGGATACTTTTCCACCATGCCGAAGTAGCTGCCATGGGCGCCCAGAAAAATATCACACGGCAAGGACTTCAGCACCCGCCACATGCGCTCGTAGTCCTGGGCGATCTCGGGATAAGCCGCGTTGTTCACCAGTTTGTAGCCCGGGTTCACATTAGGACTGCCGAGGATCACCACGTTGTAGCTTTTTCCGCCCTCCGTCACCTGCATGGTCCACGTGGTGCAGCCCTTGGTGTGTCCGGGAGTGAGGTGCGCAACCAGCACCGTGCCGCCCAGCCTCACCTCGTCGCCATCGTGCAGCACCCGGTCGACCTTGGTGGGCGGATAGAGGGTGGCGGGAAGATTCCCGTACTGAAAATCAGCCTTGCCGCCGGATTCCACCACCGGCACGTCGGGCTCCATCACCATGTAGGCTGCGCCGGTAAGCTCTTTGATCCGGGCGCTCCCCGCATCGTGGTCAAGGTGCGCATGGCTGATCAGGAGAATCTTGGTGTCCTTGAACTTGAATCCCAGCTTCTCGATGCTGGCCTGGATCAAGGGCACAGTGGATTCCAGGTTGCTGTTGATCAGAATGTTTCCCCGCGACGTAGTGATCAAATAGCTCGCCAGGTCTTTCGACCCAACGTAGTACAGGTTCCCGACAATCCGGAACGGCGGAAACGGCGTGCTCCAGTCAGCCTGCCCGCCCGCCAGGCCCAGGGCGAGAATCAAGAAGAGAACAATGAGCGTGATCTTTTTCAGCATTTTTCCCATCCCGAATGCCGCAAAGCGGCAGAAGGAACGCTACCACAACCCCGTCTGTGCGGTAAATCGATTGAGGTGAAGCTGTCGAGAATCGCGTGGCCAGAACGGCGAGCGCCAAAACACAACCGGACCGCAGCCGCCCTCGGCTAATGTCACTTACTTAACAACACAGTGCTGATAAATAGAGCTGTAAGTTGAACATTCTGGTTCATTCTGGAGTGCTCTGGGATTCTCTGCATAGTTCTGCATATGGTCATGGCGGATGAGCATTCCT